>Ga0160443_100130_pt1 | contig 114078 bp, 109 predicted proteins | sample HID1972I_E1MG_FD_108244 | JGI IMG/M metagenome (GOLD analysis project Ga0160443, IMG submission 108244) | Enriched pill bug-associated microbial communities from UW Madison campus, WI, USA - HID1972I_E1 MG | ecosystem: Host-associated > Arthropoda: Insects > Digestive system > Unclassified ... | reverse complement strand
GAAATCAGGAGCTTCGCCTCTTACCGCATTCTTTGTATTCCATGACATAGCCGCGTTATTAGCCGTCATCTTATCAGAAAAGTGCATAAAGCCAATAGCATAAAAGGGCTTAAAGGGATGCAGCCATTGTTGAAAACAAAGCCGAATCTGCTGCGGTTATTTTTTTCAAGTGTGCCAGGTTTATTTTTTCTTTTGGCCGGTAAACCGCGAATATAATCAATGCCTTTCCAGCTGCTGCCTACCACCGAGCCTACTTTGCCTGAGAAGCCCTCGTTAGGGCCGTTTTTGAGTGTTGCCATTTTTAAAATATTTTATTTAAAACCACCTTCGCCTCAATCCTATACTAAAGATAGGAAAGGATTAAAAACTACAGGAAAATAAACCGGGTATTACCCGATACTGACCCGTACATAACGCGTATTTTAACGGGCTATATACGGGTTAAGCACTGGTTATGTACGAGTTGTATACTTTTAAATGTACTACATCTTGTAGTGAGTTATCAACCCTGACTATAATCAGGTTTGAGAGCATTAGTTCTTGACAATAGCATCTTTTTCGGCACAGCAGAGTCCCTGACAAAGGAGACTCTGCTGGAAATAATAAAATTCCAGAAGGTTAACTTACCTCCGAATTCGAAATTAGTTGACAAGCCTTTTGGAAGATATTCTTTTAGGATAAGTTAGAATGACAGACTATTACCTATAAAAGGAAGATGCTATTAAATGAAGGAATTACAAACCAGAGCAATATCAGTAAATAGTTGGTTTTTTGCAGACTATAGCTGATGCTGATAATATTGAGACTGTTCTGCTAAAATATAATTATGACAATATTAAAAGACCTATTAATATCCCTATAACCATAACGACATACAGCATGATTTCTGTTCCTGCAAATCTTTTGTATTTCGTCCAGAACGAATAATCTGATTCCTGCTTACTCATAAAAAAAGCCGGCTTAAGCACCGGCTACAAACTTAATTAATAATTGCGCGTCAGGCGCCTGCTTTTTTCCATTTTATAGTACAGCCAATAGCCTTTGTAGTGGTTACTTCCGGATTTCTGCCGGCAGAAATAGCCTGTATTGCATTTTCAACATACTTGATTTTATCAGAGTTTGTACCTTCCGTATCGCTATCAATGGCACCAATATATTTTACGATGTTTCCTTTTGCTGTTTTTTGAAGAAGAAAAACATGCGGAGTGCGACTGGCACCAAATTGTTTGGTAATTATATGGTCAGGATCCATAAGGTAAGGAAAATTGAACCCTTTCTCCTTTGCTCTTTGCTGCATTTTCTCGTAAGAATCGCCAGACTGTGCTCCGGGGTCATTCGGATTGATAGCAACCACCGGATATCCCAGAGCTGCATACTTTTTGTTCAGAGCAATAATTCTGTCTTCATAGGCAACTGCATACGGACAGGTATTACAGGTAAAGATGACAATATATCCTTTGGCCGATTTAATATCAGCCAATGCCAGATTCTTACCATCAAGATTTTTTAAATTAAAGTCTGCAGCTACATCCCCAATTTGGTAGCCATCTGTTTGTGCCTTTACAAGCAAGCCTATGCTTAAGAGGCATAGCGTAAGTAAATTTTTCATGATAATTTATTTAGACAATTGATATATTTTTTCCAGTTCAGCAAAACTGAACTCCTGTTCATAAAAATTACGAATATTTTTTTTCATGTTATAAACCAGGGTTGCAGGCAAAGCTCCGGACCATTCTTTACTTATTCTATCTATATATTCCTGCTCATTTGCTTCATTTAGCAAGAAAACTTCGTTTTGCAAATTATTCCGTTTCACAAATGGTATAACAACCTTATCCAGCTTGGATTTCATATCAAGACTTACAAGCAATACTTTTAAAGGTTCATTTTTGTAAGCCGATTGAAGTTTCTCAAAATAAGGTAATTCTGCAATGCAGGGCGCGCACCATGTGGCCCAGAAATTAACAACATATACCGTATCGCCTCCCTTGTTTATCCTATCCTCCAACTGATTTATGGTTAAAGGCTTAACAGTTTGTGCACAAACAAAACCAAAAGAAAGACTTAGAATTATTACTAATGAAAACCCTTTCTTATCGGCATTTAAGATTTGTGACAAATAATGTAGCATATATCAAAATTAAACTTTATACACATTCAGAAATGTAACTTTGTTATTATAAAGCATTTAAATCAATTCCCTATCTGAGCTAAATCGGTTCTTATACTGCCGCAACGGGAAAAATATCTATAATACCATGCATCTTTTAAATTACTGACAATTACCCCCTTGCTGGTTGATACATGTACAAACCGGTTATTCTGAAGATAAACGCCAACATGGCTAAATTTTTGTCCGTTAAAATCAAAAAACACCAGGTCGCCTTCTTTTAACTCTTCTTCATATTTTCGTTTCACAACCTCAGCCATCTGCCTGGCCGTTCTGGGAACCTGATAATTAAAAATTTCCTTAGATAGAATTGAAGTAAAAGCAGAACAATCTACTCCTTTTTTGTCCGTCCCTCCGGCAACATTTGGAACTCCCATCCAACTGTCTATAAAGCGATAAAGTTTTTCATTTTTTATTTCCTTTTCGCTAACACTTAATAAGGCGGCATAACGTTCTTTTACAGAACCTGTAAACTGTTTGTTTCTGGCACTTGAAACATCTGTAAGCATCTTTGTGCTCTTACATGATGCGAATGCAAGACAAGTACACCATAAAAAAAGTAAAAGAGTTGATTTCCTGTTTCTTAAAATCATCATCCCGCTAATATCCAAAATCTCTGTCTCAAATACATTGTAAGTTTCTAACAGAGGTTAATAAGTAATAACTAAGCCTTTAAAACCCGTTGAATTTCATCAAGCTTCATTAAGGCCTCAACCGGTGTTAAGGTATTTACATCAAGATTATTAAGCAAATCGCGGATTTTAACTAAAACCGGATCATCAATTGAAAACATTTGTAATTGATAAGCCTGCTGCTGAACCTTCTTTATACTGTCCTTAATATGCTCCCCGCCGGTTCGTTCCTGCTCTAAACGCCGCAAAATTTCGTTTGCGCGATTAATAAGCTTTGGGGGCATGCCTGCCATTTTAGCCACATGGATACCAAAGCTATGCTCGCTGCCGCCAGGAACAAGTTTGCGTAAGAAGATGACCTTATTAGCAACTTCTTTTACAGAGATATTAAAGTTTTTAATGCGATTAAACGAATTTGTTAACTCATTTAATTCATGATAATGAGTTGCAAATAAGGTTTTTGCTTTTGCTAAAGGATTTGTATGCAAAAATTCTGCTATCGCCCAGGCAATAGAAATGCCATCATAAGTTGAGGTTCCGCGACCTATTTCATCTAAAAGAATTAAGCTCTTATCCGAAATGTTATTGAGGATACTCGCTGTTTCGTTCATTTCAACCATAAACGTTGATTCGCCGGATGAAAGATTATCTGAAGCCCCCACGCGGGTGAAAATCTTATCGACCAAACCAATTTTAGCTTCCTTAGCCGGAACAAAAGATCCCATCTGGGCCATTAATACAATTAAACCAGTCTGCCGCAATAAGGCCGATTTACCCGCCATGTTAGGTCCTGTAATAATTATTATCTGCTGAGTTTCGCTATCCAGAAATACGTCATTCGTAATATACGACTCTCCTACCGGAAGCTTCTTTTCTATTACAGGATGGCGCCCGCCTTTGATATCCAGCACATTGCTGGTATCGATAACAGGTTTTACATAATAATTTTTAACAGCAAGTGTTGCAAAACACAGCAATACATCTACCTGTGCAACCAGTTGTGCATTTAACTGGATTGGTTTAATATATTCAGAAAGAGCCAGAACAAGCTCGTTATAGAGTCTGTTTTCTATTACATGTATTTTCTCCTCGGCACCTAAAATCTGTTCTTCATATTCCTTTAATTCAGGCGTAATATAGCGCTCGGCATTTACCAGCGTTTGTTTTCTAATCCATTCGGAAGGCACTTTATCCTTATGCGAATTGGTGACTTCCAGGTAATAGCCAAAAACGTTATTAAAAGCTACTTTTAACGATGGAATACCAGTTGCCTCTGCTTCACGTTTTTGGATCTCAACTAAATAACCTTTTCCGCCAAAAGCGATTTTTCGCAACTTATCCAGTTCTTCATCAACCCCATCGGCTATTACGCCACCTTTAATTACCAATACCGGTGGTTCCGGATTCATCTCACGTTCTATCTTTTCACGAATCAGCACACAGGCATTCAGCTGTTCTGCTATGGTTCTCAGAGCAAGGCTATTGGTTTTTTCGCAAAGTTTTTTGATAGCTTCTATAGCATTTAATGCCCGCTTTAACTGGCAAACCTCCCTGGGGTTTGCTTTCAATAGCCCAATTTTAGAAATTAAGCGTTCCAGATCGCCAATCTGCTTAATTTCATGCAGTAAATCTTCGCGTATCGTTTCTTCTTTTATTAAAAACTCTACCACATTTAAGCGATCTTCGATAGGCTTCTTTTCTTTTAAGGGCATTACAATCCAGCGCCTTAACATTCTGCCTCCCATAGGCGAACAAGTTTCGTCAAGTATGTCTACCAGGGTAACTGCATTTTCATTTGCGGATCCAACCAATTCAAGGTTGCGAATGGTGAACCTGTCGAGCCACATATAACGCTCTTCTTCAATTCTTGAAATAGAAGATATATGCTGGAGGTTTCGATGCTCTGTTTCGTTGAGATAATGCAGCGCTACACCAGCAGCTACAATTGCAACTGGCAGGCGGTCGATTCCAAAACCCTTCAGCGACTTAACCTCGAAATGCTTTAACAATGATTCTATAGCATAATCGCCGGTATAAGGCCATTCATCTAATGTATAGGTATAGAAACGATCGCCAAAGGTTTCAACGAAGTCTTTTTTCCGGTTTTTCGGAAAAATAACTTCACTTGGCTTAAAGGTTTGCAATAACTTATCTATATAATCATTATTGCCTTGTGCTACTAAAAATTCGCCAGTTGAAATATCTAAAAAAGCTATTCCTGTGCTATTCTTTTCAAAATAAACAGAGGCAAGATAATTATTAGATTTCTGTTGAAGAATGTTATCACTATAGGAAACACCCGGAGTAACTAGTTCTGTTACGCCTCGTTTAACAATTGTTTTAGTGGTTTTAGGATCTTCCAGCTGGTCGCAAATAGCTACCCGCTGACCCGCACGAACTAGTTTGGGTAAGTATGTTTCCAGCGAGTGATGTGGAAAACCTGCAAGTTGTATATGAGAAGCAGAGCCATTTGCCCGCTTTGTTAAAACAATTCCCAGAATAGATGACGCTTTCACCGCATCTTCTCCAAACGTTTCATAAAAATCTCCAACTCTAAATAACAATAAAGCACCCGGATATTTGGTCTTTATGCTGTTATACTGCTGCATTAAAGGAGTTTCTTTTTGTTCGTTCTTAGCCAAGGTATTAATTATTTATAACCAGCTAAATTATGCTATTAAGAAGGAATATATATGATTGTGGAAAAAATTGATTTTGTGAATTATTATAGCCACATAAAATAAATAAAGGAAAGTTCCCTTTCCCTTATTTATGTATGTTTTTATGGCAGGTATTTTCCCAGGCTTTAATGTGGGGTAGACGTAGGGCCTTCAAAATGTGCAAATGGTTTTATCCATCTCCTTCCATTACCTGCAAGGTGAATAAAAATTTACAAAGTCTCAAAGTTATTACACGAACGTGCGAGTTGCCGTGACGAAATGGTCTCCAGCGTACACGAAACGATCTTTTGGAAATATCAAATTCTGGATTTATGCCTCTTTTTATGAATACTATTTAATCCAAAGATTGATCTTTTAACTTTTTATCCAGAGCTATTTCTTCTTCTGTTTTATCTATGTTCTCGCGAAAGCCTTCTACTAAATTTTCCGAATCGTACTTAAATTGCTCTGCACTTGCATCGCCAATAATTCCGGCATTAAAAGCTGCTTCTTCACTTCCGGGAGGGTTATCCCCCAAAAGGTTTTTCGTTAAAGGCTTATCATTCCCAATAGAATAATTATCTGTTTCGAAATCTTGAAAGGCTTCATCATCCGCATTTTCTGTTTCTATTTGTTGTGAGAGGTCCTTAGAGTTTATTTGCTCCTGCTCGTCCAGACTCTTAGGGGTTTGATTCTCAGGATTCTGGTCGGGATTTTCGCCCCAGGTATTATTTTCATCTATATTCATAGCTATTTTCTTATTGTAAGTAAAAAAACAGGCTATAACAGCTTTTGTTCTGAATGTTTTAAATAAGATAAGCGTACAACATCAATTGAATTGGTTATTTGCTTTTGAAAATCGATTCGTCATCAATAATATCGCCAAAAGGCTTATCGAAGCGTCTTTTTGAAGTTATAAGTTTAGGATGTACCATTTTCAGCAAATCTTTTTTATAAGATATACTATATAAAATGGTATACTTGTCATCAAGGCAAATTTTATTTCCATCAATAGATGTAATCTTTTGTTCATTTATCACATAAGATTTATGCACTCTTATAAATCTATCAGAAGGCAGGAAGTCTTCCACCTCTTTCATTGTTAAATAAATCAGATGGCTTTTATTTGAAAGATGAATAGTAACATAATTTTGCGAAGCTTCTATATAAACTATTTCATCATACTTAATGCGAATTACTTTGTTACCCCTGGCTTCGTTTTTAACAAAGAAATAATCCTTGTTATCAACTTTGTCATTCAGGTGCTCTTCCTGAGCCTCAATCTCCAGCTCCTTCTGCCGTGCCTTATGGATACATTTCGAAAACCGTTCAAGGGTAAACGGCTTCATTAAATAATCAACCGCATTGTTTTCAAATGCCTGTGCTGCGAAATGCGGAGCATCGGCCGTGTAAATAAATGATGTTACAAAATTGAGATTTTCTATATTTAAAATAGGAAGAGAACTATTTATGAACACAATATCAGGCATCAGATTCATAATTTCGCTGTAAGCCAACAGTGTATTGCTTGAGCTTCCAACTATTTTTAAATCTTGATAATTTGATATATATTTTGATATAATTTTAACACTTGTATTATCATCAAGAATGTAGCATTTCATATATTAAGTATCATCTTATATTAAACTCAAGATATTTGCCAGTTAGATACACATTAAATGGCTAACCAAGTAAAAATACATAATTTGTACTTATTAAACCTACAATCAAGCTAATTTTTTTAACATCATCGACCGAATATTTTTTATAATTTAAAAAGACGAACAAAATTTAACCTATATGATAAAAATTAGTTGCATTAAACAACTAGTTGCTATTTGCTTGATGTTTAATATTGTCTTAAGTTAGTTAAACTCATAAACTTTAATTTACTTTGAAAAAATCGGTAATATTTACCAGAACAACGTACGGTGTCGCATATAGAAAAAAGAATTTTCAGCACATTCATCCCTTTTATAAAACTTATTATAATATGGATGCGTAAATCGTTAAGCGAATTAAAAAAAAACGACCCTCTGCGTTTAGCTGGCGCGACAGCATTCTTTTCAACCTTTGCCTTACCTCCTATTCTGATAATTCTTACACAGCTATTCGGATTGTTTCTAAACCAGAAGGAATTAAACTCGCAGTTAATTCAACGCCTGGCAAATTTAATGGGCAATGGAAGTGCATTGCAGGTACAGGAAGTCCTAAATAATTTTCGTTCTCTTTCTCAAAATCTATTTGCCCTTTCAATAGGTTTTATATTTTTACTTTTCGTTGCCACAACCTTATTTGCGGTAATAAAAAACTCTCTTAACCAAATCTGGAAAATCCGTGTGAAGGCACATCCCGGAATTTGGTTTTATATTAAGTTAAGAGGACGTTCTCTAATTATTATTTTGCTTGCTGGCTTATTGTTTATATTGTTAATTTTTATTGAAGGTATGCAGGCCATACTTGGAGAATACATTAATTACCTGGGGCCAAAAGCTGGTAACTTTCTTAACGGATTGGTTAATGAAACCCTTTTTATCATCATTATATCCATTTGGTTTTCTATATTATTCCGGTTTCTAACTGATGGTCGCCCCCAATGGAAAGTGGCTTTAGCAGGCGGGTTCTTCACTGCTATATTATTTTCGTTTGGTAAAGTAATTTTAAAATGGCTTCTGTCTTTAAGTAATATCAGCAATATTTATGGTGCTTCAGGGTCCATTGTATTGATTTTACTATTTGTATTTTATTCGTCGCTGATGTTTTATTACGGTAGTTGTTTTATTAAAACGATAAGCGATGAACTTAACCTCCCTATTAACCCGGTTAAAGAGGCATATAAATATGAAGTTTTAGAAATTGAAGAGGAGAATGCGGATTAATTTCCGGTTTCTTCCATTGCTCTGGATAAGCTCTTTCCCTTTCGATATTTAGCAAAGTTTATCAGCATTACGCTGATTAATATTACGGTGAGTCCTAATATTTGCAAACCCGAAATATGTTCGTCAGCGAAAAAGACGCCTAATAATACCGCAACTACCGGATTAACATACGCATAGGTACTTACCTGCGTGGCTGATCTGACTTTAAGTAACCAAACATACGCACTAAAGCCTGCGATTGATCCAAATACCACAAGATAAATCAATGCCCACCACGCTTCAATATTTACCAATCCGAAATTTATTTGTTCACCGGTCGCCAAGCTTCCTATACTAAATGCAATTGCAGCTGCAAGCATTTGCCAGGTAGTATTTACCAATGCAGAGCTATCGGCGCTATAATATTTTGAATACAATGATCCACCTGCCCAGGATATGGCGGCAAAGGTTACAAGAATCATCCAGCTTCCTTCTATAGAACTTTCACCAGTAAATACGGTTACTAAACTATTATAAAATAAAAGTATAACACCCGAAAATCCGATTACTAAACCAAAAACTGTTGCTTTATTGTTAAAATTCATTGCCCATTTCGGTCTGTCGAGTAGTACAAACCATAAAGGCGACGAAGAAACCATAATTGCAACTACACCGCTTGGCAAATATTGTTCTACCCAAATAACAATCCCATTACCTATAAATAACAGCAGCAAACCACTAATTACTGCATATTTTATTTGCTTCACTATAAATAGCTTCTCTTTACGATAAATACACCAGATAAACATAATAAGCGCAGCCACAGAGAAGCGCAAAGCACCCAGCATAAAAGGTGGAAAACTATTAATCGCTGTCTTAATAAAAAAATAGGTAGATCCCCAGGCGATGTAAACCGTAGCAAAAGCTATTATGACGTTAACTTTCGATACTTTATTTTGCAATGCTAGCAATCTTGACATACTTTAGATTTAAGGCAAAAATAAAGTTAAAGTATGAAACAATGAGTGTCAATTTATCCTAAGAATTCAGAGATATGGATACACGATGACAATATTGAAAATAATAACCAGCTTGAATACTAAAACACCAGCATAGTATGTTTTATAACAGACAATTGATAAATTTGTATTTTACTTAATGTATTATGAAAAAGACATTTTTTCTTTTGATTTTTCTCGGCATTTCGTTTTCCGGATTTGCTCAATATGGACGATTAGAGCCGTTGAGAGAAAGTGGCGATACTACTTTTATGGTTTTACGAACTCCGAAGGAAACACTTAAAAAACTAGCTGAAAGCCCGGATAAAAACATACGAAAGCTGGGCAGCCAAATAGAAAGCGTAGAAAGACAGCTTGAACGCTTAAGAAGCCTGTATTTAACAAATCACACTCAAAGTGTTGAGATGCGGCTATTTATAAATAATGTAAAATCGTTAGAAGCAAAAGGTGTAAATGCTAATTATTATGTACAGGAAATGTTACTCTACAATCCTAAAAACGGTCTTTGATAGTTCTTTAATAGAAAAACCGGCAGGGCCGGTTTTTTATATTAACGATTGTAACTTCCAGTTGCTTTATTCCGGTTAAAACCACCTCCGCCGCCAGGACGATTGTTTCCAAATCCAGGATCTTCTTTTGCTTCAGAAACCAGAATACGTTGACCATAATAGTCTCCGCCATTCATATTCATAATAGCTTCTTTAGCTTCAGCATCATTTGGCATTTCAACAAATCCGAAACCACGGCTTTCACCAGTTTCACGATCTTTAATAATTCTTAAAGATTTCACATAACCAAAATCTCCAAAAACCTCTTTTAATTCTGACTCTTCTACTTTAACAGGGAGCCCTTTGATAAATATCTTCATTAATGTTATAAAATTTCTATAAAGGTACAATTATGCGGCTTAGTAAATGTAATACGAATGTTAGCTTTATAAATTAAACCCTCCTATTTACTTGTATATCTCTAGTTTAGCTTTTTCAATCAATAATCCTGCTCTTATATTTACTATCAGAAGTATAATCCAATGATAAGGCTCCATAGGAGTCGAAGATTTCCGCTACTCTTTCGGCATCGTGTAAAGAAATTGTTTGTACACTTACAATACAGTTATTTTTTGCTGCTTGCTCATACATTTCAATATCGCTTTCATTTTTCATTATCGACATCAGCCACTGATGTATAGAATGATTGTTAATATTAAACTCATCCGGGTTTTCAGGCGAAATTCCAATCTGGCTGTGTGTAACATCATGCTCCAATAAATATTCTATTGCTGTCTGGGCCTGCTGTTTGTTTTCAAAGACTCCTATTACTGTTTTAGCCTGAAAGGGTATCCCTACTGCATCATTGGGTACTTGATAAGGGCGTTCTTCCAAACCGCTTTCCTGCTCGCCCACAGTTTCATTATGGTTTAAGGTATTGACAAATGCATGCTGAACAATATCCTCTATTTTTGTACTTACTTTGCCCGGCTCATAGGTAGGCAATTCTGTAATTTCATTTGACATTACTCCCGGAAAGAGGACGTTTTGATAGGCTTCATTGATTTCTGCTATCGATAAAGGCACCAGAACTTTTCTATCTTTTAAATGCATTTCGTTTCCTGTCAGATCCAGTATAACGTACAGTACTTTTTTCGATTCAACATCAAAAAGCAAGTCATCTACTTTGCCGAGTATCCGGCCCTGGCCATTCTTCGCATACCAGCTTATTATATTGGCCTGATGCTTAGCAAGTTCATACTTGCTTTTATTTAATTCTTTAAGACGAATATATTCGGAAGAATTTTGATTAGCCATACTCTATTTATATTTGAATTTTCTCAATAGCAGGTATATTCCATTTCAGGAAATCATCGCTTTTAAAAAGGCTGATAATCTTAGGATCCTGATAATAACTTACATATAAATAATAGATGCCAATCAGTAAAATTAATATAACAATTAGCCAGATTAACCAATTGTTGTTCTTTTTCTTTTGTACATACAGCTCTGCCATAACAATATTTAATATGTTGTTGTATAACAAGCGCTATAGTTTTAAGTTTGCCCTATTTATTAAGGAATAGGATCTTAGAAAATCATTCCGCTATTTATAACGGCCGATTCGCAGATATAGGTAGGTGTAATTCCGGTGGTTTTCATCTTAGTTTCTGCATCATCGGCACGAGTGTTACCAGAGAATACCAAAACGGTATCCAGGCCGAATTTATTTCCACCCAGAATATCGGTATACAAGGTATCTCCTACCATAACAATATCTTTCTTTGTAATTTTGCGATATTGCCTTATCAAATCGTAAGCAAACATAAACATTTGCGAATCTGGCTTTCCAAAGCGGATAAAATCGCGTTCAACAATATTTTCAATCATTTTTGCAACTCCACCTACAGCAATTGCTACTTCATGTTTATTAACCGGATATGCATAATCGGTATTAGCAACAATGACAGGGATCGGCCGTTTTCTTAAGAGGTTTACTACTGTATTTAAATCTTTGGACCAATCAAAACCTTCATCATCCAAAAAAACTAAGGCGTTAACCTTTTCTATATTAGTTTGATTAATCGATTTTACAGGTAATGTATTTAAGCCGGAACTATCAATATAATGTGCGGAGTTTTCGGTACCCAGATATGCAACAATGCCATCATGCACTTTTAAATCAAGGTACTCTTTAGCCAGCATTCCGGATGATATAATTCTATTTGCAGAAACCGCACTTAAACCTAACCTGTGATATGATTCGGCTAATTGAAGAGGGCTTCTGGATGCGTCGTTCGTTACAATGTAATATTCTTTATTTTGGGATTGGATATAGTCGAAAGTACTTTCAATTCCGGTTACAAGTCCTTTATGATTTTTTAAAACACCAAAAGCATCAAAAAAAATCACGTCATATTTATCAATAATAGATTTAAAATTATCAATTTTAAGCATTAAGGTAATTTAAGTATTTCATTATTATTTAATCTTTAACACATCTATAATTTTCTGTGCATCAAAATCCCGCCCGATTGAGGGCAGATAAATATCAAGCGCTTCAGATTGCAGTTTACCGGCATACTGTTCGCTAAAAAAGTAATTACCATCTTTTATGACATAGTTTAAAATAAAAAACCGATAAGCTTCTTCTAAAAACCGAATTTCATTAACACTTAAAGGGTTCACTTTATGATATTCTTCTAAAAAAATCATAAACCGGTCTTCATTAAGTGTATCAATTACATAACTAAATATTGTGCGATCCCCTACATCAGAAACCACACGGCTGAAAAAATAAAAATCCATTATTCTGGAACTTATTCTAAACCAATCATAATCCCATCGGGAATATAATTCAAAATTTTTAGTGATAGAAAAATTTCCGATGTTCCAATCTATAAAAACCGGGATACTTTCGAATCTATCTGCTTTATATTTTAATCGGTTCTCAAGAAAAGCTTCGCAATGGCTTTTTAGATATTCGGCTTGCTGGTGTGTTCCAAACAACTTTTCATTTCTCTTTATTTGCCTCATCAAAATCTGAATATCTGTCCTGAGAGTTTTTGAAGACTTAGGAAGTACATTTTTTAATCTGGAACATGCCTTATGAAATCTGCCAATTTGATAACCTAGTTTTCGAATTTGATTTTCCTCGAGTCTTTTTGGAGAACGCTTCAATACGCGGGAGGGATTATAAAATACTACCCAGGCATCTGTCTTATTTTGCTTATACCGATAAGTATAAACCCTGTTATTTTTCAATAAGGATTTGGCGAGCAGATTCTCAAACGGATAAAGCAAATTGTTTGATAAGGAATGTATGATCCGGTGATCTTCGCGAAAATGCTCGAATTTTCCAAAATTAGAAAGCTTAGCAATAACAATATCTTCATCTTCAAAGGTTATCCGATAGACATAATTAGTAGAAACTTTTGTACTGATATCTTCAATGTTCCTGATGATCTTAGAAGCATCATACTCTTTCCAGGCTTTTTTAATTATTCTTGAATAATCCATTTCCTTAAACCTGTAATGCTAAATAATTTCAAAATACCGTTTCAGTTCCCAATCGGTTACCTGTTTGGAAAATTGCTGCCACTCCCATAGGCGCGTCTGGCAAAAATGTTCAACAAAGCCCTCACCAAATAACTCAGTTGCTAGAGCAGAAGTTTTCATAGCAACTGTTGCCTCAAATAAGTTAGAGTGCAGCCTGTTTGTTATTAAATTTTGCTCTGTATCCTCTAAAGAAGGTAATGGAAGCTTATTTTTAATCCCGTATAATCCAGATGCCAGCGCTGCAGCCATAGCTAAGTACGGATTTGAATCCGATCCCGGAACACGGGTTTCAATCCTTGTAGATTTTTGCCCCGAATTAATTACTCTAATTGCAGTAGTTCGGTTATCTATACCCCAATTTGCAGCGATAGGCGCCCAGGCCCCTTCAACAAATCGCTTATAGCTATTTACAGTTGGTGCATACATAGGCAATATATGTGGCAAACAATATAATTGTCCGGCAAGATAATGCTGCATTAAATCGCTCATTTTATTCACATTCTTCGCATCATAGAATAAGTTTTCAGTATTGTCACTGTTCCATAAACTTTGATGAATATGGCCACTGCAACCTGGCAATGATGTATTCCATTTAGCCATAAAGGAAGCTATAATATCATGTTGATAAGCGATTTCTTTTATTGAAGACTTTAATAAAACTGCATTGTCTGCGGCCGAAAGAACATGATCGGGATAAATGGTTATTTCGTATACACCTGGCCCCGTTTCTGTGTGTAAGGTTTCTATAGGAATACCAAAGTCAGTTAAAAGCTTAAATAAATCGGCGTTATAGTTGGCATATAATGATGGCCTTATAATAGAATAACCATACATTCCCGGTGTTATTGGCTGTATTTTAGTAAATTCTTTATCATACAGTGATTGAGGTGTTTCTTTAAAATTGAACCATTCAAATTCCTGTGAAAACCGGGAAATATAACCCAAATCGGAACATTGAGATGCTATTTTTTTTAAAAGCGTACGGGAGCAAGCAGCGAGTGCGGAGCCATCTTTTTTATTAAAATCAGCGATAAAAAAAGGCATATTTTCCTGCCATGGAATACTACGGAAAGTTGAAAGGTCGATAGCACATAGTTGATCTGGATATCCCGTATGTGTTCCCGTCAATTTTACATTATCGTAAGGCATATCAGCACAATCCCACCCAAAAACAACATCGCAAAAGCCAAGACCACTTTCAAGACTTTCAAGAAACTTCCTGCGATGTATCACCTTACCACGCAAAACACCATCGATGTCAGCGAAAGCAAATTTTATCTTCTCAATTTTATTATCATCTAAATATTTAATAACCTGAGTTTTATCCATATGGCTTTATAATGATGATATGTTAAATATAAGCTAAACTTATCCTGTTAAATAATTTTAATAGCTTTTAAATCAGGTCCAGGCATGATATATACCTTATAAACAAAATAATATAAATTTGATTAAACAAATGACATAAATAATCTCCAATGATGACTGTAAATAAAAAGTCCCCTGAATTGAGAATACAGGGGACTTTTTAATCTATCAATTATTATAGAACAGATTTAACTGTTTTAATAATCCGTGCTGCTACTTTATAAGGATCTGCCGCAGAATTTGGACGGCGATCTTCTAAATATCCTTTCCAACCATGTTCCTGGGTGTAGAGAGGAATCCGAATGGATGCACCTCTATCAGAAACGCCATAGCTAAAGTCATGTATGGAGGCGGTTTCGTGTTTTCCGGTTAAACGCAAATGATTATCTGCTCCGTAAACTTCAATATGTTCCTTTACTACCGGACGGAATGCTTCGCAGATTTTATCATAAATTTCTTTGCTTCCGCAAGTACGCAATACGGAATTTGAGAAATTAGCATGCATACCAGAACCATTCCAGTCTAAAGTACCAAGAGGCTTACAATGCCAGTTAATTGCAACGGCATATTTCTCGCCAATTCTTTCCAGTAAATAACGGGCTACCCAAATTTGGTCGCCGGCTTCTTTGGCTCCCTTAGCAAAAATCTGGAATTCCCACTGACCGGCAGCAACTTCTGCATTGATGCCTTCTACGTTTAAACCGGCTTCTAAGCATACATCCAAATGCTCTTCAATAATCTCTCTTCCATAAGCATTTTTAGCCCCTACGGAACAATAGTAGGGCCCTTGTGGAGCCGGATAGCCATTTGATGGAAACCCTAAAGGTTTGTTTGTTTCAATATCCCACAGGAAATATTCCTGTTCAAACCCAAACCAAAAATCATTATCATCATCTTCGATTAATGCACGACCATTAGAGACATGTGCCTGTCCTTTAGAATCCAGCACCTCGCACATCACTAAATAACCATCTTTTCTCTGGGGATCTACACAGATAAAAACTGGTTTTAATACACAGTCTGATGAACCACCCGGTGCTTGCTCGGTGGACGAGCCATCAAAACTCCATAAAGGACAATCTTCTAACTTTCCACTAAAGTCTTGTTCGATTTTTGTTTTACTACGAAGGCTTTGAGTTGGTTTGTAACCATCCAGCCAGATGTACTCTAATTTTGCAGCCATTTATTTAATTATTTATATGATTTTGAGTTAAATTCAATCAATAATACTAAAATTTTCAATTAGTTCACGAATTTATTACTTTTAATAATAAAAACCGATAAAAAAATTCATTTTTTATTAAAAAATCATACAAAATCAGCAAACGATAGATACAAAACTACAAAATAACAATAATACAACAATCAAAAATCACCAAAATACAATTAGCATACCATAACATCTGGAAATAATCCACGAAAACATTTACAAGGCTTAACTCTAAAAAAGGATTTTACTGCTAATCTCTTTTTCTATAGTTATATATCCCGGGTATTTAATTTGTTTATTACCAAAGTCTAATGTGGGTTTTATTTTAATGGTAACCATCTCCTTTCTTTCTACTGTTTCCTCGCCTGTACCAATAAAAAAATCAGAAATAGCATCCATGGCTTTATTGTCCGACAGTAAATGATAAATATTTGAATTAATTTGAATAGGAACTTTCGCTGTACCTCCATTAGGCTCTACAAGCACTTTTTGATTTACCAAACCACCAGCAAGTTCCTGGCCCTTTATTAAAACTTTATATTCGAATTGATTAATGGCCGCCATTTGCCTGGAAGGATTACTGATTATAAGATTTAGCCGTGCTTTTAAAGGCACGTTCTTTCGTAAAAGTGCTAATGCGAGCCGGGGCGCATTCGAAAGATCCAGTTTTTCCTTAGCTATTAAATCTTTAATATTTACATTTGCAATGAAAATACTGTCGGCAGAACTTATTTCATATTTACAATCTTCTAGCGCTTTGATTTGATTAATTTGTTTATTGAGGCCGCTGCATCCGAAAAGGGTTAAGGATATTACGCTTATTAAAATTACTTTTTTCATATTTTTATAACAATACATAGTATAACGAAGTTATTATCAAAGACGTGCCAGACGAAATTGTTTTATACTGATTTGATAATCGCAGTATGCTTTTAGTTATAAATTGTTTATATTAACACAAGATATCCATATTGAATTATGTCAAAAAAGATTACAATACTTTATGTAGATGATGAGGAAAATAACCTTATTTCGTTTAAGGCTAATTTTCGTATAAAATATAATGTTCAAACGGCTATAAGCGGCGATGAAGCCATGAAAATTTTAGACAGCAAGCATATCGATATTATCATTACAGACCAGCGCATGCCCAACATGACCGGTGTTGAATTTCTTGAAAAGGTATTAGAAAAAAAACCTGATCCGATGCGGATCTTACTAACCGGTTATGCAGACATGGGCGCAGTGGTTGATGCGGTAAATAAAGGAAAAATATTTCATTACCTTTCAAAACCGTGGAACGAAGAAGAACTTGATATGACTATAAAAAGAGCCTACGAAGTGTATGAAGAAAAGCTTAAAATCAAAGAAATGAATGAAAAACTTGTGGTATCTAACGATCAGTTTGAATTTCTTTTAAGACAAAAACTGCTTTCTTAAACATTACTTAATCTCACCCATCAACTCGATTAACGCTTCGGAAGTAAGGGGCTTATCCAAGAGTTTTATTACTGATTTAAAACTCTTGATTCTATTCATATCTTTTTTATTCATTGAAGATGTAAAAGCAACGATATGGTATCCCCTCCGAACTTCTTCAGGTAACTTTTCAAATTCTTCCAAAAAGTTTATCCCATTCATTACCGGCATTACAATATCCAACAATACAATTGTAGTTTCTGCTGTATTTGCAGATTGCTTTATATAATCCAGAGCATTTGAGGCATGCAAAAAAGATGAAATACTGGTAGCTATATCAGCATACTTTAATATTTTATCTGCAATAAAACAATCCAACTCGCTGTCATCAACAATTATAAAATTCGCCTTTTTATTACTCATTATTTATTAGGAATTGTAACCTCAAATACTGCACCCTCTCCTAAAACAGAACTTACTTTAATACCACCATTAAGCTTTAAGAGAGCATCTTTAACATTATACAAGCCAAATCCAGAACCAACGTCCTGGGTACTTGCCCTAAAAAACAGATCGAAAATTTCGTTCAAATAATTCTCCGGAATACCAATTCCATTATCTCTTACATAAATTGTTGCATGCCCTCTTCCTACTTCTATGTTTAACTCGATGCGTTTGTCTTCATTGTCATGTTTTTGATATTTAATGGCATTGGTTACCAAATTGTTTAACACAAGTCTCATGACAATTTCATCAGACCAAAATGGTTCAATCTGGCTTATATTAACATTAAGCTTGACGTTGCTTTCTATTAGGTTTGCGTGGTGAAGTTCCTTTAGATCATTAATTAATTCACTAAGATTTATCTCCTTAATGCGAACCTCACCTCGTTGAACGGTATAATAATCGTGCATACTCAGAATAAATGCATCCAGTTTCTTCACGGAATTCTCCATCAAACCCAGCATTTCTTTAATATCGCTAATATCATTTAAATGCTTTGCTACATTGATTCCGCCCATAATGCCTGATAAGGGGCCGCGGATATCATGACTTACGCTATATGCAAACTTATCCAGCTCATCGTAAGCTTTTTGAAGTGCCTCATTTTTAATAGCCAGCATAGAATTTGCCAGATAAAACTTATGCGCTTCTTCTATAGCCGATAAAATGTCCGAATCGCTCCAGGGCTTTTTTACATACCGAAATATATGGCCACGGTTAATGGCCTGAATTACGTCTTCAATATCAGAATAGCCTGTAATTAATATTCTGATTGGATGAGGGAACCAGCTTCTTATTTCTTCAAAAAACTCAACTCCGGTCTTGTCGGGCATTCGCTGATCCGAAAAAATAATTCGAATGTCCGGATTCTTTGTAAGAATCTCTACCGCTTCGGATGTATTTACAGCAACCAGTATCTGATAATTCAATCTAAAAGACGCCTTAAAACCAACAAGGTTGTTAAGTTCATCGTCTATATATAAGATTTTTATTTTTTCTGACATGCTAACTGACTTAATTATTTTAAGCTTAGTTATTCCATTTTTATCGATACCAGCTAATAAGCGAATATATATTATATTTTATATAGATATATTATATTTCAGCATTTGGTTTGGTTCGTGGTAATTTAATTATAAATTCAGTTCCTTCGTTTAAAATAGAATTTAAATATATTTCACCATTATGTTTCTTAATGGTATTGTACGCAATAGACATTCCTAAACCGGTACCTTCTCCTACGTCTTTGGTAGTAAAGAATGGCTCGTAGATTTTCCTGGCTGTTTCTTCAGGCATCCCTATACCGTTATCGCTGATTATTATAGAAACGTACTCTTCATTAAAGGTAGTTTTGAGAGTAAGTAGTCCGTTTTTACCATTATCATGTTTTTTATGAATGGCATGTATGGCATTGGTAATAATATTTAAAAATACCTGATTTAATTTTCCAGGATAACATTCTAACAATGGTAATTCACCATATTCTTTTACGACCGGTATACCGGATAAAAGATTGTTAGCAATTATCAGAGTGGATTCAAGGCCTTCATTTATATCAGCGAATTTTAAATCGTCTTCATCTAAGCGGGAAAATACTCTAAGGCCTTTTACAATTTCCGCTGTACGCGAAGCGCCTTCGCTTATTCCTTTTAAAAGATGTGAAATTTCAATTTTCAGATAATCGTAGTCAATATCTTCCTTATATTCTTCTATGGTCTGTTTCTTTTCCGCTTGCGATGTATCAGAAAAATTCAAATCCTCCATAGTACTTACAGCATCTATTAAAATATTAACGTCGCGCTGTAAAGGAGCAATATTAGAGGTCACAAAATTTATTGGATTATTAATTTCGTGTGCAATTCCAGCTGTTAACTGACCTAAAGAAGCCATTTTTTCTGATTCAACAAGCTGCGATTGCGTTTGTTTTAAGTCATTAAGAGTAACACTTAAATCTTTATTTGAAACCTCCAGTTCGACAGTACGTTCTTTTACCTTTTCTTCCAGTATAACATTTTGCTGCCGGATAATTTGTTCGTTTTCCTGTGCAATAGCCAGAGAATGTGCATCGGACGCCTCTTTTTCTTTCTTTAGAATATTGATTTTTCCTGCCAACGCAAACGACAGGAATATCGCCTCCAGTGCTGACCCTATTTCTACCGCATGAACAGTGAATTCGTTATAAGGCACCCATCCATAATCCTTGCCTACAAATACCAGGATACTCACGAAAAATATGGACCAACTCAGTAAAAAATAACTAGCCGGAGTATAATTTTTACGATAAACAGACCAGGCTACGTATATAATTAATAATGAAACCAATACAGCATTAACATTTACTATTTGAAATGCTATAGTTGGATAACCTAAGGCCTGAACAAACATTGCAATTATATATATCGCAATTGTTAAGTTCAAAACAATGTTTAATCTGGGTATAAATTTTTTGGTATGTAGAAACGATTTTGCAAAAAGTATTGTTGCGATACCAGACATTGCACCGCATATAACGATCATATTATGTGATAACCAGGAATTATGAGGCCATAAAAACCGGTGAGAATATCCCAATAAAGTTGCCTGGGTTAAAGTTACCCAAAAGATGTAATGACAATAAACTATGTAATCTTTATCGCGCACAGCGAAAAAGATGAATAAATTATACAATAGCATTACCAGCATAATGCCCAGATATAAACTAGTTCTTGTATCTGCGTTGCTTATAGTTGTAAGAAGTTGCTTTTCGCTTCTAAGCCTAAGAGGAACCAAGACCTGTTCATTGCTTTTCAAACTCAAATAGCATTCAACGGAATCTCCTTTCTTTATTGAAATATCAAATAAATAAAACTGATGTTTATAAACACGGTTTTCCAGAGATTCATAATTTGAATAACGGACACTATCAATCGTTAGATTTTGTATCGTATATAAACTAACATTGTCTATTATTGGATTAGAAAGATTAAGAATAACTTTATCTAAGTCCGAATTATTTACCAAAGTAAATCTTATCCAGTTATTATTCAGGCTCACTCCAAAATCCGGAATACTAGAGTTACTTCGCCTGAACTGATGCTTTAGCGCTCTTATTTGCTCAAAATTTAGCGATCCTGAAGTATCCTGATATAAATAGATATTTTTACCGATGTAACTTTGATTTACTTCGGTGTCTATCAGAACTACTTCTTGTGCATAAAGAATAGTATTTACGACAGAAAATAAAATAAATAAAATTGATGCTTTAAGGATTTTCATAAATTTTTGTATAACCAAAACTTACCTGTAAATTTCATTTTCATCCTTTTTATCAAAAATAGCTTCCAGATCTACGTAAAACCGCCCTGAATGGCTATGCTGATTGAGCAATATGCGTCTGGAAATATCAGTGGTGACAGCGCCGCCCAGCACAACACTGGACGCTAGTTGCGGCCAGGCATTTATGGTTTTATTAATCTGACTCATAGATTGCTGCATTCTTTCAGATAACGAATCATAAGATAATACAGACATCAAAATCTGCGAACGATTTTCGCTATTTACTATAATGGAATCATTTTTTGTAAAAGCATCTAATTTGCCATGCAGAATGCTTCTATTATGCTCGATATCAAACCGTTCGATATCAACCATTCCACGATCATTGGTATCCATAACTACCGGAACCTTTAAATCGCGGGCTTTAAATCTACTTGCAAATTTCACGTTCAATCCATCACAAACCTCTATAAATAAATCAAGTTTTCCATTTTCCAGGAAAAAATTATCCATATTACTTTCATTGAGTCCTTCATCAAAAATCCGCACTTTAATAAAAGGATCGATTTCCATGATCTCCCTGGCAGCAATTACAGCTTTATTTAATCCGAGATTATGTAAACCGGTTCTTATCCGGTTCAAATTACTTAATTCGGCAGCATCAAAATCTGCCAGCCTGATTTCTCCGCAGGTGCGTTCCATTACAAGGGTTAATGCAATAGATTGACCAACAGACAAACCCACAATGCCAATTTTTTTTGACCTAAGCAATGCCTGTTCTTCAACTGTAATTTTATTTCGGTTCCGGTTGGTTCTTACTTCAATAAATTCCTCTTCATCGAGTAAATGGACCATCCGCTGGCTCCATGGATAATAAACCCAAACACCATAGCCTTCAATATCTTTTCCTCCCAAATGCTCTTCTATAAGATCAGAGTACATTTCTTCAGATATTTCAAGGGCGGGATTAAGTCCTTTTATCAATTCTTTTAATTGAGCCAATAAATTATCATAGACAAAAGATACTTTATTTTCTGAAAAAAGAGTTTCGAACGCTTGTTTATCTTCTTGATTCTCTAATCTGAATATAAGAGGAGAATAAGTATTATTAATAGCTCCTGTACTTTTTACGAAATTTATGATGTCTTTCATTGTATACTAAGATGCAATAGCACGTTGTTAAACTGTTAAATTAAAAGAATTCCAAATCGTTTTCATCGAAATTCTTATTACTGAAATTCTTACTGGTATTAGCAATAATCTGAGCCAAATCCCACTCATTTAGATTAGGAATATTGGTTTCATAGCATATTGTAATTTCTTTTTTTCTTAATTCTTCAACACGTACAACATTTGGCTGCTGCCTGATTTTTAAAATAGCACTCTTATCTTCTTCATGTGCCTTACTTAAAACCGGCACATCTTTTAAAATCATAGTGGTTGCAAGCAGATCAAGTTTAGGATAATAAAATGTTCCGCCATTACCAATACTGGTTTCGAGTTCCATTCCACAGGCTTCCACAGGCTTAATAGTATAAGGAGCGCATAATGCAAATAAAGTTTGCAATCCAATTTGTTCTGATATTGCTACAGCGGCACGAATTAAGAATATGCTACCGATTCCATATCCGGCAATTTCTCTTGAATTCCATAGGCCGCAAAGTTCTCCGGTTCCATGCTGGGCATACTTCCACACCAATTCAAAAACCCCCGAATCTAATGCGCCGGTAGCCTCTTCTATAGGTAATGGCTGACTTCCTCCTGAAACATGCACCCTCGCCCCGCCATATACTTTTTTACCATCTAACGATTCTACAATAAGAACAAAAGCAGCCGGATTTAGTGTCCATTCATTTTTTGAAGATGTAACTTTTGTAACTCCAATACTTGTTAAAACATGGGCATGACCTTCCAAAAACAACCTGCATGCTTCCGGATCATCAACAGCCCTAAAAGCTCTAAGACGAACAACCGGCTTTTCCTTATTTAAATCTGATTCCATTTATAAGGATAATTTTATACGTTTAAATTCAAACAAGATACAAAACAATGATTTAATTTTCAGACATCAATTCTGGAACGCCGTAAAGATAAAACAAGTCACTAAACTTGAAACACCTATACACAATGAATTAAAACAAATTTTCGTTCTGTTTGATAATATTATGTACTGAATGGTTCAAGAAAACTATAGTATCGTAATATATAAGCTCTATGAAATCTATATCAATCGCTTTATTTCTACTATTGCTTATTCCAACAATCTCATCTTCGCAAACGGCTGACGATATTTTAGGAAAATGGCAAAGTGCACATGGTAGCGGACAAATACAAATAGTTAAGCGTGGAGAACATTATTTTGGTAAAATTATATGGATTAAAGAACCAAATGATAAAACCGGAAAGCCCAAAACAGATATTAATAATCCGTCTGAAGAATTACAATCCCGCCCTATAATCGGACTGGAAGTAATTAAAGACTTGACATATAAAGGCAATAATGTATGGTCTAACGGCCATATTTACGATCCGAAATCCGGCAGGACTTACAATTGCCAGGTAAGTATTAATAAAAAAGACAAATTGAATTTTCGTGCTTATTTCGGCATAAGCCTTTTAGGAAAAACGGAAATATGGACAAGGGTTAAATAAAATTTCTCAGAAAAGCTATCCTGACAAAAATCAAAACAGCTTTTCATAACTCAAAACTAATTACCTGCTAATTTCTCAAGCTTTAAAATTTCAACACCGGCATCCAATAACGGACCTGTTCCATGCTTTTCGTTCAATCCAACCGGACGGTTATAATAAAAAGGCAGGTTATCCTGAATTCCGGTTCCTACGCAAATATCTTTTAATTGTCCAAGCTCATTAATTTTATGTTTTTTTAGCCCTTCCCATCCAACTTTTGCTATAGATGCATATCGCTTATCAATCCATCCGGCATTAACAGCGTGTGCAATACCATAAACAAACATGGCCGAACATGAAGACTCCACATAGGAATCATCTTTGTCAAGAATCTGGTGCCATAAGCCATCAGCATTCTGGTATTTAGCTATACCAAGGATTTGTCTTTGCAAAAGCTCGGTTAATATTTTCCTTTTAGGATGATTCGCAGGAAGCAAATCGAGTAAATGTACCTGCGATAACATTATCCAGCCATTACACCGTCCCCAGTGAGCAACTCCGTTAGTTTTAACATCGCTATAGTAAGTATGCCAGTAAATTTCATTCTTAGCATCCCATAAATATTTATTAAAGTTAACAACCTGATTAATTGCATCATCAAAGTATTTCTTTTCGCCTGTAAACTTACCCATACGTGCAAGAAAAGGAACACTCATATATAAATCATCGGCCCAGAGTGTCATTTTGTGCGGAAAGGCCCTAACAAAAGTTCCATCCTTTAAACGCTCCCTTTCTGTTGTCAAATGCCGGGCGGCTTTTTCAATATAAGCCTTGTATTCAGGATTAGGAACTTTACTATACACATCGAGGATACTGGCACTCATAGCACCAAAGTCATCCAGTTCATCCATTGTAAAAAATTCGCCGTATGGATACGTATAATGCTTTACATCGTTCTTAAAACGCTGTTGAAAAACCTGGTAATTATTAAAGCCAAATGCGATATGATTGGCTGCGAAATTAAAATATCTTTCATCGTTAAGGTATTTCCCTAAATTAACCATAGCAATATTTAAAACCCCATGAGTATAATGCCAGCCCGTGTAAGGACTTGCATACCTGACCCTTATATTTTCAGGAATTTCTGATGATGATTTATAAAGCGTTCCATTTTCGGTTCCCTTAAAGCCTAAAGTTGCTTCTTTAATTATCTGGTCGGCTATCTTTTTAACAAGTTCTTCATTCGTTTGTGCGCGAAGTACAACTGTTGGAAGGGAGAATAATAATATTACAATTAGTCGTTTCATTTATTTGTGTGATTTAAATAGACAATTAATACACTATATAGATTCATAAACTTAGCATTACTTAGCTCCAAATTTACTTAAGCGCAATCCAAAAGTCATTAAAAAATATCTGCCAAGACGATTAGTTTGCCTGTCTACAATTACGTTATCAAAGACATCCCTCGAAATGCCCTCGTTTTGGTTAAATAAGTCAAAGCCTTGCAAACGGATGGTTCCCATGTTACCTTTAAGAAAACGATATTCCATGTACAGCCTTAACAAAGTTGGGTTTTTAACCGCAGCATTATTAAATCCGCTATTAATTGCTTTAGAAAAATCATATCCTAAACTCAGGTCCTTGAAAAAGTAATTCCGACCTTCCAGACTAAACATTAACCGATTTGTCTGGCGGTCTTCAAATGACTGAGAATAATGAGTTTTATTTATTGAATAAGAGGTTTTAAAACCCAAATCTACAATATCCTTTAAATCCAATTTAAACTCAAGTCCCTGATTAACTAAAAAATTTTTGGCATTAATGCGCACATTATCATTAAAGGCGATGTTATTATTTAGCGAAGCGCCTCCTTCCCATACAATAGTAAATTTCCGATCGGCAAAAGGTTTAGAATAAGAGTAGTCACCTCTTATATTATAAAAACCATCGGTATTGGTGTAACTGGTTACCTGATTAATAGTTTCCGGAACCTGGATTTTAGTGGTTACTATTTTATTTTCTGTTTGACTGAATGAAAAATTAGCAAACAATGTATGGCCCTGATTCCAGTCTGATTGATTGTATTCAACATTAACGCCATGCGTAAATTCTGGCTTTAAATACGGATTCCCAATCACAGTATTTTGAAGATTTGAGCTATCCGTAAGTGGCTGAAGCTGATTAAAGCCAGGCTGATTGCTTCTTCCGTTGTAGTTTAATGTAAACGTTTTCTGTTTGGTAAACCGATAAACCATTCGTGCGGAAGGAATCCAGTTTAAGGTACGGTTATGTGTTGAGATATTCTTACTAATATTCTGTCCTTCCAGCAATGCCGGTTGTGCACTAAGTCCTAAAGTATAATGGTACTTTTCTGCGATAAACTTATAGTTTAACCCAACCCGGTTGGTTGTAAACTGGTATTCAAAATTATTACTGAGATTAGGATTAGCAATCTGCATTCCGTCTTCTACGTCGCGGGTATCTACGCCAGTAGTAGTTGCAGAGCGGGTATGATTATAGTTTAATTCAAGAAAGGACCTTTTGCCAACAGGTTCTGTATAAGAAAAATTAGCGCCAATTCTTGTGTTTCGGGTGTTATTGTCAATAAGCTGGTATTGGTTTCTTAGCGAATCTGCACCAACAGAATCTGTTATCACGTATTCATTTTGTGCATCTCTGAAATTGTCGCCTTTAGAATAATTAAAGTATGAAAACACCGAGGCGTTTCGTCCTTTTTTCTGAAATTTATGATTAAAAAACACATTTCCTCCCACATTTGCAGAAGATGCATTTGTTGCAGAGAAGTTGTCTCTCAGGGTTAATAACCCAGGTTGAGAAATATTTGAATTGCCGGTGCTATAATTATCAGATGAGTTAAAAGAGAAATTCGGTGAGATTTTTAGAAAGTTAAGCGTATCAATAGTATATTCAAAATTACCCCAAAAGTTATGATCGTTATTATTATTTGAATTCTCATTTATTGAATTTTCAATTCTGGTAAAATCCTGTAAAAAATTCTGAGTATATTCAGTTGCAAACGTATTGTTTTCGCGGCTTCTATAGTTGTATCCTCCATTTGCGCTAATCTTTTTGTTCCATTCGTTTCGGTAATTTAATCCAACTGATTTGGTATTGGTTACTCCGTCACCGCCGCCCCCGCCTCTCATATTGGTATTGTTCATTATCCCGTTAAAGGAAATTTGCCTTTCTCCCTTAAAAGAATTGCCCCGAACATTGGCTATATACCGATCAGAATTACCCATACCGCCCGTTCCACGGGCAAAGTATCCGCGTTTTTTATCCTCCTGCACATTAATATTCAGAACCTTTTCCGGATCCCCGGTTTTTATACCGGTTAAATTTGCCTGGTCGCCATAATCATCAATAACCTGCAAATTTTTAACAATATCTGCCGGAAGATTTTGGATAGCTGTAGCCACATCAGTACCAAAGAAATCTTTTCCATTTAACCGGATTTTAGTGATAGGCTTGCCCTGAGTAGTTACATTACCATCTTTATCTACTTCTATTCCCGGAAGTTTTTTTAGAACCTCTTCAATCGCATCACCTTCCCGAACCGGGAATGAGCTGGCATTAAATTCAACAGTATCTTCTTTAATTCGAACCGGCGTAGCTGCAGTAATGATCACTTCATTTAAATCTGTAGAAATATATTGTAGCTTAATAACCGGTACAGTAATGTCTTTTTTTGAATCGTCAAACTTATATTCTTTAATATAATTTTGAAAGCCAATAAATGCCGCACTAATGATAAAGTTAGGGGATTTTATATTTTTAAAAGCAAAGTTTCCGTTAATATCTGCCGTGATACCAACACTGTCTCCCTGAAACTTTACTCGTACTATAGCACCAGGCAAACCTAATCCGCTTGAATCCTGGACCGTGCCTTTTACCAGGTATTGCGCACTTACAGATGCAATTTGAAAAAAGATAAAAAACAAAAGAAAATAAAATTTCATTTCAGGCAATTATAATAGTGTGTGTGTGTTGCACAAAACTACCGTATTACATTTAAAGAAGATTGAGGTAATTAAGATGTTACAGCTTAAAAATAAGTGATTTATTTATTCAAATAAATCGGATATTCTTTCTAATAATCTCAGATATAGATTATTGATAAAAAAAATCGAGGGTTCGAAATTTATAGTCTAATGGTAAAATTCAATTATAGAGGCAAAAAATTATCGTTATCAGCTTCTTCCTGTTGGTACTGCTCGGTATCATTTACCATTTTAAGGATATCCTGTGGAGAAACTGGCTTCATAAAGTAACCATGTAAGTTACTGCTTTTAAAATCCCGATCAAAGCGATCCATAGAAGACGTACACACGTAATGACGGACATCTTTAATTAATTCATGCTTTAACTCGCAATACTTTTCTAAATATTGCCATCCATTAAGAAACGGCATTCTTAAATCCAGCAAGATTAAATCTGGAAGTTTTGATGGGTTATCAGCATGTCTTTTAAGATAATCTAATGTCTCTATTCCGTTAGAAAAATCGATTAGCTGATAAGACGGACAAGTTAACAGAATAATCTTTTTATAAATAAAACGGTCCAATTCATTATTATCAACAATAGCTATCAACCCATTCTTCATTTGTCTTTATACTTATAACAGCCTAAAAGGTTTAGGATTTTTAGAACTTTTTTGGCCAATTTGAAGTTACTGTTATAAAGGCACTAGCTTAAATGAACAGTATAAAGCTTAATGATTTCTTTAAATTAAGCCTTAACGAACAGATAGAAACTGCTTCGCAAGGGGATTTTTTAGGTGAGCGTGAAGCTAAGCCATATGTTATTTTTCTCTTTAATATCGGTAACTTTTATGCAGAAATATTTTACGACGAAGAAAGAAGTAAAATTACCCGCGTAAAACCTTTCAAAACGGTAAGAGTTCTCGATCCATATCTTGAAAAGCTATTATTAGAAAAACTATTTTAGACTGAAGACCACAATAAATTCTTCCGCTCGTAATTAAGACCTTAAATTCTAAAAAATCAGGTATTATTGCTCCGGATATGAAATTAGAATCTATTACACCCAGAAATGATGCAGGAAAAGTTTACTTAAACGACCAGAAAATCTATTGGGATTATAACAATAATAATTTGCTGGAAATAGACATTTCAACTATTTTCGCAATAGGAGAATACACCACCATGCATTCTTTTCATAGGAATGAATGGTTTATTGTATTTGCGTTAAAAAACAAGGAAAGCTTTCAGATTTCGGCTTATGCACATGGGATGGAGGAAGTTTTGACAGAGCTTTCTGCTATACTTCATACAGAACTTAATTACAAACTTGCCTTGGCTACAGATTTCCAAAGCAATGTAATTTATCCGGTTCAGCTTCTGGGACAGGAGTTCTATGAATTAAAAATAATCGAATCGAAAACCTGGTTTGACAGGTTCAGAGCCAGATTAGGCTTTGGCAACCCTATTGAACTGGTAATACGCAATGAAGTGATGAACTATATAAAATAATCGAATACTGCTTAAGCTTGATAGTGTTCAATAGCTTCACCAATTTCCTCGGCGGGCATGTCAACAGCCGAGGATGATTGTAAAGAAAATTCCCATTTCCCATCTTTTCCTTTTCCTAATATGGCCGATTTATTTCCTCTGCTTACTGTATAAAAACCATCATGCAATGCTGGTTCTATAATATATTCGTGGCCGTTGACTGATATTTTAAAAGTTTCCATGTAATCAAAATCTCAATAACCATAATTTGTTTAAAATTTATGGCAAAAAAAAAGCATCCGCTTTTGGCGGATGCTTTACGATTTATATACTAGTGCTGTTTAGCTAACTTTTACATTTACCGCGTTTAAGCCTTTTTTACCTTGCTCTACATCGTAGCTCACGGTATCATTCTCACGAATGTTATCAATCAGGCCTGAAGAATGAACGAAGATTTCGCTACCACCGTTACTTGGTGTGATAAATCCAAAACCTTTAGTTTCATTGAAGAATTTTACTGTTCCTTGTTGCATTACTTTATTATTTATTTTATTAAAACGTAAATGTAACATTAATAATTTAGAAATCAGCATTTTATTTATTCAATAAGGATATTAATAAACTTTACCTTGTGCTTATGAAGAAACAGAGCTACAGCAATCATAAAAGATTTTATTATCCGCATCATTTTATATTTTATCCGGCAGTTATTATTTTATTCATTATAAGCATAACGAGCTATTTTAATACGCAACATTTAGAATTTGCTTTACTAACAACTGCTTTTTTTATCTTAGGATGGTTATCCTTTATGATGAGGCAGCATTATGCCTTGAATAATCAAAACCGGATTATAAGATTAGAAATGCGGGTACGGTATTTTCAACTTACCGCTAAACGCCTGGATCTTATCGAGGATAAGCTTTCTTTCGGACAAATTGCCGCATTACGCTTTGCATCAGACGAAGAACTTCCTCTCCTTGTTCAACGTGTACTCGACGAAGGCTTGTCGGCAAACGATATTAAAAAATCTATAAAAAACTGGCAGCCTGATTATATACGCGTTTAATGCACACATCTGAAAACCAAATCGAAGACTGGGAGTTCTAAATTGAAACTATAGCAATGGACGAAGAAAAAATTATTTCGGCACCTACCGAAGAACAATTATGGCAACAAGTAATTGCGGACTTTAAAGAAGATCCAGATCCCCTGGAATACAATACTGTATTAGAACAGCAAGGCCGTCGCGTTATTTTAGATATTTATAATAACCATGCTGTTGGTTTTGAAGCTGCAGCTTTTACCTGTTTTAACACATTTCTGCATAACAAAAACAATTTTAGATTCGGTATCCACACACAAAGCTTTACAGATGAAGTAGGAAAATTCTTTGGGATGGATGATTTGATTTTAGGGTTTAAAGACTTTGATGAAAAATTCATCATTAAAAGTAATGATGAGCATAAAACCCTTTCGTTATTTGCAGATGCACACGTAAGAGATACCCTTTTATCTTTATCCGATATATCTTTTGGTATTGTAGAATATACTATGGAAGATACGGATGGGAAAGCCGCGTTTTTAGAACTTAAAACAGAAAACGCAATTACAGATCCCCTGCAATTGCGCGAAATTTATAATGCGTTTTTTAAAATACTATTACTGATAGAGATTTAAATATTTTCTGTTGAAGAGCTTTTACTTCTTTTTTCGAAGAAAGGAACAATAACAACCAGCACTAATAATGCTACTATAAAAATATAAATATCTAAATGGCTGTTTCCGGAATTCGTACCCGCTCTGTTGCTTAAATCGCTGTCTACAGGATTCCCGGCAAAGCTATTTAATACACTTAAAAGAATTGCAATAGTTAAAAGAGAGCTTTTTTTAATAAGTTTCATGATGTTTTTTGCATTAATCTGGCGCAATTTATTAAAAAAACTTCGTTTCTGCGATTATATAAATTACATTTCACAACAGAATCTACAGTCATTCATACGTGCCAACGCAATGAATACTTTAAAAGCTGCAACCGCCTGTAAGCTATTAATCTTCATTTAAAAATTCATTATATTCATATTCATAATTCTTACAATCGTAATTCCTTTTATCTTTGTTTCATGCCTTACAAAGAACACGACATAACTAAACGTTACTACACTATGGGTGAAGTAACCGAGATGTTTGATGTTAATGCTTCTCAGATACGCTTTTACGAAAAAGAGTTCGATATTTTACAGCCCAAAAAGAATAAAAAGGGCAACAGGCTTTTTACTCCGGAAGATGTGGAAAACCTGAAAATTATCTTTCATTTAGTTAAAGATAAGGGATATACACTCCAGGGTGCAAAGGATCACTTGAAAAACAACAAATCAGAAGTCAAAGAAAACCAAAAGGTAATTGATTCTCTTGAACGCTTAAAAACATTTCTTTTACAGGTTAAAGAACAACTTTAATTTTTTTTGCTTGTATGTAAACTATGCGTAAGGTACTCTTTGTTGTTAATACTCGCTCTGGCAATCGTGAAGGTGGACAAATTGAGTTTTTCATTTCACAAGAATCACGAAATCAGCAATTTGAGTATCTTATCTATCGCCTTCAAAGTAAAAGCGAAGAGAAAAGCATAAAAAAGGAAATAGAAGAATATTCGCCAGATATGATTGCCGTGGCCGGTGGCGATGGAACCGTAAATTTACTTTCTAAAATTCTTTATACCGAATCAATAAACATCCCTTTCCTGATTATACCGCTCGGATCGGCAAATGGTATGGCAAAAGAGCTGGGAATTGGTAATCGTATTGAAAATACATTAAAGCTTATTACAACCGGCGTATATAAAAAGATAGATCTGATAAAAATAAACGGAAACATTTGTATACACTTGGGCGATGTGGGATTTAACGCAAGTATTGTTAAACGTTTTGATAAAGATCCAAACCGCGGCTTATGGACCTATGCCAGACATTTATTCAAAGAATTATTTTTAATAAACGACCATAGCTTTAATATTCTGGCAGATGATGTACAGATAAGAAGAAAAGCAGTATCTATAACCTTTGCCAATGCTTCAAAATATGGCACCGGTGCTGTAATTAATCCCTCAGGAAAAATTGATGATGGACTGTTTGAACTGATTATTATTAAGCCTTTTCCAAAAATCCATTTATTATCTATAACATGGAAAATGTTTATCGGCCGGTTACAAACATCTGAATTTGCCGAAGTTTTTAGTTGTAAAAAAGCTATTGTGCAGGCTTCAAAAAGAACAACTTTGCAGATTGACGGTGAAGTGATCGGCAAAACGAAGGATATAAAAGCAGAAATACTTCCCCGGGCAATCACCGTTATTGTATCTCCGGTACAATAATTTATATTCTGTTATTCCCCCATTAATTTTATCTGATTAGCAAAATTCCCCTTTTATCAATTTTTACAAACCCTTTTAAATCAATAAGGTTAAATAAATAAGACACTATCTAAATATAGCCCATATGAGATAAAATTCTACCTTAAATTTAAATCTATGGAATCATTGAAAAAAACGGCGCTTATCTCCGGAGCCACTAGCGGGATGGGCTATCACCTTATAAGGCACTTGTCAAAAGACGGTTATAGCCGCGTTCGAATTGACGATTTGCAATGTACATCACCCTATAATGTCTGATAAGCTTGCGCCCAAATGCCGTACGAATACCAAAAAGAATACAAATAACTAATCTTAATTTTTATTAAAATGGCTAAAACGAAAACAGGATACGTTCCTCTAAAGGGAAAACCTACGGGCAGTGGATGCGAAACACATGGATTAAAGAATGCCTTATGGTTAATGATTTGGAAACAGGGCAATAATTAATAGAAAATACAGATGCTGAGTCTTTGGTAAATGCACCTAAGGCATAAACCGGAATCTTCAAGGAGAAGACAATAATAACTCTTAAAGCTTAAAAAATGGAGATACTATCAAAAGAAGAATTCAAGGAACTTGCAAGCCATCAGGCTGATGGTTGTGTAAGTATTTATATTCCAACCCATTCTTCAGGAATGGAAGTAAACGAAAAATATGATGCAATCGTTTTTAAAAACAATCTTCAGAAAGCAAAAATTCTGTTAACAGAAAAAGGGCTCGATGTCAAAAAAGCGGACTCTATTCTTGCCCCGGCTGTAGAATATCTTAAGGATGAAAGATTCTGGAATACACAATTGCAAGGACTGTCCGTATTCTTATCAGATGGCTTTTTTAAAATTTACCAATTGCCTCATACCGTAAAAGAAGAAATACTGGTAAACAATTCCTTTTTGCTTACTCCAATTCTCCCGGTAATGGAAAAAAGACATCGTTTTTATTTACTCGTTATAAGTAAACACGATTGTAAGTTTTATGAAGGCGATCAATTCGAGATGAAAAGACTCGATATCGAGGGATTGCCTACTGGAATAGACGATGTCGTTCACTTTGAGCTTAAGGAAGCGAGGCCCACTCACCGAAGAGCAGGTGCCGCTGCAGGAGCTGCATCTTCTGTAGGTGCAAATTTTCATGGACATGGCACGGGACTTTCTGATGAAGACGAGTATTTACTTCAATACCTGAAAGAGGTAGATCAAACCTTGTGGACAGAAGTGCTGCACAATCAATCTGTACCTCTGGTTTTGGCTTCGGTAGATTATGAAATTGCTTATTATAAACAAATATCAAACTATAAACACATTGCCGATGTAAGTCTTACAGGAAATTTTGAACATGAAGACAGACAAAGCATGTATTTAAAAGTAAAAGAAAAGCTGGCACCATACTTCCGTGAATATAGCAAAGAAGCGCTTAAGAATTATTACAATAATTCAGCAAAAGAACTTACTTCTTCAATAGTAGAAGAAGTTGTTCCAGCGGCTTATTTTGCAGGAGTATCAGATCTGTTTGTTCAAAAAAATGCGCGGATTTGGGGTAGCTTTGATGAAGAAAACAACGTTACAACTATTCACGATGAAAAACAAGCTGATGATGAATGTCTGATTAATAATTCTATTATAAAAACCATTATGAATGGTGGTGAAGTGCATATACTGGAGAAAGAAAAAATGCCTGCAGATTCTCCAATTGCAGCATTTCTGCGCTTTTCTCTTTAGCAAATATTTTTAAGCAATTAATACTCTATTAAATCGTTTGCTGTTCCGGATTTTAAAAGAAATTTTATACCACTTAAATCCGTAACGGCAAACGTTTATTATTCGTTTTGACAGACGCTTTTTTATTCTTTGCTTTGACGATTCAAGGAAAAGAAGATTGAAGCAGAAAACCAAAGTTAGCAATACGAATACTTTTCGTCCATTTTTAAAATGGGCTGGTGGAAAATCACAATTAATTCCGGAAATATTTCCATCCCTTCCTCAAGAGCTGAAAAAAGGACATTTTACTTATGTTGAACCATTTATTGGCAGTGGCGCAATACTTTTTAGAATGCTGACGGAATTTCCAGACATGGAAAATGTTATTATTAACGATTTTAATACAGATTTAATTAACACCTATATAACCATCAGGGATTCGGCGGGTTTATTGATAACAAGCCTGGAAAAACTGGATTTGGACTACAAGAGTTTAAAAACGGAGGAAGAACAAAGAGAATTTTTCTTACATATACGAACCACATTTAACTCACGCACCGGCAATTTAGCAGAGCAATCATCTTATCTGATTTTCCTTAATAAAACCTGCTTTAACGGACTGTTTCGCGTAAACAGTAAAAATCTGTTCAATGTGCCTTTCGGGAAATATAAAAACCCGCTTATTTGTGATGCTGAAAACATTCTTCGCCTCGCTAAAGCTTTAAGAAACGTGATAATTTTAAACGGCGACTATTCTGAAACGTTACGGTATGCCAATCAAGAAACCTTTGTTTACTTAGATCCGCCGTATAAGCCAATTAGTTCTACCGCATCTTTTAATTCGTACGCAAAAAATGCATTTGATGATTCGGAACAAATACGTCTTAAAAACTTTTGTGATGAGTTAACTAAAAAAGGTACTAAGTGGCTCCTTAGCAATTCTGATTTAAAGAACATCAACCCTGAGGATACTTTTTTTGATGATTTATACTCTGATTATGCCATTAAGCGGATAAAAGCAAAAAGAGCGATAAATTCTATAGGAAAAAATCGTGGAGAAATTAACGAACTGTTAATTTCCAATTATTAATCTCTAAATCATCCCACATGATAAATAGGATCCTCTAAAATATTGACATCAATAACATCATCTGCATTTTTAAGCAAAATCCGGCATTCTTCACTCAAATGTTTCAAATGCACCTTTTTATTTGCCTGCAAATAGCGTTGAGTAAGTTTATTCAGCGCTTCGATGCCAGACATATCCGCAACCCTGCTATCCTTAAAATCGATAATTATTTCTTTTGGATCGTCATCTACATCAAACTTTTCCATAAATCCTGTTACCGAACCAAAGAATAATGGGCCGTAAATTTCATAATGCTTTATCCCATTATCATCTGTATATTTTCTTGCCCTGATACGTTTGGCACTGTCCCAGGCAAATACCAATGCAGAAATAATTACACCAATCAATACCGCCAAAGCAAGGTTATGAAGCCATACCGTAATTACTGCCACTATAATACCCACGAAAATGTCCTGACGGGGCATCTTATTAATTATTCGGAAACTCATCCACTCAAAAGTGCCGATAGCAACCATAATCATAACACCGGTTAATGCCGCCATTGGAACAAGCCCGATTATGGGTGCACCAAAAAGAATAATTATCAAAATAGTTATGGCCGCAATAATGCCCGATAAACGAGCCCTGGCTCCTGCAGACAGGTTTACCAGCGTTTGTGCTATCATTGGACAGCCGCCCATGCCAAAGAAAAATCCGTTTAAAATATTTGCACTGCCCTGGGCTATACATTCGCGATTACCATTTCCACGTGTTGATGTTATTTCATCAACCAAATTAAGAGTTAAAAGTCCTTCAGTTAAGCCCACTCCTGCCATAATTAATGCATAAGGGAAAATAATTTGTAATGTTTCGATATTTACGGGAACAGCCGGAATATGAAAAGGAGGAAAACCGCCGCTAACTGAAGCAATATCTTTTACCATACGGGTATCAATCTGAAAACCCAACACCAGTAAAAAGATTATAATTATTGCAACTAAAGATGGCGGTACAGCTTTTGTAAAACGCGGTAAAAAGATTACGATTGCAATGGTTAATGAAACTAAGCCCAGCATAATGAATAAGCCCTGGCCTGTTAGCCAAATAAGTTCGCCATTTACCGGTGTTTTAAACTGTTCTAGCTGAGCCATAAAAATAATTATTGCAAGGCCGTTCACAAATCCAAACATTACGGGCTGCGGAACAAGCCGGATAAACTTTCCAAACTTAAATATCCCAATCAAAATCTGAAATATTCCGGCCAGAGCTACAGCGGCAAATACATATTCAATTCCCTGTGTCTTCATTAATGCAATTAATACCACAGCAGTTGCCCCTGCTCCGCCAGAAACCATGCCCGGCCTTCCTCCAAATACAGCTGTTACTAATCCCATTATAAAAGCAGCGTATAAGCCTACGAGTGGCGGAAACCCGGCTAAAATGGCAAAAGACAGAGATTCTGGAACCATAGTCATTGCTACGGTTAATCCGGCAAGGATTTCAATTTTATAATTTACTTTTTTAGAGAAGTCGAAAAGACGTATCAGGGGCTGAACCATAAGAAACTTAGAAAACGAAGATTAAGGGAAAATCATTAATGTGATTATCACAATGAAGTCAATCTTGAGCAAAGATAAAAAAGCGTTAAACAAATACGGGCTTGCTTTAACACCTTAATCGAAAAACTATGCTCATAAAAAAACCGCCTCAACATATTCGGGACGGCTCTTATCAATAGCAATTAATTTATAGACATTGTTTAGCCTTCATCATAAAACTCACTTAAGGAGCCAAAATAACTCGAGTTCCATCCCTCAATAATATCTTCGTAATCGTTATCCGGAATATTGGTATGTTTCAATTCTACCGAAGTGCCGTCTTTAAGCGGATGCAGTTTTATGGTAACAATTGAAGGTTCTTCCTGCTCGCCGAAATACCATTGCTGCACAATCTTTTTTCCTTTCTCAAACTCCAGGTTTTTACCTACAATACTCCCATCCCATAAAGAGAATTCTGAACCAGGTTCGGTAGACATTTCAGCTTCCTCACCCGTCCATAAATAAATTGTGGCAGGTACCGTTAAAGCCAGATAAACTTCCTCCGGGGAAGCAGGTAATGTGTAATATTTCTTAAAATCTTTCATGTATTTCTAATTTTACGATTAGCTCGTATCATTTCTCCATAATCCCAGCGCTGCGCCATGGCGTTAACCGTTTGTACAATACGGTTTGTTCTTGTTGATTCTGTTTTGGCACTATAAATCCATTTTAAAAAGTATTCGCGATGCGATTTGGCCAGACTGTTGTAAAATTCCAGAGATTCAGCATCCTCATTTAAACATTCTATTAATTCTGCCGGTGGCTCAATAACGTAATTATTATCCACCTCTAGTTTTACCTGCAGCATTGCGCCTTCAGATTTACCCAAATCTTTCCGGATATCCGCATTTAAAGCCATAATGAAGTTTCCTTCGCCCATGGGCAGCAATGCGATGCCCGAAAACTGATACCCGTCCAGAAAGCCCTTAACCCTGAATGATTTTTTATTATTGGGCTTAAGCCTGCAGGCTATATCTGCCGGAACTTCAATGTATCGCCATCCGGTTTTTTCTCCCTGATCGCCAAACTTCAAAATTATGGTATTATACTGAAGCATTTCATTAATCTTTCCAGATAATTACATCAGCAGGCTTTAACACTTTAGAGCCAATAAGAACTGTTGCTTTATCAGATAAAGGAACATCATAGGCCGTATCACCATAATTTACTCCAATCCAAAAACCCTGACGCCATTCTACAATAACACCTTCCGGCAAGTCTTCGACAGCTATTCCAGCCTCGGTGTAAATACGTTTTAAAACTGCTTTTTCTAAGGCGCCGTCATCCGTATCAGGACCAACATACGTAACTGAACCTTTTCCAACCTTTTTATGAATAACGCCCGGCCGGCCAGCATAATATTGGTTGGTATAAGCAGCCCAGATTTCAATATTTGGATACGGTTCTATAATATCAGCCCAATTGTTCCAGTTATATGTTTCCGAACCAGCTTTAATTGTTCCTGTTCTATTCTCCGGTAAAAGATCGTAAAAAGAGATTGTGCCGCTAATGAGCGTTTGTATCGGACTGGCCCAGTTAGTTTCCCATATTTTACCATTTCTATCTTTCTGACCGGTACGGCTTGTAAGAACCAATTGTCCGCCTTGCTCTACATATTTTCTCCAGCGCTCAACCAATTCAGCGTCCAGCAACTGGTATGCAGGTGCGATTAAAACCGGATATTTATTAAAATCCTTCTCCTCTATAATTACATCTACCGGAGCGCCAAATTGTTTAAGGGCTTTATAATATTTCATTAAATGCGATAAATAATCCCACTGATTAGTCTGCGGCTGATTATCCTGTTCCCAGCGATTATCCAGGCTGTACAAAACTGCTGCCTGGCGAGATTTGTATCTGGCGGGTATAGATGCATTTTCATCGAAATTTCTTCTCAGAAACTTTATCTCATTATTTACCTTAATATATTCCTGGCCGCTGGAGCTTGGCGTGATCCCATCAGGCCCGATTATGCCGTAATGATACTGCTCGCCGCCTGTAAGCGGCTGCCTGAAGCGGTAATTGCAAACAAATTTATTTCCACCTGCAAATGCATGCCAAATCCACATACGCACCGCACCCGGCATGGTTTGAGGATTATATTGCCCCCAATTTACCTGCCCGGGCTGCAGTTCCATAAGTCCCGTTACCCCATTTATCGGCCGGAATAAATCATTGGCAAAAGCTATGCTGGTTGGAGAGCCTATTCTAAAACCCTGATCGCCAATTCCCATATCAAAACCAGCAACAAGATATCTGGTATAGGTTACAAAATCGAGCTTGGACATACGGCTTGGATCAACCGGTGTATGCTCAGGCATCAGGTTTGTTGTAATCCACTGGTGTTCACGAATATATTTGCGAAGAATTGCAGCCTGAAAATGCATAAAATCAGCTACTTCATCTGCAGAAAAACGCCTGAAATCTAATACTGCATGTGGATTGGGCTGCGCAATTAATTCTTTAGGATTTGGGGTGCGTATTTGTTCGAAGGTGTTATATCTTACACTCCAAAAAGCATTCCCCCAGGTTTTATTCAAACTATCAATCGATTTGTATTTATTTTTAAGCCATTTCTGGAAACTGACACGAGCAGCAGGACTATGATCTACTTGTCCGTAATGAGAGGGTTCATTATCTAATTGCCAGCCCCAGATACGTTTATCATTTGCATAATGTTTAGCTAATGCTTCAGTCATACGGGCCACATATTTTCTATAAACCGGGCTCGACCAGGAAATATGCTGACGGGAGCCGTGCTGCATGGTTCTCCCCTCCTCATTCACCATTAAAATATCCGGATGTTTTTCTGCAAGCCATGCCGGAGGCGTAGCAGTAGATGTACACATTATAACCTTAACTCCATTTTTATAGGCAATTTCAACCGCTTCATCCAGCCATTTAAAATCAAACTTTCCATCTTGCGGTTCAATATATCCCCATGCAAATTCGCCAAAATGCGTAAATTCAAAGCCGGTTTCAGCCAGTTTTTTTATATCACGCTCCCATTGCGAACGTGGCCATTGCTCCGGATAATAATACGACCCGATGGTCATTAACTCATTTTTTGGGAAAAACCGTTCAGGATTCTGAGCCTTAACAGTTCCGAATCCAACCAAAACTAAGGCTGCTATGGCGTATATACATACTTTCTTCGACATAATTAAAATTTGATTATAAGAACCTTAAGAATATTATCTTCGAAAATCATGATTTTTAAACTAAGTTTGGGCATCCGTAGCAGAAATATTTCAATTAATGAATAAATTTTTAGCATATCTTAAAACAAAGACCTTTAGGACAAATCTAATTATAGCGATAGTAGCTGTAACATCCTTTATTTTATTAATATTCTTCAGCCTCCGGTATTATACCCGCCACGGCGAGGGCGTGCCGGTTCCAAAACTACAGGGGCTAACTGTAGAGGAAGCCATTAAATCATTAGAAGCACAAGGTTTAACTTATCATATCGATTCGGTTTATCAAATGGATAAACCTCCGGGAATGGTGGTAGAACAGGATCCGGATGCAAATACTAATGTCAAATTAAACCGTACTATTTATCTTACTATAATTACCCGCACCGCACCAAATGTAGGTTTTCCGGATATTTTTGAAAAAACCTTTTTGGAAGCCAGAGCTGTTTTAAGTAATTATGGAATAAAAATTGGCGACACATCCTACGTCTCTGACATTGCACGCGACCGGGTATTGCAGGTAGAGTTCAGAGGAAGACAAGTAAGCCAGGGCGACCAAATACCAAAAGGATCGGTAATTAGTTTAATATTAGGAGATGGTAAAGGCGCCAGCGAGGTAGATCTGCCAAACGTAATCGGCCTTTCGTTAACAGAAGCGATATTTTCATTAAAAGGCTCATCGCTTAATACAGGAACAATAAGCTATGAAAACGTAACTGATAGCACAACTGCAAAAGTTATTAAACAATTTCCGGCTTTAAGCGATTCATTAACAAAAGTAAGCATTGGCACAAATGTCGATTTGATTCTATCTAATGAAGCAGCAGTTCAACAATGATATATCAGCACCTGAACTAAAAGAGGAAATATCACAGGGCAACCCGATTCATATTATCGATGTCAGAGAGCCAATTGAATATCACACTTTTAATATTGGTGGAGAAAACATCCCATTAAATATTATATTTCAATCGTCCGAAGCTTTAAATCATGATAAAGAAAAACAAATCGTGGTTATTTGTCAGCACGGAATAAGAAGCGAAACAGCCAGACGTTTATTAGTATCTGCCGGATATAAAAATGTTAAGAATCTAACAGGCGGTCTGCTTGCCTACAGAAGAATTATCAGTTAAAAATTTCAAAGAATGACTGTCACTAAATCAGCCAAATTAAGCATGAAGGCAAAAATAATTATTGCCTTATCTATCATTGTCGCCATTGCACTTGGAGTAACCATTTTTTCATATTATTTAAGATATTTTGGACCAAATGTAACCGATAATGAAGAATATCTTTATATAAAAACAGGCTCAGATTTTGAAGCTGTTTATCATACTATTAAAGAAAAGGAGATAGTAAAAGACACTACTTCGTTTTACGAAGCAGCCCAGAGCATGGATTATCCTAAAGCTGTAAAACCTGGAAAATACCGTTTAGAAAAAGGGACTTCAAACCGCCGCTTCATTAATATGCTTAAAATAGGGCTGCAGGAACCTGTGATGCTAAAGTTTAAGAACCATCGCTTAAAGGAAAACATGGCGGCTTATATTTCAACTCAAATAGAAGCAGATTCGGCCTCCATTGTAAACTTACTGGATTCTACGGAGTACATCAGCAAATACGGCTTTAACACTGATAATGTTTATTCTGCCTTTATACCTAACACGTACGAAGTTTACTGGAATACCTCTGCTGAGCAATTTTTCGAAAGAATGTATAAAGAATATGAAAAATTCTGGACTGCCGCTCGAAAAGCAAAAGCAAAAGAAATTGGATTATCAGAATTACAGGTGAGCAGTTTAGCTGCAATTGTTGATGCAGAGGCATTGCACGATAGCGAAATGCCTACCATTGCAGGATTGTATTTAAACAGGTATAGAAAAGGCATTAAACTACAGGCGGATCCTACTGTTATCTTCGCAAATCAGGATTTCAGCATCAGAAGAGTGTTAAACAGGCATTTAGTTAAAGATTCTCCATACAATACGTATGTATATAAAGGACTTCCTCCGGGGCCAATTATGATGCCCAGCATAAAAGCGCTCGATGCAGTTTTAAACTATAAAAAGTCCAACTACATTTATATGTGTGCAAAGGAAGATTTTTCAGGATATCACAACTTTGCAGTTACAGTTGCCGAGCACCAGGCAAATGCAAGAAGATTCCAGCAAGCATTGAACGAAAGAAATATCAAAAAGTAAATGTATAGCCATCAAACCAAAATAAGAGTACGATACGGTGAAACCGACCAGATGGGCTATATGTATTACGGCAATTATGCCCAATTTTATGAGGTTGGCAGAGTAGAAATGCTCAGGAGTTTGGGTATGACTTATAAATCTATGGAAGAACAGGGTATTATGATGCCGGTTCTTGATATGAAATGTAAATACCTAAAACCTGCACTATATGATGAAGAGCTGACTATTAAGGTTATACTTGAAAAAATGCCGGGTGTGAAAATACATTTCAAATATGAGTTTTTTAACGAAGCGGATGAATTAATTCATGAGGGAGAAACAACTTTGGCTTTTGTGGATATGAAGCGAAATCGTCCATGCGCCCCTCCTGCCGAATTTCAGAACCGTTTAAAAGATCTTTTTTAAGAAATGAACTGGATACATAAATTACTTTTAAAAACTCGCATCTATAGATTGTTTATGGATTGGACGAAAGTGGTGATTGTACCTGGATTCAGCCCTTTGCCGCTTTATACTGTCGCTACGTTTTTCTTTCAGGAGATTTCAAAAGACTCATTGGTTAATAAAGCCTCATCACTGGCATATAATTTTATGCTGGCTATTTTCCCAGGTGTAATTTTTGTTTTTACACTCATTCCTTATATCCCTGTCACCGGCTTTCAGGACCAGTTAATGAGTCTGCTTGAACTTGCTCTTCCTTTAAATGCATACGAGGCGATCAAAAGCACGCTCGAGGAAATCATAAAAAAACAAAATGGCGGTTTATTGTCATTTGGATTTTTTGCTGCTCTTTTCTTTGCTACCAATGGTGTAAACAACCTGATGCAGGCGTTTAATAAGTCTTCGCTGATTATAGAAAACAGAGGCTGGCTTAAGCAGCGGCTTGTTGCTATAAACCTTACATTTTTAATGTTTTTTGCATTAATGATTGGCTTAACAATTATAACTGTAGGAAATTTAATGGTTAGTCTGGCAAAACAGCAGCTAGAACTCAGAGATTCTTTCTGGATACACTTTGCAGACCTTCTACGCTGGCTTATTTTAGTGGCGGTATATTTTATTACTATTTCAATTTTATATCGATATGGGCCAGCGCATACCAAAAAATGGAAGCTATTCAGTCCGGGATCGTGGCTGGCCACCATTCTTGCAATCTTAACTTTTTGGGGATTTGGATACTATATTAACAATTTCGGAAATTATAATAAACTATACGGCTCTATCGGGACTTTGATTGTAGTTATGATTTGGCTATACCTGAATTCTCTTATTATACTTATCGGTTTCGAATTAAATGCCAGTATTGAACTTTCAAAACGCAGTATTAAGATTGTGCGCCCCCGATTTAACACTTTTAAAGATGAGCCTGCAGAAGAAAAACTGAGTAAAAAGCAATAAAATAAAAAACTATTCACCTGTTACTCAAACAACTACCTCAAACAGCCAAAAAAACAATATTTTTTCTTGCAGATCTAACTGGAGTTTGTACTTTTGCCCTCGGAGAGCTGGCAGAGTGGTCGATTGCGGCAGTCTTGAAAACTGTTGAACTGTTAAAGGTTCCTGGGGTTCGAATCCCTAGCTCTCCGCCACCAAAAACAAGAAAAGCCTTTTACATCATGTAAAGGGCTTTTTTTATGATTGATACTTAACGGTCAGATCCGGGAGCTGATCTTTTATTTTCTTTGTAAACCTCTTAGTACAAACTAGAATTCTTTTATTAGAAGATTTGAGGCCTAAGCAAGATATTAGCGGTTGAAAAGCGAAGATATGTTTTCAATAAGCACTATACTGCCCATTTTAAATATTTAAATTCGTGTACAATTTATTCTATTGGCAGCGATCAAACAATTAGCGGGGCAAACACTGTGGTACGGCGTTAGTAATATAGGTGCTAAATTCCTGAACTATTTACTCACACCTCTTCTTACTTACCTGATGGCAGACACGTCGGGTGTACGCGATTACGGCGACTATAGTTTACTTTATTCCTGGATTGCGGTAATCAATATTATATTTACTTATGGGTTTGAAACAGGTTACTTCCGTTTCTCAAATAAAGAGGGAATAGATCGCAATTCGCTTTTCCAGACTGCATTTGGCTCGCTACTTATCAGCACCATCGGATTTATCATATTATTTTCCTTTTTTCGGGTACCTATTAATAACTTCATGAACCTGGAGGGACATCCGGAATATATTATGTGGTGCCTGTACCTGATAGGATTAGATTCGCTATGCGCAATTCCCTTTGCCAAATTGCGCCAGGAGAACCGCCCAAAAAAATATGCTTTTGTTAAGTTATCGGGTATTATTATTAATATCCTGTTTACCGTGCTCTTCCTGGTATGGCTGCCCCAATATGCAGAAAACAACCCTAATGATTTCCTATCTCAATGGAGCAGTGCCAATAACCGGGTAGGTTTCCTTTTACTGGCCAATCTGCTGCAAAACCTTTTTGTATTCCTTATACTCTTTGCTGAGTGGAAGGGTTTCAGGTTTAAGATGAATAAGATATTATGGAGGCAACTATTTTTGTATAGTGCGCCCATGATTTTTATTGGACTGGCTGGTATGATAAATGAAGTGATGGATCGGCAAATGCTGGCTAAATTCCTTCCTGCCGGTATGGATGCCAAAAGAGTAGTCGGTATTTATTCAGCTAATTATAAACTGGCCATATTTATCACATTATTTATACAGGCCTTTAAAATGGCTGCCGAACCCTTTTTCTTTAACCAGTCAAAAGAAAAAAATGCACCCAATCTTTATGCTCGTGTGATGAAGTGGTTTGTCATCACCCTTTCTCTTGCCTTTCTTTTTTCCGCTTTATACCTTGATCTCTGGCAATATATGGTTGGTGCGTCTTATCGTTCCGGCCTGGGCATTGTACCCATCCTTTTATTTGCAAATATATGCCTGGGCATATATTATAATCTGTCGGTATGGTATAAGCTAACCGACCGCATGCGTATGGGTTTATACATTACTATTTTTGGTGCTCTTATTACCCTGGTTGGCAATTACCTTTTCATTCCCCATTGGGGCATGTATGCCGCTGCCTGGACTACCTTAGTCTGTTATGCTACTATGGTACTGATTACGTACTTTATGGGGCAAAAATACTTTCCGATTCCCTATCCTGTAAAAAGAATATTAACCTATCTGACGATCATGCTCATTTTCTTTCTTATTAAAATGGGCATTAATGCCTTATCAGATTCCTGGACTGCAGCTATGCAATTGGTGCTGCGTTTGCCGGCAGCCACTCTCTTATTGGCAATATATACAATATTCATAATGAAGGTAGAAAGAACAGAACTAAAAACCATGCCTTTAATAGGCAGATTTATTTCGTAGTTCGTAGTTCGTATAATATACATTCGGGAAAAGGTCTGTTCTGAAGATAAGTATTTTGTAAAATGTAATTATCTGATGCACAGCAGCGATATAAAGCTGCTTTTTTATACAATTTGATTGCATGCATTTTAATAATATATATATTTGCATAGCTAGTTATATAAATAGTCATGCTTATGAAATTGTTTCAAAAAACAGGCAAAATTGCATTGGGTACCCGGCTACGTTTAATGACTGCCAGGATTACAGATGACGCAGCCAGGATTTATGAGTTATACGATATAGAGTTTTCCCCAAAGTGGTTTCCTGCATTTTTCGTTCTGTCAGATGATGCAGAAAAGACCATTACCGGAATTGCTAATGAAATTGGGCATTCACAGCCTTCGGTGAGCAAAATTATACAGGAAATGATTATTGCCGGATTGGTTCAGGAAAAGCGGGAAACACCCGATAAACGCCGGAATGTGGTAGCATTGACAAAAAAAGGATCGATGATTTCAGAGCAGATTAAGATACAGTGTGCAGATGTGGATGCTGCTATTGAAAGCATTATTTCCGAAGCCCGGAATAATCTATGGGAAGCGATTGAAGAATGGGAATTTCTGCTGGATCAAAAATCTATGCTTAAAAGAGTACAGGAACAAAAGAAACTGCGCGAAAGTAAAAATGTACGAATTGTGGCATATGAAGAGCAATACCAAAAAGCCTTTAGAGCGCTCAACGAAGAATGGATTTCCACATTTTTTAAAATGGAAGAAGCCGACTACAAAGCTTTGGATAATCCCAAAGAATATATTTTAGACAAGGGCGGAAAGATATTTGTTGCACTGTACAACAATGAACCCGTAGGTGTTTGTGCATTGATCAAAATGAATGATCCTGATTACGATTTTGAACTGGCAAAAATGGCAGTTTCCCCCAAAATACAGGGTAAAAATATTGGTTGGCTATTAGCACAGGCAGTTGTCGATGCCGCAAAGAAATCAGGTGCATCCAATCTTTATCTGGAAAGTAATACTACACTCAAAGCAGCAATAAATCTGTATCACAAATTAGGTTTTAAGAAAATTGTTGGTCGGTTAACACCGTATGAGCGATGTAATATTCAAATGGAATTAAACTTAAATGATAATCTTAGGAGATGAAAAATATAGTTAAAAAGTAATGCTGCGCCAAAGCAATTTATAGGAGTTGATTTCGTAGTGCTATCCATTGGTTATGGTACAATGTTGCAGATAGTAATTGGGAGTTTTAGTGTCGATCATCTTTGCTATCTTTACTCAAACTTATTGAGATATGATACTGCAATACCTGACGCAAGAATTTGAACATGAAGTAAACAGCACGCGTAAACTATTACAGGCAATTCCTGAGAAAGACCTCGGTTATAAACCCGCTGAAACTTCCTGGACAATGGGAGAGCTGGCCCAACATATTGCCACCATTTATTACTGGTATGTAGGCACATTCACTCAAGACATTTATGATATGACTACTGATCACCTCGAACGGGGCGATACAAATGATATCAAAGCTACCCTGGCACTTTTTGAAAGTAATGTTGAGAAAGCCAGAACTGCATTAAAATCGCTTACCGAAGAGAAATTGCGAGACAACTGGACCATGAAAGTGGGGGAACGGGTAGTTCTTGGCCCCATGCCAAGGGGGATTGTGGCACGTGGATTTCTTTTTAATCATATTTATCACCATCGTGGTGAAATGATTGTTTATCTGCGTTCTACAGGAAACAAGGTGCCGGGTATGTACGGTCCCACTTATGAAGAAAGTAAAAAAGGTTAAGTTTGCAAAGTAAGTGTTTAAACTTGCCGGGATTCAAACCAAAACAACTACCATTTCCAGCTATTTACAAAAAAATAACGCTAAGGAAGGGTTGTAAATAAAAAAGGCTTGAAAATCAATGATCTTCAAGCCTTTTATTTTTCCGGTGATCCCGGTTATTTAGCTTTTCTAATGTAAATATTGCCATATGAAGTAGAGATAGAAATAAGTGTTCCGCCTCCGTTCAAGCTAGAAGTTAATAGGCCATTGCTTGGTAGGCCTACAGGTAAAAGATTCAAATCTGAATATAATTTTCCGTTAGTGCTATAGGTCTTAAAGGTTGCTTTAAGGTCGGAGGAGACTAAAAAATCTAAATCAGCACTTCCTGAAGATATGAAAAATATTGGTTTTGATTTAGTCAGGCCTGAATGCTCCCAGTTGATTTGCGTTGTTTTAACTATATTGGAATATGAACCGTTCGCACGCAGCGTGACAGGTCCGGACACATTACTAACGTCTATTTGTGGGGTAGTTCCGTAAATTTCCAATTCTCCGTTTAGATTTTTAAGAGAGATTTTACCATCAGGTAAAACGGTATGCGAACTGAGTCTGAGATGAATGTTCACTGGAACCTTTATTAATATGGATTTATGTTCGGTTGGACTTAGGTTGATAGAAAAGGTCTTTGCATTTTCTATAGTCACATATTTGATAGGCAATTGGACTGCGACTTTCACTCGTTTATGAACCATCTCGGTAATATTTGATAAGCCCGCTGCTTCTGGGGGAGATGGTTTGGACAGAATGGTTGGATAGTAAGGTTCGATTATGATTTCGTTGCCAGTATATCCTTCCACATAAATGGAAGGACCTTGGGTCGAAATATCAATACGCTTATCTATTTTGTTTTTTAATGAAATCTTCAAGGAATTTGTTTTCGCCTCTTGTGAAGACGCAGTTCCAAACCATGTTAGGACGACGGCTAGTAATATTATATTTTTCATCTTTACTTCACTGGTTATTTATATCAATTTATTCCTGCTTCCTTAAAAAAATATTTCCGTTTCGGCTAGTAATGGATATTTGACACTCGCCCCCCCCATTTAACTTTAGCCCTTCTCTAAGATTTAAATTCGAATAAATTTCTCCATTAATTGTTTGAAGTACGAAGTCTGCTTTCAGATTAATTGGGAGAGTAACATCTAAATCACCATTGCGTGAACCTATATTATATTTTGTTGACGGATTGTGGGTCCAAAAGATATCCGACAGAACGATTTTACCAGATTCGCTGGAAATAGATAGAGACCCCGTAACTTTACTTACCTGAATTAATCCTTTTAAACTTTCTACTTGCAGGTCACCCTTCAAATTCGAAATCACAACTTTAGCATCAGAAAATAAATTATTAGAAGTTATGGAAAACAACTTTAAATTATTAGGAACTTTAACATGAAGATTTTCAAACCTGCCAGTTAAATTTATTTGGAAAAGATTCTCGTTATCCGCAACTACCTTATAGGTCATACTACTATCTTCTTTGAGTTTATTATCTAAATTTATATTTTTCAGCCCTGCCGTCTGATTTGATATTTCCTCTTCGCTGTGTGGGTCTTGGCGCTGTATAATCAGGTCATCTCCATCATACCCTTCAATATTGAGAGACGCATCCCAAATCAAAAGAGCAACATGTTTCTGCAAATGTCGAACAGGAATTTTCAGACTGCTCTGCGCAGTTGTGCTAAGGTAGCAGTAACACAACAACGATAATATCACGATTTTTTTCATAGAACTCCGTTTAAAATGTTAATTGAGAAAAGTTTCTATACCTTCTTTAATTTTATGCTGAACCAGACTTGTTGTAGTTTTATTTTCCAGCAAAGTGAGTAAATAAGGAATAGCCTCTTTTGATTTGTGTTCTAAAAGCAGATCTACTATTGATTCTTGGATCCATGTATCGGTTTGCGAATTTATGGCGCTTATTAACACTCCCTGTACTTTAGTTTGCGCAATAAGAGGCCTTACGCCATCAATAACGGCCAGCCTTACGCTCGAACTAGGATCTTCTTTTAAGGCCAGTTCGAGAAGTTGAAGATCTTCAGCTGATAGATTCGACTTTTCAGTTATCGACAGTACTGCTGTAATTCTTTCGGAGGCATATAGCGAACGTATTTTACGGTCAAACTCAGGGTGGTATTGGCTAACCGACCTACTTTTGGGAGGCCTTTTGGATACTGGTTTCATGAGCACCTGTGTCGGTTGTTTATCGCCCACGGCATAAGTTGTCGACGGCTTTACATAAACTGTTTTAAACCTGATTGTTTCAATAGGCTTTATTGATGATCGCCCTACAATAAATCCTACTATACAAGCTGCCGAGGCTATTGCTAGTTTCAACCAAGAGCGTTTTAAAGCGATGATAGGCATTGGCTTAAGCTTATTTTTCGCCTTTACATCCTGGAGCATCGTGTAAAATTGCTTGTCCATTTTTTCCGTAGCATGCTGAGATGTCTCATGATTAAGAGCTTCCCATGCGAACGCGACAGTATTCGCTTCCTCTTTTAAGAAAGGATCCTTTAAAAACATCTCGCTGAGCCTTAATTTTTTTTCATCGGATACTTCCCCAGTAGCATATTCAGCAAGAAGCTGTTCAATTTCTGCTCTTTCCATCTTAAGATATTTTAAAGTACACCTCTTTTAAAGCTTTCAATGCTCTGAAAACCCGCGTCTTAATTACGCCCACCGAACAATTGTTGACTTCTGCAATGTCTTCATACTTCATGTCTAAGAATTTACTCATCATCAACACCTCGCGGTAGGCCTCAGGAAGTAATGTCAATGCACATCGCACGGCTTGGTGTTCATCATTAAATGAAACGTATCCTTCATCTTGTACGTAATCTGTACGCAAACCCTCTTGAATTGCTTCGTCTTTGTAATTAATATGGCTAACATTCCGAGCAATGCCATAAAGCCAGGGTTTAAAAGTTTTTCCCTCCCTGTAGGAATCCCGATATCGTAAGAGGCGATAGAAGACTTGCTGCACACTATCCTCGCTTCTCTCTTGACTATTTTTATTTCTGTAGCGCATATACAAGTATATATTGTTCTTATAGCGTTCATAAAGAATGGCTGCTTTATCTAAATCTCCGTTTTTTACAGAAAGCATTAATTCTTCATCAGTCATTTTAAAACGTCTTTATAAATGAATATCAAAAAAAAGTAAAAAAGTTACAGGTAGGTGGTTTTTTTTGGATTAATTGAGATGATGAAGAATTGGATGGAATGGAAATAAGATGACACGAGTAAAGCATTTTTAAACATTCTTACCTTGGAAGCTTTCCAAGGTAAGAAATATACGTCTGCACCAAATAATATCTTGCATCTACACGGAATTAGTACTCCTTGTTTCAGCTTTTCGATAAATGCTTTTTCAAAATATGCTTCCCATCTGTCTGAGGTGAAAATGTGCCAATTTCAATTAAATTTGGGGCTTTATCAAAAAAATATAACGTTGGATAAATGGATTTTAATAAAGTGCTTTTAAACGAAAAAAGCCTCTTTTTTCAAAGAGGCTTGCACCAAAAAAATACGGATTGACGGTTCTTTTTCCTTCTTTTGTGATCCCGCTGGGGTCGTATATTGTCAGTACAAGCGAATGAATGTCAGCACATTACAAGTACCAAAGTTTAATAGGTCCCCGAAAAGGTCCCCGATTTATTTAAATCTATTTGAACTTGTTTGTAGAACGATTTCTTATTCAAATTTAAACAAATCGTCAAAAAACATGTATGAAACATTCAATTTTGAAATAAGCGCCTCTGAATGGAAGGAAATAAGCCGGTGGTTTTAGCCTTATGATACAAATTTATTGCCGACTCAAGCGCGTATCTATTTCCGGAGCAAATATATTTTGTGGACTGATTTATAATTAATGCATTCAACATAGTAGTCTCTCTAGCACTAAGATTTTAATACTGGTTCATCTAACGTATCTATATCGATTCCATACCCTTTTAATGTGCTCGCTACATTAATTTGAGCGGATGAGTAAATTTTATCAAACAGGTCATTTGTATTTATATTTCTCCAATAGATATCAACTATAAAAACATTCAAATGGCCATGAAGTTCTAGAGCGATCTTCACAAAGCCATCAATATAGTACTTAGGGATAAAATGATGGTTACTTGAGTGATTATCGTTTTTAAATGAATTTTCATTAAAACACCGCCAGTAGCATCGTTGCTGTTTAGCAGTTTCTTTGAAACCTTCAAATAGTGTTGAAGTGCAGTTTCCATTGTCGGCATTTAGATGCTTATTTCCACGTCAATATAATAGGCAATCATACAGGTTACTCGTTTTGGTAAGCCGCTCCTCTAAAAGTGAAAAATCTGTAAAGAGAACATGGAATAAATCGACTGCAAGGAGACATTAAAGGCCGCGATAGCTCAATTGCTCCCCTCTTGTGGCAGTGCTTCCACCGTCCCTTTCAACCGCAGGTTTATCCTGGGCACAGCACTGTTATTGTACACATCCACGCCTTTATTGAATAGGCCCACGTGCCGCGTGTTGTATGTGGCTTTCACCATACCTTTCTTCCCAGGCAGCACCGGGGTCCTCGTCCAGTCAACAGCAGTGCAACCGCATCCTTTAACAACATTGGTCAAAATGACGGGCTCTGTACCGGTGTTGGTGAACACATATACATGTGTGCCATTGCCCATGTAGGGGACGGTTCCAAAATCAAATGTCAATTGATCGAATTCTATTTTTGGACCTGATACTACGATAGGAACTAGTTGTTTGCTTTGAGCATAGCAGCTGCGGGTAATTAACAGAACAGTAAAAGCTGTGAGGATTATATTTTTCATTTAATCGCTTAAAAGTAAAAAATGGTTGGCTAAAAGCCAACCGTTAACTAAGAGGGCCGGACACTATTTCTTTTTTATACGAATGTACTCCAAGCTCTTAATCCGCTTTGAAACTAGTTATTTATATTGCAGTATCTTCCACTCATTGAACCATATATTGATATTATCAGACTTTTGTATACTACCATACGAAAAAGAGATTATTTTTACTTTACCTTTTTCTTTGTATCCAATAACATAGCGATTAAACTTATACTTCGGAGGCGTATACGTTAAAATAAAAACTTCTTTTACTCCTTCCTGAACATGTTTCAGGGCTTTTTCGAAAGCACTATCACCAGAATCCTTGACAGAGGAGGCCCATACTCCCCATTTTCCATTTTCATTGCTTGCTTTCATATCTCCCAAAGTCCTGTCGCCATCTTTTGTAATGAGGATTAGATTTATGGTGTCATATTGCATAAAATCTTCCACCTTTGTTACTTTTTCTACCTTTTCAAGTCGGCTCCAGTCGAGGCTATAGCCCACCAAAGGCAGCACCTTATAGGGCTTATTTTCAAAATCGACAATCGTTGGATCGTCCTTCTGCGTTTCTGTAGAAGCATCGATACAGAATTCATATAGTTTTTCAAAATCTCCTTTTTTCAGCTCAGCCAAATAGCTTGCTGCGAGTTTTTCACCCTGGCGCTGGTCTATTCTAAATACCCAATTTTGCTCCCTGTTAATTTGTTGGCACACATGCTTAAAAGAATGACTACCGCAATGCCAAGTGCTGCAAATAAGATTGCAACAGGTTTGTTATTTTTTAACCACATAGGTCTTATTCAATATCCTAGTCCCTCCAATCTGCAGCAGGTTGCCCATGTTCTTTTTTAAGCGAAGTTTGCTTCCACACAGCAGTCATCCGTAATAGTATCATTGGACTTGGAACTGAAGCTCATTGCTTTCAAAACTCCCTTTGATGCAATCCTTTCCATAGATATTTGCGTACCCCATTTTGATCTTATAAGAACCATTGGGCAACGTTTTACCTTGTTCTTTTAATATTTGAGTGATGCTGATTGATTTTCTGTAAGTACTTTTTACAGGAATGATAATGTACTCGAAAGCAAAATCTCTTGGAAAATCAGCAAAGGAGGGCCCGAGCAAACCCTCAATATTTCCACTCCCATTTTCATAAGAAATTGTTCCATAAAAATTTATTTTCATTTGCCCTCCTTGAAACAGGTTTACTAACCTGATTGGATTATTGCTAATATTAAGGAACTCAACATCCAGAATGATATTTTCAGATTTCACAATCTGACTATTCATTTTTATCAAGAATGTCATTTTATCGATATCATTTCCTGGTTTTCCGTTTGTATCCTCAGACTTTATATCTAATTGTGCAGTCTTAGCTGTGTCAAGACTTTTAACCTTAGCAGCTTTATTATAGCTTCCACATGATGCCATCGTTAAAGCGATTAGTACTATTAAAATTAGATTTTTCATGTTTCTATATCATTCAATTTATGGACAAGTTGTTATAGACCCTAACGTCGGAAAAGTTGGATTGGTGCATACGGTCGCAGGAAGAGTTGGAGTGGGAGCACCGCTAGTCACTGTCCATCCCTTTGCAGCCGCTAAGGTTTGTACGCTTGATATTGCATTGTTCAATATAAGCTGACCTGCAATATATGGAGGATCTCCGGGTGAATCACCCAAATTAAAAGCATAAAGTTGAGAAGCCAATTTCATTTGATTAATCCGGGCTTTAGCATTGTATGCTTTTAAAGCTGTCAGCGCTGATGCATCTGTTGTATAAGAGCTTAGGGGAACCGTAAATTGCTCTAAGCATGCTTCTACCAACGTCCAATAATGTTCCGCGGCGCATTTCAACTGCTTGTAATGATAATCCTCATGCTCCTTAGTAGCCGCTGCTGTATGCCAAGCACCCCGTCCACGTGTATAATACCCCATCATATCTATAATTGCAGAATCGGCTTGCGCTTGATTAGTCGGAGGATTGACAATGGGATCGGTTGATCCCCCAGTATCAATTATAATATTAGCTACTCCAGTAATACTTGTGACTCTTAGCCTCCATACATTATTTGCTACATCTGCACATGCAGAATATACAACAGTAAATGAATCAAGTACAGTACTAGAATTTCCACCTGTAGTTATATATGTATAATTTGCAGGCTGCCATACTATTCGTACAATACTATTTGTTCCGCACGCCGGAGTAGGGGTATTGTTTCCGCCACCGCCCCCTCCCGTACTTCCACCGCCCCCTCCCGTACTTCCACCGCCCCCTCCTGTACTTCCACCTCCGGTACCCCCGCCACCGTTATTATAATCGCAGGATGACGGATCCCAGCTCGGTGCGTTTTGATCACAGCCTCCACCGGATTGGTCACAGGTCACTGGATCGTAGTTTGGCGAATTTGGATCGCATGCCTGTGCTTCGCAGGCAGCTGGGTCGTAATTAGCTGAGAACTCGCTGCATTTACTATCTTCGCACGCGTCCGGGTCGTAGCTCGCAGAACTTTCATCACATGCTTCATCTTCACATTGGCTCAAATCATAGTCTGGCGAACTGGTATCGCAATGGTCACATTCAACTGGATAATGACCGAATGCATCATCGCTGTAACATTCTTCATCGCCCATGTCCTGAGCATAAGCTATTAGGCTACTAAAGCTCAAATTCCCCTTTTTGATATTTGGAAAAAGGCCGACCACAAGTACTGTTAATATAAGTATCTTTCTCATAGTTTTATTGCTTTATAACAATGGAGGACTGGGCTTTCCCGTTACACATCAGCGTAAGCACATAACTCCCGACAGGCAGGGTAATAGACAGGCTGCGCACATAATTGCCCGGCGCCAAATTTTCTGCTTTGCCATTGTGCTGTACCTTGCCCAGCATATCTTTAAGCGTTATTTTCACATTACTTTGTTCAGCCAGCGTAAATGCGGCCTGCACACTGTTGCTGAACGGGTTGGGATAAGCAACAAACCCGGTAAGCGCCATTGGCATTTCATTAGTGATACTTTCGTTGATTCCGCTTGCTGACGCCAATGATTGCGCCATCTTCGCTTTTTTATCTACCCGTACAAGCGATATATACATGGGCTTTTCCGGCTCTTTCAGCTTTTCGGAATAGAGCTGTATGTTACCCGCAAGGGTCACAGAATCATCGTTGCGTACAAATTGCAGGCTTGCATTCTTAAAGCTGAATTTGTTCGGCGATATGCGGTTATAATGATCGTTTTGCTCGTAACCCGTATTATTGAAGACTATGGTACTGTCAGTAAGATGAGCTCGTACGGGCGCAGGCGCTGTGCCGTCTTCCTCCCATACACCTGTTATTAAACGGTCTTTCTTTGATAACTGCAGCTTAAGCTTTGTTTTACTTATTACGTGCTGTCCGCTCCAATCGTACTTTATCACATAGCCATTATACTCCCCATCTACATCATCTTTAGCTTTTAATGTTGGCTTTGTTTCTTTAAATGACGGCTGTTTATGTTGTGAACTATTACTTTGAGCGTCGTTTTGATGTGCAGCAACAATGCTAATATTCTCCGGCAATTCACTTACAAGCTCATCCAGTGCCTGCTTGTACCCTCGTTGAGCAGCTTTTTGCAGCCAATATTTTGCACTATCTGCATTCACTGCTGTTCCATAGCCGTTCCGATAACAAAGTCCTAGCATATAACTGGATCCGACGCTCGCAAAACGTATGGAATAGAAGGATTTGAAGGCTTCAGTATAATTTTGGGTGCAGCCTAGGCCTTTATAGAGCATAAAACCTTTACCATAAGTGCATATATTGACCTTTAGGTCTGCTCCACGGCTAAAGCTTTGATATGCTTTTACAAAATCCTGGCCGGTGCCCACCCCATTTTTGTAGGCCAGCCCGAGATTGTACCAGGCCCGCTCATATCCACTTTCAGCAGCTTTCGCAAACCACTTGAATGCTTCTGTACTGCTGGTATCGGTACCAAGCCCCTGGCTATACAGTATGCCCATGCCGTTCATGGCTTTTGCATCTCCTTTTTCGGCAGCTTGTTTCAAAAGCAGGAACCCTTTAGCAGGATCAAAGAGTGCGCTTTTCGCCTCAAGATAAACATAGGGGTTTTCTTTAGTGTCTGGTGTTACTTGGCCAAAGCCCAATTTTGTGCTCAAAAGCAATAAGATGATTATATGTTTTTTCATGACCGTGCCATTACCATTTAAAATTAGATTGTGCAGATTTATCGGGCAAAGGGTTCTTGTACTGGCGGGCCGCTCGGATAATCCTTACTGCATCAGGTATCGGGTTTTCAGGTATCTTATTTTCAGCAGTCGGTGCAGGCAATATATCTTCGTAACGGTCGAACAACATCAGTTTGATCACATAATAATAGGTTGCGCGATCTATGGTCTTTTGTTTATCCATACCTTCAGTGAGCTTTCTTTCACTCAAATCGTTCCAATCGTTCTGGGCCCATAATGAAGCTTTTTCGGTATTTAGTTCTCTCAACAGCTTCATATACTGATCAGTAGTGAGCAATTTTGAAAGAATCTCCCGTTCATAATTTTTTTGTTTAAATTTTACGTCTTCAACCAGGCGGTCGTTCAGCACATTATTATGATAATAGAGGGAATCAATTGTCGGGGAGCTGAGAGCAAGTAATTTGCGTAGCCTTATTGCCTCAGCAAATTTTGAGTTGTCATCAGGACGAAGTGATTTGTTATTCGCCAACCCATTTGTTTTAGCACCCCGAAGGAAGACCTGTTGTATGGAGTCATTTTTCGCCGTTACTTCCGCAAGTTTTAGATATATTTCTTTTTTGCCTGCATACTGCAGTGCTGTTTCTTCTAAAGCCATACGATGCTGCAGGAACATGGTAGAAAGAGTATTTTCCATGTTCTGGTCGCCTTTGTACTTTTTTCGCAGCAACCCTGCCGCCGCCCTGGCCTGTGCTGTGGCATTTTCCTTTACCTGCTCAAGGTACTTTTCGTTAAATGTTTTTTCAGGCCCTTGGGCCAAAAGACTTGCAGGCAATAGAAATGTGCCTACTAATAATTGAAACAGTTTTGTTTTCATTGTTGATAAGTTTAGTATATGATATTTGTCTGACGTTTATGGATAATTACCACCATTGGCGTTCACCGTCTTTCGAAATTGAAAAAGGTCTCTCTTTACGTTGTGAGTATTCTGGTATAAGCAAATAAAGAGCATTGGGAGGTGCTGATACAAAAACCAATTCCGTACTGTTCTCTCTCGCAATTTCTTCACCGCAGTTCTTCCAGCCATTATCCCAGTAATAAAGCTTGTATTTTTTACCAGGCCGGAACATGAGGTATTTTTCCTGTTGCTTGATGGTAATGCTTTGCTTATGCAGGGTATCGGGTTTAAGTTCCCGTGTCCCTTCGTATCCTGAGATTATTGGATATGCAGCCGGTATAAGTCTATCGTTGATATAATACATTGGCAGGAACACGGCACCCTGGCACATGTTATTAAAGTCGACAGAGTCGCCACGTACGTTCCCCCACCAGGTTGGTTTCCATCCAAACCCGTTGAAAACACAGGCAAAAGCAACGGTGGGCTTATCTTTCCTGCCGAAGACTTTTGCTTTTAGGGTATTTGTCTTCCAGTATTGGGCCGTCATATCCTTGTAATTCTGCATCCGCAAAAAACCTGGTGGAATTTTTTCAGAAGGTACTTGGGCTGCAAGCGTGCCCGGCTGTTTGGAATAGGTAAGGCGTACCACTTTTGATGGTTCGCGGGATAAAGTATTTATTTTGATGTCTGCAGTTGAGATATCAAAGGGCAGCAGTTTCATGTTTTCGTCCAATGTGCTGTTAAAAAAATGTCTCCCTGTGGTAGTTGCCCAGTATGGCACATTTTCTACTGATGCAGGGTAGCCCTGTGAGCGTAATGTGAACACCTGTAGCCCTCCAATATCATCGCAGTCGCCCTTTTTGCGGGCGAGCAGCTGCAAAGCTCCAAGCCTTGGGAGCGGCTCTTGCCGCGACTCAATATCCCAGGTATTAATGAACCATGTTTTTAGATCAGTTGCAACATCAGCCAGCAACTCGGTCATTGTTTCCATTTTGGAGCTATCTCGCATCCAAGAAAACCTCTTACTATATATTTCACGCCAGTTTTGTAAAGGTTCTGTACTCACCCTATACGGCAATACATATTCACAGAAGTCTTCAAATGACAGGTCGGGTAAACCAGGCTGTTTCCAAGTGCCGAATGCGTTTTCTACATTTTCAATAAGATAGGAAGCTTTTATGGTGTCTATATCCTGGTATTTAAAGGCGATAGGTTGAACCTTGCCGACCTTAGACTTTATTGTGTTGAATACTTCCACTGCACTAGCAAAATCGGAATAGTCCATTTCATTGTAATCTAAACGTTTACCGGTACTATCGGCCCAGAAATAGTCTTCGGAATAATGGATATCCATATTAGATATCAGAAATTCTATCGCTTTAATTTTTAATGGATCCCGCTGCTTTTTAAAATATTCTATCGCTGTCTCCAGTTCAGCACGATTCCTTCCAGATTTTTTTAAAACATTTTCTACAGCGGGGAGAGGATATGGCTTAGAAAATTGAGCGACCAGATTGATTGGTAAAAGAAAAAGTATAAACCAGATCTTTTTCATAGTTTATTGGTTGATTTATGAATCTCATTAGTATCCATCACCTGCGCTCCGAGCCTGCTGATAACTTCTTTAGCTTGTTGTTTGTAGCTGTCAGATTTTTTAGAAGGATTTTTAGGCTCCAAAGCAAGGATTTGATGAGCCATTGCGGCAGCTTCTCTGAAACGGTGTATTTTCATATAGAGCTTCATCAATACTACCCGATGCACAAGTCGTCTGGGCTCTATAAATGCCGCCGTTTTGTAGTTTTTTTCAGCCTCGGGATAATTGCTTGTCAAGAGGTAGCAGAACGCAGCTTTTGAATACAGTTCAGGGTTTGAACTTAACAGTTTGGCTTTGTTATACGCCGTAATGGCTTTTATTAACTCTTTACGAGTGTAATAAGTATTCCCAAGGTTCCTCCAATACGATTCAGAATTATTTAATTCAGGTTCAAGAGGCAGTAAAATTTCCAATGCTTCATTCGCCCTATTTAATTTCAAAAGCTGGGCAGCCTCCTTATTCCTGTAATGAGCCATCGCTCTATACACCATGTTATAGCCTAGAAAGACTCCTCCAGTAATTAATACGATTGCAAATGTGGTTTTAACAGGCATGTTTAACTTCCATCTAAAATGGCATCTCTCGTTCAATGCCAGTATCGCCATATACAATACAGCCAATGCCATAGCCGGTATCGCTTGTACCGTAAAATTGACTAATGACATAGTTGTGAATGCTACAATGCCTGAATAAGCGATAATGGCTGTATTGTTTTGTATGAAATTGCCCGATTGAGGGCCAGTATTTTCCGTTAATGTAATGATTGACGGGTTTACCATAATAAGGCTAATCAACAGTCCTCCAAAAAGCACCAATGCTGGAATACCACCTTCCACAGTATTTTGAAGAAATTCATTGTAAGCCATTTTTACGTACCCGGCATTTTGTTTTTCTTGCGCCGTAGCGGATGTATTCTTAAAATAGACCGATTGATGGAGATTGTACATGTGTTCGAAATTTCCGTAACCGAACCCAACGAGTGGTCGCTCCTTTATCATATCTAAAGAAATTTTCCAGATAAGAACCCTACCTTGTGCTGAAGCTTTTTTGAGACTGTATAAGCTGCTACTTACCTGAAAGAGCAAACCCAGCAAAAGGAATGAACACAGTAACGCACCAGACAAGTTTTTTCCATTCCGAAATGATCCAGCAGTTTATATCGAAAAATTAAGAGTAAGCACGACGAAGTTCCAACACCCAAATATGCTGTCCGACACTTCAATAAGATCAATGCAGTGGTTAATACTATTAAAATTGCAGCCGCCACCCATTTATGTATACCTTTATTACTAAGCATAAGCCAGAAAACTACTGGCCATGCCATTGCCAAAAACAACGCTGTCACGTTTGGATTACTCCATGTACCTGTAACTTTAATATACTCATTTAAACTGTTGATAGCCCCTGCATACTGCAATAAACACCATACACACTCAAATACAGCAAGAACCGACACTGTAAAAAAGAGATCGCATAAGCGGTAGCTCTGAAAAGAAAAAATAATTGATATAGAAAACAAAAGCAGGCCGCATACTAATAAATAGGTATGGTTCAAACTAAAAAAACCTGTAAAGAATTGGGCATTGATAAAGCTATAAGCAACGATTAGGAAAAATAGGAAATGAGGAAGAGCGATGTATAAATCGTTTTTCTTTCTTTTTCTGATTAGAGTTATGCCAGCTGTTATAGTTAACAAAAGTACAGAGAAAGCATACATGAAATAAGCGCTTAAAGAAGGATGTATGAACAACCTGGTATTTACAAGCGATCCGGCGAGCACAATGCTGACCAAAAAAACAGGTGTATATCTGCGTAAAGCAGAAATGGATATCAACGAAATCATAACGAAATCAATGAGATCTCAGAACTGTATAAGTACGGAATTTTGAAATCCTCGCGGTATGAGTAGAAGGTGATTTTTGTTTAGGCATGATGTTAGGTTTAGATTAGGTGATTCAAATATTATAATTTTTTTTTAAAACACGAAATAAATTGAGTTTTTTTTTTAATTAAACGAAAACATAAAGAAATATTTCTCGTAAGCCGAAAGAGTTTTAGTCCTATAAAGGGTAGATCTGGCCTCTGGAGCAGTACTCATAATCTGCTTTTTTGCCGTGTATTTGCGGTAATTATTTACTTGTCCTATCTGTCGGGATGATTAAGAAACATTGTCAATGTTTGTAGAATGATAAAACTCCAGCCTAATGAACTGTTAGGCTACCCCTTACTGAAGAAGATAAAGCTGTCAACTGGTCGTGGAATAAATCGAACTAACGAAGGATGGAGAATTTTCGTGAAAGCTCTTGACTGATGAAGTGGCTTTAAGACCTTGGGCTTATACAAAAGGATGGAGAAAAAAAACACACACCTCCGGTTCAAGGTGTGAAGACTTCGCTTTCCTCTTTCCCAATTTCGAATCAAAGTTTCGAACTATGGAAAATGCAAACAGCCCTACAGTCTCAATGAAACCTTCACCGGTATTTCGAGACCAGCTTTTAACAATCCATGACCTTATGGATTTTAAGCAACAATTACTGAATGAAATTGAAGCTCTTCTTTCAAAGCAGCCTTCGGCGGCACCACCTAAAACAGAAAAGCAATGGCTTAAATCTTTTGAAGTTAAAAAGCTCCTTCGGCTCTCAGCTGGGAAGCTTCAATCCTTAAGAGATAACGGAGTGATTCCATTTAAAAAGCTTGGCAACGTCACCTATTACGACCTGGAGAAGATTCAGGAACTAATGGAGAATGAGAGCTTCAAACAAAAGCTGAAACTCGCATGAACAAGAGAAAAGCAAGAAGGAAAATTGTAGTTGTTCCAGTTTTTCAACAATCGGGTTTCGGATATCAGGTGCCTCCAGAATTTAGTTTGGTCTTAATTTATTTCAATCAAAAAGGTCATTCCCAAAATGCTCTGAGGTTTTATAAAGATCTTGAAAAGCGCGATTGGAAGTCGATTACAGGGAGACCGATTCGCAACTGGAAAGTAGCTGCAACAGATTGGATCTTTGATTTAGAACAGTTCTGTAAACTAAGGCCGTTGCGTTCACTGAAACTTTATAAAGAAGCTATTTCGACGGTTTATAAAAGCAAAACCAGGAATCAGCGTTCAGATGTACAGCAATTAAAAGTACAGTTGGAAGAATCTAACAGAAGGCTTGCTAAAGCCAGGGAGCTACTATTAACAGGGGATATTGAGGCCGATGACTACCGTACAATAAAATCCGAAACAGAAGAGAAGATTAACCGGATGGAAGCTAAGTTAACTGCCACAGCAAGCCCTTCTATTAACATTGAACCTCTGCTGGATATGGCTATTACAAACATATCGCAACTGGATACATTATACGAGCAAGGTACTGTAACACAGCAAAGAAAGATTGTCGGTTCGATGTTCCCCGAAAAATTGACTTTTGACGGATTTCAATATCGAACCACAAGAGTCAACGAGGCATTGAGACTTATGTTGCTGTTTGATAAGACTTTACAAGGCAAAAAAAATGGGACAAATCAGATGTTTTTTGACTTGTCCCAAGATGTGATCCCGCTGGGATTCGAACCCAGGACCACTACATTAAAAGTGTAATGCTCTACCAGCTGAGCTACGGAATCAATTTAATCAGAAAGTTTAACCGTTTCCTTTTAAAGTGGTGCAAATATACGGCTGAAATCTATTGCTCACAAGTTTTAATTCATGCTAATTTCAGGCTGGTGAAGGCTTAGAAATGAGCAAATTATTACTATTTCGTAATGCCAGCCAAGGCTATTCAGAAAAACAATACTCTGCAAACATCTTACTTCAGGATGATTTAAAAATGATCAAAACCCTTTTAAACAACAAAAACCCACGTTTTACTGTGAGTTTTAATCAGAGTGGAGAATATCGGATTCGAACCGATCACCTCTTCACTGCCAGCGAAGCGCTCTAGCCAAATGAGCTAATCCCCCCTTGAGGGCATAAAAGTAGTAAAAACTTGGTAAGAGGCAAATAAATATATTAAAATCTGTATGAATATTGGCTTAAAGTTTTTATTGAAAAATGATATTAAAAAAGAAAGGTCTTCAAACGGGGAGAATGAAGACCTTTTAACTAACCAATTATAAACCTACCACAAAGGTAAATCTTTTACAATAATATCAAAGCATTTTAACAAAAATTAACATTATAGCAAAAGTAAATTCATTCCGTTGCCAAAACAAAAAGCCCTTATTTTTCAATAAGGGCTTGATTGAGTTACATTTGGATAGTTCAGTTTTTAAATATACATATCTTTTTGAAAATCTTAAAAAAATCAAAATAGTATTTTTAGCTTATCAATCCTCTTGTTTAATATCCATAAACACCTCAGCTTCGCTCCGAGGCCTAAACTTAAGTACAGGTTTTCTGTTATCTCATAAAACATAAGATAATGTTAGAGATTATTAACAACTTACCGGAACATGTTCTGGGCATAAAAGCAATTGGAGAAGTTACTGCTGATGATTTAGCGACAGTATTATTACCTGGTCTGGAAAATCAGGTGAGGAAGTTTAACGAAATTAATTACCTGCTTGTTTTGGATACACCGGTGAAAAATTTCAGTGCCGGAGCCTGGTTACAGGATATGAAAGCAGGACTGCAAAATTTTACAAAATGGAACAAAATAGCTGTTGTTACAGATGAAAGCGCTGTAGAAAACTTTACAGATATCTTCACTATAGTGGTACCCGGTAAATCAAAAGGGTTTAAGCATTCTGAGTTTGAAGAGGCAAAAAGATGGATAAGTTCAACGGATAATAATTAAAGCCGTTCAATCGAGCACGCTTGAGTAAAATTCGTCTTTTATCTATGATTCTGATCAATGAGATAATATCCTTATGAAAACCCAAAAAAAATACTCTTTTCTATATAGAAACAGCTTAAGCATCGTAGTCCTTGCACTAATGTTAACTTTCTGGGCAGGACAGGCCTATACAGGTTGGATAGAACACAACAAAGATCTAAAGGAAGCTGGGGCAAAAGAACTGGAGATAGGAAAGTATTTACAATCCGGACACTTTTTGCAGGCTACATTTGAAAATTGGGAAAGCGAATTTTTACAAATGGCATTATATGTACTACTTACTGTGCATTTAAGACAGCTGGGCTCTTCGGAATCTAAGTCTATGGAAGGCGAAGAAGAAGTCGACCGCGAACCTAAAGCGCATAAAAACGCTCCCTGGCCGGTAAAAAAAGGAGGATTTATTTTAAAGATTTATGAGAATTCTTTATCGCTGGCGCTATTCATATTATTCCTTATGAGCTTTGGCCTGCACGCTTATGGAAGCTGGCAGAATTTTAATATTGAACAGGAGCTAAAAAAATTACCTCCTGCACAATTCTTTAATTATATAACAGATACCCGCTTTTGGTTCGAAAGCTTTCAAAACTGGCAAAGCGAATTCCTGGCAGTACTTTCTATTGTTATACTTTCTATTTTCTTGCGGCAAAAAGGTTCTCCGGAATCCAAACCGGTTGATGCGCCTTATTATGAAACCGGCGAATAGGGCCAATGTATAAACTAACGACAGTTAATTATTTTTGAATTTTCAGCTAATCGCATATAATTTTATTTTCTCACTAAAAAAACCGATATTAAGCTGGAAAACATCAAGAAAAATTCTTAAATGATTGAAATAATACGCACAAATAGCCACGACAAGCGATTTAAGAACCTAATTCTTGAGCTTGATAACGATTTAATCTCGAGATATACGGACGAGAAGTACAAATTTGATGTAAACATCGAAATAAACGAATTAAAAACTGCTGTAATTGCACAAATATCAACTATACCGGTAGGATGCGGATGTTTTAAGGAAATTGATCAGCATACAGTAGAAATAAAGCGTATGTATGTAAATCCTTATTTCAGAGGATTTGGTGTAGCCTCGATGATTATCGAAGCTATTACCCGCTGGGCAACAGAATTATTATATGATAATGCTGTTCTTGAAATTGGCACAAAGCAACCTGAAGCAATCAAGCTTTATGAAAAACATGGATTCTCTAAAATTCCGACATTTGAACCCTATACAGATATGGAAGACAGGGTTTGCATGGGTAAACGCTTACAGGAAAGCAATATTTAAAATAACAGTGACAGTCACTGTTATTTTAAGTCCAATGCATGATCTGCCCGAGCATCCTGTCCCGACCAAACTTTAAGGCTGGTCCATGGTTCTGCTGCTGCCGACCAAAATGGGTCTGTCTCAGGTAACCCTAAAGGCAGGAAAATAGCTGAACACAAATAAAGGCTACCCGTAGTAATATAAAAATCTGCCAACCCGGGTTGTGGGCCAGATATACCAATTGTTAACCAACCATCCTTAGTGAAAGTTGTAGTAGGGCCGAGCGTTTTTTGCAGCACGGCAGTAAGCGCCGGCCTTACTTGTCCGGGATGTAACGAAGAAGGAAGTTGCTTTTTTAAGGCCATATCCGCCAAATGATGGAAGGCTGCGCCTCTGTAAACAATCGACCTGCCGATAAGTGGGAAAGATCCATCAGAATTAATCAGTCGTTCCTGGATTTCGGCGTATCTTCCTGTAATTTTATTTAATCTTGGAATAAACCAGTCGTACTGCTTATTTTTTTTACTCAATACATCCACAATTACAGCAAGATATGGCTGTATCACATAACTGTTATAATAATCCAGGTTAAACTGCATTCCATCCGAAAACATGCCGTCTCCGGTATACCAATGCTGAGAAAATTCCCGTATCCCGTATTCAATGCGTACGGCATCATATTCCATCTCATACTTACAGAAAAAAGCTTCTATCATTCCTGTAAAAAGTATCCAGTTAGAATAAACAGGAACGGTTCCCCTGGTTGTTTTAAAGGCCGTAACAATCTGCTGTTTTACAGTATCGGTAGAGTTTTCCCATAACCAGGGGCAGCGAATTAATCCTAAAGCAAGAAAAGAAGCATCTACAAGAGGCTGTCCGCCATCCCATTTCATATAATCTTTGGTAGCAGGATTTACCGAATTAGCAAGCGCTTTTAAGGTCCAAATCCGGTATTGATTCCTCAAAGCCACTTCTTCTTTCGAGCCTCCTTCCAAATTCAACCATGGACCGATACCACTAAGCGTACGTCCGAAGGCTTCCAAATAAGCAACACGCGAGCGGTTTTCTTTATTATCGATATTACCAGCAAGCACAATCGGCATTTTCTCCTTCAGCTTATCATCGGCCAGATTAGAAAGTAATGGCCGGGCTATCTTATCCAGATAACCCAACCATATTTTCCGTTCATTAACTACAGCTTTCTTATTCTGGGCGCTTGCCCCCTGTAAAAAGCTTAAAGAAAAAATCAATATCAACGTAAGATGCTTCATTATTCAACTACTCTCAAGATGTAACTATATGTATATTTTTTGTCGGTTAAACGGTATTGCGGATGTGGCAATGCTCCCCAGCTATTATCACCGCCCACTCCTCTTTGCTTAAAATCAATACTTACATAAACATCGTTTCGTGGCTTAATATCTGTTGGGTGCTGTTGTTTTTTAGTAAGACCCGGATCAAAATCTTCGGTGGGATTATTTAATGCACTAAAGGAAATAGGTTGTACGCCTTCGATTATTAATCCTTTACCTTCATTATTAGTTAAACTAAACCAGCGGACATCGGTTCTATACCCGCTTTCCTGAGGTCGGATATAGCTCCAGGTTGTTTGATTTTTAACTAAATCTTTATATAATCCAACAAAAGATGCCGTTTTCCTATCACTATAATTCTCCCATGGTCCTCTGCCATAATAGGCTAAGTTACTATAATCAGATGCAATTTCCATGCGCATGCCGAAACGTGGAAGTTCAGGAAGATCGCGGCCTGTCATATCCATAGAGGCTGTAACTTTAATAGAGCCGTCATTTTGAATAAGATAATCAACGGTATAAGGAACGCCTAGGCCGGATAACTCATATTGCACCTTAATTGGCAGGCCGGTACCACTAGCCTCGCCAACAACAACACTTTTAACTGTACGATCGACGTGTGCGGTACGCCAGATCCCCAGATTAGTTTGCATGCCGTTTCCAAAATCATTATCCGTAGGTGCACGCCAGAAGTATGGTTCCGGAAACCTTCTGATAGTCCATTGATTGTTACTTTTAGAAGCAAAACGTGTTAAACGCCCTGTACGTGTATCAAAATCGCCGCTTATATTTCCGGAAGTAAATGTAAGCTTATTATCCGTTTTGCTGATTTTCAAGTCGCCTGATTTTTTTGGATTAACGGCAAAATAATCACCTGCTTTTTTAAATTGCTCGCGAGCTATTTCGTGACCTGCTTCAACCAGTTCTGTAGCTTTTTTGGTATAAGCAAATACATTTAAGAAATACTCGCTGCCTTCTGCCGATTTAAACATGGGAACTTTCAACTTTACATCCTTGGTTTGATGCGGAGCAAGATTCACATCAAAAGTTCCTGATGTTACCCTCCCGCCGTTTCGCAATAACTCCCATTTAAAGCTAAACTGATCGAGGTTGGTGAAATCGAACAAATTCTGAACAGTAAGTATACCACTTGCCAGATCCTTTTCCTTAAACAGAATATTTTGATAAACCTTTTTAACTTCATACAAACCCGGGTGTGGAATTCTATTCGCTGATATTAATCCATTTGCACAAAAATTTTCATCGTTCTGCAAGGCATATCCACCTAAATCACCTCCGTAAGCCCAAAATGTACGACCATCGGCAGTTTTTGTTTTCATACCCTGATCTACCCAATCCCAGATAAATCCTCCCTGCATGTGCTTACTACCCATAATAATATCCCAATATTCCTGAAAGTTTCCATTACTATTTCCCATAGCATGAGAATATTCGCACATAATATAAGGACGCTCCTTTTTTGCATCGGCATATTCCTTCATCGAATTTATTCCGGGATACATTGGGCCAACGACATCTGTATTTACATTCTCGCCGGCTTGCTCGAACATAATAAAACGGGTATTGTCTCTTTGTTTAATCCATTTATATGCCTCATAAAAGACTGGCCCGTTTCCACACTCATTTCCCATGGACCACATAACTATTGAAGGATGATTTTTATCTCTTTCTAACAACCTGGTGATCCGATCCATATGTGCCGGCGCCCATTCTGGTAAGTAAGCCGGATGCTTGGATTTATCAAACCAGCCTTGCCATTCTGCTCCCATTGCATGTGTTTCAATATTTGCTTCATCTACAAGGTACAAACCATACTGGTCGCATAATTTATACCATAGAGGATCATTAGGATAATGACTTGCACGTACGGAATTGATGTTAAATTGTTTCATTAACTGAATATCCTTTATCATCGACTCTTTTGATATTACATGCCCTTCTGTATCGTCATGCTCATGCCGGTTGGTTCCCTTGAACAGCACAGACATTCCATTTACCATAAACCGGGCATCTTTAATTTCCACCTTACGAAAACCGATTTTAGAGCCGGTAACGCCAAGCAGCTTGCCATTTTCATCTTTCGCAGTAATAATAAAATCGTACAGATTCGGTTGCTCAGCATTCCATGTAGCTACTTTCGGAATAGTCCCGCTAAAACTGAAACTATTCATCTCCGCAAGGACTGAAGCCTTTTTCTCTTGAGAAAACACCGTCTTGCCAGCTTTGTCTATAACATTTACCATTACCGAAGCAGCCGTGGCTGTTGCGCCAGAAAAGCGCCTTAAATCTACTTCCGCAGAGAATAAGCCATTGATGTACTGATTATCCAGATCTGCTTTTACAAAGAAATCCCATACGGTAACTTTCGGCAAAGCATACAAAAATACATCCCGTTCAATTCCGCTTATGCGCCAGAAATCCTGATCTTCCAGATAACTTCCATCATGCCAGCGAAACACCTGTACGGACAAAAGATTTTGACCTTTTTTAAGGTTTTTAGTGATATTAAATTCGGCTGGCGACTTAGAAACTTTCGTCATACCTACCTTTTCCCCATTTAGGTATAAAACCGCATATCCGGTAATGGACCCGAAGTGTAAAAGCACTTCCCGCCCATCCCAACTTTCGGGTACGGTAAAATTTTTACGATAAGTACCTACCGGATTATTCTCGCCAATGAAAGGAGGATTCTTAGGATAGGGATAAGTTATATTTGTATAAATGGGTATACCGAAACCTTTAAGCTCCCAATTGGAAGGAACAGCTATATCGCTCCAACTTTTATCATCTAAATCTGTGCGATAAAAATCTTTTATTCGATTAGCATACTTATCTGCATACACAAATTTCCATGTCCCATTTAAAGATTTATAATAAGCTGATTTACCGTAATCATCAGCTTTAACATCTGCCGCATTATCAAACAACATAAAAGTAGCGTGTGGCTTCTCTTTGTTCTGATCTATCAAAAGCGGATTTTCCCAATCATTGTTCTGACCTTGAGCAAAGGCTCCATTGCATAAAAATGCCAGCATACAAGCAAGCTGATAAATAAGGGTTCTGCTAATCCTTTTCATTCTAATATATGTGTTATGGTTTACTATCTTACAAATAAAAGTTAAATCAATGGTAACTAAAGGGGCAAATTAAGCATAAGACGGGGGCTAAATCGTTATTTCAAGGGTAATATATGTTAAATGTACTTGTTAACATGCAAGCAGGTAAATGTACTCGCGAAGATCCCTTTAAGGCCAATTTAAAAGGCTGCCGGGCGGGCGCCCGGACAGCCTTCTTCTGTAACCAATTATTGAGGTGAGATTCTTTTACATAGCCCAGGTTTTAGTCGGACTTTGTATCTTTGTTTGACCAGATTGAGCAATAAAAGGCTTGCCACCAGGCGCAGGCCTTTTAATACCAGTAAAAACTGATCTATTTAGTATAACCAACATTCTGAATTAATGATTCCCCTTGCTTATTATTAAGCTGAATTTCAGCTAGTGGAATTGGTAACAGGACGTTATAATCCTGGAAGCCGGTTGTTACTTTTCCTTCAGGACCCGTATCACCGTTCAAAGCGATCCTGTCTTTCAGTTTACCGGTACGCACAAGAGTCATACGACGGTTTTCTTCAGCAATAAGTTCGCGTGCACGTTCATCAAGTATAAAATCTATATTGATATTTGCAGCACTTACTTTTCCCAGATCCGGGTTACTTTGATCGATGCGAGCTTGTTTAAAAGCCCTGGCGCGTAATGCGTTAATATCATCGGCCGCTCCTCCCGTGTTGTTCTGACGGAAACGTGCTTCTGCACGCAACAGGTAAGTTTCGCCCAAACGCATTGCAGGCCAGTCTTTAACTACAGCAAAACCAAAGTCATCTGTAGGATCATATCCACCCCATTTTGTAGGATACGGATACCAGGTTACCAAGCTGTCAGCCTCGAACGGTATAACTTTATCACCTCTTTTTATAAAAATGGTCTTCACCCGGCTTGGCGAATCTTTTGCTACGCGAAATCCTTTGGCATCTATTCCTATTTCTGTGCTCCAGGGTTCAGCTACTCCATTAACAATTGGATCAGGTTTGTTGTAATTGGTAGTACGGCGGATATTGTAGTTACTGTTACGGATATCACCTTGCAGCCCCTGCCACACGTTATACTTCATAAAGTTGCTTAAACGAAGGCGTCCGTTTCCGCGACCGCCTAAAGAATCAGCGTTTACCATCTCAGCCCAATTGTGATACGACGGCTGCCATACGCGGCGTTGTTGAGGGCTACCAATTGTTCCGCCATTCTTCACATCGCGGTCATATTCCATTTCGAATGTCCAGACAGCCTCGGTATTTCCCTGAGAATAGCGTTGATTGCCAAAACGAAACATATCACGATAATAATCACCATCTTCACCTGTAAATTTGCCGTACCTAGCTTCAATCAGCTTATATCTTGTATTATTTATAATATCGGTAGACATTTGCTCTGATTTAGTAAAATAAGTATTATCCCGCATACCTATGCGCAGATAGGCTTCGGCCGCTAACTGACGTGCGATGTCCTTATTAATACGGCTCTCAGTTACTGCCTTGCCTGCATCAGGAAGATTAGTGATAGCATAAGTCAAATCTTCGGCAATTATGTTATCTATATCGGCAACTTTCTGGCGCGTAAAATTAAACGTTGGAACCGTAACAGGCTCTGTCAGCAGCGGTACATCGCCCCATAGGGTCACTAAGATATTATAAGCATAAGCTCTGAAAAATCTTGCCTCAGCGTTCGCAGCCTTGTTGTTATCACCGGCTGCGGCAATAATGATGTTAGCATTATTTATAAAGTCATAACATCTTGTCCATAACCAGGACACCGCAGCATTGTCTGAATTTAAACTGCCATATTGATAAAAGCCAGTTTCTACACCCTCAGTTGCACCCGCACTGGTAATATCCATACCGATCTGCCAGGCGGATGTAAATCCCTGCCGATCACTCCAACCCCAGAGATCAGCATAATTACGATGCAGGCCTATAAGCTGCGCTTCAAAAGTAGAGCTGCTTACGGCTGCCGCGTTATAATTGGAATAAGGTTTTTCTTCCAGAAAGGCCTCTTTACAAGAGCTCGCTGTCAAAGCTGCGGTTGCGAGAACAGCGTATATATATTTATTATATTTCATGATTTTATAATTTGTCAGTTAAAAACTTACGTTAGCGCCCAGAACAAAACTTCTTACCATGGGATAGTTACTGTTGAAATTTTCAATATTGTTCGGATTTGCGGCACCCCGTGGTGTATCACGTGACTCCGGATCCCATCCAACCCACTTTGTCCAGGTATATAAGTTACGACCACTGGCATACAATTGCAGGCCGCCAATACCAATTCTTCCTACAGCCGACTTAGGTAAGTTGTAACTTAGTGTAACATCTTTTAAACGAGTGAAACTTGCGTTTGAAGGATACCCGTAACCATATCTGTTTGAAGTATTACTTAATGAACGGAATTCATTACTGTTGTTCTGCGGAGTCCAGTAACCGATAACGGCAGGTGAGTTCCGGCGTCCCATCTCATCCCCGGCTACCCCAAGTTGATTGTTATTAGTTAAAGTGCCCTGAACTGTATTTATAAAGATATTTAGTGAAAAATCTTTATAGGTCAATGTGTTAGTAAGACCGCCTGTCCATTTTGGCGATTGTTTACCAAGAATGGATTTGTCGTTATCATCTATTTTACCATCAGGTACTCCAGCCGGACCGCTGATATCAGCTAATTTCAGGTCGCCTGCCTGTGCATTCGGATCCCAATTCGCATTGGCACCCGCAGTGATTTCGTCCTGCTGCCATATTCCTACTTTAGTGTAGTCGAAAATAACATCTATAGGTTGGCCGATAAACCAGCGGTTGGCCCGATCACTCAGCCCGTTTCCGTAAAGGTCAATGATCTTGTTTTTATTTGTCGCGAACACAACAGCGCTGGACCATGTGAAATCCTTCTTCACAATATTCCGCGTATTTAAGGTTAGATCCACACCGGTGTTAGATACTTCACCAAGATTTGAATAAACTCTGGTATAACCTGTTAAAGTAGGTAAATTTTGGTAAAGCAACAGGTCATAAGTTCTGGTGTGATAAACATCGAGGGACCCACTTATCCGGTTGTTCAATAATCCAAAGTCAAGGCCTGTATTAAAGCCTTTAGCCTTTTCCCATTGAAGGTTCGGATTTCCCATTTCATTTCTTACGTCAATTGCAGTTCTCAACTGTTTTCCCATAGTCAGGCCGTTCGTATTCATGAGCGGTAGTGATCCATATATCGAAATCGCTTCGTTTCCGGTCAGACCGTAAGAAATGCGAAGCTTAAGATTGTTGATAACATTGTCCAATGGCTTCATAAAAGATTCATTATGAATATTCCAGGCAAGCGCCGCTACAGGGAACGTACCATATTTATTATTGATGCCAAACACCGAAGAACCGTCTCTGCGTACTGTAAAGGTTGCCATGTACCTGCTGTCGTACCCATAGTTTAAACGGCCCATCTGTGAAACCGAATTATATTTATCGGCATAAGAAGATACCGCTTGCGTAGTGGCTCCGCCCAGATTCCCCCAACCCAGATCATCATTTGGAAAGGTTTGACCTGTCGCGATCGAGCGTTGGAAATATTTTTGTCTCGCACCGTATAGGCCGGTAAAATCGAAGTGGTGCTTGCCAATATCTTTGTTATAGGTAAGGATGTTTTCTATGGTATAGCTTTGTGATTCGGTATTGGTTAATCTTGCTAATCCGGTTGCATTAAATACTGTTTTTCCTTCGTATTCATTAATACGTCCTGGAATATAGTTATAACCACCGTTGAATCTGTATTTTAATCCGCTAAGCGGTTTTACAAGCTCACCGAAATTCAGCTCTCCATAACCATTCAGGGTCAGATTAAGTGAGCGTCTTTCCGGATCCAGTGTAGTATTAAGCAAAGGATTGGACCATAGTTGCTCTCCCTTCATCGGATACTGTGTAAGCGATCCGTCAGCCTCATACATCCTCGCAAAAGGAGACATTGCCATGGCATTCAAAAGATCGGCACGGCCACCATCCCGGTTGTGTGATGTAATAGATGAAGAGGTACCAACAGTAATGTATTTTGTAGGCTTGATATCCGTGTTGAGGCGGAATGAATAACGTTTGTAATTGTATCCAAGTATTACACCTTTTTGATTCAGGTAATCGCCTGATACATAATATTTCGCATATTCGTTACCGCCACTTAAACTTAAGTTGTGACTTTGGTTAACGCCTGTCTGCATTACAGCATCAAGCCAGTCTATTGAAACTCCGTTCTGATAGTTGTCAAATTCGTATTCATTTCTTACAGGCCCTCCGTTAAACAGGGTAAGCTTATTAATTCTTGCATATTCAGCATATCGCGCTAACATCTCTTCCGACGACACGCCTTCTAATACATCCGTTGCGTTCTCCATACCGGCATACGTGCTGTAGCGAATAGTAGGTTTACCTGTAGTGCCCCGTTTGGTAGTTATAAGGATTACCCCGTTTGATCCGTTCACACCGTAGATCGCAACTGCTGAAGGATCTTTCAGGATATCAACAGATTCAATATCATTTGGATTGATATCATTGATTGATCCGTCTGTTTTTGTCAACGGGATACCGTCTACTACTATGTACGGGTCGGATCCAGCAGAGATGGAGTTTCTGCCGCGTATCTGAACAGACGGTGCGTCACCAGGTATCGAAGATGCCTGATTAACGGTTACATTCGATACAGCACCCTGAATAGCCTGCATAACATTGTTTACAGGTAATTTAGACAAACGTTCTTTTGGTACAGAAGCTACGGAACCTGTAATATCCGACCGTTTTTGAGTACCATAACCCACAACTACCACCTCATTTAAGCGGGTTCCGGCTTCATCAACTTTCATAATTACATCTATCCGACCTTCGCGTGCAGCTATGGTTTGCGTTTGAAAACCAATGTAAGTGAATATTAACGAACTGCCTTCGGGAGCAGTAATAGTATAATTCCCATTGATATCCGTTACTGTTGCCGTTGTGGTTCCGGATACATTTATACTCACACCCGGAAGGCTCAGCCCCTTTTCATCGGTTACTTTTCCGCTGATTTTTATTGCTGCAAACTCTCGTTCTATTGCTGTTTCATCGGGTGTATCTCGTTTGATAAGCACTACATCCCCTGAAACCCGATAAGTTAGCTGTAAAGCGGGTAAAAGCTCATTCAGGACTTCTCCCAGGGGCTTATTCTCAACAGATAAAGAAATTTTACGATCGGATTTAATTATCGCTGAGCTATATATAAATTTAATTTGAGTTTGTTCCTCAAGAGAACTCAGTACCTTATTAAATTTTTGCGATTCTGCGTTTACAGTTACGTTTGCATTAAGCGCACCTTGTGCTTTTGTGTCCTTTGCAATCGCACTTCCCATTAAAGAAAGAATTATGGCCATCTGAATAATAGAAATTTGCATAATTACTACATGTAAAGGTTTTTTTTTCATACTTTAGAATTGGTTTTGAATTGATTTCATTGATTCGAAAAAAGCCCATTTATATCGCTTGCAATTCGTTAAAAAATGGGCAGACTAAATCTGGTAGTGCTACAACACTACCGGATTTTTATTTCTGGCTTATCTTTTCTCCATAAATACCTCGTTTTATAATTTATTTGAACATCCTTTACCGTTAATTACAATTTCACCGTCTACGATTTCATAAGTTGCTTCCAATGCCTGACAAATCAAATCGAGCTTTTCATATAAATGCTGGTTTGAAAGTGAGGCGGTTAAAGGGCAGTTGGCCATTTTACTTTCATCGTAGGTGATATTTATATTATATGCTTTGTTAAGTGCTTTTACTACTTCAGAGAACGGAGCATCCTTAAAATTCAAGGAAAACTGCGTTACTTCAGCAGATAGCTCAGTTGGCTTTTCCAGTTGCTTTTTTATGAGTTTAATTTCATTTCTATAAAAAGTAACTTCCTGATTAGGCATAATCAACACTCCATGACCGACATTTTTTAAGGATTGTGAGGCTATAGAATAAGTAGTTGCATCAGCTTTGGTAAATACAGAAACTTTTCCGGTATTTACTCTTACACTAAACTCCTTATCCTTATTATACGCTTTTACAGAAAAACTTGTACCCAATACTTTTGTAATGAGCTCATTAGTACGTACGATAAATGGCCTTTTGCTATCTTTCGACACTTCGAAAAACGCTTCGCCGTCTAAATAGACTTCGCGTACTTTTTCATTAAACCGTGTAGAATAACTGAGCTTACTTCCCGCTTTTAATATTACAGTACTATTGTCTGGCAAACGGATAACTTCCGGGTTTGCAGTTTTATTTAAAGTTTTTTGGGATAAAGCAACGGTAAGCTGTTCTGGTTTTGAAACATTTATCTGAATATAAACCCAAAGGCCAATTCCTGAAACAAGCAGAATGCTTGCTGCAAGCCTTAACCATTTTTGCTGATACCATTTTACTCCAGGGATAATAACCGGAATTTCGGTATCAATTGTTCTACTACTTATCCTGGCAACTAATTGAGATATCTCCAAATCCGTCAATTCAGAATGCGGTTGAATCTTTAAATTCGTTGCTATTTCAAGAGCATGATAATACACTTCTGCCTTTTCAGGATAAGTATATGGCCAGGCCGACCAAAGCTGATTATGCTGCAAAGATTTTCCTGTGGCCCATTCCAGGAAGGAATCATTTAACAAGAAATCTACAATTTCGTATTCGGTATAATTTTTTAACATTTAGGTTTTAAGGTTAGCTAAATGTATTATTCCGAAAAAGACAAAATCTACTGATTGAAATGATAAATATTTTTCAATGTGTTGATATACAGCTGATTATTTTAATTAAAAATCCAAATAACAACTATAATAAGCAGTACCAATTGCTGAAACCAAGCTTCTTTTAAATGGACAATAGATTCATGTAATAAGTTATAGGCAGATTGTTTACTAAGTCCCATAACCTGAGAAATACGGGCATGGTCCAAGCCTTCATAAAATCTTAAATAGAGTATTTCTTTTTGCCTTTTAGGGAGAGTGTTTAAAAGATGCGTCATCTTTATCTTAACCTCATCAGCTGTTTGAGCCTCTATTAATTTGGTTTCGACATTAAACTCTATCTCAAAACAATAATCATCTGCCAATGTCTCTGAAGATGTCCATTTGCCTTTTTCTTTGAAGATTCGTAACCGTAAAGATTTAAAAAGATAAGATTTTACAGAAGCTGTTGGATTAATATTCTGCCGGCGGTTCCAGAGTTCAAAAAAAACATCCTGAATACAATCCTTTACAAAATCTTTATCCTGAATAAAGCGGTTTCCATATCTGAATAATGGATTTGAATATTTTTCGATCAAGGCAGTAAAAGCCACAGAATCTCCTTCTCTGAAATTATTCCAAAGTGATTGATCATCCGTAATTATTTCTTTGCCTGTAAACACGAGGTAAGTTGGTTAGGCTATTGGGAATAAATATAACAATAATATTACACTACAATTGATATATCTTTCAAAAAGCTATATTCAATTTCAGCATCAATATTTTCAGAAGGCCGTTAAATCCCACTTATCTTTCCAGTCTATTGATATGCTGTTATCTTTAAACACTATTGGCAACCAGATATAACGGCTATCTTTTAAGTCTTTAGGATTCCATTTATCGGCCATAAAAATAAAAGCATCTTTTTTTCCTTCCACCGGAAGCACAGAGGTCGACTGGCCGCCAAAAGTAAGTTCTGAATTTGGGCCCCGCATCGGATCCCCTAAGTTTTTCCATGGACCAAAAATGGAATTAGCCACATGTAAACTAGCTTTATTTGGAGCCCAGCCGGTACATCCGCTGGTTATCATGTAATACTTGCTTTTATATTTAAAGACTGCAGGCGCTTCCCGGTGATTACTAAACAACAAGGTATCCTGAGTACTTGGAGTAAGATAATCATTTGATAACTTACTTATCCTTAAGTCATAATTCTCCCTAGAGGAATAAATATGATAAGCATCGCCATTATCATCCTTAAATAAGGTCATATCCCGCGACATATTTCCATTCGGTCGAAAGCTATTTACAAACTGAAATGGCCCGGTTACTTTATCACTAATTGCCACACCAGCACGAGCAGCACTATACCCTTTTCCTTTAAGTTCCAGATGGAACCACATTACATATTTCTTTGTCTTATCGTTATAAATAACCTTTGGCCGTTCTATCACACAGCCTCTGGCAATATCACTTTCCGTATTATTTTCATCAGGAGACAAAGCAAGATCTTCAAATTTCCAATTATATAGATCTGAGGAAGAATATACATTCACACCTCCTGAAGCACCTCTTCCGCGTTTTTCGCCAAACCAATAATAGGTATTATTTATAAAGATAATGCCGCCGCCATGCGCATTTATTACATTAGAATCTGTATCGCTCCACACTTCAGCTGGTCTAAATTCTTTATTTAAATTAGTTAATGAAGAATTTTGAGCAAAGCCAACATAAGCGGTTATGCAAAAAAGTACAGCGGCAAAGGACGACTTATTTCTCATTTATCTGGTTTTAGATTTCTTTTTATTCTTAAGCTTAACCGGCTTAACTTTTTCGAATACATTTACCGGAAGAATATTGCCTTCTTTATCAAAACGCATAGGAGAAATAGCAGTTTCACGGTTATAACCATTACCATCAGGAATTTTAAAACGATGATAAGCGATATACCATTCATCTTTCCCGGGTACCTCCACTACAGAATGATGGCCGGCCCCTTTCACAACGCCTTTCCCTTTTAAAACGGGATTGGCTGTTGATTTCACAAAAGGCCCCATTGGCGAATCTGAAGTAGCGTAAGCAACAGAATAGCGGGGATCGCGGGTATCAAATTCCGACCACATCAGATAATATTTTCCGTTACGCTTAAAAACAAACGAACCTTCGTTATAGCCCTGAGGCTTAAATAAAATTATCTTCGATGGATCGTAAGAAATCATATCATCGTTCAGCTTAACAATGTTGCAATTCCCCTGACCAAAGTATAAATAGGCAGACCCATCTTCATCAACAAAAACCATTGGATCGATCATTTGTCCCTTTAAGGCACCTCTTGCAACAAGTGGCTTGCCCAGCGGATCTTTAAAAGGGCCTGCAGGATTATCAGCAACTGCCACACCAATATTAACATCAGCAGAATAGTAGAAATAATACTTGCCGTTTTTTTCGGCGATTGCCGGAGCCCAGGCGCGCTCTTTTGCCCAGGTTAAATCTTTCGGCAAATCCAGAATGGTTCCTTCGCTTTTCCAGTTTACCAGATCTTTTGACGACCAGCACGTAAAATGCGTAGATGCCCAACCTACGGTACCATCGGTGGTTGGATAAATATAAAAGGTACCGCCAAATACAGCGATGTGGGGATCGGCATATACGCCGGGTAAAGCTGCAGCCGGAGCATTTAATGTATCTGCTTTATTTTGGGCCTTACAAAAAAGCCCAGGCATTAAAAGCAAAAGGAAAAGGATTTTATTTTTTGTCATTCTTTCAGAATTAATTAAAGTTGTTTTGAACCCCATTTCTTCACTAGTTTCTTTACTTCTTTTGTGGTTATTGGCATAACAGTTCCATGCCTAGGATGAAAGTTCATCGTTACTTCATTATCAATAACCTTGAAATTTTCAAGGTCGGTACTTTTAGTAAACTGATATCGGCCTTTCGTATACAGATCATACATGAGAATATATGCATCTTCATCATTTAACTTAAAAACTCCCGAACCTTCCACAGGATCCCTGGTCTGCTGCACATATTTATCCCGAAGCACATAACCTTCGGTCAGCTTATCAGACACTGCTATTTTAATTCCGGCACCTTCACCTTCAGTTTTAAAGAATAAATGATATTTTCCATCTTTGAAGATTATATCGCCATCAATGCAGGAACCGTTAGTCGGACTGAAAAAAAGCTGCTTGGGAGCTGTTTCCAAATCAGTAAAATCGGCATTAGCGTAGGAATAATAAATAATATCCTTACCATTGCCATGTTTCATCGACCAATAAATCATATACTTTCCGGCCTGCTCATCATAAATAGTTTGCGGTGCCCACACCCGAAGCAAATTTTCATTTCCTGGAAATCTGCTCTGAATATTTACCACGCTGGAGCTCCATTTAACCAGATCGGTTGATTTCAGCAGAACCATTGCTCTGTTAGAATCCCAGCCTTTTGCAGAAACCATATCGGTAACCACCATATAAAAGGTTTTCCCATCAGCGCCGCGTAATATATGCGGGTCGCGCACTCCTCCTGTAGAGCTAATTTCTGCAGAATTTATAACAGGTTCGCCATTATTGAGTGCTTTATAATTATACCCATCAGCGCTTATTGCAAATCGAATAGCTTCTTCGTTGCCCCGGTTACCGGTAAAATATGCAAATAAATAAGCGTTTGCCTTGATTTTTTTCTGCGAATAAACCGGTGCTATCGGCTGAAGAACCAGCAGGCATAACCATACGCTAAGAACTTTTAATGTGTTTATTGTCATAATTATCTAATCGCTACTTATCAAGAAATCTATACATCTCGGAAGACGCCAATAAAAACGCTCCCACACCAAAATTAGAAGTAGAATTTATGTCGACAACCTGGCCTGGAATTGCCCTCTCACCTATCGGCTGAACGTAACCAACTTTACCATCGGGCTGTAATGCAGTTTTTGTAAGGTAATTCCAGCCTTTAGTTGCTACCGGCAAATATTCCTTTTTGTCCAGGTACCCGTTATTTATTCCCCAAAGCATTCCGTACGTAAAAAACGCTGTTCCGCTGGTCTCAGGCCCGGGCGCATGAGCAGAATCCAGTAAACTTCTGGTCCAGAAACCTTCTGATTGCTGCGATGCTTTCATCGCCTGTGCCATTGTTTTATATTTACTAATGTATTCTTCTCTGTAAGCGTCATCCTTAGGCAAATCTTTCAGCACTTTAGCCAGCCCTGCGAAAACCCATCCGTCGCCACGCGACCAGAAATCTTTTTTTCCACTGGCACTTGTATGTTTAGGATAAACATACTTCGCATCGCGGTAATATAAACCTTCATCTTTATCGTACATAATGCTATTTGCATACGTAAAATATTCGTGCAGTTTTTCCAGATACAGCTTATTGCCTGTTACGTTATAAAGCTTAGTCATAACCGGCATTACCATATAAAGCCCATCGGACCACCACCAGTAATCATTTTTTGGTGTGCTCATCTGATATTCCATTACTTCTCTGGCACGGGCAATCTTCTTTTCATCTTTATCAAGATTATATAAATCCACGTAGGTTTGAAAACATATCTGCCAATCGCCAAAAAGCACATAATCATCTTTTTCGCCATATGAATATTTCCATTCGGCTTTATTATCAGACTTTGCCCCTTTCCATTGATTATGTTCTGCCCAGGCTTCTGAATACTTCTTATACTCGTCGTTTTTGGTGATAAAGTAAGCTTCCATATTACCGGTATGATAAGCCGCTACATCCCAGAAAGCTCTATCAGCCGCCGGATTATTCTGTTGCCAATAGCCATTCACTTTTTCAATAATGCTTACAACTTCGGCTTTGGAAGTAGTTAAACCAGATTGTTTCACATTTTGCACTGAACATGCCGACAGTAAAATTAAAATTCCGACAATAGTGCCTAAGAGTTTTCTTTTCATTAAAAGATTTGAGATGTGAGATATTAGATATGAGAGCATACTGGTTTTCATATTGTTTAGTACTTTTAAGTATGATGCGCCATTAAATTTTTTCATCTTTTAAAAATCAGGTTTCCATTCTAATACCTGCACCATTTGGGCAGGTATATCTGCTTTTCCTTCTCCGTCTACTTGTTGAACGTTTTGCATAAATAAGTTTAAAACTCCTTTCTTACTCCAGAGTTCCGTATCAAAACCAGGCTCCCATGAACCAACTGAAGTGCCGGTTAAATCCTGAACGGTCCATTTATTTCTTTTGAAGTTCCGGATTTTCACTACAGAAACCTTATCACCTCTTTCTGCATCCCTGAAAATCATTAATCCCGATGGTTTCGATTTTAAATTATTAACCATAATCTGGGGTCGTGAGATTGGGATGCGCTTGGTACCTACGCCACTTAGCGAAAATGCTGTTTTACGGAAATCGAGATTCGTCGACTTCCAATTTTTTCCATTATTGTAAATAATATGATACTGCGGAATATCAGAATTCTTTTCGCGCCAGTAAGTCGCGATAAACGGGTTCCCTTTCTTATCTGCAGACATAGAAGTCTGGTTAATTAATTCGCTGTTCTGAGGAATTTTTAACGCAATTTCTGCTGATGCCTGTGTTATAGGAATAATATACTTCTCGCCGGTAGACTTTTGCCATGTTAAGCCTCCATCTTTAGAACACGCGTACGCCATATCATGATTGGTAGCCACATTTGGCGATTCCCGCCATACCCAGGAAATATGTATAGTTCCCTTATGGTCGATAAAAGCCTGCCAGTATGCGTTTCTCACATCTTCGCCGCTTATTAGATTATCGTGTAAACGTTTCCAGGTCCGGCTTTTTAAGTCGTATTTATTAGTCACCAAATCGCCTTGTCCGGATGAGCCGCTGCGGTAAAAAAACAATAAATCGCCGGAAGGCATTTTATAAAATTCCGGATAAGAAACCTGGTTTTCGCCAGCACCAATCATCGACATTTTAGTTCCCAATTCTAATGAACCAGGACTCATACCTTTGGCATAACGAAGCGGATGAACGTGGTGATCCCAGGCAACGTGCAGGTATCCGTCGCCATCAACCATAATACTTATTGAATTATGCGCATCGTTTGTATTTCCCTGGTAGGGCGTTTGCTTAAGTATCCAGGATGAAGAGCCAATTTTCCGTTTTCCTAATACTACATATTTTTCCTGATTGTAGTACGCAATAAACTGGGTGTCCTGATAAGTAACCAGCGGGTTTTTTCGAAAAATTATAGCATTAACCGAGTTATTTGCCCAGCCTTCAGCCACATTTATCAGCTTCACATCGCTTTGATTTTGCGCGATTGAATAGGTAGAAAGAGCCAGAAAAAATACAAGCAGAATTTGTTTCATAATTTAGTTTACCTGATGAAGTCCAATGGTTGGTTTATCCGTATTCACCACGATATTACCAAAAAAATCTTTAAGTGATTGACTTATCATAATTTTACCTTTTCCTATTGCAGGCGAACCGTTTGGTATTCTAAAATTTTCTGCACTTTTTAAACCTGGCAAGCCAAGTGACCCGTTGATTGTAAACTCCGGATTGCGAAATACTGCAAAAGGGTCATTAGGTTTATCTATGTGCGTCCCGTAATAGATATTGTGTTCAAATATAGTACGATTACCTTTACTTATCTTATAGTTTACTTCTGCCTTTGTATAAAATATATTATTTGCGAAAACTGTGCTATCCGAGAAGCCCTGCCAATCGGTTATATTTACAACTGTGCTATCTATGCCGGCAGGTTTTGCCTGCATGTAAATAACATTATTATAAATAGACGAATTACGTACCGGCCCGGCAATATGAATTACAGGAGAAAATCCGGCATGCTTTCCCGATGCCCGTATCCCGTCGTTTACGCTTAAATTATAACGTACTATTGTTCCGTTATTACCGATACTGGAACGTTTACTTGCAGATCCATCGTTACAAATCAGTAAAAATCCGCCTTCATTATCATGACTATAATTATATTGAATTATTGTATTTTGACAGTTCCAATCGGCATCAAAACCTTGCGCATCCCATGGCGCTTTATGATCGCTTACTTCGTTGTACTGGATTATTGTATTATCCGAACTCCATGGCCAGATTCCCGCTGCCGCTTCGCCATCGGGCAAAAGCCTCGGGCAATCGCGCATCACATTATATTCTATTAAGGCACTATCGCAACCCACAGGAACTATACCGTCTCCCGGAACACCTTCAATCAGATTTTTACGAATAATGACGTTTTTATTGGGATACCAATTGGTTCTCTCCCAATAACCGTTTATTAAAATGCCGTTTCTTGCACTTGTTTTAATGCTGCAATTTTCAATTAAAACACCATCGAATTTAGATTGAATCCTCCTGCCTGAATTCGTAAAAACGATTCCTGCACCGCCGCCTTCTTTTTTTATGAGACTGCCGTTAACATCATGAACATCAATATTTTTTAACTGAATTGAATGGGCCGTGCCAAAATCTTTTAGTTCTACGTGGATACCGAATCGTCCGGCCTTCCTTCCGGCCCCTTGATTTGAAATGGATAAGTTCTGCACTTCCCAACCCTGGGTGTTGTATAAATATAAGGTTGCATCCACCAATCCATTGCCCTGCAATTCGGGCTTTGAGCCTTCGCCATATTTATCAATTTTTATTGGGTTTATTTTTGTGCCGGAGCCTTTAGGTTTTAACTGGCCGGGGTAGATTCCTCCGGCTTTAAAAAACAACTTATCGCCCGGTGTAAAAGTGTGGTTATTTACTTTATTCAAAGTTTTCCAGGGTGTTTTCTGCGATATCCCATTGTTCTTATCTTTACCATTAACGGCATCAATATAAAAGGAGTTTTGTGTTTGCAAATAATTATTTTTCTGAAAAGTTTGAGCACCCGGCAAACAAACAAATAACAAGAATACTAATGAAAGATATAAAAGCCTGACCATGCACAACTAGTGGAAATAGTTATTGAAAAGCAAGCTCATGAGATTACTGCTTGCTTTTCATAACCAATTATTAAGAAAATTAAAATAGAAACTAATCAAAGGTAAATGAGCCCCAGCTTACAACTTGAAATACATTCAGGTTGTAAGAACTCTTATTATTCAATTACCAGGCAATAAATAAGCTTTACTAGATGCTTATTATAAATATTCCTCCATATAAAGTCGTACATTACCTATTTTTGAATATTGCCCGGTGCTGCTTGTTCCTGTAAGATTTGCTGCAAAACCTATTGAAACTTGTGTAGCCTGACTTAATGTAAAAGTGATTTTCTTTTGGTCCAACGTTGCAAATGCTATAGAATTTAATGTGATATTATCCACATTAGGAAGTGTTGTGCCCGCTGCGACTGCTATATACCGTGTTCCGCCCGCATTTTGGTCTAGTGAATTTATCTCAAAAACATACGAACCAGGAGCCAGAGTTACCGTTTGATAAATCAATCCGTTAGTTACATTTGGTAACCCCCAACCTGCTTCCAGTGATATAAATCCAACATTGCTTCTCTTCTCATATCCGCCAAAACCACTTGCATTCTTAATCGATTCGCTGGTAGTCCAGCCGGATAAGATACCCCAGCGATTACCACTGTTAATGGAAGAATAGGCTACATCCGGTCCTGTGTTTACCAAGTATGTACTGGTTACATCTGTTTTAATATATTTCGGTATATACCGATCGGTATAGCTAGTATAAAAGGTATCAACGCTTACGGAATCGGGTAAAAATAAGGTGCGGTATTTGATTGTTGATTTTAATTTAAAATTCTTTAAAGTAAGACTGTTCGAGTCAATAGGAACCCTGATAGTTTTTTCAACATCATTTAAGTCCTGGTAAATTACATCTGTTGCAAAAACACCGCTTAAGCGGTCCATTCCCCCCCAATCAATTGTAGTAATACCAGCTTCATTTGTAATTGCAGCGTTAATAGCTCTGTTAGTTAGTGTTGCCTGATACCTGCTGCCATAAACACGTCCGGTAACATATACAGGAATGGAACGATTACCAGCGTCATCATAGGTATATATCGTAAAGTTTTGGACGCCCTCACTAATATTATTTATAAAAAACTTAAGAGTATCTACAGAACTTGTACGGGTAATCGGAATAATAGCTGAATCAGCCATATTATTCCAGTATATCACGCATCTTTTAACCTTAGGATCCGATTTTAACACCCCTTTTAAAAGAATACGGTCTTTTCCGGAAAGTGCTTCTACAGAATCAAGCTTTCCGGTGTATGATATTTCGCCGCCTTCTACGTACTTTTTATACTCATCCATTTTAGAACAGGATGAAATAACCACTAAAAGCAAGAATGGTAATATCAAACCGGAGATATGCTTCTCCCAATATTTTAAATTTATCTTTTTCATAATATTCTCTTTAACATGAATTTATCTTGGATCACCGTAAACCTGAAGTTCACCAATGGACATGAAAGTTGTGCCTTGCCAGTTTTTAATACTTTTGATGCGCAGATATCTTACCTTCGGAGTACCTAAATCAAATGTATAATTAAGCCCTGCCTGACCAATCGCAATATCGTCGTTGGTATTTACACCATATGCGCTTTTTGAGGGTTTTTGAGACCTAAATGTTCCTAATTTAACCCAGTTAGTAAAACTTCCATCTGAGGGCGGATTATCAGAGCCCCAAATTTCAAAGTCAAGTAAATTACCGCCATAGAAATACGTCCGTCCATTTAAATATTCAGGATAATCCCAAATAACAATTCTACTTAACAGGGCAGATTTCCCTATATCGAAAGTAATCCACTGGGGTGTTAAAACAGCCGAACTGGTCATTAATACCCGTGGCCAGCCATCCAGATCACCATCCCATAAGCCTGTTAAAGCAGTAGCTGTATGCAAATCTACGTCTGTTGGTAATTTAACCGCTTTATAACCGGATTTTGGGATAGCTGTCTCATAGAATGGTGTGATAGTGGTAAAAAGCGTATCGCTATAATTTAACCACCTGTCTCGTATGGTAATTGCAAAATTAAAAGGAATGGTATCCATACCTCGGGCAGATACATCGATATCAGCAGCAGAAGTATAGATATTTCTGGTTGTAGGCGTATATTTTCCTTGCGATTCTACAAGAATTTCTATAGCTAAGTCTGCTAAAGCCGGATTATTAGCAATTACCTTAAGTCCACCAAAATCCGGGCTGGCTTTCAGGCTCCTGAACACTCCCCATATTGGGTTTTCTTCAGGCTTAATCATTACCGAAACGGGAGCAGAAGCCACCTCACTCCGATTAACGGCATACAGTTTAACTTCATGCTCGTTTGTATCGCCAAAGCCTTCTACCGTTAATGTATTATCATAATACGAAGATTTCACCTCCATTTGCGTACCGTTAGCCAGGGCATAAACGGCTTTAACATAGAGTAAATCCTTATCATCAGGTAAAGTGTAAGACAATTGGGCCTTACCGGGACCGCTCTTCACCACAACATTAGACACTGTTCCGGGAGGATTGCCACTTTTTTCCAAAGGCGCAAGTTTGTCCTCTTTACATCCAAACGCAATCATTGCAATCAGGAGCAATAACCACAAGTTTATAGTATATCTTTTCATCTTAATTCTATTAATTTATTAATCTTACCAACCAGGATTTTGCACCAAATTTGGATTAATTGTCAGATCGTATGTTCTAATCGGCCATAAATAATCGCGCGGAGCAACAAAATTACGAGGAAAAATAGTCCGTACCTTGTAATAATCAGCGGTTGTAGCCTGAAAAACGCTCCATCCTCTGACAGGTTCATTAAACATTTCGGCAGCTTTTTTCCATCGAAGAATATCCCAAAACCGGCTACCTTCAAAAGCAAGCTCAATTAAGCGCTCCTGATGAATTATTTCACGCATTCCATCTTTGTTTTTATACTTATCACGATTATTTGAAAAGTTCTCCCAAGCAAATTGTACCGTTTCTAAATCAGCACGTTTTCTAATCTTGTTAACATACTCATATACATCATCATTAACCGTTGCTTCGCTTTCATTCAGGGCCTCTGCATACATTAAATAAAGATCAGCCAGCCTGATTTGAGGCCATGGATAGTCGCGGTAAGAAACTCCATTCGTATTATTTATCATGTTCCAATCCACAACTTTCTTTAAATAATAACCTGTTTCATTATAATAACCAACATGTGTTGCACCTGCCATCTGAGTATACTTACCTTCAATAGACCATGTGTTTTCATCAGAATTTGAAGGACTATCATACTTATACCATATACCCCCGTCGAAACTTAAATCTGCGTAAAAACGTGGTTCACGGTCGAAGTTTAATCGAGCTGTCTGATATCCTTCTTTCACATAGAAACGCTCGCTTTTTACAGCCGTCCTTAAAGTATATTTATTATTAAAGTCGATAATTTTATCTTCATTAATAGGTACGCCATTACTCGAATAAAACATTTCGGCAACACTTAACGGTGCAGCCAGTTGCATCCTGGCATCGCCGCTGGCGCCTGTTGACACTAATTTAGGCATAGCTGTACGCTGAAGAAAATCTGCTCTGCTATTCGGGTTTGCCCATACATGTTCGCTATTCCAGCGATCGGTTAAGGCGCCGCGTAAGGTTAATTGTTTTAGCGTAGTATCAGAAAGCTTAAATGTTGAACCAGGGAATTCGTAAAGTTTAAAACCAGCGCCTTCTGCCGAAGTAATAGCAATTTTAGCGGCTTCGGCAGCTTTAGTCCATTTATCATTATCATAACTGCTGTTAAATAAACTTAATCCGTCTTTATCTTTAAAAGATGCATAATCAGGATTGCCGTTAAACAAAGGGCTTGCCGCCATTAACAGAAGCTTGGCTTTTACTGCCAGGGCAATGGGCTGGGTTATTCTACCTAATTCACTACTTCTGTCGATAATAATGGGAGGCAAATTTGTTACGGCTTCGTCCAACAGAGTTGAAATATAATTTACACAGTCATCAAATGGCGCACGTTTTACTCTTACAGTATTTTCGGGAGCACTTACATCAATATTCTTATCCACTAATGGAATAGGACCATACATCCGCAATAAATAAAAATGATAATACGCTTTTAGAAACTTCGCTTCCGCAATCCAGCGCAAACGTTCATCGGGCCGCAAATCGCGTACTTTACTCTCATCGCTTACGTTCTCAATAAATATATTGCAATTGCGTATTCCTTTGTAAAGGCCGTAATAATCTCCCGGGCCACCACCTTGATTTAAGCCAGACCAGCTATTCAAATAAGGGTTCGCGGCAGTTTGTCCTCCTCTGGCAATACGCCAGCCATACGAGAGGAAGTCCCACTCCTGAGTAGGTATCCAAAGCTCGTCTCCGGCCAGATAACCTACATTATATAATGGATCTCCATCTCTGGGCAAAAACGAGTAACAGGTAAACAGGTATTTTTCTGCTTCCGATCTCATAGTAAAGGCGTTGTCTATAGTTGCAACGTTATCCGGTATAATATCCAGGTATTTATTACATGCGGGCAGGACTAAAACCAATCCTGATATTATCGACATATAAAATAGCCGCCTGATATTATTTTTTATTTTCTTTATTAAAACATCACTCATTTTCATACTCTAAATCTTTAAATTATAAAATGGATATTGGTTAAAATGAAGTACTGATACCAATATTATACACGGTTTGTACCGGATAGCCCAGTCCGTTTCCGCCCATTTCAGGATCCCACAAATTGTAACTGCTAAATAAACCCAGATTGGTTGCGCTTAAATACAGCCGCGGATTAACGAGGCCCAGGCGATTTTGTAACTTTCTGGGTATAGTATATCCTATTTCTGCACTTTTTAGCCTTAAGAAAGAGCCATTTCTCATCCACCAGGTTGATGTTTGGTTGTTATTTTCTACAAAGTTAGGGCCCAACCGTGGCCATAAGGCGTAGCTATCACGGTTTTCTTCGGACCAGTGGCTATCAGCAATAGCAGATAGCAAACCATTCTGACTTCCGTTGTTATAAACAAACGGTGCAATGTTTTCAGAATTGATAAAGAAAGAAGATCGGGCAGATCCCTGAAAGAAGAAACTAAGATCAAGGCCTTTAAATCCTACCGTACCGCCAAAACCGTAAATTATTTCAGGAGCAGTTGGATAGCCAATCGGCACTCTATCGGCATCACTGATTAATCCATCTTTATTAACATCCCGGTATTTAATATCACCACCTCCATAAGTAAGACCAGGTGTACCAGAAAACTGAACCGGCGCATTTTTCGCTTCATTATCATCAACAAATAAGCGTTCGGCAATATACCCAAAGGTTTGATTAGAACTTAAACCAACACGATAACGATAAGATTCATCGCTGTCATAAGTAGGCTCATCGTTAATTAAAACTTTATTGGTTGCATAAGTAAAATTACCGCGCGTTTGAAGGTACCAGGTGTTTCCGAGGTCTTTATAGGAGCTTATAGAAAGATCTATTCCTTTACTTTCCAGCTTATTGGTATTGGCGCGCACCGCGGCTTGCAATCCCATTGTTGAAGGAATATAAGTACGAGCTGTTAATATATTGGAACGCGAATTTTTATAAATTTCAACAGTTAAATCTATCGCATCCAAAAACCGCATATCCAACCCTAAATTTGCTTGTTCAGAGCGTTCCCACGTTATCATGGGATTAGCATATCTGGAAACTAACACGCCCGGCCTGCGATATAAATACTGTTCGCCAAAAGTGGCTCCATAAGTATCATTATTCATATTAACTTCAGACATATAGAAAAAACGATCTCCCGATTCCCCTATTTGATCGTTCCCTACCAAGCCATAGGTTGCCCTGAGTTTTAAAGAGTTAATATAATCTTTGAAAGGTTCAAAATACTTTTCATTCGATACTACATATCCTAAACCAAAAGAAGGAAAAAACCCGAAACGATCATTAGAAGCAAAACGTTCTGAACCGTTATATCCAAAATTAAATTCAGCTAAATAGCGGTTATCATAAGCGTATGTTGCACGCCCTGAAACACCTTGATTACGCGAAGGCAAAGAAAGTTGTAAGCTTCCTGCATTGCCCGACAAATAATTGCGCATAGTGGTAATTAACAGGCCTCCGACAGCATGCTTTTCATTAAAGGTACGACTATAATTTAAGGCCGCTTCTAAATAAAAAGTAGAGTTTAATTCTTTGTTTCCTTCAGAATAACCCAAGTATTCAGTACCTGTTGTTCCAATAGACCCCAGGCCGCCGGGATTGAGACTAATAAGCCCTATTGAACCATCCGGCTGCTCGCTCCCATAGTAGTAAAAAGGATTGTATTGCCGTGATACATCAAAATAAGAATAACGTCTGGCATAAGTCATTAAGCGCGCATTTAATCCTTCTGTTAAGAATTTTAAATCCTGCTTAAGCTCAAGCTGTGTTTGCAGAGTAGAAGAATTATACTCAGAATACCCCTTCACCATTTCCGCATAGGGGTTTACATATAATGTACTTGATGATGACGGCGCATTACCAAACATGGGGTGTGTGGTATAAGGAGATAAACTGGATGGATAAACTGCAGGAAACATTACAGGATTGGACCAGATAGCCTGGTTGAAGATCCGTTGTCCGCCATTAATCCTCTTGCCGTCGCTATCATAACCACCAACCGGACCTGAATAATCATCGAACTGACCATATACCCTGATAATGGCTTCTGTGGTATTAGTTAAATTAATGTTTACATTAGAGCGAACGGAATAATTCTTCAGCTTTATATTGTTATTAAAGTTATTAAGCCCATCTACTTTGAGTACCCCATTATCAATATTATATGTACCTGCCACATAATATCTTGCTTTCGGGCCACCTCCCGAAACATTTAAATTATACCGGTTATTGATTGTATAATCTTTAATTAATTGATCGATCCAGTTGTTATTAGGATATAACAATTCATTTTCTCCTGCTGCTGTAGCATCAATCTTAGATTGATGATAGGGCAAACCAGATAAAGGATTTCGCGTTAAAACAGCTTCGTTTGCCAATTTCATATAGGTAATATTATCGGCAAATTGAAAATTCTTTGTATTTGAAGAAACAGAACTCTCGGCTCTTAAACTGAATTTCGTTTCGCCAGACCTCCCAGACTTCGTTAAAATAAGCACAACGCCATTAGCTCCTCTTGCGCCATAAACAGCAGCAGCCGTAGCGTCTTTCAATACGTTAAATGATGCAATATCGTCTGGTTGAAGACGAGCCATATCATTTTGTGTAGATTCAATACCGTCTATTAAGATCAACGGATCTTGCTTGCCAGTACCAAAAGTACCTAGGCCACGGATAAAAAACTGTGCGTTGTCTGCTCCTGGTTCGCCGCTGCGCTGGTAGGCTATCATCCCTGATACCCGTCCGGCCATCATGGTGGTAAGATTACTAGTTGGGCCTTTAAGTTCTTCAGGCTCAATAGTAGTAATAGAACTTACAACGCTGGTTTTCTTTTGAGTACCATAAGCAACAACTGTAACTTCCTCCAAAGTGGATTCGCTATTCTTCATCATTACGTCCAATGTTATCTTTCCATTTGAAACCTTTTGATTACTAAGCTGAATTGTTTGGGGAATAAATCCGACAAAGGAAAAACTAAGTGCAGCGTCCTGATTAGCATTCAATGCAAAGCGCCCCATTGCATCAGTTTGAGTAGCTAAAGAGGTTCCTGTTACCTTTACTGTAACTCCCGGCAAGCCGCCAATACTATCCCTAACAATACCCGACACAGCTACTTGCTGGGCTATACTGCTTTTGCATGATAGAAGCAAAACAAGAACGACAACAGCTTTCCCGGTTCTCCTTAATAAAAAAAGTAATTTTTCTTTCATATTTATATATCTTATTTTAAGTAACCTCTATTGATATTTCTAAGAGAGATGTAATTAATTTATTAAAAGTAATTTCGAGATAAATCGAAAAATTGAGGGAGTTGGTTTAATCATAGTTCATTTCATTTGATTTTAGTTTGAAGGTTAGTTTATTGAGAAACAATATTAGTTTCTGGTATTGGTTAATTCAAACCCGTTTTTGTGTATAGTCTAAAAAAACTTACTGCAGATAATTGGTTTGGTTTAGTCAAATCTGCAATTAAGCTATGTAAGGTTTGAGGGGTAAACTCGGAAATGAGAGGGGGGATTTTTACTCAGGATATCGAAATATCCTAATAAAGACACGATTTCAAGCCTTTTCTGATTTTATTGAAAATTGATGAGCGTTAATATTAATAAGGAGTCCGGCATTTATCATTCAGGGATTGATCATATACAATACCATTTAAGCTAAAACGATTTGGAAAGAATGGAACCGCAGGTTTCAGATGCTGTTAGCGGGCAACCTTAATTCATTGATAAGATTATTTATATAACAATTTAAACTTAAACATTGTGAACACAAGTACAAACCGCATTTGGCTTAATTTCATTTATTGCCTTTAATAGAGAATATCTTTCAACAGCTTGTCAGCTTAACATATTCTCTTCCCACTCTTGTTCTACCCCTTGTTCAAGACTTCTTCGAAAATTTGCGAAGCTATATCGAACGAATACACCGGGAGGATCGAAGTAAGCATGGAGCTAAGGTGCACTAAACGTGGAGTAGAGGTGGACTTAAGGTGGACCTATGATTTAAGAAAATCAAGTTGATTTGTTTGACGAGATGGAGTAATAAATATACGCAGAAAATGAGCGTTTACAAAAAATAGAGCCATCTATTTTTTTCGATTGTTTTGCTGTAACAGACATGCTACGGCCTAATCCCGATTAGCCCTCACCTCGATTCCTAAGAAATAAGTATTAAACCATCCTTTTGGTAGTTTTTTGTATATTATTAGGACTCTGGTTTCGTTGTTTGCTAAGAGGTTACAGAATATTTACTACAAATAGTGTATTTTATGCCATTCAGTACCTATCCATTCAAAAATGAATTCTTATAATACGAAGCCAAATCATACGGGCGGCCTCTATTAATTATGGGCCGTTTTGTTCTGCTTTCAATTTTCTTTGCTACAGCCGATGCTACCAGTCCGCCAAGTAAATAAATACCGGTAGTAAAAGCTTTTGTTCTTAAAGTGCGACTGCTATATGCGGGGTTCAACCCTAAAGATTTAGGAAGAAAAACAGCTCCCAATCCGGCTGTTATTCCTGCTAAGGCACCTTTGGGCCAGATATATTTCTTTTTTCCAGCCACACCAAGGCTATAATAAATGGCGTTGCTTACGATATCACTAACCAGGGCTATCTGATACAGGTTTTTATCATCAGGCATAGGCTGATTTAATTCATTTATACCCTTTTTCAAAGCCTGCATACCTAATAGATCCATTCTTGGAGCATCAGAATCGGTTTGTTTAAGTATTTGATGTAGCAAGGTAAGAGCTAATGCACCTGCAATTCCTCCACCAATTGATGAGATCAATTTCATGGATATATAAGGAATAGCGTAGACTATTTGTTTAGAAAAATTATCAAATTAAGCAAATAGATCGCTGCTCAGATATCTGTCGCCCCTATCACAAACGATAAACACAATAACTCCCTGCGTTAGCTCCGCTGCCAGCTGCACAGCAGCATATGCTGCTCCCCCGCTGCTCATACCCGCAAATATCCCTTCAGCATTGGCCAGTTTTCGGGTTGTGGCGGTAGCGTTTGCCTGAGAAACATCTATCATTCTGTCAACTCGCTCTGACTCAAAAATTTTAGGTAAATATTCAACAGGCCAACGTCTGATTCCTGGTATTGAAGATTCTTCGGTAGGCTGACAACCAATTATCTGTATATCCACGTTTTGCTCCTTGAAAAACTTGGAACATCCCATAATTGTACCCGTAGTACCCATAGCACTTACAAAATGTGTAATAGCACCATTCGTATCTTTCCATATTTCCGGCGCAGTAGTAGTATAATGGGCAGCAATATTGTCGGGATTAGAGAATTGATTCATCAGATAGTAATCACCCAAAGCACTCTTTTCTTCTGCATAATCGCGACAAGTTTCTATGCTATCCAATAAAACAACCTTTGCACCATAAGCCTCCATGGTTAAGGTTCGCTCGCGGGTAGAGTTTGATGGCATTACCAATTCGATCTCTAAATCAAACAGGCGCGCAATCATCGCCAATGCAATACCTGTGTTCCCGCTGGTAGCTTCAATCAGCTTAGTTCCGGCTTTAACATCACCACGTTCTATAGCCAGTTTTATCATACTAAGCGCTGTCCGGTCCTTTACGCTCCCGCCTGGATTATTTCCTTCCAACTTGGCAAAAATTTTAACATCAGGATTTGGACTCAGCTTTTGCAACTCCACCAGCGGAGTATTTCCTATAAAGTCTATTATACCAGCCATTAATTTTTAACCTGCCTTTCTACAACTTTCGATTTTGATTCATGATAAACCGTTGAATGCGGAGGAACACTTTTTGTTAACCACACATTGCCTCCAATTATGCTGTTATGCCCGATTACTGTTTCACCACCTAAAATTGTAGCACCTGAATATATTACAACGTCATCTTCCACCGTTGGATGCCTTTTAAATGAAGCCATCGTTTTTTCTACACTTAAAGCCCCTAAAGTAACACCCTGATAAATTTTTACGTTGTTACCAATATGTGCAGTTTCACCAATTACAATGCCCGTTCCGTGATCAATATAAAGATACTCTCCTACTTCTGCTCCAGGATGAATATCAATACCTGTTTTAGAATGCGCATGTTCAGTTAATATCCTCGGGAGAAGTGGAATATCTAATTTAAATAAGGTATGTGCAAGGCGGTAAAAAGAAATGGCAAAAAAACCGGGATAAGCCCTGATAATTTCAAACTCACTTTTTGCTGCAGGATCTCCGTCTAAAATGGCTTTAATATCCGTATTAAGCAACTGGTATAAACGTGGCAATGAATTGAAAAAAAACTCGGCCTTTTCTTCATTATTACAATCGCGGCAAGCTGTGGTTGCATTCATAATGCTGCAAAGCTGAATCTGGAGCAGTTGCAATTCAGCTTCAATCTCCTTTAACGAAGAAAATACCTGCTTGGATTGTTCCGGATACAAAAGCCTGATAAGCTTTAATGCCCATCCCGAAATCTCTTTATTGGAAGGCACTGCTTCGATATTCCGATGCTTATCAAAGATATGCTGATAAAATTCTTTATTCATTTAATTGTGGCCTTTATGCCCGGCCTTAGATTTCGCTAATATAAGACTATGGCTTTATTTATTTAAATACTGTTTCAGGCCTTACAGAAATGTGGCATTTAGATGAATTTAATTATTCCCGGAAAAAGGCATAAAAAAACCCGGAGTAAATTCCGGGCCTTAAATCTATATCTCAATTAATATGGTGGATTTTCTGTTGGTACACTTTCATCGCGCACAGCGGATGTTGCATGTTGGTACTGTCCCTTTAACTGGTCGGCATATTGTTTTGCTTTATCCATCCACTCGGGAGCTTTTTCTGATAAATCGTCCATTAAAGAACGACCATCTTCTCTTTTTCTTGTCGCATAAGAAACGCCTGCGGCTACCGCTGCGCCCAAAACTAAATATTTAAATAAACTCATATATCTGATTTCTTTGTTATTAAATAAAAGCAATTACTGTTCCAATAATTATTAATCCTGCTGACATAGGGTTGTCACACCCTATCCTTTCTTTGTTGAAGATTAATGTAACAACAGTAGCATTCTATTAGTCTTATAAAAAAAATAAATTAAATTAAAATGTTTTGTTCCGTGGTTCGTCTTCCATATAAAAACAAATAAAATTGCTTAGCGCCGTAATGCCCGAAGAAAAGAACAGTCATATCCTGAAATCCATTAAAGATTATGGTAAAGGGCTGTTGGGATTTATCCGGAAACGGGTGAAAAGTGATGCAGATGCCGAAGATATTTTGCAGGATGTTTGGTTCCAGTTGAGTGCGGTTATCAACTCGCAACCCATTGAACAAACTGGCGCCTGGCTTTATAAGGTTGCCAGAAATAAAATCATTGATAAGCATAAGAAGAAAAGTGAAGTGCGATTAGATGATTCTTATGACGATGAAGATGCAAGTTTGGATTTAAAGGCATTGCTTTTAACCGAAGATAAAACACCTGAAACGGAATTTTTACGCAATATGTTCTGGGAACAATTATTCATGGCACTGGAAGAATTACCTGAAGAACAAAAAGAAGTATTTGTATTACATGAACTGGATGACATTCCCTTTCAGGAGATTGCAGCCCGGACCGGCCAGAATGTAAGCACCCTGGTATCCCGAAAACGTTATGCAGTACTCCATTTACGTAAACGCTTAAGACAGTTGTACAAAGAAATTACAGAACATTAAATTAACAACATGAAAAATTTATTTTACAAAGGACGTTTTATACTTATTCCCATTGCAATTGTAGCTTTTCTTTCTTTAACAAGCTTTATTGTAATGACATTATGGAATAATTTATTACCGGATATTCTGAATGTAAGTACTATAACATTCTGGCAGGCTATGGGCATTTTTATTCTATGCAAAATACTATTCGGCTTTGGCAAAGGAGGTAGAATGGGTAAGCCATGGATGAGACATTCCTGTGGAAACATGAACCAGGAGGAACGCGAAAAATTCAGAGCTGAAATGAAGGAACGGATGTGCGGCTGGAAGAATTTCGGTAAACAAAGCCCAACAGAACAGCCATAACATCAAATAAAATGATTTTAAGAAGCGGATTTATGAATATCCTTGTATTTAAAACCAGCATTACGCAACAGGAACAAATTGTAGAAGTATCATCTTTATTAGATTCTATGCCTACTATTAAACACTGGAACTTCGACTTAGATGATTGTGATAATATTTTACGCATAGTTTCTAATAATCTCGATCCGGAATCTATCGAATCTCTTTTACAAACTGCAGGCTTTCATTGCCAGGAACTAGCGGATTAATATTATGTGTTGACCATTTATAAATAAAACAGGATTATCGTCAGAGAAATCGCTTTTAAAATTAGCCAGCCAATAGCTTACTTCTAAACTCGTCATCTAATTACGATTGCCAATCGAGTTGGCAAAGACGACACTGTTGGAAAGCAACCGACATTGTATTCACCGCCATACCGTCATTCCCGCGCAGGCGAGAATCCTAAAAGAAAGCAATCCGGAGAAACGGTGTAGAAACTTACCTATTTATTACACATTCCCGGACGACTATAGATAAAAAACCGGTTATGCCGGGTTTCTTTATGCCCAAATTGTAGGCAACACCTTCGGGACTTGACTGTATCAGATTCGAACAATTGGCGAGGGAAAGTCTCTATAAGGTCTCTATATGGTCTCTATATGGTCTCTTTAAGATTGTGGAGGATTAAATGTCTGGGCTGCTTGTATAGCCTTGGAATGGAATTACAAATATCGGTATAAAATAAATTATGGCAAGGATATTTGGTAAAATAAAGAGGTGATCGCGTTTAAACGATGAATAGGTAAACAAAGATTTATTAACCGACAGACAAGATTTGAAACCGCTGTCGGCGGCCTGCTATATGCGGACAGACGTTCCAAACGCTGTCCGACGTTTTAAAAGCGATTTCCCTGAATATATCGTCCCTTGTTCTATGTATTATTCCAAAATACAATATCTTTAGGGTTTATAAATCTGTTTTTTTTTCACTAATGAGGAAATATCTTGTTTTAATACTTCTGCTTTGTACCTTCTTTTACAACAGCTTTTCGCAAACCGTGCAACCCGGAACTTTCACCCTTGGCAATAAGGAGTTCCTTTTAAACGGAAAGCCTTTTGTTATCCGTGCTGCCGAACTGCATTATCCGCGCATTCCAAAAGAATATTGGGAGCATAGAATTCAGCTAAGTAAAGCCATGGGGATGAATACCATTTGTATTTACCTGTTTTGGAACCTCCATGAGCAACAGCCGGATGTTTATGATTTTACAGGCCAGAATGATGTAGCTGAATTTGTTCGCCTTGTACAAAAAAATGGCATGTACTGCATTGTAAGGCCAGGCCCGTACGTTTGTGCAGAATGGGATATGGGCGGACTGCCCTGGTGGCTGTTAAAAAAACCAGATATCCAGGTACGGACGCTTAAAGATTCATACTTTATGGATCGTACCCAAAAGTTTTTAACCCAGGCGGCTAAACAACTGGCGCCCTTGCAAATCCAGAATGGCGGGAACATTCTAATGGTGCAGGTAGAAAATGAATATGCATCATTCGGAGATGAACAGCCTTATATGGAAGCTACACGTGATGCGGTACGTGCTGCCGGATTTGATAAAGTGCAGCTTTTCAGATGCGACTGGTCATCAAACTTCTCTAAATATAAACTGGATGGAGTAGCTACAACCATTAATTTCGGAGCAGGCTCTAATATTGAAAATCAGTTCAAACCGCTCCAGAAAATTTATCCGGATTCGCCTTTAATGTGCAGCGAATACTGGTCGGGCTGGTTCGACCATTGGGGCCGTCCGCATGAAACACGTTCTATCAGCAGTTTTATAGGCAGCATGAAAGATATGATGGATCGCAACATCTCTTTTAGCTTATACATGGCTCACGGCGGAACATCCTTTGGCCAATGGGGCGGCGCCAATGCTCCGCCATATTCAGCAATGGCAACATCGTACGATTATAATGCTCCTATCGGGGAACAGGGAAACACTACGGATAAGTTTTTCGCACTCCGCGATTTATTGAAAAATTATCTGCAGCCCGGCGAAGTTCTGGCTGACATCCCTGAACCGGTTTCGTCCATTATAGAAATTCCGGAATTTGAATTAAAAGAAAGTGCAAGCCTGTTTGCAAACCTGCCTCCGGCTAAAAAAAGTGAACATATTCAGCCAATGGAAAACTTTGACCAGGGCTGGGGACGAATTTTATACCGCGGCAAACTGCCTGCTTCTGCTTCGAAAACCAAGCTTATCATTACAGAATTGCACGACTGGGCAACTGTATTTGTAAACGGCACTCAAATTGGCAAACTTGATCGCCGTAAAGGAGAAAACACGATAGAATTACCCATCCTTAAATCAACCGCGCAACTGGATATTTTGGTTGAAGCAACAGGGCGTGTAAATTATGGCAAAGCGATTATAGATCGCAAAGGCATAACAGAAAAGGTAGAGTTTAGCACTGGCACAACCACTACAGAAATTAAAAACTGGCTGGTTTATAATTTTCCGGTAGACTATAAGTTTCAAAGTGCTATGAAATTTAAGCCCGGAAGCATTAAAGGCCCGGGATGGTATAAAGGCAGCTTTAATCTGGACAAAACAGGAGATACGTTTTTAGATGTAAGTACCTGGGGAAAAGGAATGGTGTGGGTAAACGGATATAATATAGGGCGTTTCTGGAAAATTGGACCGCAGCAAACGCTGTATATTCCCGGAGTGTGGCTAAAAAAAGGTAAAAACGAAGTTATCATTCTGGATGTGGACCAACCATCCATTACAAAAGTAGCAGGATTAAATACACCAATTTTAGATCAGATAACACCGGATACATCACTTTTAAATCGTAAGAAGGGCCAGAATTTAGATCTTTCTGCTGAAACACCTGTCTTTAAAGGATCGTTTCCTCCAGGCGATGGCTGGAAGGATATTGATTTCGGAAAAACGATAGCGGGCCGTTATTTTTGTCTGGAAGCGTTAAGCTCTCAGGATGCAAACGACCCTTTAACTACTATTGCCGAACTTGAACTTATCGGGAAAGACGGTAATATGATACCCCGCTTAAAATGGAAAGTAGTATATGCGGATAGTGAGGAAACAACCGCCTCCAATAGTTCTGCCGATAAAGTGTTCGATTTACAGGAAACTACTTTCTGGCAAAGCCAGTCGGTTGGAGGACGCCCAAAACATCCGCATCAAATTGTACTGGATTTAGGTGAATCTGTTCAGATAAAGGGGCTTCGATATTTGCCCCGTTCAGATAAAAAAACTGACGGTATGATAAAAGAATACCAAATATTTTTTAAACCCGCAGAATTTAAATTTTAAGTACGAATTAACGCTCGCAGAAGCAAAATTCCTTTAAATCAGGAGTTTTGCTTCTTAATATTCTGATAATATATTTTTATATATCGTAACATTTATCTTACTTAGCTGTATTATAAAAAACAATTAGATCTACATTATTGGAACGCAATTTGTGGTTTATAATACACACTTAAGATAATCATGGAAAAGATACTGTCTGAAGCAGACTCTCAACATCTGCTGACGCAACTAACGGATGTTGACAAAGAAGAAATTAAACGAGATAAAGTACGTTTCGGAGAATACTTTATAGCAGAAAAAGACCATCACTATTTTAGAGTAAATCCTCTTAATGTTATTGATATTGACGGAATCCTGAAAATTGTCAATCTCAATCCCAGTACATTTATCTAACATTTGCTGAATGTAATTCAATTGGCTACTCTTCAAACCAGGTTTTTCTTATTCACCTGGTATATACAACTTCCTGCTTAAAGTATTTTATTAGTTCAAAATCCTAAATCAAATTGTGGTTTTTCCTGTTCTTTGTTGCATGGGAAGTTTATTCAGAGTTTGGTTAATTACAGGCGTTTCGGGCGGCCTAGGCCGTGCCCTTGCCCGGGAAGTGGCACTTACCGGCGATATAGTGATCGGAACCCTTAGAAAGCAGGAGCAAATTGCAGAATTTGAATCGCTTGTTCCGGAGAAAACGTTCGGTGTTATCCTTGATGTAACTAATCAAACCCTATTTGATGATGTTATAAGTGAGTGTATATCAGGTTTTGGCAGAATAGATATTCTTGTAAATAATGCCGGTTATGGATTATTTGGTGCTATTGAAGAAGTAAGCATGGCTGAAGCAAGGCAGCAAATGGAAACAAATTTCTTCGGTGCGCTAGGCCTTACCCAAGCCGTATTGCCAATTATGCGAAAACAGAAATCAGGACATATTATTCAAATATCTTCTATGGCCGGATTTAGATCGGTTGCGGGTATGGGTTTATACAATGCCAGCAAATTTGCACTTGAAGGCTTTAGCGAAGCGCTGGCCTTAGAAACAAAACCCTTAAATATTGGTGTTACAATTGTAGAGCCAGGTCCATTCCGGACCAGTTGGGCCGGAGATTCTTCTACCCGTTCGGCAAAAACAATTGAAGATTACAGTGATACCGCGGGATCGCGCATTTCCACAGTTCAGGGATATTCGGGCAATCAGCCAGGCGATCCTGTAAAAGCAGCAAAGGCAATCATTAAGGCAATTAACAGCAACAATCCACCTTTAAGGCTTCCGCTTGGAGCGGCAGCTTTAGAAGCTATCAGAAGTAAGCTGCAATCTGTAGAAGAGGAAATTAAAACCTGGGAAAATACCTCATTAGATACTTCTTTTGATGATAAATAATATTTGTTTTTAAACGGCTAAGCTTGTATCTTGAACTAAATTAACTATGTATTAACCACAATTATATTCCATGAAAAAGACTTTTATTTCTTCAATTTTTCTTTTCGTATTTGTACTATTTTGCTTTGCTGCAGATTTAACAGGCAATTGGAAAGGAACAGTAAAAACTCCAAATGGCGATGATATGGAACTTACCTATAAATTAAAAGCCGATGGAGAAACACTTACCGGGGCTGTAGCTTCATCCTATGGCGAACTTCCTCTGATTGATGGCAAGATAAGCGGAGACAACTTTTCGTTTAAGCTTGATTTTGGAGGCAACGTTATGGAACAGACAGGTAAACTATACACCGACTCTATTGTAGTTAGCGTTAACATTCAGGGAAAGGAAATTAAAAATACATTTAAGCGGGTGATAGCAAATTAATCAGATTAAGAGCCCGATAAGGGCTTTTTTTATGGATAATTCTTATACTTGCAGTTTAAAAAAGAAATGATAAACCTATACCCGTTAAAGTTTAAAACCATCTTTAAAGATAAAATCTGGGGTGGCCAGAAAATCAATACCTATTTAGGAAAAGACTTTTTGCCCTTATCCAATTGCGGAGAAACCTGGGAAATATCAGGTGTAAAGTCTGATGTTTCGGTAGTAGAAAATGGCGAATTAGCGAATGAAAGCCTGGCTTCATTGTTAGAAAGTTATAAGGAAGAATTAGTTGGCGCTAGTGTTTACCAGCGCTTCGGAAATGAGTTTCCCCTATTGGTTAAATTCATAGACGCAAATGATGATCTTTCCATTCAGGTGCATCCGGATGATAAATTAGCTAAGAAACGACACAATTCTTTCGGTAAAACTGAAATGTGGTATGTTATTCAGGCAGATGAAGGCGCTTCATTAATAGCAGGCTTCAGCCAAAAAGTAAATGAAGATATTTATCTTGAGAAGTTAAATTCCGGAAAGCTTAACGATATTCTTAATAAAGAGGAGGTTAAAGCCGGCGATGTTTTCTTTTTACCTGCAGGAAGAGTCCATACCATTGGAAAAGGCCTTTTAATTGCTGAAATACAGCAAACATCCGATATTACGTATCGAATTTACGATTTCGACCGGGTTGATGACAAAGGAAACAAGCGGGAATTACATACACAGGAAGCGTTGGCTGCTTTAGATTATGAAGTGTATCCGGAATATAAATCTGTATATACCAGGCAAATAAACGAACCGGTGCATGTGGTAAGCTGCCCTTATTTCACTACAAATATCCTGGAGTATACAGAAGCTGTTTCAAGAAATTATTCTTTCGATTCCTTTGTTATCCATGTTTGTGTGGAAGGTTCATACACGCTGAAGTATGGAAAAGCGAGCCTGGAAGTAAGAATGGGCGATTGCGTTTTAATACCGGCAGTAATTAAGTCGGTTAGCATGGAGACAAGCAAAGGATTTAAAATCCTTGAAAGCTATATAGAAAGTTAATACAATACTTACAAAAGCCTGGTAACAGGCTTTTATATTCAAACCAGATTAAATCAGCCTTTTCAAAACCAATACTTGTTTCCTGTGGTTATTAGTGAAACCCTTCTTCCATGGAAACAAATGATAACATTAAAACAGGCGTTCCGCGCGATGCAAGCACAGACAGCATTTGGCAGGAAAACATTAAGCGCCTTTTAAACGATAACAACTCACATAATCCAAATACTATTTATGACGTCCTTATTATTGGAGGCGGCATAACCGGGTTAACCACGGCCCTGCTTTTGCAGGAAGCCGGTAAAAACTGCATCCTTGCCGAAGCGCATAGCATTGGCTACGGGGCAACGGGCGGAACAACAGCCCATATCAATACCTTTATCGACAGTTATTACCATTCTATTGAGAAGGATTTTGGGCCGGAAAACGCTAAACTTGTTGCCCGGGCATGCCAGGATGCTGTTGAGTTAGTTGAAGGATTAGTACAGAGATATGAAATAGATTGCGACTTTTTTTATAAAACCGGTTACCTGTATGCAGAAACGGATAAAGAAGTTGAAGAACTGAATAATATCTATGAGTCATCTGCAAAAGCTGGTGTTGAGGTACATACTACCGATACAATACCTGTTTCTGTTCCCTTTATCAAAGCAATTGCATTTAATCAGCAGGCGCAAATTCACCCTCTGAAATACATATACGCATTGGCAATAGAATTCATTAAAAAAGGCGGACTGATTCTACAAAATACCTTAATTACATCGACCGAAAAAGAGAATGGTTTTCATATTGCTACTGCTGATAACATTACGATAAAAACAGCGAAGATTGTATATGCTACCCACATACCACCTGGAATTAACCTTCTCCATTTCCGGTGTGCACCTTATCGAAGCTATGCTCTGGCCGCGAAACTATCTGATAATAACTATCCTGCTGATTTAGCTTACGATCTACAGGATCCTTATCATTATTTCAGAACTTATGAAATAAACGGGCAAAATTATCTGGTTGTTGGCGGCAGCGATCATAAAACCGGTCAGGGCAGTCCTGATGATGCATTTCAATCGCTGGAAAACTATTTGCGTAAATATTATAAGGTTGCCTCAATCGATTATAAATGGTCGGCACAATATTATATTCCGGCAGATGGATTACCCTACATTGGTAAGCTACCCGGATTCGACGAAGATGTATATGTCGCCACAGGTTTTAACGGAAGCGGAATTACTTTAGGAAGCGTTGCGGGCAAGATAATAAAGGACCTGGTTTTAGGCGAAAAAAATAACTATGCAGATTTGTTTTCTCCTGGACGGATTAAACCTATTGCAGGATTTTCGGACTTTGTAAAAGAAAATTCGAATGTGGTCTATCGGTTTGTAGCAGACCGATTATCAATAAAAGACATCGATTCATTAAATGAAATCCCACTGGATGGAGGAGCGCTTGTAGAATATAACAATGAAAAGCTGGCTATTTATAAAGATGCCGCCGGCGAAATCCATGCATTAAATCCGGTTTGCACGCATGCAGGTTGCATTGTGAACTGGAACAATATCGAAAAAAGCTGGGATTGCCCTTGCCATGGTGCCAGGTATGATATTAATGGCGAAGTATTAACCGGGCCCGCAAGTAAAAAGCTACAAAAGATTGACGTGAGCTAATCGTTAAACAACAAGGCGTCTGTAGGGTCAATGCTGAACTCGTTTCAGCATCCCTCATTAGCCTTTCTTTTGAGAGATCCTGAAATAAATTCAGGAGGACCTGCGCTTTATAACGACTTGTCATAGGTAATTTATTTCAGCATCCCGCATTAGCTTTTCTTGAGAGATCCTGAAATAAATTCAGGAGGACCTGCGCTTTATAACGACTTGTCATAGGTAATTTATTTCAGCATCTCTCAAAATATTACCGTTGAAGGTATATAGACTCTGAAATAAATTCAGAGTAACAAGTGGTTTAAAATTTGAGACAGCTTCTTTTCGTTTCTAATGTATTCCTTTAAAAATCCTGTTCCATCGTATCTTTCCTAAGAAAGAGCCATTTGCATCAAAGCTCATCCAGATAAATTTAGCTTTACCTACAATATGATCTTCCGGTACAAAGCCCCAGAATCTTGAGTCTAAGGAATTATGCCTGTTATCGCCCATCATCCAGTAATAATTCATTTGGAAGGTGTATGAATCGGCTGGTTTTCCATTAATAAGCACCTGTCCGTTTTTTTCTTCCAATGTATTTCCTTCGTAAACTTCAATTACACGCTTATACAGCGGAATAGTTATGCTGTCCAGTTTAACTGTCCAGTTTTTTGCAGGAACAATGATTGGACCGTAATTATCTTCATTCCACTTAAAATGGGAATCATGAGGATAAACCGAGTTTTGTTCATTATAGTATCCTTCAACCATAATTCTCGGAATTACCGACTTAATCATTGGCCATTTTTTAATGGTTTCGGCCTCTTCTGCAGTCATGTACAACAGATAAGTATTAGCTGCTTCCATTTGGTACTCAATATCCATATCCTGTAAAGTACTGGGATTAATATCTGTACCATCGGTAATTACAAAGTAGGATGACTGGCCAAATTCAGGATTTTCTGCCGCCTTCCCATTTACAAAAACCTGGGTATTTACGACCTTCAATGTATCACCGCCAATAGCAAGACAGCGTTTAATATAGTTTTCGCGTTTATCTACGGGCCGGTTATACGGTTCATCGGCATCCATCGGATAATTAAATACCACCACATCACCACGTTTTACATCAGTAAAGCCAGGTAAGCGCCTGTATTTTAATTCCAGGCCATCCCAATATGCTTTCATGCTGGTTGTAAACGGCATGGTATGATGAGCAAAAGGGAAAGCAATCGGGGTCATTGGAATACGCGGACCATAATCTACTTTACTTACAAACAGGAAATCGCCAATTAGTAAAGATTTTTCCATCGAGCCCGTTGGAATAGTATAGGCTTCAATTAAAAAGCTACGAATAAGAGTAGCGGCAACTACTGCAAAAAGTATAGCATCTGCCCATTCGCGGGTGGCAGTTTTTTTGTAAGGATATTTTACTTTAAATTCCTCTGTAGCTGATCGCCCCAGGTAACGGGTATCTTTATCAAATCCCCAAACAGGAAATGCAATAAAAGGAACAATAATACTGGCCACATGTTGCCCAAAGCCCAATCTACCATAGCTTTTGGCAAAATCGATAAGTATACCGATGACCACGATTACATTTATAACCGGGATAAAATATAAAATCAACCACCATAACGGCCTGCCGGTTAATTTAAGCATAATGTAGAAGCTGTAAACAGGAATAAGAGCTTCCCATCCCGGCCTTCCCGCTTTTACAAATAGCTTCCACAGTCCAATATGGTATGCTATGAGAATCAGAAATATAATTATATACAATCCCAGGTTTTCCATTAATTTTTATAAGTTAAAATCAAACATATCTTTTACGGAATAAAAGCCTTTTTTATTCTGTAACCATTCGGCAGCTAACACAGCTCCCAAAGCAAAACCGGCTCTGCCATGTGCCTTATGCTTAAACTCAATATCGTCTACTTCAGAGCTATATACCACCGTATGTGTGCCCGGTACGTCTTCAATTCTGTGCGATTCGATAAGCAACTGTTCTGGTTTAGGAATTACTTCCTCCCCATCTCCTACCAGTTCATTCACCCATTCACCTTTTCTACCCAAACCTGCTAATATTCCTTCGGCAATGGTTATAGCAGTTCCGCTAGGCGAATCAAGTTTTTGTGTGTGATGGATTTCTTCCACCAATACGTCATACTGAGGATAACGGTTCATGATTTTCGCTAACACTTCATTCACGAAGAAAAAAACATTTACCCCAACACTGAAATTAGACGCATAAAGCAGGGAATTGTTACTTGCTTCGCACTCTGCCTTAATTTCGTCAATCTTGTCGTACCAGCCTGTTGTACCTACAACCAATGGCAAACCTGCATTAAAGCAACTTTCAATATTTGAAAGAACAGAATGAGGAGTGCTGAAATCGATAGCTACATCTGCTTTTTGCAAATTTTCTGTTGTTTTTTGATCGATGTTATTCTCATCAATCTTAAGCACTATCTGATGGCCGCGATCTAATGCAAACTGCTCTATAATACGACCCATTTTACCATAACCTAGAAGGGCTATTTTCATAACTTTAATTGGATTTTTATTGCCGGTACCGGCGAAACAAATGCATACGAAGACGGTGGAATTAAGGAAGGCCTGATGCTAAAGCCTAATTTATCGCTAATATCGAATCTAAAAAACTTGGCATCAATATAGGCATCAATAATATTAACAGCGTACCATCCAACCCCGACTAACACGCTAAAATCACGATTCCGCCTGTAATAATCTTTATATTGAATAAGCGCGGGATTATCACCCTTTATCAGCTCGGGATCTAATTTTTCACCATCATGGGCATCCCTGTATTGTAATTCGTCTAAAAACTTTTTATAGTACCTGTGATTAAATTCAAAAACCAATCCTACTCCTACAAATCCGCCGTAAATTGTCGGGACTTTCCACCAGCGGCCGTTAGTTACCTGTCCCCAACCGGGCAATACAGCAGATCGTCTGCTGGCTGTTCTGGGCAATGCTTCCAGGGCCAGCCGGGCAGAATCTTTGAATATTACAGGTTTAATTTCCTCGGCAGTTTTTAAATTTGCCGAAGTATCTTTTGGAGCATTAAAAATCGGATTTCGTTTGGCATCAGGATTTCGCAGTGTAGAATCTACCACTACTACATTCGAATCGGTTTGTGAAAAACCAGCCAATGCAAAGCAGCAACACAGCACTAATAGAAACGCCCTTAAACAATACATTACCAATCCAATAGTTCGAGTATACGGCTTAAATCTTCTTCAGATACAAATGGAATCTCAATGGCTCCCTTACCCTCGCCTTTTACTTTTAAAGTAACCCTGGTTGCAAATTTAGAAGCAAGATCGTCCTGAATCTTTCTATATTGAAAAGAAACCGGCTGCGCTTTAATATCAGTCTTTTTACTTCCGCCTTTTTGAATATCGCGCACAAGCTCTTCGGTTTTACGCACAGAAAGGCCGTTTTTCAAGATTTCTTTATGTACGTACAACTGCTTTTCAACATCTTCGAGGCCCAGAACAGCCTTTGCATGCCCCATGCTTACCTGACTATCGCGAATAGACGCCTGAATAGCAGGCGGAAGTTTCAGCAGGCGTAAATAATTGGTTACGGTTGAACGGTTTTTACTAACCCGTTCGCCAAGTTCTTCCTGTTTCAGATTACATTCATCCAGCATACGCTGAAAACTTAAAGCAACTTCAATGGAGTTAAGGTTTTCGCGCTGAATATTTTCAATAAGCGCCATCTCCAGCATCTGCTGGTCATTTGCGGTACGAACATAGGCCGGAATATCTGTTAATCCGGCTAGTTTCGACGCCCTTAAACGCCGCTCTCCTGATATTAACTGATAACTATTGCTGCCTGTCTTTCTTACTGTAATGGGCTGTATTAATCCCTGTAGCTTTATCGAATCTGAAAGCTCCAACAGCGCCTCTTTATCAAACTCTGTACGAGGCTGAAAAGGATTAACCTCAACTTCTGAAATTTTTACATGCGATATCAAACCTGAACCAGCAGGTTGTTGCTGCTGTTGTTGCTCACTGTTATTATTGGTATTGCTTACAAAATTTTTGGAAGCCTGCACAGCATCGGTATCATCCAATAACGCACTTAATCCTCTTCCTAATCCTGTTTTCTTTTGGTACGTCATGAAATAACGGTTTCTTTTTTAGTTTCTTCTTCGCTTAACATACCGTTTTTACGAATAATTTCGCGGGCAAGGTTCAGGTAATTAATAGAACCCTTACAATTAGCATCGTGCATAATTACCGATACCCCGAAACTGGGAGCTTCACTTAAACGTGTATTACGCTGAATAATTGTTTCGAAAACCAGATCCTGAAAATGTGTTTTTACTTCTTCCACTACTTGGTTTGATAATCTTAAACGAACGTCGTACATGGTAAGAAGGATACCTTCAATTTCCAAATCCGGGTTCAGGCGATTTTGTACAATCTTAATCGTATTTAATAGTTTACCTAAACCTTCCAAGGCAAAATACTCGCACTGAACAGGTATAATTACCGAATTTGCTGCAGTGAGCGCATTAATAGTTATTAAACCAAGTGATGGAGAACAATCAATAATTATGAAGTCATAATCATCTTTTATTTTATCCAAAACCAGTTTCATTTTATATTCACGCTCTACCAGATTGATCATTTCAATTTCGGCACCTACCAAATCAATATGGGCCGGCAATAAATCCAGGTTTGGAGTTTCTGTTTTCTGAATAGCATCCCGAGGCTCTACGTCATTAATAATACATTCGTAAATGCTCGCCTTAATGGTACGTGGATCAAAACCGATTCCAGATGTTGAATTTGCCTGCGGATCTGCATCTACCAGTAACGTGCGGTATTCTAATACAGCTAAGCTAGCTGCCAGATTAATTGATGAAGTAGTTTTTCCAACTCCCCCTTTTTGATTAGCTAACGCAATAATCTTACTCATTCTTATATCCTGATTGCAAGGGTAATTTGTGCTTACAGAAAGATTATTAGCCAATTAAAATGCTATTTTTGCTATTCTGAAAGCCGTTTAACAATCGCCTAAGATACAAACTTTAAACAATTTAATAAGAGCAGCGCCTTTTGGTTTTACACATATTATCCACAAAATGACTACCATTATTGCGAGTACAAACCGGCCCGAAAGCTATACGCTAAAGGTTGCAGAACATTATAAAAAAAGCCTTGAAAACCTTGGTGTTTACGCCGAAATATTATCGTTGGGCAATTTACCCGAAAAAATAATACACCCTGCGATGTATGAAAACCAGAAGATTGAAAGCTGGCAGCCGATTCAGAATTTAATTACAGCCACACAAAAATTCATTTTTATAATCCCGGAGTATAATGGGAGCTTTCCAGGAATTTTAAAGGTATTTATTGATGCCTGCGAGTTTCCAAAAAGCTTTAGCGGAAAAAAAGCTGCCTTAGTAGGTATTTCTACAGGTAAATACGGCAACATCAGAGGTGTTGACCATATTACAGGCATTTGCCATTATATGAATTTAGATGTGATGCCGCTTAAGCTTCATATTCCGCAGATTCATAAAGAGTTTAACGAAAACAAAGAATTATTTAAGGAGGATACCTTAAGATTTACACAACAACAAGTGGAGCGGTTTGTAAAATTTTAGAAATCATTTCCTGATTTACCTGCTTATAATTGAAGCAGGGCTTTTAACTTTACATATCCTGTTTTGCTTACAGGCATTCTTTCGCCTGATTTGATTACCACCCGGTATGAATCCTTTTCGTAAGGTACCAATTTGGTAATTTGGGGAACGTTTACAATAAACGAGCGGTGCACTCTTACAAACTGCTTGGCATCCAGGCTGTTCTCGAAAAATTGCATCGTTTTATTCTTAAGAAATACGCCGTCTGATGTATGGATTTTTACATAATCATCATACGCTTCAAGATAAATTACATCTGACGTAGGAATAATTTTTATTGAGCTTCCCGACTTCACTACAATACGCTCGCTGTGTGCGGGCGAAACCGGTGCAGTTTGCAATAAGGCCTGAACCTGTTGCCTTGCCTCAGAAAGATTTTGCTTTTCAATCCATTTTTCTACTGCTAGTTTAAAGCGAGCTTTTGAAAAGGGCTTCAATAAATAATCCAGCGCATGTGCTTCGAACGCTTTAATGGCATATTCATCAAAGGCAGAAGTAAAAATAACACCTGGGCGATGCTCTAACAATTCCAGCATTTCAAAACCTGTAATTTTTGGCATCTGTATGTCCAGAAATATTAAGTCGGGCTGATGCTGAGCGATTGCTTTAACACCTTCGAATCCATCTCCGCACTCGGCAATTACCTGTATTTCGGGATAATCTTCCAGGTACTCTTTAACTACATCACGAGCCAGTGGTTCATCATCTATCAGAATTGCCTTTGTCATACTTGCGGAATTTTCACTGTTGTTGTAAAAGTATTATTTTCTCCATTTATTTCAAGCAAATCTGTTCTGGCAAACAATAAATAGAGCCGCCGTTTAATGCTTCCCAAACCAAAGCCTGTTCCGCTTTGCGGACGCACGGTGGTAGCATCGTAAGGATTTTTGATAATTAAAGTAAGGTAATTCTGTGCGCATTTTGCTTCGATGGTTATGGTTACCTCGCCTATGGTATCATACAACCCAAACTTTATAGCATTTTCCACAAGCGGCTGCAACAACATGGCTGGCAATAGTAAGCTGCTGCAACCTTCCTCCTGCCTTATTTCAGTTTTCAGGCGATGTCCAAACCGCACTTTTTCTATATCCAGATATAATTGCAAGTGCTGAAGCTCTTCTTCCAGGCTTACAAATTCATTTTCCTCTTTACGCAAGGTCCCGCGTAAAAAGTCTGAAAGCTGATAAATCATCGTTCGTGCCTCATCCGGACGGCGCCCGATTAAAGCGCTTATAGAATTTAAGCTGTTAAAAAGAAAATGCGGCTGTAATTGCTGTCGCAGATTATATAATTCAGCATCACGGGCCAACCGTTCTGCATCATTCTTACGGCGTTCGTTAATTTTCTGTTCCTGCTGCGTATACCAAAGCATACTGATTAATCCCATCCCGCTGATAAGCAGAAAACCGATACAGAAACGTATAATTAAGGATTTGTCAAAAACGCTGGCATAAGCTGATCCATCGTCGAGGACACCGATTAATAATATTCTTGTAATAAAAACGGCCAATGCAGCTAATAATACACACCAGGTAACAATGTAAAAATATTTCCCTTTACCGGGCTGATAATACCGCAAAGTATTACTTACAATAAGGGATGAAAGAAGTATCATTACGTTGCTTAACACGGCATCGGCAGTTGCAATTTGCAGATTAAAACCGAGCCAGTATAAGGTTGCAGCGTGCAAACCCATCCAAATAAGCCACGCTCCGGTTAGAAAGCTTAAAACGCGTGCTGATGATAATAATGGGATAGCCACAAGGGTATTATTTAAAAGCTGCGTATATCTATTCCACCAAAAATGGAAGTTCCTTTAATAATTAAAAGCTTTTCATCAGCAAAAGCCGGGTTCGACAGTATAGGGCGCTTATCTTCTATCCCGCCAAAGATGGCTACTAAATCTGACGATATTTTCCAGTGCGGCGGAACAATTATTTTGGTACCGCCAAAAATCTGGGTTATCTCTAATTCCACTCTTGAGGAAACAATATCTGCCTGTGTCAGAATGATTTCGGCGCCGCCCATTATGGCTACAACTTCGCCTCCCTGAAAGTTTTTTGATACAATATTCTTCTTTACTCCGCCAAAAATGGAAACAATATCAAAATAATCTTCCGAGGAAGCATCAGTTGGTGGAATTGGCCTGTTCTCTTCATCAACACGTTTATCCCAGCTCAAATTATCGGGCTGATTATCATAACCAGGACCCCAGTTTGTGATTTTCTTTTTCCCGATGATGAAATACAAACCAATTCCGATTATAGCAACCGGCCAAACAAAATTTCCAAAATTCACATGCGGAATTATTTCTTCCGCGAGAAAAATGGCACCTATAATAATCAGGATATATGAACTTGGATTACGAAACTGGTGGCGCTGCCCGGTATAAATTCCTAATGCGATAAGGAATACCGGCCAGCTTAATACCCAATTTGGGATGAAAAAACCAATGCTCTTTAAGAGCATTATAACCCCAAAAAACAACAAAACTATACCTACCCATTTCTTTCCTCTGCCCGGCTTTCTGTTTTGAAAATTTAGTTCGCTCATTTCATTTATTTATTTACCAAATGTATATGAGTTTAGACATGTAAACAATAGGTATTAGGCGGATAAAACCCGAAACCCGGTGAATGAACGGTTTTTGCCGGTCAAATGATTTAACTCTCCTGGTGTGCAGCATGCTTCCTGTAAAGGTTTGTTTCCGGGCTTCCTCTATTAATCGCTTTGGTGATTCATCCATACAGATTACAGGTAATTTTTGTCATAAGGCCTTAAAGCCAAGAAATAACGCGTTTAACAGGAAAAAAAAATAATTTTTCAAGGCAATCATTATTTTATTACTGAATAGCTTCTAATTGCAGTAACAGGCTGACCATTCTGGGTCAGCCCCTGCACAATTATTCTTGCGGTTGTTGCTTGAGAAGTATTTTTAAAGCTCACTTTCGCTTCTCCCTTTTCGTTGGTGACTATAGAGGGCGCCCAGTGCAAAGTGGGTCGCAAGGTTACATCTTCGCCTATCTTTTCAGAATTAGAAACGTAAAAATCTCTTGCAGCATAATACCCCGAAAGCAATGGACGCAGGCTACCGGGCTCAGGCTCTTCCAAAGCCCCTTCTTTTAAATATAAATAGAGTAAAAATCTATCGACCAATATTGTGTTAATCTGCAGGCTGCCCTCCACACCGCCGATGCTCGTTAGAGTACCGGTCACAGGTTTCAATACTATTCGATCAAATTTCTCAATCGGCATCGTGAAAAAACTATTTAGAATATGGGAATACGCTACAGTATCCTCGATAAAATAGTCCCTTCCATTAACAAATATCCGGGGGGGCATAGATTTGGTTTTTCCAACATATATAATTCCTCCTCCTCCTGAAAGGAATTCCGGCATCTGGGTGCGTGCGGTATCAACACCACGGAAAAACACTCCATTTTTATCGTCCGGAATTGCCCTCGTAATATTTTGTAACAACCACCAAGCTAATGTTTTATGCTGATGGTCTTTTTCAGTAATCTTAAAACTCTCTACTTCACCAAATACGGTAAAAGCACCCTCTCG
>Ga0160443_100129_pt1 | contig 114665 bp, 114 predicted proteins | sample HID1972I_E1MG_FD_108244 | JGI IMG/M metagenome (GOLD analysis project Ga0160443, IMG submission 108244) | Enriched pill bug-associated microbial communities from UW Madison campus, WI, USA - HID1972I_E1 MG | ecosystem: Host-associated > Arthropoda: Insects > Digestive system > Unclassified ... | reverse complement strand
GCACCGAGAAGCGCAAGGTTCACGACGAGACCAACTCGGCGGGCATCGGCGACCTCGTTGTCATCAGTGAGACTCGTCCGCTGAGCGCCACCAAGCGCTGGCGCCTGGTCGAGATCGTCGAAAAGGCCAAGTAAGCCCTCGGCTTACTTCAAGGAGTAATAGTGATTCAGCAGGAATCCCGCCTCAAGGTCGCCGACAACACCGGCGCGAAGGAGCTGCTCACGATCCGTGTTCTCGGTGGTTCGCGCCGCCGTTACGCCGGTCTGGGCGACACCATCGTCGCGACGGTCAAGGATGCGATCCCGGGCGGCAACGTCAAGAAGGGCGATGTGGTCAAGGCCGTCATCGTCCGCACGAAGAAGTCTGTCCGTCGTCCGGACGGCTCATACATCAAGTTCGACGAGAACGCCGCCGTGCTTCTGAAGAGCGACGGGGAGCCTCGCGGCACCCGCATCTTCGGGCCGGTCGGTCGTGAGCTTCGTGACAAGAAGTTCATGAAGATCGTCTCGCTCGCCCCGGAGGTCATTTGATCATGGCGAACATCAAGAAGGGTGACCTGGTTCAGGTCATCACCGGCCGTAAGCAGGACAAGGGCGGCGACCGCGGCAAGCAGGGCAAGGTCCTCGAGATCCTCGTCGAGCAGAACCGCGTGGTCGTGGAGGGCGTCAACTACGTCACCAAGCACACCCGTGTCGGTCAGAGCCAGCGCGGCACCAAGACCGGTGGCATCGAGACCGTCGAGGCCCCGATCCACATCTCCAACGTCGCCGTCGTCGACCCCTCGAGCAAGAAGCCGACCCGTGTCGGCCACCGCGTCGAGGAGCAGGTCAAGGACGGCGTGAAGCGCACGGTTCGCGTGCGCTACGCGAAGAAGTCAGGTAAGGACCTCTGATGGCTACGGCAACTGCTGCTGAGACTGGCAAGATCCAGCCTCGCCTGAAGCAGAAGTACAACACCGAGATCAAGAAGGCTCTGCAGGAGCAGTTCGGCTACGCGAACGTCATGCAGATCCCCGGTCTGGTCAAGGTGGTCGTCAACACCGGTGTCGGCGAGGCGGCTCGTGACAGCAAGGTGATCGAGGGTGCGGTCGCAGACCTCACCAAGATCACCGGTCAGAAGCCCATCGTCACCAAGGCTCGCAAGTCGATCGCGCAGTTCAAGCTGCGCGAGGGCCAGGCGATCGGCGCGCACGTCACCCTCCGCGGTGACCGCGCGTGGGAGTTCGTCGACCGCCTGGTGAACCTCGCGCTGCCCCGCATCCGCGACTTCCGCGGCCTGTCGGGCGAGCAGTTCGACGGCAACGGCAACTACACCTTCGGTCTCCAGGAGCAGAGCGTGTTCCACGAGATCGATCAGGACAAGATCGACCGCGTCCGCGGATTCGACATCACCGTGGTGACCACGGCCAAGTCGGACGACGAGGGTCGCGCACTTCTGCGTGCACTCGGCTTCCCGTTCAAGGCTGCTGACGCCCCCGCATGATCTCTTCGGCTGGGACCGCCGTCACCGGCGGTCCCAGCCGTAAGGCATAATTGAAGATTGTGTGTTCACGCAGGTCGGCGTCCGTGTAACGGGCGTCGAAACCTCATGATCGAAAGTAGATATCCATGACAATGACGGACCCGGTCGCAGACATGCTGACCCGTCTGCGTAACGCGAACTCGGCGCATCACGACACCGTGACCATGCCGTCGAGCAAGCTCAAGACGAACATCGCCGCAATCCTCCAGCAGGAGGGCTACATCGCCGGCTACGAGGTCGTCGACGCCCGCGTCGGCAGCAACCTCACCCTGTCGCTCAAGTACGGCCCCAGCCGCGAGCGCTCCATCGCCGGCATCAAGCGTGTGTCGAAGCCCGGTCTCCGCGTCTACGCGAAGTCGACCGAGCTGCCCAAGGTCCTCGGTGGCCTCGGCGTTGCCATCCTGTCCACCTCCTCCGGTCTTCTCACCGACCGTCAGGCTGAGCAGAAGGGCGTGGGCGGAGAAGTTATCGCCTACGTGTGGTGATCTGACATGTCGCGTATTGGAAGACTTCCCATCGAGGTGCCCGCGGGCGTGACCGTTACGGTCGACGGCCGCGACGTCACTGTGAAGGGCCCCAAGGGAGAGCTCGCACTGACGGTCGCCTCCCCCATCGAGGTCGAGGTTCAGGAGGGCCAGGTTCTGGTCTCCCGCCCCGACGACGAGCGCGAGTCGCGGTCGCTTCACGGCCTGACCCGCACGCTCATCAACAACGACATCATCGGCGTGACCCAGGGGTACACCAAGGGCCTCGAGGTCGTCGGCACCGGTTACCGCGTGCAGCAGAAGGGCAGCTCCATCGAGTTCGCGCTCGGCTTCTCGCACCCGGTTCTGGTGGACCCGCCCGCCGGGATCACCCTGACGGTCGAGGGCACCAACAAGGTCACCGTCAGCGGGATCAGCAAGCAGGCTGTCGGTGAGGCAGCTGCGAACATCCGCAAGATCCGCAAGCCCGAGCCCTACAAGGGCAAGGGTGTGCGCTACGCCGGCGAGGTCGTGCGTCGCAAGGCCGGAAAGGCTGGTAAGTAACCATGGCTGTCAAGTCCAAGTCCGCCGCCCGCGCTCGTCGCCACACTCGTCTTCGCAAGAAGATCGTCGGCACCGAGTCCCGGCCGCGCCTGGTCGTCAACCGCTCTGCACGTCACGTGTTCGTGCAGCTCGTCGACGACAGCACCGGCCACACCGTGGCATCCGCTTCCACGCTCGAGACCGATCTGCGCACCTTCGACGGTGACAAGACCGCCAAGGCCCGCAAGGTCGGCGAGCTCGTCGCCTCGCGTGCGAAGGCCGCCGGTTTTTCGGAGGCCGTGTTCGACCGCGGTGGCAACCGCTACGCAGGTCGTGTCGCAGCCATCGCCGACGGCGCCCGTGAAGGGGGTCTGGCACTGTGAGTGACAACAAGGAGAACGAAGTGACCGAAACCGCTCCTGCCGAGGCTACGGCTCAGGCCGAGCCGCAGCGCGAGCAGCGCGACGGCCGTCGTGGTGGCCGCGACCGCGGTCAGAGCCGCGACCGCAACTCCCGCGACCGTGGCGACAACCAGTTCCTGGAGCGCGTCGTCACCATCAACCGCGTCTCGAAGGTCGTGAAGGGTGGTCGTCGCTTCAGCTTCACCGCTCTCGTGGTCGTCGGCGACGGCAACGGTCTGGTCGGCGTCGGCTACGGCAAGGCGCGTGAGGTCCCCCTGGCGATCTCGAAGGGTGTCGAAGAGGCCAAGCGCAACTTCTTCCGCGTGCCCCGCGTCGGCTCGACCATCCCGCACCCCGTGCAGGGCGAGGCCGCTGCTGGTGTGGTGCTGCTGCGTCCGGCTGCCGCCGGTACCGGTGTCATCGCCGGTGGTCCGGTCCGCGCCGTGCTCGAGTGCGCCGGCATCCACGACGTCCTGTCGAAGTCCCTGGGCTCGTCGAACACGATCAACATCGTGCACGCGACCGTCAAGGCGCTGCAGAGCCTCGAGGAGCCGCGCGCCGTCGCCGCTCGTCGTGGCCTCGACTACGACGCCGTCGTGCCGGACATCATCATCCGTAACGAGGCGAAGGCCGCTGCTGCCGCCGCCGCGCAGAAGGCAGGTGCCTGATGGCCGAGCGCCTCAAGGTCACACAGATCAAGTCCAAGGTGAGTGAGAAGCAGAACCAGCGCGACACGCTGCGTTCGCTCGGTCTCAAGCGGATCGGCGACTCGGTCGTCCGTCCCGATGACGCGCAGACGCGCGGCTACGTCCGCACCGTCGCTCACCTCGTCAAGGTTGAGGAGATCGACTAATGGCTGAGAAGAACGAAGCCGTCGAGGCCGAGAAGGCCCCGAAGAAGACCGCTGCCAAGAAGCCGGCCGCAGCCAAGGCTGCTCCGGCGAAGGCCTCCGCAGCCAAGGCTGCTCCGGCGAAGGCCTCCGCAGCCAAGGCTGCTCCGGCCAAGGCTGCTGCCAAGAAGGCTCCGGCGAAGAAGGAAGCGGATGCTGCGGCATCCCGTCCCGCCGTCCTGAAGGTGCACCACCTGCGTCCGGTCCCCGGCGCCAACACCGCGAAGACCCGTGTCGGTCGCGGTGAGGGTTCCAAGGGCAAGACCGCCGGTCGCGGCACCAAGGGCACCAAGGCCCGCAACACCGTGCGGCTCGGCTTCGAGGGTGGGCAGATGCCGCTGCACATGCGCACCCCGAAGCTGCGCGGGTTCAAGAACCCGTTCCGTGTCGAGTACCAGGTCGTGAACCTGGCCAAGCTCGCCGAGCTCTACCCCCAGGGCGGCGACGTCACCGTCGGCGACCTGGTGGCCAAGGGCGCCGTGCGCAAGAACGAGAAGGTCAAGGTCCTCGGCGACGGCGACATCTCGGTCAAGCTCTCGGTCTCGGTCGACAAGGTGTCCGGCAGTGCAGAGCAGAAGATCGTCGCCGCTGGCGGTTCGGTCAACTGACATTCAGGTGATCAGCGCTGGGAGGGGTCGGAGATTCTCCGGCCCCTTCTGTGCGCTACCCTGGACTTTCGGCCGTCCTTCGACGTTCGGCAATCCCTTCAGGAGGAACGCCCTTGTTTAGCGCCATCGCGCGAATCTTCCGAACGCCTGACCTGCGTTCGAAGATCCTTTTCACCATCGGCATCATCGCTCTGTATCGTCTGGGCTCGAATGTGCCGGCTCCGTTCGTCCACTTCCCGAATGTCGAGCAGTGTCTCGCGGCCACGGCGGGCACTGACGGACTCCTCGGTCTCGTCAACCTGTTCTCCGGCGGCGCGCTGCTGCAGCTGTCGATCTTCGCGCTGGGCGTCATGCCCTACATCACCGCGACGATCATCACCCAGCTGCTGCGCGTGGTCATCCCGCACTTCGAGACCCTGCACCAGGAGGGTCAGGCGGGTCAGAGCAAGCTGACGCAGTACACCCGCTATCTGACCATTGCCCTGGCGCTGCTGCAGTCCAGCACGGTGGTGACGATCGCCCGCAGTGGTCAGTTGTTCGGGCAGACCGACATCGCGGCGTGCCAGAACCTGCTCACGAACGACGTGTGGTGGGCGCAGCTGCTCATCATCATCGCCATGACGGCCGGCACCGGTCTGATCATGTGGATGGCCGAGCTGGTCACCGAGAAGGGCATCGGCAACGGAATGTCGCTGCTGATCTTCACGTCGATCGCGGCCACCTTCCCGAGCGCACTGTGGGGCATCGCCGAGGCGAAGGGCTTCGAGACCTTCCTGCTCGTGCTGATCGTGGGTCTGATCGTGATGACGCTGATCGTGTTCGTCGAGCAGTCCCAGCGTCGCGTGCCCGTTCAGTACGCCAAGCGCATGGTCGGCCGGCGCACCTACGGCGGCACCAATACGTACATCCCGATCAAGGTCAACATGGCGGGCGTGATCCCGATCATCTTCGCCTCGTCGCTGCTGTACCTGCCGATGCTGCTGGCGCAGTTCAACACGCCTCAGGACGGCAGCGAGCCGCCCGCATGGGTCGCGTGGATCTCGACCTATCTGGTCTCCGGCGACCAGCCGCTGTACATGCTGGTGTACTTCCTGCTGAACATCGCGTTCACGTTCTTCTATGTGGCGATCACGTTCAACCCCGTCGAGATCTCCGACAACATGAAGAAGTACGGCGGGTTCATCCCCGGCATCCGTGCCGGTCGTCCCACCGCCGAGTACCTCGACTACGTGATCACCCGCATCACGTTCCCCGGTTCGCTGTATCTGGGCCTCGTGGCGCTGATCCCGCTGATCGCGCTCGCGACCGTGCAGGCGAACCAGAACTTCCCGTTCGGTGGCGCGTCGATCCTCATCATCGTGGGTGTCGGACTCGAGACCGTCAAGCAGATCGACGCGCAGCTGCAGCAGCGCCATTACGAAGGGCTCCTCCGATGACCGCATCCGCACGTCTGCTCATCGTCGGACCGCAGGGGTCCGGCAAGGGCACGCAGGGGGTGCGGGTCGCCGAGGCGTTGGGCGTTCCCGTGGTCTCCACGGGCGACATCTTCCGCGCGAACATCAAGGCGGGCACCGAGCTCGGTCAGAAGGTCACCGCCATCCTCGACGCGGGCGATCTGGTGCCCGACGAGCTGACCAGCGAGATCGTGCGCGACCGCCTCTCGCAGGAGGACGCCGCCGGCGGCTTCCTGCTGGACGGCTATCCGCGCAACACGGCGCAGGTCGCGCACCTCGACGACTTCCTGGCCGAGAGCGGTGCATCACTGGACGCGGTCATCCTGCTCGACGTCCCGCGTGCGGAGAGCATCGCCCGCCTGGGCCTGCGTTCGGTGGAGCAGGGCCGCTCGGATGACAATGAGGCCGCGATCGCGCACCGCCTGGACATCTACGAGAACGAGACGGCGCCGATCATCTCGGTGTACGAGCCGCGCGGCATCGTCGACCGCATCGACGGCGTCGGCTCGCTCGACGACATCACCGCGCGCATCTCCGCCGCCCTCGGGGCGCGCGGCATCGGCCAGCTCGTCTGAGTCACTCGATGTTCCGCAAGTCGATCTACAAGACTCCTGCGCAGCTGCGCTCGATGGTGGAGCCCGGCCTCATCACGGCCGCCGCGCTGGACGCCGTTCGTCCGCTGGTGCGGGCGGGTGCGACGACGGCCGAATTGGATGCCGCCGCCGACCGTCTGATCGTGGAGCGCGGCGCGGAGTCGAACTTCAAACTCGTGCGCGGATACCGGCACACCACGTGCATCTCGGTGAACGAGCAGGTCGTGCACGGCATCCCGGGGTCGCTGGTCCTGCAGCCCGGTGACATCGTCTCGGTCGACTGCGGCGCGCAGTACCAGGGCTGGAACGGCGACAGCGCCGTGACCTTCGTGGTGCCGGACGCCGAGCGCCCGGAGCTGGTCGAGCGCCGCACCGAGCTCTCCCGGGTCACCGAGGGGTCCATGTGGGCCGGTATCGCAGCCATGGCGACCGCGACGCATATCGGAGACCTCGGAGACGCCATCGAGGGCTACATCGAGGCACAGGGCGTGTCGGCCGTCTCGGGGGAGACCTACGGCATCCTGCGCGAGTACGTCGGGCACGGCATCGGCCGCAAGATGCACGAGGCGCCGAGCGTGTTCAACTACCGCACGTCGGATGCCGGTGCCGAGATCCGCCCCGGACTGGTCCTGGCGATCGAGCCGATGGTCACCGCCGGTTCAGAGGCAACCTTCATCGAGGACGATGACTGGACCGTCACCACCGTGGACGGCACCGACGGGAGCCACTGGGAGCACAGCGTGGCACGCCATGATGGCGGCATCTGGGTGCTGACCGCCCCAGACGGCGGCGCGGCCGGTCTCGCCCCCTTCGGCGTGACCCCCGTCCCCATCCCGTAGCGCCCCGCGCCCGGCTTCCTCACCACGAGAAACCACCTCCGGCGTGAGACGTCACGTGTGCGCGTGAGTTTCACGCGGAATGTGGTTTCTCACGAGCCGCCGCGCGCTTTTCGCGGGGCCGATGAGCGAGCGTCGCGAGCATGGCATGCTCGCGTGGACGGCACAGCGGGACGCCAGAGGCACGCAGCGCGCTGGCGAGCGGATCGACTCGCCAGACATCGGCGAGATCCCACCGCGCGAAAGGATGTGCGTGACGGCGCAGCCTGTCTTCGCGGCGCTTCTCGTCGGAGAGGTGCTGAGCGGCCTTGCCCGGATCCTCGAGTTCGTACTTGCCCCAGCCGTCCGACTCGCCGATGACGCGTTTCGACGGGAACAGGAAGTCGACGCGGTCGTCGAATCCGTCGTAGTGGAACTCGTGCTGCAGTTCAGGATGCTCGAAGCCGCACCATCCGATCACCGCACGGCTGACGCTCTCGCCCGGTGATTCCGATCGTGCGTCTGCATGGCTCCATGCCCAGCGCAGCCTGGCGCGCCCGCGGGTGTTCTGCTGAGGTTCTGATCGCTCGCGGAGCTCGGACAGATCGGTGAATCCTTCCTGAGCGGGCGATATGACAGCATCCGCCACCGCCAGCCCTTGGGCCGGTGGCAGGACGCGCACCAGGTCGACTGCCGTGTCCAACGGTGAGGTGGTCTGGATCCCCGCCGTGGCACCGACGACACGTGGGTCGTGACTCGTATGCACCACGACGTCACCGAATCGACGGGATGCCGTCCGTTCCGGGTCGTAGACGTGGATATCCTTCGCCTCACCGAAATACGGGATGCAGAGCACGACTGCCGCCGATTCCAGGCACAGCACGGCATCTGGATGCGATCGAACGAAGGCGTGCACGCGCACGGCGTAGCGCCTCCAGCTCGGCAACTTCAGGTACTCCGAGTTGTCGACATACACGCCTGCGCGGATTCGACGATATGTGGCCGAAGGCAGGCGGATGCCCAGCATCCGCCCTTCTTTCGCGGTGATCAGCGGCAGAGGCGATCGCGTGATCGCCCGCCGCGGGAGCAGAAGTGTGTCCGTCATGCCTCACGAGCATGCCGTCCGTGGCAGCCGTCTTGTGAACGGATCCCACGAACTGTGAAATCTTCACGGGGACCCTTCGAATGTGGAGGACGAACGCCGCGCCGCGAGGAACCACATCCTGCGTGAGGCACCACGGCAGCACGTGCGCCTCATGGGAGAAGTGATTTCTCGCGGGAGGTGGCGGGCTCGCATCGCGGGAGGTGGCGGGCTCACGCGGCGGGAGGAGCGAGAGGGGTAGAGGTGGCGCGGCGGATGCCGTCGAGTGCACTCACATGCGGGGCATAGCGTGTTCGCGGCAGAATGGGGTGACCTTTTTCTGCAGAAGATCGGACAGTCATGGCTCAGGCCCAGGGCAAGCGCAATTGGTTCGCCATCGGCATCTCCGCCGCCGTCGTCGTGGTGCTCGTCGCACTCGGCGCCGTCGTGGTGTGGATGAACAATCAGGCGACTGACGCCGGTCCCGCGCCGAAGGGGGACCTGATCAACTCCGAGACGGGCGCGCTGACCTACGGCGACGGTGATGACACGATCGCGGTGTACATCGACTTCATGTGTCCGATCTGCAATCAGTTCGAGCAGTCGTACGGGACGCAGCTGCAGAAGGCTGCTGCCGATGGAAAGATCACGCTCGAATACCACCCGATCGCCATCCTCGATCACTACTCGCAGGGTGCGGAATACTCTTCCCGCTCGGCCAACGCGATGTTCTGCGTCGCAGAGAAGGCGCCGGACAAGGCTCTGGACTACATGGCGTCTCTGTTCACGAACCAGCCTGAGGAGAACTCCCCGGGTCGCACGGATGAGGAACTGGCGGACTACGCGAAGGAGGTCGGCGCCGACGCCGCAGCCGAGTGCATCGCGGACGGCACCTACAAGAAGTGGGGCACCGCGCAGGCCTCACAGCACGACATCAAGGGCACGCCGACCGTAGACCTTAACGGGAAGCGCCTCGACATGAGCGACAGTGCCGACTTCAAGAAGTTCGCCGACCTCATCAGCTGACCTCGAGTTGCCGGACACGCCCGGACGGTCTAACATAGACCCTTGGTGCCTTGCGCCTCATCTCGGCGTGTCCGCATAAGGCAGGCATCGAACCACCACCCATCCACGCAGATCGACCGATCTGCAGAAGCGTCAGCGAGGCTATGGCTAAGAAAGACGGTGTCATCGAGATCGAGGGCGTGATCTCCGAGGCTCTCCCCAACGCGATGTTCCGCGTTGAACTGAGCAACGGACACAAGGTCCTGGCGACGATCTCCGGCAAGATGCGGCAGAACTACATCCGCATCATCCCTGAGGACCGCGTGGTCGTGGAGCTCTCGCCCTACGACCTGACCCGCGGCCGGATCGTCTACCGCTACCGCTGATCGGTCGAGAAGTAACACCTCGGGCCTCCGGCCCGCTCGGTGAAGACAGCGAACAGGAAACAACATGAAGGTCAAGCCCAGCGTCAAGCCCATCTGCGACCACTGCCGCGTGATCCGTCGTCACGGACGCGTCATGGTGATCTGCAAGAGCAACCCGCGCCACAAGCAGCGTCAGGGCTGAGCCGGGACCGGATCGGCAGCCTCACGGCATCCGATCCGGACCTGAACAACTCAATATCGCAAACAGGCAGCATCGGATGCCGCGCAAGCGGCGGACACCTCGGGGCGGAGGCCCGGGAACGGATGCTGCTCCACACCTCCACAACACTCCAGGAGAACCGCATGGCACGTCTTGCCGGCGTTGACATCCCGCGCGACAAGCGCGTGGTGATCGCCCTCACCTACATCTACGGCATCGGCCGTACCCGCTCCGTCGAGATCCTCAAGGCGACCGAGATCGACGAGTCGATCCGCGTCAAGGACCTCACCGACGAGCAGCTCATCGCACTCCGCGATCACATCGAAGGCACTTACAAGGTGGAGGGTGACCTGCGCCGCGAGGTCGCCGCAGACATCCGCCGCAAGGTCGAGATCGGCTCCTACGAGGGCATCCGCCACCGTCGTGGTCTCCCCGTCCGCGGTCAGCGCACCAAGACCAACGCCCGTACCCGCAAGGGCCCGAAGCGCACCGTCGCAGGCAAGAAGAAGGCCCGCTAAGCGCGGCCCCAGGGACTAGGAGAACACTTTCATGGCTGCACCCAAGGCCGCCGCGCGCAAGCCGCGCCGCAAGGAAAAGAAGAACATCGCGCTGGGCCAGGCCCACATCAAGTCGACGTTCAACAACACGATCGTCTCGATCACCGACCCGTCCGGAGCTGTCATCAGCTGGGCATCGTCGGGTGGCGTGGGTTTCAAGGGCTCTCGCAAGTCGACCCCGTACGCCGCAGGTATGGCAGCGGAGTCCGCCGCCCGCCAGGCGTCGGAGCACGGCGTCAAGAAGGTCGACGTCTTCGTGAAGGGTCCGGGCTCCGGCCGCGAGACCGCGATCCGCTCGCTGCAGGCCGCCGGCCTCGAGGTGGGGTCCATCCAGGACGTCACCCCGCAGGCGCACAACGGCTGCCGTCCGCCGAAGCGTCGCCGCGTCTGATCTCGCGTGACTGTGCCGGTCCCCATGACGGGGACCGGCACAGTCGCCCGCAGATTCCCAAAACTGAAGACCTCATCCCACACATGTCATATAGCGGGCATGTGATCGAAAGGAACACATAGTGCTCATTGCACAGCGTCCCACTCTCAACGAGGAAAAGATCTCCGAGAACCGCAGCCGGTTCATCATCGAGCCCCTGGAGCCCGGTTTCGGATACACGATCGGCAACGCACTGCGTCGCAGCCTTCTCTCGTCGATCCCCGGCGCATCGGTCACCACCATTCGCATCGACGGCGTGCTGCACGAGTTCAGCACGATCCCCGGTGTGAAGGAGGACGTCACCGAGATCATCCTCAACATCAAGCAGCTGGTCGTCTCCAGCGAGCGCGACGAGCCCATCACCGCGTACCTGCGCAAGACGGGCGCCGGCGAGGTCACCGCGGCCGACATCTCCGCTCCGGCGGGTGTCGAGGTGCACAACCCCGACCTGGTCATCGCGACTCTCAACGACACCGCTCGCTTCGAGCTCGAGCTCACCATCGAGCGCGGCCGCGGCTACGTGTCCGCCTCGCAGAACCGCAACGAGTACGCAGAGGCCGGTCAGATCCCGGTCGACTCGATCTACTCGCCGGTTCTGAAGGTCAGCTACCGCGTCGACGCCACCCGTGCCGGTGAGCGCACCGACTTCGACAAGCTCGTCCTCGATGTCGAGACCAAGAACTCGATCAGCCCCCGCGACGCCGTCGCGTCGGCAGCCAAGACCCTCACCGAGCTGTTCGGTCTCGCCCGCGAGCTGAACGTCGAGGCCGAGGGCATCGAGATCGGCCCCGCGCCGGTCGAGGCTGTCCTCTCCAGCGAGCTCTCCATGCCGATCGAGGACCTCGATCTGTCGGTGCGCTCCTACAACTGCCTCAAGCGCGAGGGCATCAACACCGTTTCGGAGCTGGTCGCCCTTTCCGAGACGCAGCTGATGAACATCCGCAATTTCGGACAGAAGTCGGTCGACGAGGTGCGCGACAAGCTCGTCTCGCTCGGTCTGTCGCTGAAGGATTCGGTGCCCGGTTTCGACGGCGCCCATTTCTACAGCGGCACCGAAGACGAGTCCTTCTGAAACCCTCTTTCCGACCAGGAGTTAGATTATGCCCAAGCCCACCAAGGGACCCCGCCTCGGAGGCGGCCCCGCCCACGAGCGCCTTCTTCTCGCGAACCTCGCAGCAGCGCTCTTCGTCCACAAGTCGATCAAGACGACCGAGACCAAGGCGAAGCGCCTGCGTCCGCTGGCTGAGCGCCTCATCACGCTCGGCAAGCGCGGCGACCTGCACGCCCGTCGTCGCGCGCTGACCGTGCTGCGTTCCAACAAGGAAGCCGCGCACATCCTCTTCAACGAGATCGCGCCGCTCGTCGCCGAGCGCGAGGGTGGCTACACCCGCATCACGAAGGTCGGCAACCGCAAGGGCGACAACGCCCCCATGGCAGTGATCGAGCTCGTCCTCGAGCCCGTCACGCCGAAGGTGAAGAAGTCCGCCAAGGCCGCCCCGAAGGCGGAGAAGGCAGCCGACAAGGCCCCCGCAGCCGACAAGGCCCCCGAGGCCGAGACGCCCGCCGAGGAGACCGCGGCTCCCGCGGCACTCGTCGACGGCGGCTTCGGCGCCGACTCGGCCGCTCCTCTCGAGGACGGCTCGGCGCCCGAGGGCTTCGACATCAAGGGCAACAAGGACTCGATGAAGTTCCACCAGCCCGGTGGCCAGTGGTACGACGCCACGGTCGCCGAGGTGTGGTTCCGCACCGCCGAGGCCGCTGAGGCAGCAGGCTTCGTCGAGGCCGGCAAGTAAGCAGCAGCGAACGAAGAAGCCCGCCGTCCCCCTCTCTCGGGGACGGCGGGCTTTCTCGTTGCGGGCCGTTTCGACTCGATCGGCTCCGCCGAACTCGCTCAACGACCGGGTTGCGCCGTCGCGCAGCTCCGCCGCTATAAGGCCGCCCGCAGATCCTTGCGGAGGATCTTGCCCGAGCTCGACTTCGGGATGACGTCGATGAACTCCACCTGACGCACCTTCTCATGCGGGGCGACATGGGATGCCACGAACGCCATCACCTCGTCGGACGACAGCTCGGCATCCGCCTGCCGCACGACGAACGCCTTCGGCACCTCCTGCCCGTCCTCATCGTGCGCCCCGATCACCGCGGCATCCGCGATCTGCGGATGCTCCAGTAGCACTGCCTCGAGGATGGCCGGGGCGACCTGGTAGCCCTTGTACTTGATGAGCTCCTTCAACCGGTCCACGATCCGGAAGATGCCGTCCGCGGTGACGGTCGCCATGTCGCCGGTGCGCAGCCAGCCGTCGGCATCCAGCATCTCGGCCGTCGCCTCCGGCCGGTTCAGATAGCCGACCATCACCTGAGGCCCGCGCACCCACAGCTCGCCGGGCTCGCTCGCGCCCGAGTCGGGCACCTCCACATCGGCTCCGGTGTCGGGGTCCACGAGCCGTGCGTCGGTGTTGGGCACCAGTGGGCCGATGGAGGACTTGTCGATCTCGGGGCGCTCGGCGGGGATGAGGTTCACCGCGGGGCTGGTCTCGGTCATGCCGTATCCCTGCACCACCTCGCAGCCCAGACGCTGCTCGACGGCAGCGGCCAGCGCACCGTCGAGCGGTGCGGCTCCCGAGAAGATCACCTTGATCGCCGAGAGGTCGTACTGGTCCACGATCGGATGCTTCGCCAGAGCCACCGCGATGGGTGGAGCGACGAACACCCAGGTGGTGCGGTGCTCCTGGATGATCCGCAGGAACTCGACGAGATCGAACTTCGGCATCGTCACCAGCCCCGCACGCTGCAGCAGTGCGAAGTTCAGCAGCACGGTCATGCCGTAGATGTGGAAGAACGGCAGCACCGCGAGCACCCGGTCGTCCGCGCCGACGCTCAGCAGCGCTCGAGCCTGCGCGACATTGGCCACCAGGTTGCGGTGCGTGAGCATCACGCCCTTGGGGCGTCCCGTCGTCCCCGATGAGTATGGCAGCACCGCGAGGTGGGTCGCCGCGTCGAAGCTCACCTCAGGCGCGGCGCGGCCCTCGCCGAGCAGGTCGCGCAGGCTCGGATGCCCCTCCGCTCCGTCGAGCACGATCACGTGATCATCGGCGATGCCCAGGCGCGCGGCCGCCTCCGCCGCGCCGGTGAGCAGAGGCGACACCGTGATGAGCCATTCGGCTTCGGCGTCCTGGAGCTGATTCGCGATCTCGTCAGCGGTGTACAGCGAGTTGATCGTGGTCGCCGTGGCACCGGCGCGCAGGATTCCGTGGAACACCGTGGCGAAAGCCGGCACGTTCGGGCACAGCAATCCGACCTTCGTGCCGACTCCGATGCCGCGTGCCGAGAGAGCCCCCGCGAACAGGCCGATCTGACCGACGAGCTGGCGATAGGTGGTCTGCGCACCCGAGGACCCGTCGATGATCGCGACGCGATCGAGGGCTGCCTCATCCAGGTCGCCGAAGAGATAGTCGTAGATGGAGAGCTCGGGGATCTCGACATCAGGGTAAGTGCTGCGAAGCATGTGATCTCCTTCGATCGTTCGCCCTGCGTCAGGCACCCAGGACGCGTGTGGGAGTCAGTCTCGCACAGTCCGGGACACAGTCCCAGGAGTTCCGATCGGCTCGTTCAGGCGATACCGCGTGCCCGGCCGTCCCTTCGTGGAGTAATCCAGTGAGCGGATGGCCTGTCCGGTGCTCGCGAGGTGCTCCAGGTAGCGTCGTGCGCTCACCCGCGACACCGACAACACCTCTCCGATCTCGGCGGCGGAGGCGTCCGGATGCTCGGTCAGCGCGCCGGACACGCGCGAGAGAGTCTCGGTGCTCAGACCCTTCGGCAGGCCGGCCCGCTGACGGAACGCGATGATCGCGTCGGCCGCCTCCACGCGCCGGACCACGTCGTACAGCTCGGTGTGATCGCGCAGCAGCAGGGTGGCCTCCACCGCCGCGCCGTCCACCCTGGCGCCGGTGCTGCGCGCGACGAGCACACTGCTGCCGAGGATCACCGGACGGCCGGCATCCTCGCCGTCGCGCAGCACCGCCAGCAGTTCGTCGCTCAGCACCTCGTCGGCGGCGAAGCCGGTCAGCTCTGCGGCATCCGTTCCCAGCAGTCGTGCGGCGGCGTCGTTCACGAGCGTGACCATCCCGTGCGCGTCGACCGTGATCACGCCTTCGCTGAGGCCGTGCAGGGTGGTCTCCTGGTTGCGCACCAGCGCGGTGATCTCATGCGGTTCCAGCCGGTGGATGCGACGACGGATGACGGCGGTCACCCAGGCCGACCCGAACACGCCGATGACCACGGCGGCCAGCATCGCGCCGATGATCCAGAACAGGTTGCCGGCGAACTCGCCGTCGCCCTGCGACTCGAGGATGCCGACGGAGACGGTGCCGATGACCCGCGAGTCGTCGGCGAAGATCGGCACCTTCACCCGCCACGACGGCCCCAGGGTGCCGGTCTGCGTCCCCATGTAGATGCGGCCGGACAGCGGCACGGACGGATCCGTGGAGACCCGTTCGCCGATGCGGGCGGGATCCGGATGCGAATAGCGGATGCCGTCGGCATCGGCGATCACGACATAGGTCAGCTCCGATGCCTTGCGGATGGTCTCCGCGAGCGGCTGGATGGTCGCGGCGGGATCGACGTCATGGAAGGCGCTGCGGATGACCGGCATGGAGGCGATCGATTGGGCGACCGCCAGCATCCGATCCTCATAGGCGTCGCGCACCGTGTGCGCCTGGATGACTCCCGCCGTGACGCCGGCGATGAGAGTGACCGCGGCGACGATGAGCGCCTGCAGCAGGATCAGCTGCCCCCGCAGCGTCATCCTGCCGTCCTGCGTCTCCGGCGACGCGCGCTTCATCATCGAGGCCACAGCACCATTCTCCCCGCGTGCGCGGGCCTGCGGAACCGGGGGCGGGAGGCATCCGCGACCAATACTTTCGAAACCTCGACCAATGATTTCGGAAGCAGAGGAGGCGTCGTCGCCGCCCATACGGTTGCCAGCATCCCGAACGCTCAAGGAGGAGCGCATGAAAAAACTGCGTATGCACACGCCCCGCACGGCACTCGTCGCGATCGCGGCGGTCGCCGCTCTCGCATTCACCGGATGCTCGGCACAGACCGGCGACGGTTCGAAGCCGGGCGGCGATGAGAAGACCGTGTTCTCGGATGTCTCGATCATCGTGCCCGCCGATCCCGGCGGAGGATGGGACCAGACCGGTCGCACGATCGCGAAGGTGCTCACGGAACAGGACATCGTGAAGTCCGCACCGGTGACCAACGTCGGCGGCGCCGGCGGCACGATCGGCCTCGCACAGCTCGCCAACGTCAAGGATTCCGCGACGCTCATGGTCAACGGGCTGGTCATGGTCGGCGCCATCGAGACCAACGCCTCGCAGGTGCGCCTGGAGGACACCACGCCGATCGCCCGCCTCACGGACGAGGCGCTCGTGGTCGTCGTGCCCGCCGACTCGAAGTACAAGCATCTCGAGGACCTCGTGGAGGACATCGTCGACAAGGGACAGGCGATCACCGTCACCGGTGGATCGGCCGGCGGCGCCGACCACATCCTCGCCGGACTGATGCTCGAGGCGGCAGGGCTCGAGAGCGCGGACATCCCCGCGAAACTCAACTACACGCCCAACGCCGGCGGTGGCGAGGCGGTGTCGCTGATCCTCGGCGGCAAAGTCGCGGCGGGCATCTCCGGCGTCGCCGAGTTCCAGCAGCACATCGAGGCCGGCACCATGCGGGCGCTGGCCGTGTCGGGCGCCGACGAGGTGCCGCAGCTGCCCGGTGTTCCCACGATCACCGATGCCGGCTACGACGTCGTGCTCACCAACTGGCGCGGCGTGATCGCGCCCGGCGACATCACCGACGCCGACCGAGCTGAGCTGGAGCGCATCGTCACTGCGATGCACGACACTCCGGAGTGGAAGAAGGAGCTCGAGACCAGGGGCTGGGCGGATGCCTTCCTCACCGGCTCCGAGCTGGACGCGTTCGTGACGCAGAACATCACTGACGTGACCGGCACTCTGAAGAACATCGGATTGATCTGAGATGAGTGCCCGGCTCATCGGAGCACGAGGGCAGGCCATCGGAGCGAGCGGGCGGGCGGAGGAGACTCGGCCCGCCCCACGGGTCCCCGTCGGGGAGCTCGTCTTCGCCCTGCTCATGCTCGTGCTCGGCGCACTCGCGCTGATCGGTGCGTTCAGCATCCACATCCCCGTCGGCATCCAGGTCGGGCCGACCGTGTTCCCGATCGCCGTCTCGGTGCTCCTGATCGCCACCGCCGCGGCCGTCGTCGTCGGGGTCCTGCGCGGTGATCGTGGCGAGCCGGACGACGGCGAGGACATCGACTCGAGCGCCCGCACCGACTGGCTCACCCTCGCGAAGATCGTCGGCGCCCTGATCGCGCATCTGCTGCTGATCGAGGCCATCGGCTGGGCGCCCGCCGCCGCCGTGCTGTTCGGCATCGTCGCCTGGACCCTCGGCGCGAAGCGCTGGTGGCTCGGATTCGTGATCGGGCTCGTCGTCGCACTGGCCGTGCAGGTCGTCTTCGGCGGGCTGCTCGGACTGTCGCTGCCCTGGGGCCCGGCGTTCGCCTGGCTGGGAGGGATGTTCTGATGGACAGCTGGACTCTGCTGCTGGACGGGTTCGCCACGGCGCTGCAGCCCCAGTACCTGATGTGGGCGTTCATCGGCGTCTTCATCGGCACCGCCGTCGGCGTGCTGCCGGGCATCGGGCCCGCCATGACCGTCGCGCTGCTGCTGCCACTGACCTATACGCTGGACGCCACAGCGGCGATCATCACCTTCGCCGGCATCTACTACGGCGGGATGTACGGCGGCTCGACCACCAGCATCCTGCTGAACACGCCAGGCGAATCGGCATCGATCGTCACGGCGATAGAGGGCAACAAGATGGCCAAGCTCGGCCGGGGTGCCGCAGCGCTCGCGACTGCGGCCATCGGCTCATTCGTGGCCGGCACCATCGCCACGATCGGGCTCACCCTGCTGGCGCCGATTCTGGCGGACTTCGCCGTCTCGCTCGGCCCCGCCGACAAGCTCGCGCTCATCGTGGTCGCCTTCATCACCGTCGGCGCACTCATGGGCAGATCGGTCTCGCGCGGCGTGCTGTCGCTGGCGATCGGGCTGTTCATCGGTCTCATCGGCACCGACAACCTCTCCGGTCAGCAGCGGTACACCCTCGGGATGCCGGTGCTGGGAGAGGGCATCAGCGTGGTGCTGGTGGCCGTGGGACTCTTCGCCGTGGGCGAGACCCTGTACGTCGCGGCGAAGCTGCGCCAGGGCGGAGTGGACGTCATCCCGGTCACGAAGGGATGGCGCAACTGGATGACGAAGGACGATTGGAAGAGGTCGTGGAAGCCGTGGCTGCGGGGCACCGCGATCGGGTTCCCGATCGGGACGATCCCGGCGGGTGGGGCGGATGTCGCCACGTTCCTGTCCTATGCGGCCGAGCGCAAGCTCTCCAAGCGCAAGGACGAGTTCGGGCGGGGCGCCATCGAGGGCGTGGCAGGGCCGGAGGCCGCCAACAACGCCGCGGCGGCCGGTGTGCTCGTGCCGCTGCTGACACTGGGGCTGCCGACCACGGCGACGGCCGCGATCATCCTGTTCGCGTTCCAGTCCTACGGCATCCAGCCCGGTCCTCAGCTGTTCACCAACCAGCCGGCGCTGGTGTGGGCGCTGGTGGCGAGCCTGTACCTGGGGAACCTGATCCTGATCGTGCTGAACCTGCCGCTGGTGGGCATGTGGGTCAAGCTGCTGCAGATCCCGCGGCCGTACCTGTACGCGGGCATCCTCATGTTCGCGGCCTTCGGCGCCTATGCGATCCGCTTCTCCATCGCGGACGTGGTGATCCTGCTGGTCATCGGCGTGCTCGGCTACTTCATGCGCCGTTACGGCATCCCCGTCGCGCCCCTCGTGGTCGGGATGATCCTCGGTCCGATGGGGGAGGCCGAGCTGCGAAAGGCCCTGCAGCTGAGCCAGGGAGATCCCAGCACGCTGATCATGCAGCCGTTCGCGGCAGCGGCCTACGGGGTGCTCGTCGTACTGGTCCTCGGCGCCCTGTGGCTGCGCCGGCGCCAGACCCGCTACGAGCAGCACCTGACCGAGACGATCGCGGTGCCGATCACAGCCGATCAGGAGGTCTGACGACACAGGTCAGGGCGCGAGGCTCTCCCGGGATAGTGTGGATCCGTGCACGAGGATCACGCCATCACCCGGGGGCCTCGCGCATATCTCGGTTTCGTGGGGATCGGGCTGACCGCAGGGCTGCTGTCCGGGCTGTTCGGCGTCGGGGGCGGCACGGTCATCGTCCCGCTGCTGGTGGTGCTGCTGCGCTTCGATCAGCGCCGCGCGGCCGGCACCTCGCTCGCCGCGATCGTCCCCACCGCCGCCGTGGGCGTGATCTCCTACGCCATGTCGGGCTCGGTGGCCTGGATCGCCGCTCTGATCCTCGCGGCGGGGGCGGTCGTGGGCGCCCAGATCGGCTCCCGGCTGATGCCGAGGATCTCGCAGAAGGCGCTGCGGTGGGGATTCGTCGCGTTCCTCCTGATCGTGCTGGTGAGCCTGTTCGTCGTCATCCCCTCCCGCAGTGCGGTCTTCGAGCTGACCTGGCTGAGCGGTTCCGGGCTCGTGCTGACCGGAATGCTCACCGGCATCATCGCCGGACTCATCGGCGTCGGCGGGGGAGTGATCGTCGTCCCCGCACTGATGATGGTCTTCGGCACCAGCGATCTGGTTGCCAAGGGCACCTCGCTGCTGATGATGATCCCCACGGCCGTGTCGGGCACGATCGGCAATCTGCGCCACCGCAACGTCGACCTGATCGGTGCGAGCATCATCGGCGTCTCGGCGTGCACCATGACCGCACTGGGGGCGTGGCTGGCGACGCTGATCGATCCGACAGCCGGGAACATGCTGTTCGCGCTGTTCGTCCTGGCGATCGCCGTGCAGATGAGCATCAAGGCCATCCGCAGCCGCTGATCACTTCGGCGGGCATGTGTGCCACCTGATCGCAATGTTCCTCGGCGATGGGGGCATGTGCGCCACATGATCGGGGTGTGCGGCGGGGCACTGCACGCCGACGCCCCGGATAGGATCGAGGGGTGCCCGTGAACAACGAACTGGTCGGCCGGGAGTTCCCGCCGACGGACCCTTATCTCGTCGGTCGTGAGAAGGTGCGCGAGTTCGCCCGCGCGGTCTTCGCCGACGCCCCGCAGCACACCGATCTCGCCGCGGCCCGGGCTGCGGGATACGCCGACGTGGTGGCGCCGCCGACGTTCGCGATGGTGATCCAGGACCTCACGCTGCAGCAGTTGCTCGCCGAACCCGACTCCGGCATCGTGCTGGCGCGCACCATCCATGCCGAGCAGCGCTTCACGTATTCGCGGCCCATCGTCGCGGGCGACGAGCTCGTCGCGAAGCTGTCGGTCACCGGCATCCGCACGCTCGGCGGCAACGCGATGATCACGAGCGACGCGACCATCACCGATGCCGCCGGCGCGCACGTCGTGACCGCCACCAGCGTGCTGCTGGTGGGCCAGGATGCCGAGGGAGAGGACGCCTGATGGCCGAGTTCATCGTCGGCGACGTGATCGCCGAGCGCACCGTGCATCTGACCCGCGAGTCGCTGGTGCGCTACGCCGGCGCATCCGGCGACTTCAACCCCATCCACTACCGCGACGACGTGGCCGCCTCGGTCGGCCTGCCCGGCGTGCTCGCGCACGGCATGCTGACCATGGGGATCGCCTCATCGGTCGTGCTCGCGGCTCTGCCCGCCGATGTGCGGCTGATCGACTACGGCGTGCGCTTCACCAAGCCCGTCGTCGTCGACCCGGAGACCGGCGCCGACGTGCACGTGGTCGCCAAGGTCGGCGTGGTCGATGAGTCGTCCGCGCGCATCGATCTGACCGTGAAGTCCGCCGAGACCACCGTGCTGGTCAAGGCGCAGCTGCGGGTCGCACTCTGAGATGACATCACTCGAGGTCGCCCCGATCCCGCTGCGCGAGTTGACGACGCTGCGCACCGGCGCCGCCCCTGAGCGGATGCTGGATGCCACGACGCGCACCGAGCTCATCGAGGCCTTGCGCGCGGTGTGGTCCGGCGGAGACGACTGGTTCGTGCTCGGCGGGGGATCGAATCTGTTCGTCGGCGACGAGCCGTTCGAAGGAGCGGTGATCCGCATCCTCACCTCCGGCATCGAGGAGCTTTCGTCGCCGCACGAGGGACGGATCCGGCTGCGCGTGCAGGCCGGACACAACTGGGATGCTCTGGTCGCCTACGCGGTCGAGCGCGGCTATGCCGGAATCGAGGCGATGAGCGGGATCCCCGGCACCGTCGGCGCCGCACCCGTGCAGAACGTCGGAGCGTACGGGCAGGAGATCCAGGAGACCCTGGTGGAGGTGGAGCTGATCGACGAAGGTGCGGAAGACGCCGTCGTGGTGCCCGCCGCCGAGCTGGGGCTGGGTTTTCGCACGTCGGTGCTCAAGCACCACTACGGCGAGGCGCAGCAGCGTCGCGCCGTGATCGTGTCGGTGACCTTCGACCTCGCGGTCACCGGTGGCGCTGGGCGTGTCATCCGCGGCGAGCAGTTGCGCCGGGCCCTGGGTCTGGAGGACTTCGAGCCGGTTCCGCTGGAATGGGTGCGCACGCGCATCCTGCAGACTCGTGCCGCGAAGGGAATGCTGCTGGACGAGCACGATCCCGACACGCACAGCGCCGGGTCGTTCTTCCAGAACGCGATCGTGCCCGAACACGTCGCACGAGCCCTGCCACTCGAGTGCCCGCGCTGGACCGTCGAGCCCGACCTCGACACGTTGACCGTGATACCCCTGGAGAACTACTTCGGGCTGACCCCGCGGCCGGACTCGCCCGAGCGCCTGGTCAAGGTCAGCTCGGCCTGGCTGATCGAGCACTCCGGCATCGGCAAGGGGTTCAGGCTCCCGCGCTCGCGCGCCTCGATCTCGACCAAGCACGCTCTCGCGCTGACCAACAGGGGAGGGGCGAACGCCGCCGAGCTCGGTGAGCTGGCGCGCTTCATCCAGAGTCGAGTGCACGCCGAGTTCGGATTGCTGCTGCAGCCCGAGCCCGTGCTGGTGGGCGTGGAGCTCTAGCTCGCGTCCGCGGCCTCGGGTACGCTCGCCGGCGCCACAGGCCAGGGCTGCGTCGCGCTGAGCGGGACGTTCCTCTCGCTGATCGGCCACAACGGCTGAGCTCGCCGACACCCCGCCGTGACGTCGACACCCCCTGATGCGGACGTCCGCACCAGGGGGTGTCGACGAAGACCCGGGGTCTCGACGCGGAGGGCCAGGAGGCTCAGGAGGCGAACAGGCGCTGCAGGCGCTGCACGCCCTCCAGCAGCTGGTCATCACCCAGCGCGTACGACATGCGGATGTAGCCGGACGGGCCGAAGGCCTCGCCGGGGACGACCGCCACCTCGGCCTGCTCCAGGATGAGGTCTGCCAGCTCGAGCGAGGTGGTCGGCGTCACGCCTCCCCAGGTGCGGCCCAGCAGGCCCTGCACGTCGGGGTACACGTAGAACGCGCCGTGCGGGTTCGGCACGACGAGGCCGTCGATCTTCGACAGCTCCGAGACGATCAGGCGGCGACGGCGGTCGAAGGCCTGACGCATCTTCTCGGCCTCGTCCTGCGGGCCGTTGAGGGCTGCGATCGCGCCGCGCTGAGCGACGTTGTTCACATTGCTGGATAGATGCGACTGCAGATTGCCGGCCATCTTGATGGCATCCGCGGGGCCGACCATCCAGCCCACCCGCCAGCCGGTCATCGCGTACGTCTTCGCGACGCCGTTGACGAGGATCGTCTGCGCGGCCGCCTCCGGGACGGCCTCGACGACCGAGATGGCCTTCACACCGTCGTAGGTGAGGTTCTGGTAGATCTCGTCGGAGATGATCCAGATGCCGTGCTCGACGGCCCACCCGGCGATCGCCTTCGTCTCCTCAGCGGTGTACACCGAGCCCGTCGGGTTCGAGGGGGAGACGAACACGAGCACCGTGGTGCGCTTGGTGCGGGCTGCCTCGAGCTGCTCGACGGTGACCTTGTAGTCCTGGTCGGCGCCGGCGAAGACCTCGACGGGAGTGCCGTCGGCCAGGCGGATCGCCTCGGGGTACGTCGTCCAGTACGGCGCGGGCAGCAGCACCTCGTCGCCCGGGTTCACGACCGCCTGGAACGCCTGGTACACGGACTGCTTGCCGCCGTTGGTGACGATCACCTGGCTGGGTGAGACCTCCAGACCCGAGTCGCGCAGTGTCTTCGCGGCGATCGCCTCGCGCAGCGCGGGAAGACCGGCGGCGGGCGTGTAGCGATAGTTCGCCGGGTCGGCGAGGGCCTCGGCGGCGGCGTCCACGACGAACTGCGGCGTCGCGAAGTCGGGCTCGCCGGCGGCGTAGGAGATGATCGGCTTGCCCTCGGCCTTGAGGGCCTTGGCCTTCGCGTCCACCTTGAGCGTGGCGGACTCGGCGATAGCGGAGAGTTTGCGGGAGAGAGGCGCGCGTTCGGTCACACCTCAGATGCTACTCGGCCGGGGCGCCCGCTTCGAGGGCTGCGTCGCAGTCAGGTGTGGAACGTGTCCGGTACGGCGCAGTAGTCCGCGAACCGGCGGAACGGATGCTGCGGATCGCTGACGTCCACGAGTGCTGTCGCCGCCGTGTGGGGCGTCTCCTCACCGGCCATCAGCCAGATGCTGAAATGCCACATGCCGCGGCGGGTGTCATCCAGCAGTCCCGGGTCTCCCGCGACCACGAGCACTGCATTCTCGCGTGCGCTGCGGAACGGGCCGACGAGCTCGGAGCGCAGAGCATCGGCATCCGGCGCATCCGGAACCTCGGCCGTCGCCGTGATGCCGCGTGCCGTGAACGCCGCGGCGAGCTGTGCGGCGAAGGCTGCGGAGCGGTCGCGATCCGGGCTGGACACGGCGACCAGTCGCGAGCCGTGCGCGTAGGAGTGCAGGAACTCGTCGATGACGCTGTTGAGGAGGTCGGCTTCAACGGACATGGCACCAGGGTACGCCCGGATGGACAGGCGGGGCGGATGGCAGCATCCGTCACCGTTCGATCAGGATGCCGTCCTCATCGGCGTACGCCTTCGCGCCGGGACGGAAGACGACGTCGGCGAACTCGACGACGACGTCGACCTCGCCGACTCCCTCCTTCGCGCTCTTGCGCGGATTCGTCCCCAGCGCCTTCACACCCAACGGCATCCGTCCCAGCGCCGCACTGTCGCGGACGCAGCCGTGGATGATCACGCCGGCCCAGCCGGCATCCACCGCGCTCTGCGCGATCATGTCACCCATCAGCGCCGTCTCCAGGGATCCTGCGCCGTCCACCACCAGCACAGCGCCCTCGCCTGGGGTCTGCAGGATCTGCTTGACCAGCGCGTTGTCCTGAAAGCAGCGCACTGTGCGGATGGGACCTTCGAACCGTGTGACGCCGCCGAAGGAGCGCAGCTGCAGCGGGAGGGACTGCAGGGCCTCGCCGTGCAGGTCGTACAGGTCGGCGGTGGCGGTCATCGAGACTCCTTCGCGGGAACGGATGCGCGATGCGGGAACACCTGCACGACCGGATGACGGTTCCGGCCGTGCAAGTGCTCCCCGATCGTGCGGGTGCGTCAGCTGAACTGATTCATCGTGTTGTGCTGGCCGCCGGCCTTCAACGCGGCCTCGCCCGCGAAGTACTCCTTGTGGTTGTCGCCGAGGTCGCTTCCGGCCATGTTCTGGTGCTTGACCGTGGCGATGCCCTGGCGGATCTCCTGGCGCTGCACGTCGCGGACGTAGGTCAGCATCCCCTCGTCGCCGAAGTAGCCCTTGGCGAGATTGTCGGTCGACAGGGCGGCCGTGTGGTATGTCGGCAGAGTGATCAGGTGGTGGAAGATGCCGGCACGGGCCGAGCCGTCGCGCTGGAAGGTGCGGATCTTCTCATCGGCGATGCGAGCGAGCTCCGTGTCGTCGTACTCGACGCTCATCAGCTTGTCGCGGTCGTACGAGGACACGTCCCGGCCCTGCGCGACGAGGTCGTCGAAGGCCTGCTGACGGAAGTTCAGCGTCCAGTTGAACGACGGGCTGTTGTTGTAGACGAGCTTCGCGTTCGGGACCGCCTCGCGGATGCGGTCGACCATGCCGGCGATCTGCTCGACGTGCGGCTTCTCGGTCTCGATCCACAGCAGGTCCGCGCCGTTCTGCAGCGAGGTGATGCAGTCCAGGACCACGCGGTCCACGCCGGTGCCCGGACGGAACTGGTACAGGTTGCTCGCCAGTCGCTTCGGCCGCAGCAGCCGCCCGTCGCGGTTGATGACGACGTCGCCGTTGCCGAGGTCTGCTGTGGTGATCTCCTCCACGTCGAGGAACGAGTTGTACTGGTCGCCCAGGTCTCCGGGCTCGCGCGTGACGGCGAGCTTCTGGGTGAGCCCGGCACCGAGCGAGTCGGTGCGGGCGACGATGACACCGTTGTCGATGCCGAGTTCGAGGAAGGCGTAGCGGACCGCGTTGATCTTCGCGAGGAAGTCCTCGTGCGGAACCGTGACCTTGCCGTCCTGGTGGCCGCACTGCTTCTCGTCCGAGACCTGGTTCTCGATCTGGATGGCGCAGGCGCCCGCCTCGATCATCTTCTTCGCGAGCAGGTAGGTCGCCTCGGGGTTGCCGAACCCGGCGTCGATGTCGGCGATGATCGGGACGACGTGGGTCTCGAAGCCGTCGATCTGGGAGCGGATGAACTCCTCGGCCGTCTCGTCGCCGGCCGCGCGGGCGGCGTCCAGCTGGGTGAACAGCAGGTCGAGCTCCCGAGCATCCGCCTGCCGCAGGAACGTGTACAGCTCCTGGATCAGGGCGGGGACCACCGTCTTCTCGTGCATCGACTGGTCGGGCAGCGGCCCGAACTCCGAGCGGAGAGCTGCGACCATCCATCCGGACAGGTATAGGTAGCGCTTGTTCGTCGACTTCAGGTGCTTCTTGATGGAGATGAGCTTCTGCTGCCCGATGAAACCGTGCCAGACGCCCAGCGACTGGGTGTACACCGAGGAGTCCGCGTCGTACTCGGCCATGTCGCGGCGCATGATGTCGGCGGTGTACTGCGCGATCTCGAGCCCGGTGCGGAATCGGTTCTGCGCCCGCATGCGTGCAGCCGACTCCGGGTCGATGGCGTCCCAGCCGGATCCGTTCGCGTCCTTCAGCTCCTGGATGGCGGCGATGTCGTCCTGGTAACGAGTCATGTCATGTCCTTCTGATGGGTGTGCGGATCGTCAGTCGTTCTCGGTCAGGAAGCGCGAGCCGGGCAGCGTCAGGAAGGCCGGGAACTCGGGGCGCAGCGCCACCTCGCGGAACACCTCGGCGGCGTCGTCGAAGCGGTCGCCAGGCGTGCGCGGCATCTGCGCGAGCATCTCGTCGATCAGGCGCTCCACGTAGCCGGCGGTGATCAGATCGCCCTCCTCGGTGCGGCGATCCTGGTGGATCCACTGCCACACCTGCGAGCGGCTGATCTCGGCCGTAGCGGCGTCCTCCATCAGGTCTTCGATCGCCACGGCGCCCTGGCCGCGCAGCCAGGCCTCGAGGTAGCGGATAGCCACCGACACGTTCTCGCGCACGCCCTTCTCGGTGATCGGGCGGCCGATGCGCAGGTCGAGCAGCTGCTCGGCCGTCACCTCGACATCGTCGCGCTGACGCTCCAGCTGATGCGGGCGCTCGCCGAGGACCGCGTCGAACTCCGCCTGTGCGGCGGGGATCAGGTCGGGGTGTGCGACCCAGGTGCCGTCGAATCCGTCAGCGGCTTCTCGCTGCTTGTCGGCCGACACCTTCTCCAGTGCGCGCTCTGTCACCTCGGGGTCGCGGCGGTTCGGGATGAATGCGCTCATGCCGCCGATGGCATATGCCCCGCGCTTGTGGCAGGTCTTCACGAGCAGCTCGGTGTACGCCCGCATGAACGGCACGGTCATGGTGACCTCGCTGCGGTCGGGGAGCACGAATCGAGCGCCGCGGCCGCGGTAGTTCTTGATGATCGAGAAGATGTAGTCCCAGCGGCCGGCGTTCAGGCCCGCGCAGTGGTCGCGCAGCGCGTAGAGGATCTCGTCCATCTCGAAGGCGGCCGGCAGAGTCTCGATCAGCACCGTCGCGCGGATGGTGCCGTGCGGGATGCCGATGTACTCCTCGCTGAACGAGAAGACGTCGTCCCACAGTCGCGCCTCCTCGGCGGACTCCAGCTTGGCGATGTAGAAGTACGGACCGCGGCCGGCGTCGATCAGCGCCTGCGCATTGTGGAAGAAGTACAGCCCGAAATCGACCAGCGAGCCGGATGCCGACAGCGTGCGCCCGGTGCGGTCGGTGAAGTCCATGTGCTTCTCGCCGAGGTGCCACCCGCGCGGGCGCATCACGATCGTCGGGGTCTGCTCGGCGGTGACACGGTATTCCTTGCCGTCGGCCGTGGTGTGGGACAGCTCGCCGCGGATCGCGTCGCGCAGCGACAGCTGACCGCCGATGACGTTGCTCCAGACAGGGCTGGTGGCGTCCTCCTGATCGGCCAGCCACACCCGTGCGCCGGAGTTCAGGGCGTTGATGGTCATCTTCGGATCGGTCGGGCCGGTGATCTCCACGCGGCGGTCCTCCAGGCCCGGCCCTGCGCCGGCGACGCGCCAGTCGGCATCCTCACGGATGTGCGCGGTGTCGTCGCGGAAGCGGGGGTCATGGCCGTTGCCGATCTCGAACCGGCGGCGCATGCGGTCGGCGAGGCGATCATGGCGGCGACCGGCGAAGCGGTGGTGCAGCTCGGTGAGGAAGGCGATCGCCTCGGGGGTGAGGATCTCGTCGAACCGGTCGTGCATCGGGCCGGTGATGCGCAGTGCGGGACCCATGGCGGCGACGGCGGTGCCGACGGCCTGGATCGGGGTGGTCTGAGACGCAGTGGGGATGCTCATGATCTTTCTCCTCCGTGAGATGTCGGTCGGCACCGGGTGTTTCGGCATCCGATGGTTCGATGGGCCGGGTGGCTTGCATCCACTCTGCGAGAACTTCGACCGCATCCCCGACCAAATGCAGTGAGAAGTTCAACGGAATTTCTGTTTTCGTGACAGAATCACCCGCATGGCAGTCGCAGACCCACTGGAAGACACTGACGCTCTCACCATCGGGCGCCGCATCCGTCAGCTGCGCACGGAGCGGGGGATGACGCTGGAGCAGCTCGCCGGGCTCATCGACCGGGCCCCCAGCCAGCTCTCCATGTTCGAGACGGGCAAGCGCGAGCCCAAGCTCACGCTGCTGCAGGTCATCGCCCGTGCGCTGGGCACGACGATCGACGCTTTGCTCGAGGGCGAGCCGCTGGATGAGCGCAGCACGATGGAGATCGCGTTGGAGCGCGCCATGAAGGGCTCCACGTTCCAGGCGCTCGGCATCTCGCCGTTCCGCATCGCGAAGTCGGTGCCGTCCGAGGCGCTCACCGCCATGCTCGCCCTGCACGGCGAGATCGAACGGCTTCGCGACGAGCGCGCAGCGACCCCTGAGGAGGCGCGGCGCGCGAACGTCGAGCTGCGCCATCTCATGCGCAATCAGGACAACTACTTCGCCGAGCTCGAGGCGAAGGCCGCCGAGATACTCGCGGCCGTGAAGCATCCCGGAGGCCCGCTCACTCAGCGCACGGCATCCGAGATCGCCGCCCATCTCGGTTTCACCCTGCACTACGCACCCGACCTGCCTCAGACCACGCGCAGCGTCGCCGACCTCGCCAACGGCCGGCTGTACCTCTCCAGCAGCATTCCCGCCAAGGGCGACGCGCGCACGGCCGTGCTGCAGGCGCTGTCCAGTCGCATGCTCGGTCACGGCGAGCCCCGCAGCTACGCCGAGTTCCTGCGTCAGCGGGTGGAGACGAATTACCTCACCGGCGCGCTGCTCGTGCCCGAGGCGCATGTCGTGCCCGTGCTGCAGGAGGCCAAGGCCCGCCGGGCGATCTCGATCGAGGATCTGCGCGACGCCTATTCAGTCTCGTACGAGACGGCCGCGCACCGGTTCACGAACCTCGCCACCCGGCACCTGGACATCCCCGTGCACTTCCTCAAGGTGCACGAGTCGGGCACGATCACCAAGGCGTACGAGAACGACGATGTGAACTTCCCCACCGATCGCCTCGGCTCCATCGAGGGGCAGATGTGCTGCCGCCGCTGGACGAGCCGCGAGGTGTTCGACGTCGAGGACCGCTTCAACCCGTACTACCAGTACACCGACACCGGCAACGGCACCTACTGGTGCACCGCGCGCGTGGAGCCGTCGAGCGAAGGGCTGCACTCGGTCAGCGTCGGAGTGCGCTTCGACGACACCAGGTGGTTCGTCGGACGCGACACGAACAACCGCGGGGTCTCCAAGCACTCCGTCGAGACGTGCTGCCGTCGCGCGCCCGCCGAACTGGAGGAGCGCTGGCGCGAGCAGTCCTGGCCGAACGTGCGCACCCCGCGCACGCTGCTCGCCACGCTGCCGACCGGGTCATTCCCCGGAGTCGACACCACGGACGTGTACGAGTTCCTCGAGGCGCACGCTCCGCGCTGAGGTGCGGTGCGGCTGCCGCGGTGCGTCGCGAGGCGGCTGCGGCTGCCGCGGGAAAGTGCGCTTCGCGCGGGCGGATGCGGGTGATCGGCCCGCGGGAGGCGCATTTCTCCGCGCGAAGCGCACCGGTGTGCGGCACGGGTCAGCCGCGGCGCGAAGCGGATGCTCAGGCCGAGTGCCCCGCCGCGTGCAGCGCCGCCCACAGCTCCGCGCGCGCCGGAAACGACGACAGGTCCGTTCCGAGCAGGGTCGAGGCCCGCGCGATGCGGGTGCGCAGAGTGTGCCGGTGGATTCCGAGGGCCGCGGCGGTGCGCTCGCTGTGCGCGTCGTGCTCCAGCCACACGCGCAGCGTGCGCTCCAGGTCGGCTCCGTCCGCCGATTCGTGAGCGTGCAACGGAGCGAGGCGCGAGCGGGCGAGCAGGCGCACCTCCTCGGTGCTCAACGCGCCCAGCACTCCGCCGGGAATCGCATCGGCGTACCGCTTCACGCCCGCACCGCCCCGTTGCAGGGCGGTGAGCGCCTGGGCGTGCGCGCGGGAGAAGGCGGTGTAGTCCACGGCATCCGACACCCCGGCACGCAGCGCGAACCGACCGGCCAACTGGTCCAGCATCCCCGCCTGGTCGACGCCGATGCACATCACGAGCCCGTCGGGGCTCTCGGCGACGAAAGCGCCGCCCTCGGCCCGGTCCCACCAGTCGATGACCGCGCCGGAACGATCCGTCTCGGCGACGGCCACCACGACCGGGGCCGGCGGGAGCGATCCGAGCACCCGCCGTGCGGGCGCGGGATCGTCGGTGAGCAGCGTGGCGAGCACCTGCGTGCGCAGGCGGCGGCGTGCTCGGGCCAGCTGCTCGTTCTGCTCCAGCGCCAGGCCCGCCATCGCGATCACCGAGCTCACCACCGCCCGAGCCTCCGGATCCAGCGCCGCGGCGGCGATCGCCAGTGCGCCGCGCAGCCGGCCGGTGCGCCCCAGCGTGAAGATCGTGAACGTCTCCGACCCGTCCTCGATCGTCCTGCTCGCGGAACCTCCGCGCGCCATCAGTCCGGCGACCTCGCCGGCGACGGCATCCGTCTGCCCCGGCTCGGACGGCGGATGCTGATGCGCGAGCGCTCCGCTCGCATCGAACAGGCCCACCCAGCAGCCGAGCCGTTGCGACAGCTCAGACAGGGCCGACTCGAGTCCGCGCGGCCGCAGTGCGGCGACTGCCAGGGCGCGATGAGCCTCCAGCGCCCAGGTGCGCCGGGCGTAGGCGTGCGCGGCGATGGCGCCGGCGTGCACGCGCGCGATCGCCAGGAACGGGATGTCGTAGGGGACCTCGAACAGAGCCAGCCCGATGTCGGTGCAGGCGGCGATGAGCTCGTCGGGCACGCCCTGCCGGTGCACGCCCGACCCGAACCCGAGCGCGAGCACGCCTCGGCGCACGAGCCGCGCGACGTAGTCCGCGGCGGCCTTCTCGTCGTGCTCGTCCAACTGGGCCCCGGTGGTCAGCAGCAGCAGGCCGTCGGAGAGGAACGGCGTCGGATCGACCAGATCGGAGTTGTGCACCCACTGCACCTCTCGATCCAGCGCGTCCGGGGCCATCGCCGGCTCGGGCGTGACCAGCGAGAGCCGCAGCTCGGCGTGGTCCAGAAGCAGGCGCAGGGTCGGTGCGGGAGTGTCCACGGCGGCGACTCCTTTATACGCATCGGTGGATTCTGTTCTCTGATTGTACGACTGGGCGAAAGACTTCCTCGGGTCGGCGACGTAGCCTCGCCTTATGACCCTCATCGACGAGACCACCTCGATCCCCGTCGGCGGCCCCGCGCTCGAGCAGGTGCGCCGCCTCGTCACGGCGCTCCCCGGGCCGCGCTCGGCCGCGATGCTCGCGCGGAAGTCGGATGCCGTCGCCGCCGGCGTCGCGCACTCCATGCCCGTCTCGGTCGTGGCTGCGGGCGGCGGAGTGATCCTCGATGCCGACGGCAACTCGCTCATCGACCTCGGCTCGGGCATCGCCGTCACGAGCGTCGGCAATGCGCATCCGAAGGTCGCTGCGGCGATCGCCGCGCAGGCCGCGCAGTTCACCCACACCTGCTTCATGATCTCGCCCTACGAGTCGTACGTCGAGGTCGCCGAGGCGCTGAACCGCCTGACCCCCGGCACGTTCGCGAAGAAGACCGCCTTGTTCAACTCGGGTGCCGAGGCGGTCGAGAACGCCATCAAGATCGCGCGCAAGCACACGGGACGCCCGGCCGTGGTCGCCTTCGACCACGGCTACCACGGCCGCACCAACCTGACCATGGCGCTGACGGCCAAGGCGATGCCGTACAAGGCGGGCTTCGGTCCGTTCGCCCCCGAGGTCTACCGCGTGCCCGGTTCGTACCCTTACCGCGACGGGCTGTCCGGATCGGAAGCAGCCCAGCGCGCCATCAGCCTCATCGAGAAGCAGATCGGCGCCGACAGTCTGGCCGCCGTCATCATCGAACCGATCCAGGGCGAGGGCGGCTTCATCGTCCCCGCCGACGGCTTCCTCGACGCGGTCGTGGCATGGTGCCGCGAAAACGGCGTCGTCTTCATCGCCGACGAGGTGCAGACCGGCTTCGCCCGCACCGGCGCGATGTTCGCCAGCGAGATCTTCGGCATCGAGCCCGACCTCGTCACCACGGCCAAGGGCATCGCCGCCGGTCTGCCGCTCGCCGGCGTGACCGGGCGTGCGGAGATCATGGATGCCGCACACGCCGGTGGTCTGGGCGGCACCTACGGCGGCAACCCCGTTGCCTGCGCTGCAGCGCTCGCCGCGATCGACGCCTTCGAGAACGACGGTCTCGTCGAGCGGGCGCAGCGGATCGGTGCGATCCTGCGCGACCGGCTCGGCGCCATCCAGGCATCCGACCCGCGCATCGGCGAGGTGCGCGGGCACGGCGCGATGATGGCCGCCGAGTTCATCGACCCCGACACGGGCGCTGCCGATGCCGCCCTCACCGCAGCCGTCGCCAAGGCGGCCATCGCGGAGGGCGTCGTGGTGCTGACCTGCGGCACGTTCGGCAACGTCATCCGCTTCCTGCCTCCGCTGTCCATCGGCGACGACCTGCTGAACGAGGGCCTCGACGTCATCGCCGCCGCCCTCTCCGGCGCACGCCCCTAGACCGCCGGCCGCGATCCCGGTCGGGGGATCTCGGATCGCGGCCGGCAACCTCCCCCGCAACGGAACTCCTCCAGAATCGAGACGAATCATGAGCACAGTCGCATCGAACGAGCAGGACCTGCTGGCCCGCGTTCCCGGAAAGCTCTTCATCGGCGGACAGTGGATCGACGCCGAGGAGGGACGCACGTTCGACGTGCGCGATCCCTCGACGGGCGATGTGATCGCATCCATCGCGGATGCGACGCCGGCCGACGGCATCCGCGCACTCGACGCCGCCGTCGCCGCCCAACAGGACTGGGCGGCGACCGCGCCGCGCACCCGCAGCGACATCCTGCGCCGCGCTTTCGACCTCGTGCAGGCGCACAAGGAGGACCTGGCTCTGCTGATGACGCTCGAGATGGGCAAGCCGCTGGCCGAGTCCCGCGGCGAGGTCGTCTACGGCGGCGAGTTCCTGCGCTGGTTCAGCGAGGAGGCCGTGCGCATCGACGGACGCTACGGCAGCAACCCTGAGGGCACCGGTCACATGGTCGTCTCGCAGCGTCCCGTGGGGCCGTCGTTCTTCATCACCCCGTGGAACTTCCCGTTCGCGATGGCGACGCGCAAGATCGCACCCGCGCTCGCCGCGGGCTGCACGGTCGTCGTCAAGCCGCCGGCATTGACCCCCCTGACCACGATCTTCTTCGCGAAGCTGCTGGAGGAGGCGGGGCTGCCCGCCGGAGTGGTCAACGTCGTGCAGACCGCTCGCTCGGGCGCACTGTCGGCCCCGATCATCGCCGACCCGCGACTGCGCAAGCTCTCGTTCACCGGATCGACCGAGGTGGGCCGCAAGCTCATCGCCCAGGCCGCCGACGGCATCCTGCGGGTCTCGATGGAGCTGGGCGGCAACGCGCCCTTCGTCGTGTTCGAGGATGCCGATCTCGACAAGGCCGTCGACGGCGCCCTGTTGGCGAAGTTCCGCAACATCGGCCAGGCGTGCACGGCCGCGAACCGGTTCATCGTGCACGAGTCGATCGCGGAGGAGTTCGCGCGGCGGGTCACCGATCGCGTGAAGGACATGAAGATCGGCCGCGGCACCGAGGACGGCGTGACCATCGGTCCGCTGATCGACGCGGATGCCGTCGACAAGGCGAAGCAATTGGTCGGCGATGCGGTGGACCGCGGCGCGCGCCTGCTGGCCGGAGGCAATGCGCTGGATGGCGCGGGCACGTTCTACGAGCCGACCGTCATCACCGACGTGGCCGCCGGCAGCGACATCCTGCGTGAGGAGATCTTCGGCCCGGTCCTCGCCATCGCGACCTTCGCCGACGAGGCGGAGGCCGTCCGGCTGGCCAACGACACCGAGTACGGGCTGGTGTCGTACGTGTTCACCGAGGACCTCGCACGCGGGCACCGCATGATCGACGCGCTCGAGACCGGCATGATGGGCCTGAACGTGGGCGTGGTCTCCAACGCGGCCGCTCCGTTCGGCGGCGTCAAGCAGTCCGGCATCGGCCGCGAGGGCGGCGCCGAGGGCATCCACGAGTACCTGTCCACCAAGTACACCCTGATCCCCAACTCCTGACCCACCCGCAAAGACCGTCTGTGGGGCGCAAAAGCACCGTTCGCGGGGCCTGAAGCCGACGCCTGCGCCCCACAGACGGGCATGAGAGAGGAACCGACATGACTGACTACGCCGTCATCAACCCGGCCACCGGCGAGACCCTCGCCACCTACGACACCTTCACCGATGCGCAGATCGAGGATGCCGTGGCCCGCGCGGCATCCGCGGCCGTCACCTGGGCGGCCGCATCGCCCGCCGACCGTGCCGTGGTCGTCCGCCGCATCGCCGAACTGCACCGCTCGCGCAAGGACGAGCTCGGCGCGATCATCGTCCGCGAGATGGGCAAGCCGATCGCCGCAGCCGTGGGCGAGGTGGAGTTCGCCGCCGACATCATCGAGTTCTACGCCGACAACATCGACAAGATCACCGCCGACCAGCCGCTGGACATCCTGGGCGACGGGACCGCGGTCGTGCGCCGTGCGCCGCTGGGCGCGCTGCTCGGGATCATGCCGTGGAACTTCCCGGCCTACCAGGTGGCACGCTTCGCCGCGCCGAACCTGGCCATCGGCAACACGATCATCCTCAAGCACGCGTCGCAGTGCCCCGAGTCGGCCGCGGCCCTCGAGGCGATCTACCGCGACGCGGGGCTGCCCGACGGCGGGTACGTCAACGTGTACGCCACGAACGAGCAGGCGGCGACCATCATCGCCGACCCGCGCGTGCACGGCGTCTCGGTGACCGGATCCGAGCGCGCCGGTGCGGCAGTGGCGGAGGTCGCCGGCCGCAACCTGAAGAAGGTGGCACTGGAGCTGGGCGGATCCGACCCGTTCATCGTCCTCTCCACCGACGACATGGATGCCGTGGTGCAGAGCGCCGTCGACGCGCGCCTGGACAACAACGGCCAGTCCTGCAACGGCGCGAAGCGCTTCATCGTGATCGACGCGCTGTACGACGAATTCACGACGAAGTTCGCCGCGGCGCTGTCGGCGGTCTCGGCCGAGGACCCGACGCGCGAGGACACCGTGCTCGGACCGCTCTCGTCGGAGACGGCGGCCGCGCGCCTGCAGGAGCAGATCGACACGGCGCTCGCGCAGGGCGCGACCCTGCTGATCGGCGGCACGCGCGAGGGCACCTTCTTCGCCCCGACCTTGCTCGCCGACGTCACGCCGGAGATGGACGTGTACCGCGAGGAGCTGTTCGGCCCCGCCGCGGTCGTCTACCGCGTCGCCGATGAGGACGCCGCCGTCGCGCTCGCCAACGACACCTCCTTCGGCCTCGGCTCCTACGTCTTCACGACGGATGCCGAGCAGGCCGACCGGGTCGCAGACGGCATCGAGGCGGGCATGGTCTACGTGAACCTCGTGCTCGCCGACAGCCCCGAGCTGCCCTTCGGCGGCGTCAAGCGCAGCGGCACCTCGCGGGAGCTGGGGCTGCTGGCCGCCGACGAGTTCGTCAACAAGAAGCTCATCCGCAAGGGCTGACAGCGTGCGCGCAGGCACGGCCGTCGCGCGCCGGCCTTCGCTCGCCGAGTCCCTCCGCAGGGGCGTGCGTGCGAGTTTCGATTCGGCGGCGCGTCGTCTGGATGCGGGCTCGGCGGCAGGAATTCTGGTGGGTGTGCAACGAATCACGCTCATCCGGGAATGACTGTGTGAGGACCCGGAAAGGGGAGGCACATGGACACTCTCGATGAGCGGCTCGCGGCTATGGCAGAGACGTTGCCGGCGGACGCGAGGAACGAAGCGCGCCGGATGGTGCGCGCAACCGCACCGACGCGCCGGAGGTTGGCGCGGTGGATGCTGCCGTCGATCGTCGGCGGTGTGGTGGTGCTGACTGCGGGTACCAGCGTCGCAGTGGCGACGATGTCGCATTGGGCGGGCGTCGGGATGCCATTGGAGAATGTGCGCAACGAGCAGCCGATCCCGGTGAACTGGGTCACGGAATCCGGTCACTCGGAGCAGTGCCGGGCATGGATCGAGATCCACAATCCGCAGGACGGCGATCGGGCTGCACTGGATGAGGCGATCCTCGCGCACGATTGGGCCGGCCTCGGACAGCGGATGTACGACGACGGTGCGCCGAGACCAGATGACGCAGATGGCGAGTCGAGGGTCGGCGACGGGCTGGAGCCGGTGCTGCGCGCGTTCGCGGAGGATACCTTCCCCGGCGTCACGTGGCTCAGCACCGGTACGGGGACGACGACCCGCGCCGTGGACGCGACAGGATTCACCTGCGTGCCGGAGACCGAATGACCACCGACGATCGAAGAGCGCGGGTGGAACGGGCGGTGCAGGAGCATGCGCCGGCGCTGCTGGGCTACTTCGCTCGACGCGCCGTGCAGCGCGAGGACGCGGCGGATCTGCTGGCGGAGACGCTGCTGGTCCTGTGGCGCCGCTCCCGTTCGTTGCCGGACGCCGATGACGAGATCCGCCCCTGGATGTTCGGCATTGCGAGGAACGTGCTGATGCATCATCAGCGGCACCGAGCTCGACAAGGCGCACTCGTCGACCGGCTCCGCGGCATTCTGTCCACCATCCCGAGACCCGGATTCACGGATTCCTCCGCCTACGACGATCTGCATCGGGCGATCGCCAAGCTCTCATCCACGGACCGCGACATCATCGGACTGGTGCACTGGGAAGGATTCTCGCTGATCGAGGTATCGCGGATGCTCGGGATGAAGGAGGGCACCGTGCGCAGCCGCTATCACCGTGCTCGCTCGGCGCTGCGCGAGAGCCTGTCAGACGACCCGCCGCCCCCGCCGCACGCGGGCATAGGCTCGAGCCATGGTCACCGTCGCTGAGAACATGGTCCACTCGCTCCGAGCCAACGGCATCGATCGCGTCTACGGCATCCCGGGCGATTCGCTGAACGGATTCACCGACGCCCTCCGCAAGGACGGGACGATCCGATGGGTGCACGTCCGGCACGAGGAATCGGCGGCGTTCGCCGCGGCGGCGGATGCTGCGCTCACCGGCGAGCTCGCGGTCGTCGCGGGCTCCTGCGGGCCGGGCAACCTGCACCTCATCAACGGTCTCTACGACGCGAACCGCTCCCGAGTGCCCGTGCTGGCGATCGCCGCGCACATCCCCACGGTCGAGATCGGCACCGGCTACTTCCAGGCGACGCATCCCGAGGAGCTGTTCCGCGAATCCAGCGTCTACGTCGAATACGTCGCCGACCCGGTGCAGATGCCTCGTCTGATGGAGATCGCCATGCGCGCGGCCATCGAGAAGCGCGGCGTCGCCGTGCTCGTCATCCCCGGCGATGTCGCGCTCGCCGAGATCGCCGACGATCGGGCCGTCGTCATCCCGCGCACCCGCCCGGTCATAGTCCCCAGCGGCGTGGAGCTGGAGCAGGCCGCCACGCTGCTGAACGCGGCGAAGAAGGTGACGATCCTCGCCGGCGCCGGTGTCGAAGGCGCTCACGACGAGGTGATCGCCCTGGCCGACCGACTCGGCGCGCCCATCGTGCACGCTCTGCGAGGCAAGGAGTTCATCGAGTACGACAACCCCTTCGACGTCGGCATGACCGGGCTGCTCGGCTTCGCATCCGGATTCCGAGCCATGGACGACGCCGACACCCTGCTCATCCTCGGTTCCGACTTCCCGTACACGCAGTTCTACCCGGATGGTGCGACCACGATCCAGGTGGACATCCGCGGCGAGCAGCTCGGCAAGCGGCATCCGCTGGATCTCGGGCTGGTCGGCGACGTGCGCGCGACGGCCGATGCTCTGCTGCCGCGTCTGAAGGAGAAGACGAACCGCGCGCACCTCGACGACGCGACCGAGCACTACCGCAAGACGCGGGCGAAGATGGACGACCTTGCGGTGCCGGCGCGCGGCAAGGCGCCGATCCACCCGCAGTATCTGGCACGGCTGATCGATGAGGCAGCGGCATCCGATGCCATCTTCACCGCCGATGTCGGCTCGCCCACCGTGTGGGCCGCGCGCTACTTCACCATGACCGAGAAGCGCCGCCTGATCGGATCGTTCAACCACGGCTCGATGGCCAACGCGATCATGCACGCGATCGGCGCGCAGGTCGCCCGCCCCGACCAGCAGGTCATCGCTCTGGCCGGTGACGGGGGACTGGCGATGATGCTCGGCGAGCTCATCACGATCACGCAGAACAAGCTGCCGGTGAAGACCATCGTCGTGAACAACTCCTCGCTCAACTTCGTCGAGCTGGAGATGAAGGCCGCCGGATTCGTGACATACGGCACCGACCTGCACAACCCCGACTTCGCGGCCGTGGCGCAGGCGCTCGGCATCTTCGCCCGTCGCGTGGAGCGCTCGGAGGATCTGCCGGATGCCGTCGCCGAGGTGCTCGCACACGATGGGCCTGCGCTGCTGGACGTCGTCACCGAGCGCCAGGAGCTCTCGATGCCGCCGGCGATCAGCGCCGAGCAGGTGAGGGGCTTCGCACTCTACGCCATCCGCACGGTCATGTCCGGCCGCGGAGACGAACTGCTCGACCTGGCCCGCGCGAACTGGCGGCAGCTCTTCTGAGCGCGTCTGTTCCCGGTCGACCCGGCGGCCGCGACTCACGCGGAACACGCCGCGACTCACGCGGGAGTCGGCTCGGTTCGGTCGGAGGGATCGGATGCCGTACACTTGAGGGGCAGTTGTCTGCATCATTCACCGTGCCTTCACCGGCGCGGCGGGATGCGGACCCAGAGGCCATCCGGTCTCTAGGGCGGTAGCTCAATTGGCAGAGCAGCGGTCTCCAAAACCGCAGGTTGCAGGTTCGATTCCTGTCCGCCCTGCGCGTCAGCACACAGGCTGACTCACGAAAGGTGCTTGCACGATGGATCAGGACGACGTTCGCGGCGATATCGTCGCAGCAGGATCGTACTCCCTGCGTGACAAGCAGCTCGGCTTCTTCGGTCGCATCCTGCTGTTCCTCCGTCAGGTGATCAGCGAACTGCGCAAGGTCATCACGCCGACCCGCAAGGAGCTCGTCAAGTTCACCGTCGTCGTGCTGGTGTTCGTGGTGATCGTGATGGCCCTGGTATACGGCCTCGACTCGCTCTTCGGCTACGTGAGCCACGTCGTGTTCGGCGTTCCCGGCAGCTGACGCACCCTTCGACAGGCTCAGGGACCACCCGCTGATCCTCGCAGTGAACGGAAAGAATCAACGTGTCTGAACGATATTCCGACGATGCAGACTGGGCGACGGCCGCTGAGCAGTCCAGCGAAGAGGACGAGGCCCAGGAGGGCAACATCCTCGCCGAGCAGGAGCGCTCCTCCTCGTCCGCCGAGCACGTCGCCCTGCACGTCGAGGACGAGGACGACGCTGCAGAAGAGTACGTGGACGACACGAACGACATCGAAATCGAAGACCCGGAGGCGGACGCGATCGTGAACGACGCTCTCAACCTGGACGAAGCGGCTGAATCACAGGCAGCCGCCGAGGTCCTCAACGACGCCGTGGCGGAGGACACCGCCGAGGAGCAGGCTGCTGCAGCCGAAGAGGTCACCCCCTATGACGGACCCGACGTCGGCGCTGCCGATGGGCAGGGCGACGCCGACGAGGAGCCTGCAGAAGACGCGGCCGACGAGACCGTCGAGGAGGACCCGTACGAGGCCTTCCGGATGGATCTGCGGATGCTCCCGGGCAAGTGGTACGTCATCCACTCCTACGCCGGCTTCGAGCGCAAGGTGAAGGCCAACATCGAGCAGCGCAAGTCGACGCTCGAGGTCGAGGACGACATCTACCAGATCGAGGTCCCGATGGAGGACGTCGTCGAGATCAAGAACGGCCAGCGCAAGATGGTCAACCGCGTGCGCATCCCGGGCTACGTGCTCGTGCGCATGGAGCTCAATGAGGACACCTGGTCCGTCGTGCGCCACACCCCGGGTGTCACCGGCTTCGTGGGCAACGCCCACAACCCGACCCCGTTGCGTTTCGAAGAGGCCTTCAACATGCTCAAGGCGCTCGTCGAGGTCAAGGACGTCCCCACTGCGAAGTCCATCGCCGCAAAGGGCGGCGTCGCCGTCGCCCGTCCGATGGCTGCGGAGATCGACTTCGAGGTCGGCGAGACCATCACCATCAAGGAGGGCTCGTTCGCGGGTCTTCCCGGCACGATCAGCGAGATCAACGCCGCGGCCGGCAAGCTCACGGTTCTCGTGTCGCTCTTCGAGCGCGAGACCCCGGTCGAGCTGTCGTTCGAGCAGGTCACCAAGATGCTCTGATCGCCCTTTTCGGGTAAGATCAAGAGGTTTGTGCGCGAGCACGAACGCCACCGCGCCTCGGAGATGCCGGGGAGGCGGGAGAGGGATGCCACGGCATCCACTCGATGAAAGGAAGAAGAATGGCACCCAAGAAGAAGGTGACCGGCCTGATCAAGCTTCAGATCAACGCCGGTGCCGCCAACCCGGCGCCGCCGATCGGCCCCGCGCTCGGTCAGCACGGCGTCAACATCATGGAGTTCTGCAAGGCGTACAACGCCGCGACCGAGTCGCAGCGCGGCAACGTCATCCCCGTCGAGATCACCGTCTACGAGGACCGCAGCTTCACGTTCGTCCTGAAGACCCCGCCGGCAGCAGAGCTGATCAAGAAGGCGGCAGGCGTGCCCAAGGGCTCCGCCACTCCGCACACCGTCAAGGTCGCGAAGATCACGGCCGAGCAGGTCCGTCAGATCGCCGAGCAGAAGCAGGCCGACCTGAACGCGAACGACATCGACGCCGCGTCGAAGATCATCGCCGGAACCGCCCGCTCCATGGGCATCACGGTCGAGGGCTGAGGGAGATAATCATGGCTACCAAGTCCAAGGCATACCAGGCTGCTGTCGCGAAGATCGAGGCAGACCGTTTCTACACCCCGACCGAGGCAGTCGCCCTCGCGAAGGAGACCGGGTCGGCGAAGTTCGACTCCACCGTCGAGGTCGCGCTGAAGCTCGCCGTCGACCCCCGCAAGGCCGACCAGATGGTGCGCGGCACCGTCATGCTCCCGCACGGCACGGGCAAGACCGCCCGCGTCATCGTCTTCGCCAACGGCCCGGCTGCTGAGGCCGCCATCGCCGCAGGCGCCGACGAGGTCGGTGGCGCCGAGCTGATCGAGAAGGTCGCCGGCGGCTGGACCGACTTCGACGCAGCCGTGTCGACCCCCGAGCTCATGGGCCAGGTCGGTCGTCTGGGCAAGGTGCTCGGACCGCGCGGTCTGATGCCGAACCCGAAGACCGGCACCGTGACTCCGAACCCGGCCAAGGCCGTCGAGGAGATCAAGGGCGGAAAGATCGAGTTCCGCGTCGACAAGCACGCCAACGTGCACTTCATCGTCGGCAAGGCCTCGTTCTCCTCCGAGCAGCTGGATGAGAACATCTCGGCAGCCCTCGAGGAGATCGTGCGCCTGAAGCCGTCGAGCGCCAAGGGCCGTTACATCCAGAAGGGCGTCGTGTCCACCACGTTCGGCCCCGGCATCCCGCTGGACGTCAACACCATCTGAGCCTGACTCACGAAGAGGCCCCCGCCCGCGGCGGGGGCCTCTTCGCGTCCGACGCGTCGCCGGCGCGTCATGCGGCGTCATGCGATACCGGCGTCGCGAGCCGCCGAGCGTACTGTGAGACGGACGCCGCAGCGCGACTGCGTGCACACCGCTCTCACCCCGAGCATCCCCGCATCCACACCAGGAGGGCCACCCCGCCATGTCCCGTCGCCTCATCGCCATCGCAGCCATCGTGATCGCCGCATCCGCGCTCACCGCCTGCTCCACCTCCAGCGCGCCGTCGCAGCCCGGCGACAGCTCCGGACCCGACTACGGGCTGGTCAAGGACGGCACGCTCACGGTCGCCACCGAGGGCACGTACCGTCCCTTCAGCTTTCACGCCGATGGCGGCACGGGAGATCTCACCGGGTTCGACGTCGACATCATCACGGCGGTCGCCGACAAACTCGATCTGAAGATCGAGTTCCGGGAGACGCAGTGGGATGCCATCTTCGCCGGCCTCGACGCGGGCCGCTTCGACGTCATCGCCAACCAGGTGACCATCAATGACGAGCGCTCCGCGAAGTACCTCTTCAGTGAGCCGTACACCGTCTCGCCCGGCGTGATCGTGGTCGATGAGAAGGACGACTCGATCAGCTCCTTCGCCGACCTCACGGGCAAGACGGCCGCGCAGTCGCTGACGAGCAACTGGAACGACCTCGCCGTGCAGTCCGGCGCGAAGGTCGAGGGCGTCGAGGGCTGGGCGCAGGCCGTCGCACTGCTGCGCCAGGGGCGCGTGGACGCGACGATCAACGACAAGCTCACCTTCCTGGACTACGAGAAGACCGACGGCCCGACCGGTCTGAAGATCGCTGCCGAGACCGAGGATGCCGGCAAGCAGGCCTTCGCGTTCGCGAAGGACGACAAGGTCCTGGTCGAGGCGATCGACGCAGCTCTGGACGAGCTGCGGGCCGACGGCACGCTCGCCGAGATCAGCGAGAAGTACTTCGGCGCTGACGTCACCGAGTAGGGTGAGTCCTCGATGGACGCCTGGCAGCTCTTCCTGAACTCACTCGGGCCGATCGCCCTCGGCGGTCTGCTGGGCACGATCCCGCTCGCGCTGGCCTCCTTCGCGGTGGGACTCGTCATCGCGATCGTCATCGCGCTGATGAGGATATCCGTGCGACCGGTGGTGTCCGGAATCGCGCGGTTCTACATCTCCGTCATCCGCGGCACACCCCTGCTGGTGCAGCTGTTCGTGATCTTCTACGGGATGCCTGCGCTCGGCATCGTCATCGATCCGTGGCCCAGCGCGATCGTGGCTCTTTCGCTGAACGTCGGCGGGTACGGAGCCGAGATCGTGCGTGCGGCGATCCTCTCCGTCCCGAAGGGCCAGTGGGAGGCCGCTTACACCGTGGGCATGAGCCGCACGCACACGCTGACTCGCGTGATCCTGCCTCAGGCGGCGCGGGTGTCGGTGCCTCCGCTGTCGAACACGTTCATCTCCCTGGTGAAGGACACCTCGCTCGCCTCCACGATCCTCGTGACCGAGCTGTTCCGGCGGGCGGAGCAGATCGCGGCATCGTCGTATCAGGTGATGGTCGTGTATCTCACCGCGGCCCTGGTCTACTGGGTGATCTGCCTCGTGCTCGCCATCGGGCAGAGCGCCCTGGAGAGGAGACTCGATCGCCATGTCGCTCACTGAATCCACGCGACTCCTCACCGCCGCGCAATTGCGCAAGAGCTTCGGCGCGCACGAGGTGCTGCGCGGCATCGACCTCACGTTGCATCGCGGCGAGGTGGTGGTGCTGATCGGACCGAGCGGATCGGGCAAGACGACGGTGCTGCGCTCGCTGAACGGGCTGGAGACGCCCGACGGCGGCACCCTCGAGCTCGATGGCGGTCCGCAGATCGACTTCTCTGCGTCCGTGACGCAGAAGCAGAGGTTCGCACTCCGAGATCGTTCGGCGATGGTGTTCCAGAACCACAACCTCTTCCCGCACTTCTCCGTGCTCGAGAACGTGATAGAAGGCCCGTGGCGCGTGCAGGGGCGCCCTAAGGACGAGGTCGTCGACCAGGCCAGGTCGCTACTCGCCCGCGTCGGTCTCGAGGGGCGGGAGAACGCGCGCCCGCATCAGCTGTCGGGCGGTCAGCAGCAGCGCGTGGGCATCGTCCGCGCCCTCGCACTCCAGCCGGACCTGCTCCTGTTCGACGAACCCACCAGCGCGCTGGACCCGGAACTCGTGGGAGACGTGCTCCTGGTGATCAAGGAGCTGGCCGACGAGGGGTGGAGCATGGTGGTGGTCACGCACGAGCTGAGCTTCGCGCGCGAGGCCGCGGATCGGGTGCTCTTCATGGATGAGGGCGTCGTCGTGGAGGAGGGGGCGCCTGCCCAGATGTTCAGCGCTCCGCAGGAGGAGCGCACCCAGCGGTTCCTGACGAGGATTCTGCGTCCGCTCGACGGGGCCTGAGCTACGCCGTCAGCACGGGAAGCACGAGTCCGGCCGCCAGCACGATCATGACGATGGCGATGCCCGCGTCGAGGATCCGCCATGCGGTCGGCGTGCGCAGCCAGCGGCCGAGGTGCCTGGCGCCGAAGCCCAGCCCGGCGAACCACAGGCAGCTGGCGAGCACCGCACCCGCGGCGAAGAGCCACCGTGCGTCGCCGTGCGTCGATGCGACGGACCCGAGCATCAGCACGGTGTCGAGGTACACGTGCGGGTTGAGCCAGGTCAGCGCGAGCGTTGTGGCGATCACCGGCATGAGGCGCGTGTTCGGCGCGGTGCGCGTCATCGTGCGGGTGCCGGGGCGCCGATCGGCGGAGTCGGGCCGAGGTGATGCGCCTGGATGCGGCATGTCCTCGGCGTGCAGGGCGCCCTCGCTGCGCCAGGCTCGCCGAGCCGCCAGAAGACCGTAGACCAGCAGGAAGACCGCGCCCGCCCAGCGCGCTGCCACGATGAGCCAGGGTGCGCGCTCGACGAGGAACCCGAGACCCGCGACTCCCATGACGATCAGGATGGCGTCTGAGACGGCGCAGATGACCACGACCGCCAGCACGTGCTCGCGTCGCAGACCCTGTCGCAGCACGAACACGTTCTGCGCGCCGATCGCGATGATGAGCGAGAGGCCGAGACCGAGACCGGCGAGGCAGGTGAGCATGGCTTCCACGCTAGAGCTGCGTGAGGATGAGCACCAGCGAAGAGAACTGCATCAGCATTAGCATGGCTTATGTGAGGATCGACGCCCAGCTCGCTGCCACCGTCGCCGCCGTTGTCGACGAGGGCAGCTTCGACGCGGCGGCACGCCGGCTGCACGTCACGCCGTCGGCGGTGAGCCAGCGCATCAAGGCGGTCGAGCAGCAGCTGGGGCGCGTCGTGGTGGTGCGCTCTCGCCCGGTGCGGCCGACGGAAGCCGGCGAGGCTCTGGTGCGGCTGGCGAGGCAGGTCGACCTCCTCGAGCATGATGCGGTGGCGGCATTCGGACTGGGTGAAGCCGAGGGTGCAGTGCGCCGCATCCGCGTTCCGCTCGCCGTCAACGCCGACTCCATGGCCACCTGGTTCCTCGCCCCCATCGCGCGCGTGGCACGTCAGCATCCGCTCGACGTCGACCTGCACCGCGACGATCAGAACTACACCGCACGCCTCCTCGAGTCGGGGGAGGTGATGGCGGCGGTGACCAGCGAATCCGAACCCGTCGGCGGCAGTCTGGTCACGCCGCTCGGCGTGCTCGAGTATCAGCCGATGGCCGCACCGGACTACATGTCGCGGTGGTTCGCCGCGGGTGTCACGGCGGATGCGCTGCGCGTCGCGCCGTTCGTGGACTTCGACCGCCGTGACGCATTGCAGCACGACTGGCTGCGCGGCAGGGGAGTGGACCCGTGGGCGGTGCCTCGGCACTACGTGCCGGCATCGCATGACTTCTCGCTCGCGGTGCGGTTGGGGCTCGGTTGGGGCCTCATCCCGGTGCCGCAGGCCTCGGACGATCTGGTCGATCTCGGCGGTGCGCCGACCCGGGTGCCGCTGTACTGGCAGCAGTGGAACCTGCGATCGCCTCTGCTCGATGCGATCGCCGCAGAGGTGGCATCCGAGGCGCGTCGGGTGCTCGCGCCGCTCTGAACGCGGTCAGTCCGACAGCGCCAGCGCGCGGAACATGTCGCGCTCGCGCAGCGAGGTGCGTCCGCTGGGTGCGAGGGGACCGCGAGAGGGCGGCTGCTCGCCGGTGGTGCGGTGGTAGAGCTCGTCGATCAGACGGTTGGCGAGGCCCACCAACCGGGCGATCTGCTTGTCGTCGCGGTCGATCCATACGCTCTTGGGCTCGTCGTGGATCGGCTGGAAGTCGACGTGCTCCTCCCAGACGAACAGCGTCCGCTCGGCGCCGAGCACATGCTGCTGCCACCAGACCTGACGCAGGTAGGTGCGAGGGATCGTCCGCCAGGACTTGTTGGTCGTCTTGATCTCGGCGAGCAGAACGTGCCCGCCGTCGTCGACGCAGACGCCATCGGGGGTTGCCAGATGACGCTTCTCGACCTCGGCGCAGAACAGCGCGGAGGAAGGAAGGATGCCATGGGTCGCGGCCACCCATGCCGCGATCTCAGGCTCGCGTCGTCGGCCGTGGTCCGTGTACGCGTTGCCTCCGAAGCGCGGACCGTGCCCGAGCTTGGCATCCGCCGCCCGAGCGATCGAGGACTCTCCGGAGAGGCCGGCGACGTCCGTCGCGGTGATTCCGCGCGCGCGGGCGCGGAGCCAGGCGACCCGGTCGGTGGAGTCCGCGATGATGCGCGCTGCCAGTTCCGGGGTCACCTATCGACAATAACCCCGGTGTCGGACCCTGCCCGCCCATACACGCCGCTCCCCGGCATCCCCCCGTGTTCCTCCTCGTCATCCTCGCCCCTGTCCAGCTACCCCGCCCCTGCTGATCGACGCAACTGAGCGGGGGCGGCGTAGCTGGGCAGGGGCGGCGGCGGGTGAAGGTAGCGCAGCGCAATCCTCCTGCACAATCCGGCGCGCAGCATGAAGTGCACGCAGGTCTGTGGAAAGCACGGAAATCGACGAGCGGATGCCGCAGGATCGGTGGATGCCGAAGACCATCGACGTCCCCGCGGCACGGGCCCTCATCCGAACCCGCGCCCAGTTGCGAGAGAGTGGGTGTTCGGAACGCCAGATCGAGCGACTGGTGACAGCCGGCGTCCTCCGTCGAGTGCGCAATGACCGCTACGTCACCGCCGAGGAATGGGCGGACCTGTGGAATGAGGGGCGCCATCTCGTAGAGGTCGTGGCCACGCATCTCAACTCCGACGCGCCGGGTCCGGTCTTCTGGGGACCCTCTGCCGCTGTGCTGCACAGCCTGCCTCTGTACCGGCTTGCCCCGAAGAGGATCCACGCAGTGATCCTGGGTGCGCGTCATGGCCGCACTGTCGCCGGGGTGGCCTGGCACAGCATCCCAGTGGATCCGGTGGACATCGTCGAGATCGACGGCATCCGCTGCACCTCGCTCGAGCGCACGGTCCTCGATCTCGCGTGCACGACTGCGGAGACGGTCTCGCTCTCGGCCGCGGATGCTGCACTGCGCCGCGCGGCCGTGTCCGGCCAGGTGCAGGACGCGACCGCCGCTGCAGAGTGGACGGCGAGGATGCAGGAGCGCGCGGAGCAGGCGCATCGCCCGGGCATCGTGCGCGCGCGCCGCATCATCGGCTTCGCCGACGGGCGAGCTCAGCTTCCCGGGGAGAGCGTGAGCAGGTTGCATCTGCGAAGTCTCGGCTTCGCCGATCCGGAGCTTCAGGTGCATGTCGTCGGGTCCGCAGGCAACCATTACTGGCTCGATTTCGGGTTCCGTCGATCGCGGTGCTTCGGGGAGTTCGATGGGCAGGGCAAATACCTCGATGACTCCATGCGCAAGGGGATGAGCGCCGAGGAGGTCGTCCTCGCCGAGAAGAGGCGCGAGGATGACGTCCGGGGCGTCACCGGCTGGCGCACCGCACGGTGGGGATCATCCGAGATCCGAACCGTCAGGGTCTTCGGCGCGACCCTCGCCGCCTACGGCATTCGTCCTCCAGGATGACCCTGCGTTCATCCTCGCCCCTGTCCAGCTACCCCGCCCCTGCTGATCGACGCAACTGAGCGGGGGCGGCGTAGCTGGGCAGGGGCGGCGGCGGGTGAAGAAGAAGAGAGGAGGGGATTTGGGGAGGAGACGGGGGATGCCGTAGAGTGGAGGCAACCGAAGACCGCCGGTCATCATCGTGTGCGAGCACGACGATCGAAGCACTGCTCAGCAGGGGCCCGCGCAGGTGTCATAGAGATTCTCTCCGAGAAACATGCTCCGTGCGCTTGCGCCGGAGCTTTTTTGTTGCCGTAGTGGGTGGCACAGGTCGATGTCACGCAGCCGCGTGGCGTCCGTACACGTAAGGAGTGACCATGGCGCAGAAGGATGCAACGGTTGCCGAGCTCACGAAGTCATTCGAGAGCTCGAACGCCGTCCTGCTGACCGAGTACCGCGGTCTGACGGTTGCACAGCTCAAGCAGCTGCGCAACGACATCCGTCAGGACGCGGAATACGCCGTGGTGAAGAACACGCTGACCAAGATCGCCGCGAACAACGCGGGGATCACGACGCTGGACGACGACCTCAAGGGTCCGTCGGCCGTCGCGTTCGTGCACGGTGACTTCGTCGCCACTGCCAAGGCTCTGCGTGACTTCGCCAAGGCCAACCCGCTTCTCGTGATCAAGTCCGGCATCTTCGAGGGCAACGCCCTCTCTGCCGACGAGGTCAACAAGTACGCCGCGCTCGAGAGCCGTGAGGTTCTGCTGGCGAAGGCTGCGGGCATGATGAAGGCGACGATGGGCAAGGCTGCCGCGACCATCGACGCTCTTCGCGAAAAGCTGGAGACCGCCGAGGCCGCGTGAGCGACCGGCGTTCTTCCCCGACAAACCCCATTCATTAGGAGATAAATCATGGCGAAGCTCACCACTGAGGAACTGCTGGAGCAGTTCTCCGGTCTTACCCTTGTCGAGCTCAGCGAGTTCGTGAAGGCGTTCGAGGAGAAGTTCGACGTCACCGCTGCAGCCCCCGTCGCCGTCGCCGGCGCCGCTGGCGCAGGTGCCGCTGAGGCCGAGGAGGAGAAGGACTCGTTCGACGTCATCCTCGAGGCTGCCGGCGACAAGAAGATCCAGGTCATCAAGGCCGTCCGCGAGCTCACCTCGCTGGGCCTCGGCGAGGCCAAGGCCGTCGTCGACGGTGCTCCCAAGGCCGTCCTCGAGGGCGCCAACAAGGAGGCCGCTGAGAAGGCCAAGGAGGTCCTCGAGGCCGCTGGCGCTTCGGTGACCCTCAAGTAATTCACGCTTCACCGCGTACAGAAGGCCCCGGGATCCGTCCCGGGGCCTTCTGCTGTCTCCGGGGCGGGTAAAGGAACCGGACGCTAGACCCGCGGCACCGCGGTCGAGGCGCGCATCACGAGCTCAGACGGCAGCTCCTGCCGCGCGGGCTCGGCATCCGGCGCAGCCATCCGTGTCATCAGCAGTTGCACGGCGGCGAGGCCCTGTGCGCGCGGCTGCTGCCTGACCGTGGTCAGGGTGAACATCTCGGCCTGCTCATGGTCGTCGATGCCGACGACGCTGAGCTCCGCGGGCACTGAGAGTCCCAGGCGGCGCGCCGCGACCACGGCGCCGATCGCGACCTCGTCGCACACGGCCACGAAGGCCGTCGGGCGGTTCTGTCTGTCTCCCAGAATCCGCACGCCGGCCTCGTACCCGCCGGGGACGGTCGGGCTGCCGTGTGCGTGACGGATGTGCGCTGCCAGTCCTGCTGTGGTCATCGCAGCACGGTACCCCGTGAGGCGCAGCCCGTCGCCGAAGGCGTGCGTTGCGGCGTCCTCCCGCCCGCCGAGGAAGGCGATGTCGTGGTGGCCGAGGTCGATCAGATGCTCGGTGGCGATGCGGGCGGCACCCGCGTCATCGATCGAGATCGCGCTGACGCCCTGGCTGTACCCGCCGACGCACACCAGCGGAGACCCCACGAGCAGGAGACGCTCCAGCTCGGCTGCCAGAGGCTGGATGCCCACGCCGATGATCCCGTCCAATCGGCGTCCGGGCAGCACCTCCTCGAAGAGCTTGGCACGCTCGGCGGACTCCTCCTGCACGCCGTAGAGGACCAGGTCGTGGCCGGAAGCCAGCAGGCCCTCCTGGATGCCGCTGAGCAGCTCCGCGAAGTACCACCGGTGGAGTGAAGGCATGATGACGCCGACCGACAGCGATCGTCCTGTGGCGAGGCTCATGGCCGAGGAATGCGCGACATAGGAGAGTTCGATCGCCACCGCCCGCACCCGCCGCCTGGTGTCGTCGGCCACGTAGCCGCCGCCGCTCAGTGCGCGGCTGGCGGTGGCTTTGGACACGCCGGCGCGCGCGGCGACATCAGCGATCGTGGTCATCATTCCTCCGGGCGGGCAATCGACAGCGTAGCGGGGTTGCAAGTCGAAGGGAACCGGTTCCACAGGATACTATCTGGGAGCGCTCCCACGAATCGCATCACGTCTCCACAACGGTTGTGCAGATCTGACTGCGTGGCGTTGTGTGGGGGTGCCCGGGACAAGTAGGTTGTCCTGGAATCGGTTCCTCACCGGCGGCGGATATCGCAGTCCGATGGGGGGCCGGGATCCACCCGAAGAGGAGAAAACACATGGCTCTGTCACAGCGATACCGCCTACTCGCTCCCCTCGCTCTGGTCAGCGCGGCTGCAATCGCACTGACCGGTTGCGCGGAGGCAGCGCCCGGCGGAGGCGGCGATTCCGACGGCAAGTCGACCGTCCGGATCTCCGGCGGCATCACCGGCTCCGAGGCCGACGACCTCAACAAGAGCTTCGACCAGTTCACCAAGGACACCGGCATCAAGGTCGAGTACACCGGTGACAAGAGCTTCGAGGGCAACATCGTCACCAAGGTGACCGGTGGCGACGCCCCCGATATCGCGATCGTCCCGCAGCCGGGGCTGCTGAAGACCCTGGTCGAGACCGGCAAGGTCGAGGAGGCGCCGGAGAGCGTCGCGAAGGCAGTGGACGAGAACTGGTCGTCCGACTGGAAGAACTACGGCACCTTCGACGACACCTTCTACGCGGCACCGATGCTCGCGAACCTGAAGGGGTACATCTGGTACTCCCCGGAGAAGTTCAAGGAGTGGGGCGTCGAGGTTCCCAAGACCTGGGACGAGATGATCACCCTCACCGACACGATCCGCGAGAAGACGGGCGACGCACCGTGGTGCGCCGGATTCGCCTCCGATGCGGCCTCCGGATGGCCGGGAACCGACTGGATCGAGGACCTGGTCCTGCGCCAGGCCGGACCTGACACCTACGACAAGTGGATCTCCGGCGACGTGAAGTTCACCGATCCCGAGATCAAGGACGCCTTCGACGCCGTCGGCTCCATCCTGCTCAACCCCGACTACGTCAACGCCGGCTTCGGCGGCGTCAAGAGCATCAACTCGACGGCGTTCGGCGACGTGGCGGCCAAGGTGGCCGATGGCACCTGCGCGCTGACGCACCAGGCGTCGTTCCTGTCGGCGAACTTCCTCGATGTGAAGAACGCCGACGGCGAGACCCCGACGGTCGACCCTGACGGAGACGTCTACGCGTTCCTGATGCCGGGCGTCAAGGAAGGCGAGCTGAGCGTCGAGGGCGGTGGCGAGTTCGTCGCCGGCTTCAACACCGACCCGTCCACCGTCAAGGTGCTCGAGTTCATGGCATCTCCCGAGTTCGCCGATGCCCGCGTCAAGCTGGGCGGCGTGCTCTCCGCGAACCGGAACGCCGACCCGAGCCTGGCCTCGAGCGAGTTCCTGCAGGATGCCATGAAGATCATGCAGGACGAGAACACGACCTTCCGCTTCGATGCATCCGACCTGATGCCGTCGACGGTGGGCTCCGGCTCGTTCTGGAAGGGCATGGTCGACTGGATCGACGGCAAGTCCACCGACGAGGTGCTGAGCAACATCCAGGCCGGTTACGAGAACTGACCCACGCGAGAAAAGGCAGAGCGCGCTAGTCTGAGCGCAACCTGCTGACGGATGCGGGGTCGGGCATGCAAGCCCGGCCCCGCACCCGCATCGACTTCCGGGACCGCGGACACGGCGGTTCCAGCTGCATCGGCCGCCCGAGCCGTACTCAGAAGGGGATCACATGTCACTTGTCACAGAAGACAGAGAGACGGCGGAACTGCCGCAGACCACGCACGGCTCCGATGCCAAGGGGCGCACGGTCACGCGCGTCCTCGTCATCGTCGGATTCGTGCTGATCGCGGCGTTGTTCTTCCTGCTGATCTTCTCCGCACCCGTCGAAGACCCGGCCCGCATCGCGTTGGGCCCGCTTTCGCTGAACACGTTCTTCATGTGGCTCGGCAACATGCATCCGCTGCTGCAGATCCCCGTCGTGCTGGTGGCCTTCGGCGTCGTCGTCGCGATCGTGCTGGTGCTCATCGAGTACGCACCGCGACCGGGCAAGGGCTACTTCATCATGCGGCTGGTCGCCTGCCTGGTGATCCCGGTGCTCGCCTTCATGCTGCTGCGCCCGTACTCCAACGCCGTGCTGTACGTCGTCGGGATCGCGCTGCTCTCCGGAGCGCTGCTGTTCTTCGCGGACTACCGCTCCCGGCAGGGCGCCGGCTATCTCTTCCAGCTGATCCTGTTCATGGCGCCTGCGGCGATCATGCTGCTGCTGGGCCTGATCTACCCGGCGCTGGCGACCTTCGTGAAGTCGTTCTTCGACAAGACAGGCACCGATTTCGTCGGACTGGAGAATTACGTCTGGGTGTTCACGAATCCCGTCGGCAGCGCATCCGTGATCAACACTCTGATCTGGGCGCTGCTGGCACCGACCATCTCGGTCGCCTTCGGCCTCGCCTACGCGGTCTTCATCGACAAGGCCCGCGGCGAGAAGGTGCTGAAGGTGCTGGTGTTCATGCCGGTCGCGATCTCGTTCGTCGGTGCGGGCATCATCTGGAAGTTCATGTACGACTACCGCCAGGGCGACCAGCTCGGCCTGCTCAACGCGCTCGTGACGATGTTCGGCGGTGACCCGGTCAACTGGCTGGCGGTCAAGCCGCTGATCAACACGTTCATGCTGCTGATCGTGTTCATCTGGACGCAGACCGGCTTCGCGATGGTGATCCTCTCCGCCGCGATCAAGGCCGTCCCCGCCGAGCAGATCGAGGCCGCCGAGCTCGACGGCACGAATGCCTGGCAGCGTTTCACCAATGTGACCGTCCCCGGGATCCGTTCCTCGCTGATCGTGGTCCTCACCACCATCACCATCATGTCGCTGAAGGTGTACGACATCGTCGCGGTGATGACCGGAGGACGCGATGACACCACCGTGCTGGGCTTCGAGATGGTCAACCAGCAGCAGCGGTTCCAGAGCTACGGACACTCCTCGGCGCTGGCCGTCGTGCTCTTCGTCTTCGTGCTGCCGCTGATCATCTACAACGCCCGATCGATGACCAAGCAGAGGGAGATCCGCTGATGACCGCCACCGAAGCCGTCGTGATGGACACCCGCAGCAAGCGTCAGATCGAGCGCGAGACGCGCCGCAACGAGGCCATCGCCCACAAGAAGCTCACGTCCAGGGGTGCCACGATCGCCGCCGTGATCATCGCCTTCTTCTGGACGATCCCCACATTCGGGCTGTTCGTGACCTCGTTCCGCCCGGGGGCGGACACGCAGTCGACGGGCTGGTGGACGGCCTTCACCGATCCCGAGTTCACCCTCGACAACTACGTGCAGGCGCTCACCGCCGGCGGCACCTCCACCACGCTGGCCGTCGCATTCGTGAACTCTCTGGCGATCACCCTCCCGGCCACCGTGTTCCCGATCGTGATCGCCTCGCTTGCCGCGTATGCGTTCGCGTGGATCGATTTCAAGGGTCGCAATCTGCTGTTCGTGTTCGTGTTCGCGCTGCAGATCGTGCCGCTGCAGATGGCCCTCGTGCCGCTGCTGAGTCTGTTCTCCAGCGGTCTGACGATCGGCGACGTGACCGTCTTCCCCGGATTCACGCTCAACGATCTGGACTACAGCTTCGCCCGGGTGTGGATCGCGCACGCGATCTTCGCGCTGCCGCTGGCGACATTCATGCTGCACAACTTCATCTCCGAGATCCCCGGCGACATCGTCGAGGCCGCTCGGGTGGACGGTGCGGGCCACGGTCAGGTGTTCTTCCGGATCATCCTGCCGCTGGCGATGCCGGCGATCGCGTCGTTCGGCATCTTCCAGTTCCTCTGGGTGTGGAACGACCTGCTGGTCGCGACGATCTTCGCCTCGCCCGGGGCGCTGCCTATCACCCAGGCGTTGAACTCGCTGTCCGGAACCTGGGGCAACAAGTGGTTCCTGCAGTCGGCGGGTACGTTCATCTCGATCATCGTTCCGCTGATCGTGTTCTTCGCACTGCAGCGCTTCTTCGTCCGCGGCCTCCTCGCCGGGGCCACGAAGGGCTGATCCTCCGGGCCCGCAGGGGATGCCGGATGCTGAAACACAGCCCGTTCGGGTTGCAACACTCTCAGCATCCGGCATTCGCGCATCTAGCCTGAGAACCATGCGCTTCGCGGAGAACATCGTCGACCTGATCGGCGACACGCCCCTGGTCAGGCTCAACCGGGTGACCGACGGCATCGCGTGCACGGTGCTGGTCAAACTCGAGTACCTGAACCCTGGCGGCTCTGCCAAGGACCGCATCGCGAGCCGCATCATCGACGCGGCCGAGGCGTCGGGGGCGCTGAAACCGGGCGGTACGATCGTCGAGCCGACCAGCGGCAACACCGGCGTGGGCCTGGCGCTGGTCGCACAGCAGCGCGGGTATCGCTGCGTGTTCGTCGTGCCGGACAAGGTCGGTGAGGACAAGATCGACGTGCTGCGCGCCTACGGCGCCGAGGTGGTCGTGACCCCGACGTCCGTCCCCGCCGACAGTCCGGAGTCGTACTACAGCGTCAGCGACCGGCTGGCCCGTGAGATCCCCGGCGCGTTCAAGCCGAACCAGTACGAGAACCCGAACGGGCCGCGCAGCCACTACGAGACCACCGGCCCCGAGATCTGGCGCGACACCGACGGTCGGCTCACCCACTTCGTCGCCGGTGTCGGCACGGGCGGCACGATCACCGGCACGGGCCGCTTCCTTCGGGAGGCATCGGATGATCGCGTGCGCGTGATCGGCGTCGACCCCGAAGGCAGCGTGTACAGCGGAGGCACCGGGCGCCCCTACCTGGTGGAGGGCGTCGGCGAGGACATCTGGCCGGGTGCCTACGACCCGCAGGTGCCGCACGAGATCGTCGCGGTCACGGATGCCGAAGCCTTCGCCATGACGCGGCGGCTGGCGCGCGAAGAGGGGATCCTCGTCGGCGGATCCAGCGGTATGGCCGTGGTGGGCGCGCTGCGCGCGGCCCGGGAACTGCCGGCGGATGCCGTGATGGTGGTGCTGCTGCCCGACGGCGGCCGCGGCTACCTCGGCAAGATCTTCAACGACTCCTGGATGCGCTCGTACGGCTTCAGCGACGTGGAGGCGGAGGAGACCGTGGCAGATGTGCTCGCCGCTCGGGACACGGTCATCAAGCAGAAGCAGCCGATCGGACGCGCGATTCCCGCCCTCGTGCACACGCACCCCGATGAGACCGTGCTGGAGGCCATCGGCATCATGGCCGAGTATGCGGTATCGCAGCTGGTCGTGCTCAGCGCGGAGCCGCCCGTGATGATGGGCGAGGTCACCGGCGCCGTGGATGAGAAGGGCCTGCTCGACCTGCTGTTCCGCGGGGACGCGAAGCCCAGTGACCCGGTGGGCGCGCACACGGGGGAGCGGCTGCCGCTGATCGGCATCCACGACTCCGTCGCGCAGGCGCGGGCCGCGCTCGCCGGAGCAGATGCGCTGCTGGTCACCCTTGACGGGCGCCCGCACACCGTGCTCACCCGGCAGGATCTGATCGGCTACCTCGCGCACTGAGAGAACGTCGTCGCAGGCATCGCGCGCACCTGTGGTGGGCGTGAGGTCTCGCGGCGTAACAGGATCGCCGGTGCCGGCCCTGTACGGCGTACCGTGGACGAACCGACCCCACCGAGGAGTGACATGACCGACCGTGCCTTCGCCACCCGCGCCATCCATGCGGGACAGGCCGCCGACCCGACTACCGGGGCGATCATCCCCCCGATCTATCAGTCCTCCACGCACGTGCAGGACGGCATCGGCGGCTACCGCGGCGGTTACGAGTACAACCGTGCCGGCAACCCGACTCGTTCGTCGCTGGAGACTCAGCTGGCAGCGTTGGAGGGCGGCGCCTCGGCGCTGTCGTTCTCGTCGGGGCTCGCCGCAGAGGACGCCCTGCTGCGCGGCATCCTGCGACCGGGCGATCACGTCCTGCTCGGCAACGATGTGTACGGCGGCACGTACCGCCTGCTGACCAAGGTGCTCGCGCCGTGGGGCATCGAGACCACCACGGCTGAGTTGCAGTCGGCGGATGCCGTGCGCGCGGCGCTGCGACCCGAGACGAAGATCATCTGGCTCGAGACGCCCAGCAACCCGCTGCTGAAGATCGTGGACATCGCCGCGGTCGCCGAGATCGCGCACGCGGCCGGCGCGGCACTCGTGGTGGACAACACCTTCGCCTCGCCCGCGCTGCAGCAGCCCCTGGCGCTCGGCGCCGACGTGGTGGTGCACTCCACGACCAAGTACCTCGGCGGTCACTCCGATGTGCTCGGCGGTGCTGTGGTGCTGGCGGATGACCGCTTCGCCGAGGCCGTGAAGTTCCAGCAGTTCGCGGTCGGCGCGGTCTCGGCACCACTGGACGCCTGGCTCACCACCCGTGGCATCAAGACGCTCGCCGTGCGTGTGCGCCAGCACAGCGAGAACGCCCAGGCCATCGCCGAGTGGGCGGCGTCGCGGCCGGAGTTCTCCACCGTGTACTACCCGGGCCTGGCATCGCACCCCGGTCACGAGATCGCCGCGCGTCAGATGAGCGGATTCGGCGGGATGCTGTCATTCGGCCTGTCCGCTGGGCCCGAGGCCGCCCGCGCTTTCGCCGAGTCGACATCGCTGTTCCAGCTCGCCGAGTCTTTGGGCGGCGTCGAATCCCTGATCGGCTATCCGCCGGAGATGACGCACGCCTCCGTGCGCGGAACCGCGCTCGCGGTGCCCGAGAACATCGTCCGGCTGTCAGTGGGCATCGAAGACGTCGCCGACCTCATCGCCGACCTCGAAGAGGGCCTAGCGCGCATCGCCGCATCCTGAGCCTCGAGGGCGAGTAGCATAGGAGACTTCTCCCGCGTCGAATCGTTTCGGCGCAGCATCCGCCCTCTTCGCGAAAGCGCTCTGTGACCGACGAACGCACTCCCACCGGCAGCATCCGCACGATCACCGGCACGATCCGCACCTCCACGCCCACCGGAGCCATCCGCACCCTGGGCGCGGACCCGGCGACGGCTCCGATCGTCCTGCACCCTGGCGACGCGATCTCCCACGCGCGCCGTGTGCTGTACATCATCGTGCTGGGGGCGCTCACCGCGCTCGGCCCGTTCACGATCGACCTGTATCTGCCGGCCTTCCCGCAGCTCGAGGCGGACTTCGCGACCTCGGCGGCGATGATCCAGCTGACCCTGACCGGCACGATGATCGGTTTCGCGCTCGGGCAGCTCGTCGTCGGGCCGCTCAGCGACAAGGTCGGCCGCCGCATCCCCCTGATCGTGGTCACCGCACTGCACGTGCTGGCGAGCATCGCGGCGGCCCTCGCACCGGATCTGATCCTGCTGGGTGCGGCGCGCGTGGTGATGGGGGTCGGCGCTGCGGCCGGCGGCGTCGTGGCGATGGCGATCGTCCGCGACCTGTTCGGCGGCAAACGCCTGGTCGTCATGCTCTCGCGCCTCGCGCTGGTCTCGGGTGTGGCGCCCGTCGTCGCCCCGATCGCGGGCTCCGCCCTGCTGGTGGTCATGCCCTGGCGGGGCATCTTCGTGGTGCTCGCCGCGTACGGCCTGGTGATGCTCATCGCGGCATCCACGCTGATCCCCGAGACGCTGCCGAGGGCGCGCAGGCAGGAACGCGGATCGAGCACCGTGCTGCAGCGCTATCGCAGCGTCTTCTCCGACCGGGTGTTCGTCGGTGTGCTCGTCATCGGCGGCATGACCTTCTCGGGGCTGTTCTCGTACCTGTCGGCGTCGCCGTTCCTGTTCCAGCAGACGCACGGACTGGATCCGCAGCAGTACGGTCTGCTGTTCGCGGCGAACTCGCTCGGCGTGGTCGGCGGGGTGCAGGCCGCGTCGCGGCTTGCCGCGCGCTTCGGACCGCAGTGGGTGATGGCCTTCTCCACCGGGATGCTGCTGTTCGCCGGGGCCACGATCATCGTCTGCGACCAGGTCGGTGCAGGCTTCTGGGGCACCGTCATCCCGCTCTGGCTGTTCATGACCGCGTGCGGGTTCACCTTCCCGTGCGTGCAGGTGCTGGCCCTGGACCGGCACGGCAAGGCGGCCGGCACCGCGGCATCCGTCCTCGGCGCCTGCAACAACGGCATCGCGGCGGTCATCTCTCCCGCTGTGGGCCTGATCTCTGCCGGCTCCGGGATCACCGCGACGACGATGGCGATCGTGATGGTCGGCTGCGCGGTGGTCGCGATCCTGGCGCTGTGGCTGATCGTGCGCCCGCGCACGGTCGCGATGCTCGCGCCCTGAGCGGGGCGCGCCGGGCTCGGGTCAGCCCATCAGGGTGAGCAGCACGTGCGAGGCCTCGAGCGCCTCGAGCTCATGCGGCTCGGCTGCGCTGACCTGGATGGTCCCTCCTGCGGTGAGGGTGTACTCGACTCCGGCTACGCGGAACAGGATGCGCCCGGAGACTACGGTCACGAGGATCGGCACCGGTGCCTTGTGCTCGCGCAGCACCGCTCCGGCATCCATGACCAGGGTGCGGATCTTGAACCCGTCCCCGTCGAGAGTGCGGTGCGGGCGCACCCGACCCTCCTCGACCGGGTGAGCGGCGACGAGGTCGGCGGCGGATGCCGCGAGCAGCAGGTGGGAGGTGGCGAAGCTCATGAGCAGAGCGTATCCCGCGTCGCACGCAGTGCGGCTGGATCGTCGCCAGGCAGAATGGGACGATGACCAGAACTCGGATGCTGATCACCGGCGGCTCCCTGCTGACCGTGGCCGTCGTGCTGGGATGGTTGATCGTCGTCCCCTTCGGAGGGATGGCCGACGGGCTGGATCCCAGTTGGAACCGGATGATGGCCCAGATCCGGCAGCCCTGGATGCTGACGATCGCCTACGCGCTGAACGTCGTCGGCGGCGGGTGGGTCGCGACTCTCCTCGTGCCGCTGCTGATCCTCGGGATGCTGGTGGCGCTGCGCCGGTGGAGGGCGACGGTCTATGCCGCGGTGACGTTCCTGGTCAGCGTCGGCCTGACGCAGCTGATCAAGGAGATCTTCGGGCGAGCGCGGCCGGAGGATCTGCTGGTGCCGTCGGATTTCGGGTCGTTCCCGTCCGGGCACACGGCCAACGCGGCGACCATCGCGGTGGTGCTGATCGTGATCTTCCGGCGGCGATGGGTCGCGATCGCCGGCATCGTCTGGACGCTGGCGATGGCCTTGTCGCGGACGATCCTCAGCGTGCACTGGCTCACCGACACGGTCGGCGGGATGCTGATCGGCACGGCCGCGGCGCTGCTTGTGGCCGCCGTGCTCGGCCGGTGGGCGCAGCTTCCCGGACTCGAGCATCCCGAGCCCGCCCCGAGAACGAAGGAGCTGTCATGACCGACACGTCCGCGGCGGGTGCGTCCCGCATCCGTCCCTACCGGCCGTCCGATCGCGAGGCGATGTACGAGGTGTGCGTGAGGACGGCGGATGCCGGCGCGGACGCGACCGGCATGTTCGATGACGACCGGCTGTGGGGCGACGTCTTCGCCGCGCCGTATGCGCAGCGGCATCCGGATCTCACCTGGGTCGTGGAGTCCGCCGACGGCCGCACGATCGGCTACATCGTCTCGACCGACGACACGGACGCGTTCGAGACGTGGTTCCGCGACGAGTGGTGGCCGAGCCTCGCAGAGCGCTACCCACTGTCGGGGCTGGCCGAGCCGACGCGGCAGGACGGCATCATCGGCTATGCGAGCCGTCGTGGACCTGGGCGCGAGCAGCATGCGGCGGAGTATCCCGCGCACCTGCACATCGACCTGCTTCCCGAGACGCAGGGACAGGGGCTCGGGCGCGGACTCATCGAGACTCTCTTCGCCGAACTGCGCCGCCGCGGCGTGCCGGGGCTGCATCTGGGGATGAACCCCGAGAACGTCGGCGCCGGCGCCTTCTACGAGCGGATCGGCATGCACCGGCTCGAGTCAGGGCCGGAGACCACCATGTACGGGGTGCTGTTCGACTGACCCTGGCTGCGCGCCGGATCAGTCGTGCAGCGGACGGCCTTCGGCGAGCATCTTGAGCGCCGCTCGCGTGATTCTCGCTACGAGCTGCCCTGGCTTGCGCGAGAGAGCAGGCGTTCCCTCGCGTTGTGCAGATGCAGCGTCGTGCGCTGCCGGGCCAATTCGCTGTCGCCGACAGCGATGGCGTCGAGAATGTCGTTGTGCTCTTGCGCGATCGTGGTGGGGCGTGCCGACTGGTGGGCGCGATACTGACCCATGCTCAGGTGGACCTCGCCCATGATGAGCTCGTGCATGCGGCTCAGATGCGAGCTGTCAGTCGCTTGGATGAGCGCCGTGTGAAACGCGACGTCCGCATCCACCTGCTGATCGAATGCCTCGGCCGATGCTGCCGCCTTCAGCCGCTCGTGAGCTTCCAAGGCTGCCGGCGGCACGTGCGAGGTTGATGCCAGCCGGGAGACGGCGAAGGACTCGATCGCCTCGCGTGCGACGAAGAGGTCCTTGATCTCGGCCGGTCCCAGCGTGGGAATGAGTGCACTGCGATGAGCGGAGCGGATGAGCAGCCCGACGCCGATGAGTCGTTCGAGACAGGCTTTTGCGGTCGTGCGGGCGACGTTGTACTCGGTTGCGATCCGTGACTCAGTGAGTTTTTCTCCCTGTTTGAAATCACCGCTGATGATCCGAGATCGCACTGACTCGTACAAGGCATCGGTGAGCGAGGCCGTTGTCAGCTGGAAGTGCGCAGACGCTTGGGTCATGGCAACAGGATACGCGGAAGATTATTGTTAGACAAGTTGGCTGAACTGTCTTGCTTGCGTGACAGGCTGATGTTATGGTCGGCGCTACCAGATCCATCTGACGATCGCCGTCAGCTCCGCATTCCTATCAACGACGATAAAAGGACACCCACATGAACATCGATCGCAGAACATTCCTGGCAGTCTCCGGTCTGGCAGGCCTCGGGTTGGGACTTGCCGCATGCGGCGTGAAGCAGCCGAGCTCGGGTGGTTCGAACGACGTGAGTCTTCGTTACGGATGGTGGGGGAACACGATTCGGCAACGAACCTACGAGACTGCATTCGAGACCTTCACCACGGACCATCCGCATGTGACCGTGCAGCCGGAATTCGCCGAATACGCGGCGTTCCAGGAGCGGATGACGACTCAGATCGCCGGCAGGACTGCGCCGGATCTGTTCTGGATCGCGTCCGCGCAGGTGCTCAGCTACTACAAGGCAGGCATCTACCATGACGACCTCGACAAGATCGAGACGCTAGACCTGTCGAACTTCACTCCGGAGCAGCTTGAGTCGTTCAAGATCGATGGAAAGCTCAACACCGTGCCGCTGGCCGTAACCGCGCCGGTGGTGCGATTCAACGAGACTTTCCTCGACGAGGCCGGTGCAACGCTGCCCGATGAGGCATCGACGGGATGGTCATGGGACGGCCTGGCCGAGTTTCTCATCGACTACACGAAGGATGCGCCCGAAGGCAGAGTCGGCATCGCACACAACGCGCAGCAGGACCTCACGTTCGAGTCATGGCTCCGTCAGCACGGCCAGCAGCTCTGGAACGAGGAGGGCACGGTCGGTTTCGACGCCGATGGACTCGGCGGATGGCTGGAATGGTGGGAGAAGCTGCGGAAGGCAGGAGCGACGCTCTCACTGAGCGAGCAGGAGGGCCCCGGAATGGATTGGGCGCTCGCGGGAGACAAGACTCTCATGACGTTCGGAAACGCGAACCACATCGCCGATCACGCCAAGATGTTCCCCGACTACACGTTCCAGCTGCGCGGCATGCCCGTGCTCCCGGATGCGGCCGCCGGATACACCTTCGGGTTCATGAACCGGCTCACCATCTACTCCGGCATCGACCCAGATCTTCTCGCCGATGCAGGCAGGTTCCTCAGCTTCAACCTGAATCACGAGGCGATGCTCACCCCGACGCTCTCTCTGGGCGCTCCGGTATCCGGAAAGCAGCTGGAAGCAGCTTTCGACGTCGCCTCGGCAGACGAGCAGAAGATGCTGCGGATCGTGCAGCACAACAACGCACAGGAATCCAAGCCCCGTTATGAGGCTCCGGCGGGAACCGGGACCTGGCGGGACATCATGACCCGGACGATCGAGGAGATCGTATTGGGAGGGATGGGCGTGAAGGAGGCTTCACAGAAGATGATCGAAGGGATCCAGGACGAAATCGCTCAGGTGTCATGAGCGTCGACGTCTCGAGTCGCCGGAGGAAGGCGGCGGGGCAAGGCAAAGCAGCGCATGTCTTCCTGCTGCCGTGGCTCCTGGGGCTGGTGTTCATCACTGCCCTGCCCCTGGTGGCGTCGCTGTATCTGTCCTTCACCAATTACAACCTGATGTCCGAGCCGATGTTCATCGGATGGGACAACTTCATTCGGATGGTGGGCGACCCGCGTTTCATGTCCGCCGTAGCGGTGACACTGCGATACGTCTTGATCTCCGTACCGTTGCAGCTGGCGTTCGCACTGCTGCTCGCCGTGATTCTGGATCGTGGACTCAGGGGACTTTCGTTCTATCGCGGAGCGTTCTACCTGCCCTCTCTACTGGGCGCGAGCGTTGCCGTCGCCATCGTCTGGAAGGAGGTCTTCGGACATGACGGTTTCGTGAATCAACTTCTCGGCCTCTTCGGGGTCGAGGCGGTCAGCTGGCTTCAAGATCCGTCACGGGCTCTTTCCACCCTCATCGTCCTGAACGTGTGGACGTTCGGTTCGCCGATGATCATCTTCTTGGCTGGGCTGCGCCAGGTTCCGGAGGAACTGTACGAGGCGGCGAAGGTGGATGGCGCAGGGCAGGTGCGTCGATTCTGGAACATCACGCTGCCGATGATCACGCCGATCGTGTTCTTCAACCTGGTCCTGCAGACCATCGGATCGTTTCAGAGCTTCACTCAGGCGCACGTCATCAGCGGCGGGTCGGGCGGGCCCTTGGATTCGACCCTGTTCTACACGCTCTACCTGTACCAGCAGGGGTTCGTGGGATACAAGATGGGGTACGCATCCGCGCTGGCGTGGGTGCTGCTGATCTTCATCGGGATCGTCACGGCCATCCACTTCCTGCTCGCAAAGTACTGGGTGTTCTACGGAGATGAGAACTGATGCGGAAACACGATTCTCTGAGAGCGGGGCGGCGTCCGGGAGTGCGGGTCGGCTCGATCGTCAAACATGTCCTGCTGGCGGGCTTTCTGCTGCTCATGCTGTATCCGCTCATCTGGATGGTGGTGAGCTCCTTCAAACCGGGCGACACAGTACTGACCGACACGAGCCTGATTCCCAGTCAGGTGACCTTTGAGAACTACACGAGCGGATGGAATGCGCTCAACGAACCCTTCACTCTGTTCTTCTTCAACTCGCTGGTGGTCTCGATCGGATCCATAGTGGGCAACCTGGTGTCGTGCACGCTCGCGGCTTTCGCGCTGGCTCGATTGAACTTCCGGGGGAAGCGACTGTATTTCGCGATCACACTCGTCTCTGTGATGCTTCCTCTTCACGTCCTGGTGGTTCCGCAGTACATCTTCTTCTCCAGCCTGGGCATGGTCAACACCTTCTTCCCCCTGCTCCTGCCGAAGTTCTTGGCGACAGATGCATTCTTCGTCTTCCTGATGGTGCAGTTCATCCGCACCATCCCGCGGGAATTGGATCAGGCGGCGTGGATCGATGGTGCTGGACCGTTCCGGACATTCTGGTCGATCATTCTGCCCTTGATGACACCAGCGCTGGTCACGACGACGATATTCACCTTCATCTGGACGTGGAACGACTTCTTCGTGCCGCTGATCTATCTGACATCCCCGAAGGTGTACACATTGCCCGTCGCGCTCAGCACGCTCGTCGATTCGGAGACGCTGGACGGAATCGGCACGCTCTTCGCGATGTCCGTGCTCTCCCTCGTCCCGGTGGTGCTGTTCTTCGCTTTCGCGCAGAAGCACCTTGTGCGCGGGATCGCGACGACGGGACTCAAATAACCCGGCGTCGATTCAACCTGTTCGTATCCAGCGGTCTTCGCATCTCGTTTCATGAAGGATTAAGGCGTGAACTCTCACAACCCCGTGCTCCCCTTGCCGTATGCACCCCAGAAAAGCGCCGCGCGAAGCGCGACTTGGTACAAGACCGCGACTCGATGGACACAGCTGACGTTCGTCGAGGACGACCCCAATCGAGCCGATCCCGATTTCTGGATCGACGTGATGAAGCGCAGCCGATCGAACGCAGTGTGCATCAGCGCGGGCGGGTACATGGCGTTCTACCCGACGCAGATCCCGTTTCATTACACGAGTCGGTTCCTGGGGGACTCGGATCTGTTCGGGGAGCTCGTGACCGGCGCGCGCAAGCTGGGTATGCATGTCATGGCCCGCGTCGACCCGCACGCCGTCCATGCCGATGCCGCCGCCGCACATCCCGAATGGCTGGCGCGGGACATCAACGGTGATGCGGTTCCGCACTGGGCGTTGCCCGACACCTGGGTGACCTGCCCGTTCGGACCGTACAACACGGACTTCATCACGGACATCGTTCGGGAACTGGTCGGGTCCTATGACATCGACGCGGTCTTCATGAACCGATGGCAAGGCGAGGGAGTGTCCTACACACCAGCGGTGCGGGAGCGGTTTCGTGATGACATGGGCCTTGACCTTCCGCTGCCCGGGCAGGACCCGTCCTCCGAGGAGGCAAGGGCGTGGAAGACGTGGCGCAAGCAGCGACTCAGTGAATTGGTCGCACTGTGGGACACCGCCGCGAAAGACGTCCGACCGCATACGAGCGTCATACCCAACCTCGGCTCTCTGTCGATCCATGAGCTCGATCGCGACCTGATCGGCAAGCACTATCCGCTTTTCTTCATAGATCGACAAGGGCGCGATGGTGTCGAGCCGCTGTGGTCGCCGGGACGGAACGCCAAACGCACCCGAGGCGTCTTCCCTGATCGGCCGGTGGGGCTCATCACCTCCGTCGGGCCGGAGAACCACCAGCATCGCTGGAAGGACTCGGTGAACTCGCCGGCCGAAACGGCGATGTGGATCGTCGCGGGATTCGCGCAGGGGGCCTTCCCCTGGTTCACCAAGTTCAATGGCAAGGTCGCCGATGACCGGTGGATCGCGCCGGTCGCCGAGGCGTTCTCCCTGCATGCTCTGCTGGAGCCGGCTCTGGAGAGGAAGACGATCCACGCTCAAGTCGCCGTGATCGACCCCGGACATCCGTTCGGCGCTCAGTTCCCGGGGGAGCACGCCGCACGTCATCACGACGACGGCTTCTATCACGCTCTGGTGGAGGCGCGGATTCCGTTCGAGCTGGTGGCGCAGCAGGAGCTCTCGATGGAGCGCATCGCCGGGTTCGACGTGATCGTGCTGCCCGACGTCGTCGGGTTGCGTCCCGAGCAGCAGACCGTGCTGGAGGCGTACGTCGCCGGCGGCGGTGCTCTCGTGGGAGCATTCGAGTCCGCAGTCCCCCACGACACCGATTCCGGCAGATCAGATCTCGGGCCGCTGTTCGGGATCTCTCAGGCGAGAGTTCGTCCCGGACTCGTGAAGAACAACTACATCGAGCTTCAGAGAGACGGTCGCGCCGGGGAGTTCGATCTCACCCGCGGATTCGACGGCGCCGAACGAGTCATCGGCGGCACCCAGATCGTTGATGCCGAGGTCAGGGACGGTGCCGATGTTCCCTTCCGGTTCATTCCGGACTTCCCTGACTTGCCGATGGAAGAGGTGTACCGACGAGCGAGCGCCGACAGTCCCGCAGTGGTGACGACGCAGAATGCTGCCGGCGGACGCACCGTGTACTTCTCCTTCAACGTGGGCGCGATCTTCTGGGAAGCGTTGCAGCCGGATCATGGTCGACTCATCAAGAATGCGATCCTCTGGGCTCTGGACGGGCCACCCGACGTGACCGGCTCGGGGCCGGGGATCGTGGAACTCGCTGTCTACCGTGGCGAAGACGAACTCAGCGTTTGCATCGTGAACCTCACCAACCCGATGGCGATGAAGGGGCCGCTGCGTGAGATCATCCCGCTCGTGGGTCAGTCGTTGAGCATCGCGATTCCGTCTGGTCGCCAGGTGGCGACCGTTCGCAGTGAGGTGAGCGGGCGGCAATTCGCCTTCTCTGTCGATTCGGGTCGAGTACGCGTCGACCTGCCGGCCATCGAGATGATGGAGGTCGTGAGTGTGACCTGGCAGGCGGCGGACGCAACTCCCTCGGAAGGTGCATCATGATGCGATTCGCGGCCAATCTCACCATGCTCTACCCCCAGCTGCCATTCATCGAGCGGTTCGCTGCGGCTCGGCTCGATGGGTACAGCGGTGTCGAGTTCCTGTCGCCCTTCGACCACGCCGCGAATCAACTGGCGGATGTGCTTCGTGAGAACGAGCTGACGCCCGTGCTCTTCAATCTCCCCTCGGGGGACTGGTCAGCGGGCGAGCGCGGAATCGCCGCTCTGCCGGATCGGGTCGCTGAGTTTCGGAGCGGCGTGGCGAGGGCGATCGAATACGGGAAGGCACTGGGCGTCTCCCAGCTGAACTGCCTGGTCGGGATACTGCCGGAAGGCATGTCCGGGCCGGAGGTGCGTGGGACCCTCGTGGAGAACCTTGCCTTCGCGGCCGCCGAGTTGGCGCGTCATGAGATCGCGCTGCTGCTGGAGCCGGTGAACAACCGGGACGTGCCGGGATTCGCCGTCGCCACCGTTCCGGACGCCGTCGAAGTCATAGCGGAAGTCGGGTCCTCGAACCTCTTCCTGCAGTACGACCTGTATCACGCGCAGATCATGCAGGGGGATCTGCTGCCGACGTATCTGCGCCATCGGGATCTGATCCGGCACATTCAGATCGCTGACCACCCGGGCCGCCATGAACCGGGAACGGGTGAGATCAACTATCGCTTCCTGTTGCGGGCGATTCGCTCTGCCGGTTATCAGGGCTGGTTCGGTTGCGAGTACATCCCCAGCGAAGGTGCGGGGATGCAATGGATGTTGGATTTCGACGATGAGGAGCAGGCATGAAAATCGGGTTCATCGGCCTCGGAGTGATGGGGCGGCCCATGGCCGCACGGCTCATCGACGCGGGACACGAATTGTTCGTCAGTCGGGTGAGGGCGATCTCCGAGTTCCTTGTCGGTGCTGGGGCGACAGCGTGTGCGAGTCCTCGGGACGTGGCGGAAGCCGCAGCCGTCATCATTCTCATGGTGCCGCGAACCGAAGATGTGGAGCAGGTGCTCTTCGGTCCTGACGGCGTATCGGAGGGACTGCGTCCCGGGGCACTGGTGATCGATATGAGTTCGATCTCTCCTATCGCCACACGGGAGTTCGCGAAGAGGATCGCCGCGTTGGGTGCGTCTTACGTGGATGCGCCGGTATCCGGCGGCGACGCCGGGGCGAAAGCTGGCACATTGTCGATCATGGCCGGCGGTGAAGCGGCCGATTTCGAGCGGGCGAGGCCGCTGTTCGAGATCCTGGGAGCCAATGTCAATCTGGTCGGTTCGGTCGGCGCAGGCCAGACCACCAAGGTGGCCAATCAGATCATCGTGGCCGGCACGATCCAGGCAGTGGCCGAGGCGCTTCGACTCGCTGAAGCGGCCGGAGCGGACCCTGCGAAGGTGCGCGCTGCGATAGGCGGAGGGTTCGCATCGTCGAAGGTCTTGGAGGTTCATGGCCAGCGCATCATCGATGAGGCATTCGATCCTGGTTTCCGGATCCGATTGCATCACAAAGACCTCGAGATCGCCATGACTGCCGCCGAGTCGCTGAACGTGGAGCTGCCTGTGACTGCCCGAGTGAAAGAGCTCATGGCTTCGGCGATGCAGGCCGGCTTGGGCGATCTCGACCATTCGGCGCTGTTCGTTCAGCTGCGAAACGCGCACGAGACGGGCCAGTGATCTCCCATGCCTGACCCTCGGGACCACCCGTCAGTGGCGGTGACGGAACACGATGTGGTGAACGCCTTCGGCCGGTCGGGGATCGCCCTTCCGATCGAGGAAGTTCCCCTCTATACAGAGAGCATCCGATCCGCACTCGAGGAGATCGCCGTCTTCCTCGACACCACGAAGAGCATGGCGGCCCCGCACGACGCATCAGCAGGTCGGGATCGCGGGCACCGCCCCGATCCCGCAGAGGACCCGCTCAACGCGTGGCAATGGCGGTGCACGATTCCCGGCGCCGAGGGGCTTCTGTCGGGAAAGTCCGTCTCCTTCAAGGACAACATCGCGGTGGCAGGCATTCCGATGGGCATCGGGACGGAGATGCTGGCGGGGTTCATCCCGGATATCGATGCGACCGTGGTTCAACGCGTGCTCGCTGCCGGGGGCACCATCATCGGCAAGAACACGATGGATGGGCTCACCGGCGGACATGGCAACGGCGGTTCGTTCGGGGACAGCGGGCCAGTGCTCAATCCGCGCAATCCCGAGCATCTCACCGGTGGCTCATCCTCGGGCGGAGCAGCGGCGGTGGCGTCGGGCCAGGTGGATATCGCCTTCGGCGGAGATCAGTCCGGTTCGATCAGGATTCCTGCCGCATGGTGCGGCACGGTAGGGCTGAAGCCGACGTTCGGGATGGTCTCGCATCACGGCGTCGCATATGACGTCGACCAGTCCGTCGACCACGTCGGGCCGCTCGCGGCCTCCGTGCGGAATGCTGCGCTCGCGTTCGAAGCGGTGGCGGGACACGACGATGCTGATCCACGTCAAGGCCGCGCCATACCCGAAGCCATGGATGTGATGAGCACGCTCGAGGACGGCATAACGGGACTGCGAGTCGGGGTTCTCGCGGAAGGGTTCGCCGACGCTGACCCGGCGGTATCCGCAGCGGTCACCGCGGCCGTCGATCGACTCCGGGGACTGGGGGCGCATATCTCCCCGATCTCGATTCCCGCTCACACCGGCCTGGCCTCCGCGATGATGGCGGTGCTGATCGGCGGCTCACGAGCTTCTTTCGAGACGACGATCGCGGGAGCGCACCACGCGGCCGGATATCCCGAGTCGATCGTGACGGCGGTGCAGCACTTCCGCGGAAATCATGCTGAGAAGCTGAATCCTCGTCGTATCCTCTACCTGGGACTCGCCGAGCTCGCCCGGCAGCGGTTCGACGATGCGCTGTACGTGCGCGGTCATAATCTCCGCGCACACTTCCGATCGGCCTTCGACGCGGCGTTCGCGCAAGTGGACCTGCTGGTCATGCCGACGATGCTCGACTGTGCGCCGAAACGGGAACCGGCGCGCGCCCGAGCGGACGCACTGGCCATGTCACTGCGGAATCCGATGGGGTTCGGGCGTGTGATCCGCAACACCGCCCCAGCGAGCTACACAGGGCATCCCGCTCTCGCGGTACCGGCGGGCTTCGTCGGAGATCTGCCCGCGAGCCTGCAACTGGTGGGTCCGCACTTCAGCGAAGCGCTGCTTCTTCGGTGCGCGTACGCGCTGGAGCAGGTGAGTGCGGAGGTCAAGCCGACGGGCCGTGGTGCATCGGTGAGTTGAGACGAGCCCGTCATCACGAACGACGGAAATGGTCCGAGCCCCAGGACTTCGTCCCAGGGCTCGGACCATTGGCGGTGACGGAGGGATTCGAACCCTCGGTTGCTTGCACAACACACGCTTTCCAAGCGTGCTCCTTCGGCCGCTCGGACACGTCACCAGGAACAACCTGTCCATCCTATCCGATGGGGTGAGCTCCGAAGAACCGGTCGGCCTCCCCACGTAGAATCTCCTGGTGCCCACACCCAAGATCGTGCTGTTCTACGCGTTCGCGCCTCTGGCGGATCCCGACGCGATCCGGCTGTGGCAGCGCGACCTCGGCGAGGCGCTGAAGCTGCGCGGCCGCATCCTCCTCTCCGAGCACGGCATCAACGGCACCCTCGGGGGCGACCTGCCCGCCGTGAAGAAGTGGCTGCGGCGGTTCCGCGAGTACCCGGCGTTCAAGGACGCCGACGTCAAGTGGAGCGAGGGCACCGGGCTCGATGACGAGGGGTACAGCGTCGACTTCCCCAAGCTCAGCGTCAAGGTGCGCGACGAGATCGTGTCATTCGGAGCACCGGGGGAACTGGCCGTCGACGAGCACGGCGTCGTCGGAGGGGGAGCGCGATTGAGTCCCGAACAGTTGCACGAACTGATGGCCGAGCGCGGCGACGATGTGGTCTTCTTCGACGGCCGCAACGCGCTGGAGGCCGGGATCGGCCGCTTCCGGAACGCGATCGTGCCCGACACCGAGACGACGCGCGACTTCGTGCGCCTGCTGGACGACGGCGCCTACGACGATCTGAAGGGCAAGCCGGTCGTCACCTACTGCACCGGCGGCATCCGCTGCGAGGTGCTCTCCAGCCTGATGGTCTCCCGCGGTTTCGGTGAGGTGTACCAGCTCGACGGCGGCATCGTCCGCTACGGCGAGCAGTTCGGCGACGACGGACTGTGGGAGGGCTCGCTGTACGTCTTCGACAAGCGCGGCTCGGTCGACTTCTCGGACCACACCGCCGTCATCGGCGAATGCGCCGGATGCGGAGCAGCCACCAACCGCACCGCGAACTGTCCCGACGCCTCATGCACCCGCCAGTTCGTCGTGTGCGCGGAATGCCGCGCCGTGCCCTGCTCCGACCACGCCTGAAACCCGTCTATGGGGCGCAAGTGCATGCTTCACGCCGGTTGATGTCGACTTTCACGCCCCACAGACGGGTATTGATGGCCCGTCAGCGGCGGCGGGTGAACAAGGATGCCGGCAGCAGCCGCGCGAGCAGGCGCTGGCGTGAATCCACACTGGCCGCGAGCTGGACGGTCACGACTCGCAGCGGCGCCGCCAGATCCCCGGCATCCGGAGCCGAAGGCGCATAGCTCGCCCGCTCGATCGCCGAGACCAGAGGCGCCAGCGCTTCAGCATCCGCCCCGCGCGTCGATGCCAGCACCTCGGCGCGCACCCGCGCGGTCTGCGCCTCGGGTGCTGCCAGGCCCAGATCGATGAGGGTGTCGGAGAGCTCCCGCCACGCGGCCATCGCGTCGCCCGCGCGCGCCCGTCCCATCCTCATCGCTCTCCTCAGCTCGCGCACCAGCGCAGGCAGAAGCAGCAGCACCAGCACGCCGAGCACGGTCAACGTCACGGGGGCGGGGTCCAGGGTCTGCAGCGCGCCGGTGCCGCCGACTCCGGCATCCTCGTCACGACCCGCCTCATCCGTCGGCGTCGCCGATGGTCCGGTGGTGGGTGCGATCGTCGGGGTCGGCGCGTCTGGACCGTCGCCGCTGCCGCCGCTGGAGGATGCCGCGACGAAGTCGGTCGGAACGCCCAGCGTCGCCGTCGGCTCGAACGGCACCCAGCCGATGCCCTCGAAGTGCACCTCGGGCCAGGAGTGCAGCTGGTCGCTGGTGACGGAGTAGACGATGCTGTCGTCGCGTCGCTGGTCCGTTCCCGTACCCGGAAGGTAGCCGACGACGATCCGCACCGGCATCCCGAGGGTGTCGGCCATCAGCGCGAAGGCGCCCGCGAAGTGGATGCAGTAACCGGTGCGCTTCTCGAGGAAGGTCGCCACGGCATCCGCCCCCGTGCCGTCGAAGTCCTCCTCGACGGGGGCGTCGAGCGAGTATGCGAACTCGCCCCGGAACCAGTCCTGCAGGGCGATCAGCCGGTCGTAGTCGGTGTCGGCGTCCGCGGTGACCTCGCGGGCCAGCTCGCCGATGATCGGCGGCAGGTCGTCGGGTAGTCCGGTCACCGGTGCGCCGGATGCCGAGGTCGCGCGGATCTGCTCGAGCGTGGGCACCGCAGTGGCCGCCTGCACCGTGTAGTCGGCCCCGGCGGCATCCGCTGTGGCGCTGACCACCGTGCGGTTCTCGGGCATCGCCGACCAGGTGCCTTCCACGCCGCTCAGCCGCTCCGGTGCGTACGGCAGGGGCAGGCGATCGCTGGAGACTCCCAGCACCTTGATCGACACCTCGGTCTCGACGGTCTTGATCGGATCGGCCCAGTCGCGCTCGCCGAAGCCGTCGCGCAGCGCCACCCGGTCGCCCCGGTCGGGGCGCCACACGTCGCCGTCGAACCGCGACAGCGTGGCCATCCGCAGATAGGGCGGGGTGGCCGCGGAGGTCACCAGTGTCAGCGCCTCGATCCCTTCGGGGCGGCGCAGATCGTCTCCCAGTCGCAGATCGGCGCTCACGGTGAGCATCGGCCCGGTTCCGGGCAGAGCGGATGCCACCGGCAGCGCCGGAGCGAGTGCGAGCGTCACCAGCACGGCGACGAGCCCTGTGGACGCCGCCACGAGGTACGAGGTCTGCCGGGGAGCGCGCGCATCGTGTCGGGCGCCGAAGCGCAGCAGGAGCATGATCATGACCGCCTGCAGCAGGAACCATCCGATGTTGACGGAGCCGAACGAGATCAGCATCGGCATCACGCCGACGACCGAAGTCAGCAATACCGCCAGGATCACCAGCCTGTGCGCGAGCAGCTGGTCGACGAGGATCGCGACCACGGCGAAGGCCAGACCGAGCAGCGTCGCCATCGGCAGCGACGCCGCGATGGGCGCCACTCCGTTCATGATCTCGTCGCCGCTCTGCTGCAGGCGCACGCCGATGAGGCGCACGGTCATCTCCGTCGGAAACAGTCCCAACCAGGAGGTCTCGCTCGCGAGCAGCACCGTGCAGACCACGACGGATGCCAGCAGCTGGACCACCAGTGCCATGGGACCGCGGATGCCGGCTCGCACCGCGCCGAGGGCGCGCCGCGTGAGGATGCCCGCAGCGGCGACGACGATCACGACCGAACAGACGACGAAAGTCCACACGCCGGGCGCCACCGCACCGGTGTACGACCAGACGGAGATCAGCGTCGCCGCTGCCGCGAGGATGCCCGATCCCCCCGGGCTCAGCCGGGTGCGATCGGTACGGGCGCGCGTCTCAGGCATGTGCGGCCTTCGAGACGGGCAGCGCATCCGCCCAGGTCTGGGCGAGGTCGGCGCTCGGCTGCAGCCGCGTCGCGTTCCAGCCATGAGCGGATGCCGCCGCCAGCGCCTCGGGCTCGGCTGATGCCGCGAACAGCAGCGGGGCTGCGGCCCCGGCGGTGGTCAGCCGCTCGGCCTCCTCGCTCTCGAGCCGTCCGGTGATGAGCACCAGCGGGCCGGGAGGCGTACTGCCGACGATGGACCTCAGATCATGCGGCTCGCCGCGCGGACCGATCATGGCCAGTGCGATCATGAGGTCTTCGCGGTCCTCCTCGTGTCCGCGCAGCGCGCCGAGCTGCGTGCCCGAGGTGTCGACGACATCCACGCTGTACCCGTCCGCGACCAGCCGGAGTGCGGCGGACGCGCAGAGCGTGACGGCCGCTTCGAAGGCGGCATCCGGTTCCTCGCCCGGCCGTTCCCAGCGGTCCGCCGCACGGTCGAGCACGATCATGGCATCCGGGCTCGCCTCCTCTTCCTCCTGGCGCACCATCAGATCTCCGCGGTGCGCGGTCGCCCGCCAGTGGATGCGGCGGCGGGAGTCGCCGGAGGAATACGGGCGGGGGATGAGGTTGTCGGCGCCCTGGCCGATCCGTGAGGAACGGGTCTGGGCGGTTCCGCCGGCCGCGCCCACCTTGGTGGGCAGCGGGGCGAGCGCGACGGTCTGCGGGATCACGGTGATGGTGCGGGTGTCGCCGAAGGCCTGCTCGCGCTGCGCCAGGCCGAACGGGTCGACGGTGCGCAGGATCAGCGGGCCGAGAGTGGAGATGCCGCGGCGCACGCCGGTGAGGTCGTAGCGCAGCGAGAGGGCATCGCCCGGGTAGTCGCCGGTGGCATCACCGCTCACCGCCGCGGGAAGGGTGTCGCGCCACGTGCCGTTCGGGATACCGAGGGTGTACAGGTCGAAGCGCACCTGCACCTGGGAGGCCTCGCCCACGGCGAGCAGGTCCGTCGAGATGCGCCGCGACACATCGGCGCGGCGGCGCGGCATCCGCACGATCAGCAGCGAGATCACCGGAAGCGCCACGAGCAGCACGCCGAGATACAGCAGCGGGCGTGCGGCGACCACGTTGGCGGCGACGATGAGCAGGATGCCGGACAGGAGGCTGCCCCACCCCCTGCCCGTGAGCGGTCGGCGCTTCATGCGCGATGCTTCAGCGCCGGGTGCCGGCGAACGGCACGGGCACGCGGGCGATGATCTGGTTCAATGCGGCTTCGACCGGCTGGGTGCCGGCGCGGTGCACGCCACGGGCAGCGAGCAGACGGTGCGCGAAGACGGGGATGACGAGCTCGGTCAGGTCGTCGGGCACCACGTACTGGCGGCCGTCGAGAGCCGCGCGCACCTTCGCGGCCCGCACCAGCTGCAGCGTGGCACGAGGGCTGGCGCCCAGGTGCAGGCTCGGGTCCTGCCTGGTCGCCTGAGCCAGTGCGACGGCGTACTCCTCGAGTGATTCGGCGACGTGCACGCGGCGCGTCCAGGCGATCAGGGCGCGTACGGTCGTCGCATCGGTGACAGGGCTGATCACATCGAGCGGGTTGGAGGTCTCGCGCTGGCGCAGCATCAGCGTCTCGGCCGCGGCATCCGGATACCCCATCGAGATGCGCATCATGAACCGGTCGCGCTGCGCCTCGGGGAGGGGATAGGTGCCCTCCATCTCGAGCGGGTTCTGCGTCGCGACGACGAGGAACGGTTCGGGCAGCCGATGCGTGGAGCCGTCGACCGTCACCTGCTGCTCCTCCATCGCCTCCAGCAGCGCGGACTGCGTCTTCGGGGAGGCGCGGTTGATCTCGTCGGCGATCACGATGTGCGCGAACACGGCGCCGCGCTTGAACTCGAACTCGCGTCCCACCGGGTCGTACACGGCGACGCCGGTCACGTCGCCTGGCAGCAGGTCGGGGGTGAACTGGATGCGGCGGACGGTGGCATCCACGCTGGCGGCAAGGGCGCGGGCGAGCATCGTCTTGCCGACGCCGGGCACGTCCTCGATGAGCAGATGCCCTTCGGCGAGCAGACACGTCAGCGCGCTGCGCACCGCTTCGGGCTTGCCGTCGATGACGGAGGAGATCGAGGCGATGATCCGGGAGGTCTGCTGAGCGAACTCCTCGGCGGTGATCTCGGTGGCGATCTGCCGGGTCTGCTGCTCGGTCAGCTGCTCTTGCATGCGGTGTCTCCCCTGCGCGACGGTGCGAACTCTGATCGTAACCCGCTCAGGTGAACGAGGCGCCGGATCAGCCCCACACCGTCGCGCGAGCACCGCTGTCGTCCAGCCGGGCGGCCTGGGTGCGCGCCTCACGCAGGATGACCAGGCCCGCCTCTCCCTGCAGCTCGATGAGCTCGCACGGGCCGACGGCTTCCCTCCACAGCTGCGCGAAGTGCTCGGCATCCGCGCGCCGACGGGCGATCTGCTGCGGCACGGACAGGTAGGCGACCCTGCGGCTACCGAGCCGCAGAACGAACCGCGGCGTGCGCACCGGTCCGAACAGCTCCTGCACGGCATCCGCCAGCATACGGCGCACCCGCGCAGATCCCTGGAAGATCAGGCGCATCCGCGCCGACCCGTCGGACTCGCGCTGCATCTCGACGTCGATCGCGGTGTCCGACAGGAGCGGGATACGGCCGGCGTCCTGCAAGGACTGCGCCACGACTCCCGCGATCTCGCGGTAGGCGAGCGAGGGGTCGCGGCGGTGGCGCACGGCCCGGCTGATCGAGGCGGCCCGCGCGCCGAGCGCGAGCAGCACGCCGCTGCCGAGGACGACTCCGGCGATCGTGACCGGGGTCAGGCCCAGCGCGAAGAGCTCGCCGCCCATCCCCGATACGATGGCGCCGCCCAGCGCACCGAGGGCGAACATCGAGGCGGAGCCGGTGACAACGGCGGGCAGAGTCTGCACGAGCTCGGTGCGACGGATGCTGCGCACGGCCAGCACGTCGCGCTCGCGGGCCGCATAGGGCTCTCCGATGCGCCAATCGGCGAGCGTCTGAGCGCGGGTGCGGATGTCTCCGAGTACAGCCTGGTTCAGCTGGTCGATGGACACGCCGGCGTCTTTGGCGACGAACCGATCGAGCAGCTCGCGGGTGGAGCGGTCGAGGGCCGCGCCGATACCGGTGATTATGCGGGTGTCGTCGTCGGCGCTCAGCCCCCACAGGTGGCTGTGACGACGGCGCAGCCTGGACATCTCCGCAGGCGAATCGAGTTCGACCTGCGGTGGGATCAGGCAGACCACCGACCAGTTGTGCGCGACCTTGCCCGGCCACTCGGGGTCCAGGCGCAGGGTGCGCCCGCGCAGCTGCTGCGCTCCGACGCTGCTCGCCACGCTCGTCAGATCGATGAGGGTGTTCACCGCCGGGCAGTCCCAGCCCTCGCCGAGCAGGCCGCGCGTACCGACCAGCAGGCGCACCGATCCGTCCGTCACCAGCTGCGATACCGCCGCGACCAGTCTTCCACCGCCGAAGCCGGGCACCCGCAGCATCCGGGTGGGGCCGAAGCCATCCTCGATTTCGACCGGGATGCGCAGCGCGTGCTCGAGTGCGGCGGCGAGCGGTACGGCATCCGCGGCCGTGGTGCGCAGATGCTGGGCCGTCAGCAGCACGGGATGCAGGGCGGTGGTCACCGGATCGGAAGCCAACAGGTCGAACACGCGCAGCGCGCCGGGTGCCGCGTCTCCGGTGAGCCCGCGGTTGTCGCCGGCCTCGACGACGTCGGTCACGACGACGGCGCGGATGCGCTCGCCGTCACCGCCTGCGAGCTCGTGATGCAGGATGTCGACGGCCGCGTGGTCCTTGGCGACCGAGGTCGACAGGGTCGCCTCGAGCGGGTTGCGTCCCCGTCGGATGCCGCGGTCGGTGAGGTGCAGGCCGAAGTCCGCCAGCGCCTTCTTCACGTACCGCCACTGGTCGCGGGCTGCCGGGTCGGGCAGCAGGCGGGTGAGGGAGAAGCGTGCCAGCACGAGCAGCAGATCATCGGTCTCCGCACGCCCGAACAGCAGCGGATCGAGCAGGGCAGCGAGCGGATGCTGCGGTGCGGCTGCCCGCAGCACGGCGCCGCACGCGCGGGTGAGGGCGAAGTCGGCACTGAGTGCGCGGTCGATGCCGCGGCGAGCGGCCTCGTCGGCGGGCAGGTCCGGCGTCTCGGCCACGGCATCCGGCTCGGGCTGCAGCTGCTGCTCCAGGTACCGCAGCCCGTCGACGGAGGTGAGTACCTGCACCATCAGGTCGTGCAGCTGCGCCTCGCTGCGGCGGATGAAGTGCGCCTCCTGCGGGACGGGCTCGGCGAACCAGACGTGCGCGCGGTACGGGGCGAGATGTCCCTCCTTCACGACGGCCGGGGTCGGGACCTCGTAGTCGACGTCGCCGAGCAGCTGCGTGTAGTTCTCGAACCCGGTGCCGTCGTCGGGGGAGGGCAGGGTCGCGGTCAGGCCGATGAGCAGGCCGGTGCCGCCGCGCTCGCGGATCCGCGCCCGCAGGTAGGCGACCACGATGGCCCAGTGATCCAGCAGATGGTGGCATTCGTCGAGCACGATCGTGTCGATACCGGCGTCGACGATGCGGTCGATCAGGGCGAGCGCGTTCGGATGCAGCACGCGGGCCAGCGACTCGGGTCGTGTCTGCGCGAAGCGGCGGCGCAGGGACGAGGAGCGCTTGCGGATGCCGCGCAGGTACTGCGCGCGGTTGTCGACGGCGAGCGTGGCGAGCCAGGTCGCGGCATCCGCTTCGCTGCGGCCCGCTTCGACGAGCTGCTCGGTCCACTGCACGCGGGCGAGGTCGTCGAAGGGCGAGCTGTCGCCGGTGACACTGAGCAGCTGATAGGTGAGCACGGTCAGGTCGGCGAGGGCGGTCGGGTCGTCGGAGACCTGATCATCTGCGGATGCCAGTGAACGCGCGGTGCGCAGCCACTGCTGGCGGATCGTGACCGTCGGCGCCAGCACGAGAGCCCGCCGCCCCTCGCGGGCGGCGAGGAGCAGTCCGAGCAGGGTCTTGCCCGATCCGGGAGGGGCGACGATGTGCATCGCAGCATCCTTGGGTGAGACGGGGATCTGCGCCAGCACCTCCGCCTGGTATGTGCGCAGCTCGCCGCCGTACCGCCAGTCGGCGAGGGGGAGGGGCGGCGGAGTCATCGAGGTCGAGCGTAGCCGGGGCCGAGCTGTTCGAGTGCGTTCCGAGCGTCGGGTAGACTCGTGGACGGCTCTCCGCGTGACGGCATCCAGGCCAATTCCCCCAGGGCGGAAACGCAGCAAGGGTAACCGGGCTCTGCCGGGTGCGCGGAGGGTCTTTTCTCTGCCCACGCGACCCCGCCTGCGTGGCACGGGTCCCCCGTGTTCTAGAATCTGTCCCGTTGATCACTCTCCAAGACGGTGGTGCCAGGCGACCGGCACGGCGAATTGCGGCGATGGGGAGTAGCGGATGACGGGTGTGCAGACCGACGCGCCACAGACGCGTCGCGCACGCCGCGCGCAGCCCGCAAAGCATCTGCGCACCGACATCCAGGGGCTGCGGGCGCTGGCCGTCGGCATGGTGGTGCTCGCACACGCCGGGATCCCCTTCGCCGCAGGCGGCTTCATCGGCGTCGACGTGTTCTTCGTCATCTCCGGCTTCCTGATCACCTCGCTGCTGCTGCGGGAGGTGCAGCGCAGCAGCACCATCAGCATCCGCGGCTTCTACGAGCGCCGCGCTCGCCGCATCCTCCCCGCCGGCACGGTCGTGCTCGTCGTGACCGTGCTGTACTCGGCGCTCACTTTCTCTGCCGATCGAGTCGGGTCGATCGCGGGCGACGCCATCTGGTCATCGGTGTTCCTGGCGAACGTGCACTACGCCGTCGACGGCACCGACTACTTCGCCACGGGCGACCCGTCGCCGCTGCAGCATTTCTGGTCGCTGGCCGTTGAAGAGCAGTTCTACCTGATCTGGCCGCTGCTCGTGCTCGCGATCGTCGTCGTGGTGCGCCGGCGAGCCAAGTACGTGCCGTTCACCCGCCTGGTCGCGGTCGCGGTGACGGCGATCATCATCGGTTCGCTGGCGTGGTCGATGATCGAGACGGCGGTCTCGCCCTCGACGGCGTATTTCTCCACCCCCGCTCGCGCGTACGAGCTGGCCGGAGGCGCACTCGTCGCTGCGCTCACGGCAGCCGGAACGCAGGTGCCGGCATGGCTGACCGGGCCGTTGCGCGGGGGACTGGGCTGGGCGGGATTCGCGGGCCTGATCGTGATGATGGTGGCGTGGGACGAGCGCACGCAGATTCCTGGGATCCTCGCCGGGCTGGTCGTGCTCGCCACCGCGGCCGTCCTCATCTCGGGGATCGGCGACGTGCGCGGCGCGGGACGGATGCTGTCCGTGCGTCCTGTGCGGTTCATCGGCGACATCTCGTACTCGCTGTACCTCTGGCACTGGCCGCTGCTCACTCTGGGACTGCTGTCCGGGTGGGGGCATGCCGCCCGCGTGATCGTGCTCATCGCGGCATCCGTCGTCCTGGCAGCACTGAGCTACCGCTTCGTCGAGCTGCCCTTCCAGCGTGGTCGGGTGCGGATGCCGCGACGCACCGGACACCTGATCCTCTGGCCGGTCGCGGCGGTCACCGTCATCGCCGTCTCGGTGGGTGCGACTTGGCAGACGCAGCAGCAGCTGCAGCGTCGTGGTACGAGCAGCATCCGGCGACGGCGACTCCTTCCCCGGAAGCCACCGAAGACGCGCCGGATCCATTGGAGACGGTGCACGCGCAGCTGTCGCAGGCTCTCGCCGATGCGGATGCCGGGGCACCGGCGCCGCCGTCATTGGATCTGGCCGCGCAGAAGGACGACGTCTTCCAGAACCCGTACCCCTGCGTGGCCTGGTGGGGTTCGACCTCGACGAAGATCTGCCCTCAGGGCGACGAGAGCGCTGTGCGCACCGTCGTGCTGGTGGGCGATTCGCACGCGGGTCAGTGGATCGCGGCGCTCGACAGGCTGGGGACAGAGCAGGGCTTCCGTCTGGTGCCGCTTATCAAGCCGGCTTGCAACGTCTACGACGTCGAGCAGTACTTCGCGCAGATGCCGAAGGAGACGTGCAACGCGTTCAAGAAGTGGGCGCGAGAGCAGGTCGCGGAGATGAAACCGGATGCTGTGGTGGTCGCGGCGCGAGGATACGACGGCGTGCACGCATCGGGCGCGCAGCGCGAGAGGATGTGGCGTGCAGGTGCCGAATCGGGCATCCGCGCGCTGGTCGACCTCGCTCCGGCCGTCTACGTGCTCTCGGATATCCCGGCGCGGTCGTCGTCGGCGCAGGACTGCCTGACGGCTCCGGGGGCGACGCTCGAGTCCTGCCTGGCTACGGAGACCGGGCGCGAGGTCGACAGCAATGCGCTCACGCACGAAGCGGCGCAGGCGGCCGGCGCTCGCTGGATCGATACGAGCCCGCTGGTGTGCGAGGGCGGTCGCTGCCCTCTCGTGGTCGGCAGTACCCTCACCTACTTCGACGACAATCACCTCACCGTCTCGCGGGCCGAGGAGCTCGCTCCCGCGCTCGGCGAGCTGCTCGGCGAGCTGCTCGGGTGGGTGAAGGTGGGCTGAGGGGCCGGCGACCCATCCCAGCGGTCGCGCTTGCAGGTGCAGGTACCTGAAGTCGGGGGTGCGGTCGTACGCGATCGCGGGGTTGACGATCGCGGAGCGGACCTCCGGGACCGGGGGCGGACTGTGGTGGCTCTCCCCGGACTCGGTAGGCACCGTCGGGATGCAGATCAACGCGTCCACCGGAACGGTCACCCGCCGGTGGATGGACCCCTACGGTGGTGCGAGTGGCGGGTCGGGCACCTGGTCATCGAACCTCGGGTATTTGAATGAGCCGCGGAGTGCGACCGGACTGACGCAGTTGGGTGCACGGGCGTATGACGCGGGGTTGGGCAAGTTCGTGAGCGTGGACCCGGTGCTGGATCCGGGGGAGCCGCGGCATGCGAACGCATATGCGTACTCGATGAACTCACCCGTGTCGTTCTCCGACGCGAGTGGGCTGTTCGCTCGGGTCGATTCAATGGACGGCACCCAACACGTCACGCCCGCACAGAGCCGAGCTGCAGGCCAGGCGAACAGTCATCGGAAGAGCAACAGTAGTGTTACGGCTGGTAGCAACGTCGGCAGCCCCTAAGGGGGCGAGTCGTGGCGGACCCAAGGCGGCCCCGGTGGCTGCGGCAGGCAACTCGGATTATGTGACGGCATTCACGCCGCTGTTATCACCCGCAGATGACGCCTGGTATCGCGAGTTAGAAGCGATGGACGGCTATTGCAGCGACAGCGATCCAGCCACGCCGTGCGGTGCAGACTGGATAGCCGAACAAGTCACGGGCACAGCCGACATCGCCATGATGGCGATACCCCGAGGGTGGCTGGTCAAAGGTCTGAGGGCCACGTCCATCATTGGGGATAGCGTAGGCGGGGGAGGGCAAGGAAAATCCAACGTAGGCAACAGTGGGTCGAAGCCGCTGAGTGTCAATCAAATGAACAAGTCCATCGAGCGCGGCCTTGCGCCGCGAGGAGTCACTCGGGTCGACACAGCCAAGGTAAAAGGCGAGCAAGATCATGTACATTTTCGGGATGGCGGCGCTTTAAATCGAGACGACACATGGAAGCATGGCGAAACAAGGCTCACAAAAAGGCAGGTCGAGTGGTTGCAAGGAAACGGTTGGAGGATTCCTGGTGAATAGGGGCAGTATCGCAAGCTGGTTTGCGCGGAAAGTCTCCGTGGCGTCCTGGGACAGAACTCCGTTTGTCGATTCCTACCACATCGACGAGCTTTCCATCATCTCGAAAGGGATCGATGCGGACATCTCCGCTGGCATAGCGTTGCTTCGAAAAGTCGATGACCTGCGTCGTAGCCATGGCGTCAACATTGAATTGAAGCTCGCAATTCCGTTCGGTGTGTCAGACGAGCTGGACACGGATCCTGTGTCTTTAACCAATGTGGTCACCCCTCCTGTCTACGAACCTCCATCACTGTATCTATTTGGGTCTCAACACTTTCGGGTCCCGAACGACAGAGAAGAGTATTTTTGTCCGTACCGGGACACTCCTTGGGGCGGAGACATCCTTGCGACATATTCCTGTGGCCGCTCGATGCTTGATCGCGATTTGGGCTGGGAGTTCAGTAAGACAGTATGGATAAGTTTGGTTGGTGTTTGACCGCTCTTCGAAGATGAACTGCAGGTGCGGACCAGGGACTCGCGGTGATACTCGTGGATCATCTCGGAATGCCGACATGCCGCAGGGCCTCCTGGTGTTCGATCTGACCCGCGAGGCTTATCCGGACACAATTCCTTGGAAGCATCTGCCTCATATGACGTCCCGGTTAGGTATCCGCCCGTGCTTCGTGATCGCCCTGTCCGTACGGTCGCTGGGGTGCGATAATGTTACGAACATCGAGGATTCCGAGAAGGGCGTTCGTATGGGTAATAACGGAACCTTCATGGGCTTTCTGGAGCCATAGACATGCTCAGTGGCTACAGGACCCTGTTGGCGAGTTCAGTTGGTACCCGCGATGGGATGGCGCTCGAACTCGCGCTAGCGGACGGCACGCAGATCGCCGAAGTTTTTGAAGACAGCACCACAGGCGACCGTACGGTGCATCTATTTGTTGACCGCGTTCCGGCTGAGGCTATCGAGTGGATGCTCGCGGAGGCACGCGCGCGTCTGTGAGGCGATGCGCTGGGTTTTCCGAAAACCTGTAGCCCCCGTGCTTCGAGCAAGCGGTTGTCCGTTTTCAAGGTATAAAGGCACACGGACTGAACGACCGGATGGCGTGAGGATCGGAATCCGTGACGCCTCGAAGAGCGGTGGGCGATCTATCGACATTCAATTCCCTGACGGTACAAGCAGCCCGGCGGAGAGGTTCCGCCGGGCTCCGATGTTGACCATGTGATCGAGTTGCAGCTGAGTGGAGTCGATGACATCTTGAACATGAGTCCGCTTGATGCCTCGGTGAACAGGACCCTGCGGTTCGCAGATCATGTGGCAATTGCGGGAGGCCGACATCGGTACCTGTGTTGTTCCGTCCAGATTTGTTGAAGGGATAACAGATGTTCGAACGCTTCGGTGCTGAGTATGGACTCAGTCGCCAGGATGGTCCTCGTGGTTCGGTCTGGCGAGAAGGGCGGCTTGACCAAGTCGCGGGCTACGAGGAGTTCATGGCCGAGTACGCTGGGGCTACCTTCAAGCATGGCGCGTACCGAGTGCATGATGCAGACTCGGCGAGTCACGCGATAGACCTGATTTCAGACGCTTTCCCGGAGTTCGCCGAGACTTCTCTTCCGTTCGGTTACGACTGGCTCGGACGGCAATTTGTGATGGATCTCAGCCGAGTGGTGGGTGGCGAGCCTCAGGTCTTGTTGCTAGAGCCAGGGACCGGCGATGCGCTTGAGATCCCGTCATCATTCCTAGAGCTTCATGATCATGAGCTCGTCGATTACTCCGATGCTGCTCTGGCATCAAGCTTTTTCGAATCTTGGGCCTCGATACACCGGGACTCGTTGCCTCTGGCGCGCCAGCAGTGTGTGGCGTATCGTGTGCCCCTCTTCCTGGGTGGAGATGACACGCTAGATAATCTCGAGCTCAGCGATCTAGAGGTCTATTGGACCCTATGTGGGCAGTTGCGCAAGGGAATCCAAGGGACTGACCCGGGAACTTCAGTTCGCGACGTACGCCTTGACTAGGGCCGTGTTGCTAAAGGGAGGCTGCAGACGTGGATAAGTTGGCGAGGTGTGTATTCGTCAGTTTGTTGGCTTCTCTCTGTTCAGCACGGTGATCTCGTCCGAGGAGATCGCGCTTAAGCTCGGCCTCGAACCGGACCATTTCTTGGTGCGTGGCAGCAAGCGGTCCGACCCACCAGTCCCGGTCGAGCACGTTTGGGAAGTGCGGTGCGACGAACCCGAGCTCAGGATCGACGAACAGGCCGACCGGGTGTTCCAGCGGATCCGTCCGCACACGGACTCGATGCGTGACCTTGTTGCGACGTCTCCGGTCGGGGCCATCCTGTCGATCTTTCGCGACTTTGACGCCGACGATGGTGAAGACAAAGCTCTTACCGAAAGCATCACTCCCGGTGGGGAGGTGCCCACGAAGCTGGCGGGGCAACACCAGCTCCTTGGCTGGCATCTCGACGCTGAGATCCTTGCATTTTTAGTCAGCGTTGGCGCGGACATCGACTGCGATGAGTACGGTGAGTAGCCGCATGCCCCGTGACCTGATCTCCGACGGGGTGTGGGCTGTGATCGGACCGCTGTTCCCGAAGGCGAGAGCCACAGGTCGGCCGCCAGTAGATCGTCGCACTGTTGTGGAGGCGACCGCGTGGCGGTTCCGGATAGGTGCTCCGTGGAGGGACGTGCCGGAGCGGTTCGGGAACTGGAACACGATCTACAAGAACTTCAATCGGTGGTCCGAATAGGGTGTCTGGGGGGCGCGTCCCGACCCTCTGCGGACAGTTGCGCCAGGGTATCCAACCCGCCGATGAGTCAACTCGCCAATAAATGGCCCGAGCCAGGACTGAAGTTGACGGCGATCGCGCCTATGTCGGATATATGAACCGCCGTCCGTCGGCCACGTAATAGACGTTCAGGGTGCCGGTGCGTATGCGTGTGACGGCTCTTCGGATATCCGGTGGGGTAAGACTCACCGGACACTGGACGCGGGCGCCCGCGCCTCAGCTCACGCACCGCATGTTCGTGACAGTGCCGAACACGTTCGCCGACGCTCCGGCGTTCGCCGTCGCCAGAACGGTCGTGCCGTTGCGAGCCTGCAAGTACCCGGTCGACCGCGCATCGGCGATTGAGCGCACGGTGAAGCTGCTGCTGATCGTGAACGTGCTGCAGGTCGACCAGCTCAGCTTCGAGCCGCCGAGATTCGCCGACGAGAACGCGCAGACACTGCCCGTCGCGCACGAACCCACTGAGTAGAGCGTCACCGCAGCAGACGATGTCATCTCAAGCCCGGTGCCGGGCCATACGGCATGGTCTGCGTCGATGAGCAGGCCCCCGGGCACAGCATCCATCATCGCGGCGATGTCCGCGTGCGGGACTGTCGTTTCCGCTGCCGACGCGGCGGACGCTGACACCAGCGTGACCAGGACGGCGGCAACAGCCACCAGCATCCCTCCGACGTGCTTTCTCATCCTCGCCCCTTCTCCGCATCCCACATCCGGTAATCGATCACCGTGCCGGCAGGAATTCCGTCGGCACTGATGGTGCTCATCCGCTCCTCGCCCACGATGCGGCCGGTCGTCGCCGAGATCAGCACAGTCTCGGTCGCTGCGCCGTCGGCCGTCGGCACGCGCAGCCCGAGCACTTCACGCCCCAGGCGGTCTGTCGACCGGCCGAGGGATTCGACCTTCCCGCTCATCGCGATGAGCTTCAGCAGCTCCGCGTGCTGCCGGTCGCTGAGAGTCCACAGCTCCATGGCCGTGACCGCCGCCTGCACCACGTCACCGGGCGTGGGGTCCTCCGGCATCCCGACCGAGGTCAGCAGCTCGCGGACGCCCGCTTCCGTCTCAGCCGGAGCCTCGGCGCTCGGGACGCCGAACTCACCGGCCGCGAACGTCTGCTCGGAGATCATCGTGTCAGTCGGCACCACCAGGCCGACCTGATCGCCGGATGCCGGCTCGGTCTTCCCCTTGAGGATCCGCGAGTGCCCGGAGAGGTCCGCCTTCCAGTCGAGGGAGATGACCTGCGGGATCACGGGCCCGTCGTCGATGACGCCGTCCTCGACGACGATTCCCCACGACACCATCCGCACGGACCGCTCGGGCGCGTCGACGTCATCGCCGTCCGACAGAAGTGCGATCGCATCCGCGACAACCCGCTGTTCCGGTGCCGGGGCGCTGAACGTGAGCGGGACGGGCGTCGACGCCTCGGCGCGAGGGCTGGTCAGTGTCAAGGACAGTGCGACGGCGACCACGGCGACCGCGGATGCCAGGGACACCGCCCACTCCACGCGACGTCGCCGCTGCGTCTTGCGCTTCTGCTGACTCGCCGCGCGCTCGCGCTCCAGACGATCGACCACGGCGACCAGGAACGCCGGCGGATCGGCATCCCGCGGCGTGCGTGCGGGATCGAGCGCACGTAGCCGCTGAGCGATGAGTTCGTCCTTCTGGTCAGGCGACATGATCGTCTCCCGCCTCGAGGCCGATCTCCGCGGCCAGCAGCAGCGCCTGGAGCTTCTCACGGGCGCGCTGGTGACGCTTGCGCACCGTCGCCTGACGGATGCCCAGCATCTCTGCGACCTCCCCGGCCGTGAACCCGTCCATGTCCAGCAGCTCGACGAGGTGCCTCTCATCATCGGTCAGGGCGGCGAGAACACGTTCCAATTCGATGCGCAGGTCGGTGTCCGGAGCCACCGCAGACCGGATGGCTTCGCTGATGAGTAGAGGAGCTGCAACGTCTCTTGTGCGGGCGCGGCGGTCACGGTCGCGTTTCCTGTTGTCGACGAAGGTCAGCATCCAGCCGAGATTGACCGAACCCCCGTCGGCGATGATGCGCCAGGCGGTCGCGACGGCCTCGGCCATGACATCCGCCGCGTCCTCGAAGCTGTCGAACGTGCGTTCCGCGTGCCGCAGGGTCGGCACAGTGAGGTCATCGAGCAGTTTCTGCGTGGCCCGCTGCCGTTCCTCGTCGCGATTCCTGCTCGGTCTTCTCACCTCGCGCTCGCTTCGCGGCTCCGACCATGCATGGTGCGATTGTCCCACAGCCGTGCGGATGCCGGTGTCGCCCAGCATCCTCCTGCTCGGGCCTGTCAAGATCGATGCTGTGACCGCATCCCCACCGCCCGCCATCTCGTTCTCGCGCTTCCTCGCGCCGATCGTCCTGCTTGCGATGATGTGGACGATCCAGTTCGCGGATGCCGTGCTGCCGGGCTCCTTCACCGGTTGGGGTCTGCGCTCGTGGGACCTCGGCAGTCTGCCGGGCATCGTCCTCGGCCCGCTGCTGCATGTGGGCTGGGCGCACCTGATCGGCAACTCCGCGCCGTTCCTCGTGCTGGGCTGCCTGGTCGCCGTCGAAGGCGCCAGGCGCTTCTGGTTGGTGACGGCTGTCGTCGCGCTGATCGGCGGAGTCGGAACCTGGCTGGTCAACGTCCCGGGCACGCTCACGGTCGGAGCATCCGTGCTGGTCTTCGGATACTTCGGCTACGTCGTGCTGCGCGTGATCGCACCGGGACGGGTCGCACATCGGCTGGCGTACGCCGCCATCGCGGTGATCGTGGTGATTCTGTATGGAGCCACGATGCTCACGGGCATCTTCGGCGCCGCGTCGGGCGTCTCATGGCAGGCGCACCTGTTCGGAGCGATCGGTGGAGGACTCATGGCCTTCAGCCGCCGTGGTCGGAGACTCTCCGCGTGAGCGGGCGCCGGAGAGCGGTCGCGTGAGCGGGCGCCGGTCGCGCGCGACCGCGCTGCGCCGTCGCGCTCGCCGTCGCAGAGAGCGCAGACGGATGCTGAGGATCATCGCGATCACGGCATCCGTGACCGTTGCCGTGTCGGCGGTATTCGTCGTGGTGGGGCTGCTGACCGCCCCGAAGCCGGACGCGTACTGCATCGACGAGCCGCAGGCGTTCCCCGCGACCGGTGTCGACGGGTGGCGTGGGGATCAGCTGGAGAACGCAGCGATCATCGTCAGCACCGCGCGGGAAATGGGGTTCGAGCGCAACGGGCAGATCATCGGCGTGATGGCGGCGATGGGCGAGAGCTCGCTGCACAACATCGACTACGGCGACTGGGAGACCTCGGGCGTCACCAACCCCGACGGCAGTCGCACCAGCAGCATCGGACTGTTCCAGCAGCAGTCCTGGTGGGGGAGCGCCGAGGAGCGGATGGACGCTGCCACGGCCGCGACGAAGTTCTACGCCCGGCTGGGCAGGATCGCCGGCTGGGAGAAGCTGCCGCCCTCGCACGCCATCAACCGCGTGCAGATCAACTCCGACCGCGAGCACTATGCGCGGTTCGCGGACGACGCCGCGTCGGTGGTGGATGCGCTGTCGGGGGCGTGTGCGAGATGAACGTCGGCGGATGCCGGTATGGAAGATATATTCGAAAAGCTGTCTGTTTAAACTGAAACAGTTTCGAAGAAAGTATTGACATCGGGTTGGTCGTTTCGTAGTCTGGAGGCATGTCGGAAGCACTGTCGCCACTGCACGAGGCCGTTACGGTCCTCGATGACGCGTGGGCGGATGCTGACTGTGCGAGCGATCTGTCGCGGCCGGAGTTGATGGCAGCGAACGCGGCGATCGGCGCGCTGAAGCGACGGGTGGATGCGTTGCAGGTTCAGGTCGCCGCGCGGATCGCGCACGAGTCGCGGGCGGACCTGGGTGCGGATTCTCTGGCGAAGAAGGCCGGGTTCCGGAACTCGGCGCAGATGATCGCCGCGAGTTCGGGAGTGTCGGCCGGGGAAGCGTCTCGGATCGTGAAGACGGGGGAGGCGACCTCCCCGCGCACGAACGTGGGCGGGGAGCCGATCGCGGCGAAGTACCCCGCCGTGCAGGAAGCGTTGGAGGCGGGCCGGCTGGGGGCTGCGGCAGCCGGGCTGATCGTGGCATTCCTGGACCGCGCCCGCGTCGGGGTGCCTGCCGAGAAGGTCGCTGAGGCCGAACGCCTCCTCGTCGAGCGGGCGGTCGGGCTGTCGCTGGATGAGGTGCGCAAGCTGATCACCCGCGCCACGGCCGTGCTGGAAGAGGACAAGCTGGAAGCGCGGGAGGAAGAACGCCGCGCCGCCCGATCCCTGACCCTGTTCGAACGCGACGGGAACCTCCACCTGAACCTGATCACACCCGTCGAAGAGGGTGCGGCGATCAAAGCCGCCATCGACGGGTACGTGACCGCCCAGTTCCAAGCCCGCAAAGAAGCGGTCGAGGTGGGCGCCGCGGAGGAGGCGGATGCCGATCGGCGGAGTGTCGCGATGATGCGCGCCGATGCCCTCGCCGTGTTCTGCACGCATGTGCTCGGATGCGAGACCGGTACCCCGCTCGCCGGCGCCACCGTCATCGTGCGGGTCGACGCCGACGCCCTGGAATCCGGTGTCGGACACGGCAGCATCGACGGGATCGACCAGCCCATCAGCATCGCCACGATCCGACGGATGGCCGCGGGCAGCGGAGTGATCCCGGGCGTCCTGGACGGTGCGGGGGAGATCCTCGACTGGGGGCGCGAACGACGCCTGTTCACCCCGGCGCAGAAACTCGCCCTCGTCGAACGGGACGGCGGATGCGCCATGTGCGGACTCCCGCCCAGCATGACCAAGGCGCATCACATCCGCTGGTGGCAGCGAGATGCCGGACCCACCGACCTGTCCAACGGGATCCTGCTCTGCGAAAGCTGCCACCACCGCATCCATGACAACGGCTGGGACATCAGAATCGACAACCCACCCGGCACCGGCCGGCAAGGAACCGGCGTGAACATCAAAGCGAGAGTGTGGTTCATCCCACCCGCGAACATCGACCCCGCACGCACCCCACGCCTCGGCGGCCGCGCCCGCTACGACATCGCCGCCTGAGTTCCCATCCTCGCTAGGCTGAGGGCATGTCGCTGGCAGCCGCCGTCATCACCGTCTCCGACCGCTCTGCCCGCGGAGAACGCGTGGACAGGTCCGGTCCGATCGCCGTCGCCGCCCTCCGCGCAGCAGGCTTCGACTGCGACGACGCGGCCATCGTCCCCGACGGTGCCGACTCGGTCGAGACCGCCTTGCATGCGGCGCTGCAGCGCGGCATCCGCCTGATCATCACCACCGGCGGCACGGGCATCTCACCCCGCGACCTCACACCCGAGGGAACCGCACGCGTCCTCACCCGGCAGCTGCCCGGCATCGCCGAAGAGCTGCGCCGTCGCGCCACGGCCGAGAAGCCCGGGGGGATGCTCTCCCGGGGGCTGTCCGGCATCGCCGACGGCGCGCTCATCGTGAACCTGCCCGGATCGACGGCCGCCGTCGAGTCCGGCGTGCAACTCGTGCTCGAGGTTGCGCACCATGCCCTCGGGCAGCTCGAAGGGGAAGACCACTGATGACCATCCGACTTGCACGGATCACCACCGAGCCGCTCGACGTCGACGCCCACCGCACCGCCGTCGACGACCCCCGGATGGGTGCCGAGATCACCTTCGTCGGCCGGGTGCGAGACAACGACGAAGACGCCGCCACACCCGTTGTGGCATTGGAGTACAGCGCTCACCCCGACGCCGAGACGGCGCTGCGCACCCTTGCCGCCGAAGCCATCGGCGACTCGGATGCCATCATCGCAGTCAGCCACCGCATCGGCCGGCTGGAGGTCGGTGACGCCGCCGTCATCGTGTCGGTCGCGTCGGGCCACCGCGACGTCGCCTACGAGGTATCCCGCGAACTCATCGAAGCCATCAAGCACAGCCTGCCCATCTGGAAGCGGCAGATCGAATCCGACGGCGCCACCGTCTGGAAGGGCCTCGGCGGCTGACACCGACCGTCTGTGGGGCGCAAACGACTGCTTCCGCACTCATAAAGCAGGCATTCACGCCCCACAGACGGTCGTGAAGGGGTCACCCGCCGGCGAATGGCGGCAGCACGTCGACCACGGCATCGCCGCCCAGCGGCCAGCTGTCGTCCACCCGGGCGCCGTCGACCAGCACCGAGCACCGCGGCAGGATCTCCGCCAGCGCCGGGTGATCATCGCGCAGGCTCGCCGTCAGCGCAGCGAGAGTCGCCGCGTCCACGCTCAGCTCCGCGCTGCCCACGGCCTCTTCGGCCGCAGCGAAGAATCGCACCTGAGCCATGTCATCCCTGCCAATCGCCGGCGAGCTTGACGACGTCGGCGACCGCCGCGCGGACATCCTCCGGAGAGCCGCCGCGGCGACCGGCGACGAGGCCGGCGACGAACGCGCTGAAGGGAGCAGCCGGGCGCGCGACGCCGTTGGCGACATCCTTGGCGAGATCCAGGATGAGCGAGATCGGCACATCCTCGGGGCTCAGATCGAAGTGCTCGCGCAGAGCATCGGCCCACTGATCCAGTGTCTCGGGCGGCAGATGATTGCTCATGGATGCTCCTTCGTCAACTCTTCGTAATCCTCCCACGTATCCACGTCGCGGGCACTGGCATCGAGATCGGGAAGCGGCACGACCGTGAGCCCTGACAGCAGCGCGCGCACCGGCTGGTCGCGTCCGGCATCGGGCAGCGACGCGGCGGCCTCGGCCAGCGCCCTCGTGCGATACACACCCGTCAGCCACTGCATCCGTCCGTCGGCATCTGCCAGGCACGCGCCCTGTGCCGTGTCCGAAAGACCGGCCACCAGCGCCGCGACTGCGGCATCCGGGCGGGGCAGGTCGCAGGCCAGCAGGAACGTCCACTCCGCGGCATCCGCCCCCATCGCCGCCAGTGCGGTCACGATCGCGGCGGCGGGGCCAGAGAACGGCGGATCCTCGCGTGCCCAGCGCACGTCCGGGCAGGCAGGTGCAACGTGATCCGTGCGCGCGTCGCGGCCGGAATCGGCAGTCGTCTCCGCAGACGCGGTGCCCGCTGCGGACGCGTCGAGCACTGACACCGACGCGTCGGGCTCTGGTCCCACCACCACGACCGTGCGCGCGCCCGCCGCCCGCACCGCGGTGATCGCCCGATCGCGCATGCTCACACCGTCGACCAGCAGCCCCGGCTTGTCGATGCCGCCCATCCGCGTCGCCCGTCCACCGGCGAGCAGGATCGCACCGAATCGGGGGAGGGAAGTCATGGCAGCGCGGGCTCGTCCGGGCGGTGCCAGTCGCCGGACTTGCCGCCGGTCTTCGCGACGATGCGCACGTTCGCGATCGAGGTGCCCTTGTCCAGGCCCTTCACCATGTCGACCACCGTCAGCGCCGCCACCGAGACGGCTGTCAGCGCCTCCATCTCCACGCCCGTGCGGTCGGCGGTGCGCACGGTCGCCTCGAGCTCCACGCCGTCGTCGACGATCTGCAGGTCGAGCACCGCACCGTGCACGCCGATCACGTGGGCGAGCGGCAGCAGTTCGGGGGTGCGCTTGGCGCCGGCGATCCCGGCGATCCGCGCGACGGCGAGCACGTCCCCCTTCGGTACGGTGTCATCGCGCAGCGCCGCCACCACGTGCGGGGCGCAGTGCACGAACCCGCGCGCCGTCGCCGAGCGCACGGTCGGCTGTTTGTCGGTGACGTCGACCATGCGGGCGTGGCCCGCGGCATCCAGATGAGTGAAGGTCATGGCACCAGCATGACATCGACGACGTCGCCGACCTCGACGGTGTCGACGTCGGCCGGAACGATCGCGTACGCCTCGGCCCGTCCCAGGCTCGCCGCCAGGTGCGAGCCGCCGGAGGACGCCGGGCGCACCCCGTCGCGCGTCACCAGCACCGGGCGGTACTGCCGCCGCCCTGGCGGTGTCCGCCACGCCTCGATCACGGGCAGACGCAGCACCAGGCGATCCGGATCGGTGGAGCCCTGCATGGTCCGCAGTGCGGGACGCACGAACACCTCGAACGACACCGCCACGCTCACCGGGTTGCCGGGCAGGCCGAACAGCAGCGGCTCGCCGGCGCCGGAACCGGCGCCGAACCCCTGCGGCTTGCCGGGCTGCATCGCGACCTTGTCGAACTGCATCCGCGCGACGTTCTTGACCACCTCGTAGGCGCCCTCGCTGACGCCGCCGGAGGTGATCACGACATCCGCGCCGAGCGCCGCCGCATCCGCCAGCGCGGCCCGCAGACCGTCGCCGTCGTCGGTCACCGATGTCGTCAGCACCACCTCGGCGCCGTTCTCCCTGCACAGTCCCTCCAGCAGCACGCTGTTGGACTCCGGGATCTGCCCGCGCTCCAGCGGAGCCCCCGGAGGTCGCAGCTCGTCGCCGGTGGAGATCACCGCGACCCGCGGCACCCGGGAGACGACCACGTCCTGCACGCCAGCGGCGGCCGCCGCGGCCAGCTGCCGACCGCCGAGCTCCATGCCTGCGGGCAGGACCTCATCGCCCGCGTGGGCCTCAGCGCCCTGCGGGCGGATGTGCGCGCCGACGGCATGGGGGGCGGCGAGCACCCGGATGCCGCCGAGAGAATCGGCGAGGCCGCCGGCGGTGTCCTCGAACGGCACGATCGCATCGGCATCGCGGGGCACCGGGGCACCGGTCATGATGCGCACCGCCTGCCCGGGACCGAACGCCGGATCAGCCCCGCTGCCGGCTGGGATGTCGGCGACCACTTCCAGCGATACGGGCGATCCGGACGAGGCCCCCGAAACATCGGCGAACCGCACCGCGAAGCCGTCCATCGCCGAGTTGTCGAACAGTGGCAGGTCGACGGCCGAGCGCACCGGCTCGCGCAGGATGCGCCCGAGAGCGGCAGCAAGCGGAACCCGCGTCGCCTCCAGCGTCGGCACCGCCGCGAGAATGCGATCGCGATGCTCTTCGACGGTGATCATGCCGACTGCCTCCTGCTGTTGAATCCGTCCATCCCACCGCGCAGCACCACGGCGTCCACGCCGGCGCCGCGCAGCGCCTGGGCCGCCCGCCGCGCGCGCATGCCCACCTGGCAGACCACGACGACCTCGCTTCCCGCCAGCTCCGCGGCGACCGCGTCGACGTCGCCGAGCAGGGATGCCAGGGGCAGGTGCCTCGCGCCGGGCAGTATCCCGGTTGCGACCTCGTCGGCCTCGCGCACGTCGATCACGATTGCGCTTTCGACAGGGTCATCGACCTCGGGCACGGCAGGGGGAACAGGGCGCGAGGCCGGAACGGTGGTACGCGCCGCGCGCAGCGGCGCCTCGCGCACCGTGCCGGCGAGCACGTCGATCATCGCGAGGCGGCCCAGCAGCGGACGCCCGATGCCGGTGATCAGCTTGAGCGCCTCGGATGCCATCATGGAGCCCGCCTGCAGGCACATCGGGCCGAACACCCCCACGGCGGAGCACGCCGGAGCCTCGCTGCCCGGCGGGTACAGGTCGTGCAGCCGTACGGCGTCCGCCCCTTCCGGAGGAGCCGACCAGAACACGGTCACCAGCCCTGCGAACTCCTGCACCGATCCCCAGACCAACGGCACGGCGAGTCGCTCGCAGGCAGCCGAGATCACCTCGCGGCTCTCGAACGAATCCGTGCCGTCGAGCACCAGGTCCACCCCCGAGATCAGCTCGGCCGCGTTGTCGTGCGTGAGCCGGGTGCTCACCACCTGCACCTCGGTCTCGGACAGATCGGATGCCACCCGCACCACACTGTCGGTCTTGGGCCGGCCCACATCCTGCAGGCGGTGGATCACCTGGCGCTGCAGGTTGGACAGCTCGATGTCGTCGTCGTCGAACACGACGATGCGGCCGATGCCGGCCGCGGCGAGTGCCAGCACGACGGGGGCGCCGAGGCCACCGGCGCCGATCACGGCCGCGCTCGCAGCGGCGATGCGCCGCTGGCCCTCGGAGCCGAGCCCCGCCAGACGCTGGTGCCTGGCGGTGCGCAACTGCTCCCTGCTGCTGAGCGCGTCAACGGGTGCGACCAGCGGCGGGAGCGACATAACCAACAGGCTAGCCCTTGCTCAAGAGAGCAGGGCATCCGCATCCGCGGAGAAAATACGGTCTGATATCCGCATCAGCGGTGATAGCCTGCGGGCATGTCTGCAAGCTACAAGATCGCCCAGGCCGCGGGTCTGCTCGGTGTCAGCGATGACACCGTACGCCGGTGGGTGGATCAGGGCGTGCTGCCCGTCACGGATGCCAGCCCGGCCGAGATCCCCGGCGAGGCGCTCGCCCGGCATGCCATCGCCCTCGCGAAGGCCGGCGACGACGCCACCGGCGTGCGCTCCAGCGCACGCAATCGCTTCACCGGCCTGGTCACCGGCATCGTGATGGACACGGTGGTCGCACAGGTCGAGATCCAAGCGGGTCCTCATCGGGTGGTGTCCGTCATGACGGCAGAGGCCGTGCGCGACCTCGGGCTTGAGGTCGGCTCGCTCGCCGTCGCCGTGGTCAAAGCCACGATGGTGATCGTAGAGGCGCCGGCACCCTGAACATCGCAGTCACCCAGCCGGATCGGATGAAGGAGCACACATGCGTCGGATGATGACGATCGCCGCGGCAGCCGCCGCGCTAGCCCTGCTGCTGGGAGGCTGTTCCGGCGCACCGGAGGGGAAGGACTCGACTGCGCCGTCGGTGCCCGCGCAGACCGACGCGCTCAGCGGCGAACTGGCGGTCTCCGCCGCGGCATCCCTGAAGGGCGCATTCGACGAGGCGATCGAGGAGTTCACCTCCCAGCATCCGGATGTGAACATCACCGCGACCTATGACGGTTCCAGCACGCTGGCCACCCAGATCAACGGCGGAGCCAAGGTGGACGTGTTCGCCTCGGCCGACGAGGCGAACATGGCCAAGGTCACCGACCCGGGCCTCGCCGCAGACCCGGTGATCTTCGCCCGCAACACCCTGGTGGTCGTGGTGCCGAAGGGGAACCCGGCCGGCATCGAGTCCCTCGCCGACCTCGCGAACCCCGGGGCGAAGGTGGTGCTGTGCGCACCCGAGGTGCCGTGCGGCGCCGCTTCGCAGAAGCTGCTCGACGGTCAGGGCGTCACCGTGACGCCGGTCAGCCAGGAGCAGAACGTGACCGCGGTGCTCACCAAGGTGCGCAGCGACGAGGCCGACGCCGGCCTGGTGTACAAGACGGATGCCGCAACCACCGACGAGGTCGAGTCGTTCACCCCCGGCGGCGCGGATCAGGTGGTCAACTCCTACCCGATCGTGGTGCTGGGCGATGCGCCGAACGCCGACGCGGCCAAGGCCTTCGTCGACTTCATCACGGGAGCGGCCGGGCAGGCGATCCTGGCGACGTTCGGATTCGACAGCCCGTGACACGACGCGGCTACGCACCACGAGTGCTGGCGATCCCCGCCCTGGTGGGGATCGCCTTCCTCGTGCTGCCGCTGGCCGCACTGGTCGGACGGGTGCAGTGGGCGACGCTGTGGCAGGACGTGACCTCGACCGAGGCGCTGAGCGCCCTGCGCCTGTCACTGACCACCGGGCTCCTCGCCACCGCGATCTGTCTGGTGATCGGCATCCCGCTCGCCCTGTTCATCGCCCGGGCCGCCCCGCGCACGGCCGCGTTGCTGCGCGCTGTCGTGACCGTGCCGCTCGTGCTGCCGCCGATGGTCGGCGGCCTCTCGCTGCTGTTCCTGTTCGGCCGCTCGGGCTGGCTGGGCTGGACCGGCTGGCAGGTGCCGTTCACCACGGTCGCCGTCGTGCTCGCGCAGATCTTCGTCGCACTGCCGTTCCTCGTGCTCGCCCTGGAGGGCGCCATCCGCACCTCGGGCATCGACTACGAGCGCACCGCCGCCGGTCTCGGCGCCGGCAGCTGGACGATCCTGTGGCGGGTCACGCTGCCGCTCGCGCTGCCGGGCCTGCTTTCGGGCACCGTGTTGTGCTTCGCCCGCGCGGCCGGTGAGTTCGGCGCCACCGCCCTTTTCGCCGGCAACGCGCCCGGCGTCACGCAGACCATGCCGCTGGCCATCTACACGGCCTTCAACGGTGCCGGAGTCAGCCAGGGCAGCGCGATCGCCCTGTCGCTGATGCTGCTGGTCACCTCCGTCGCGGTGCTGCTGCTGGTGCGCGGCTGGCGCCCGGGCGGCGGCGCGGCGGTTGCGGAGGAGCTGCGATGACCGTAGCCGGAGGAAGCGGCGCGGCCCTGGATGCCGAGATCCGGGTCGATCGCGGGGCGTTCACGCTGGATGCCGCGCTGCGCGCGGAACCGGGGGAGATCGTCGCACTGATGGGCCCCTCGGGCGCCGGAAAGTCGACGATGCTCGGCGTCATCGCCGGCTTCGTCGCGCTCAGCGCCGGGACGGTGCGACTGGACGGAGACACCGTGCAGGACGCCGCGCGCATCGATGTCCCTCCGCGCGAGCGCGGCGTTGTCCTGCTCGGCCAGCAGCCGCGACTCTTCCCGCACCTGAATGCACGGGACAACATCGCCTTCGGGCCCCGCTCCCGTCGCGTGCCCAAGACGCGGGCGCGGGCGGATGCCGAGGCCTGGCTGGAACGCATCGGACTGGCAGGACTCGGCGACCGGCGTCCTGCACGGCTGTCCGGCGGCCAGCAGCAACGCGTCGCACTCGCGCGGGCGCTGGCCACCGCGCCGCGTGCACTGCTGCTGGATGAACCGCTCACCTCCCTCGACCCCGCCACGGCCGACGGCATCCGCGCGCTGCTGCGCGGCGAGCTCGCGGCGACCGGCACCACTGTCGTGATGGCGACGCACGATGCAGCGGATGCCGTGGCGCTCGCCGATCGGCTGATCGTGCTCGAAAGCGGGCGCGTCACGGGCGACGCTGCACCCTCGGCCGTGCTCGATGCGCCGGCGACCCCATTCGCCGCGGCCCTCGCCCGTACAGTGCCCGGTGCCGCCGCGAGCTGGGAAGTGCGCGTGGAGGGCACGCGGATCATCGCCGGTGGAGTCATCGTGCGGGGACGCGCGGCCGACGGTTCTGCGGTCGAGCTGCAGATGCCGCCGGACGTCCCCGTCCTCCCCGGTGCGGTCATCTCGGTGCGGCCTCCGACGCTCTGAGAGCTCTCTTCGCGCTCGCCGTTGCCAGCCGCGCGCGACGCCTTGCGCTCGGCGGGGGAGTACGGTGACTCCCATACCTGGAAGAGCGAGGGCGCACCCCGGGAGGACGCGATGGGCAGGATCACCACCCGCAAGAAGGTCGTTCGCATCACCGCTGGAGCGGATGACGTCGGACGCGCCGCCGTGCGCAGACTCGACACGCTGGCCGTCGAGGAGCCGCTGGAGATCAGGGTGCTCGGCGAGCCGCTGACCGTGACGATGCGCACGCCTGGCCACGACGTCGAGCTCGCCGCAGGCTTCCTCGTCTCAGAGGGCGTGATCACCCGCGGCGGCCAGTTCGCATCCGCCATCCACTGCGGCGGCCCGGGCACGGGCGGCGCCGCGGCAGCCCCTGGCGCCTACGCGCTGGGCGCGTCCGCCGCGGACGGCGGCAACACGTACAACGTGCTCGACGTGACCCTCGCGCCCGGAACACCGCTGCCCGACCCTGAACGAGCCCGCCACTCCTACACGACCAGCGCGTGCGGAGTGTGCGGCGCGGCATCCATCGAACAGGTCTCGACCACTTCGGCTTTCGACGTGTCCACCGACCCGCTCGTCGTGGATGCCGAGACGCTGAGCGACCTGCCCGACCAGCTGCGCTCGCAGCAGGAGGCGTTCGACAAGACCGGCGGGCTGCACGCCGCCGGGCTCTACGATGCCGCGACCGGACGGCTGCTCGTGGTGCGCGAGGACGTCGGACGCCACAACGCCGTCGACAAGGTGGTCGGCTGGGCGGTGCTGAACGGCCGACTGCCACTCACCGGCGTCGTGCTGCAGGTCTCGGGCCGGGCGAGTTTCGAGCTCGTGCAGAAGGCGGTGATGGCCGGCATCCCGATGCTGTCCGCCGTGTCGGCGCCCTCGTCGCTGGCCGTGGAGATGGCCGAGTCGACCGGATTGACGCTGGTCGGCTTCGTGCGCGGAGCCAGCATGAACGTCTATTCGCGGGCCGACCGCGTGCGCGAAGGCGTGCTCGAGCCCGCCTGAGAACCGCAACCCGCGAAGCGAGGAAAGCGCGTTCCTCCGCGCGCGTCGAAGCGCGGCCCCACCCTTGCGCGGATCGTATATCACTGGTAGGCCTGTGGTCAGAGACGCAGGCGAAGGAGCGTGTGACGATGGCTGCCAAGGCCCCGGTCGACGACATCAGTGAAGACGCGAGGGAGATGGAGGTCAGCCCGCCTCGAGAGTGGGCCGCCGGCATTCCCGGAATCACCCATTCGATGGTGCCGGCCATCAAGGACATGGGCCTGGGTCGCGCGCTGACGCTGCTGACCGACATGAATCAGAAGGACGGCTTCGACTGCATGAGCTGCGCGTGGGCCGATCCGGACCACCGCAAGACGTTCGAGTTCTGCGAGAACGGCGCCAAGGCCGTGACATGGGAGGCGACGCCGGTCACCATCCCCACCTCGTTCTGGGTGGAGAACTCGATCAGCCGTCTGCTGGACAAGTCGGAGTACTGGCTGGGCATGCAGGGCCGGCTGATCGAACCGGTGTACAAGCCGAAGGGCAAGGATCACTACGAGCCCATCTCGTGGGACGCCGCCTTCGAGCTCATCGCCGACCGGCTGAAGGCCATGGACTCGCCCGACGAGGCGACGTTCTACACCAGCGGACGCACCGCCAACGAGACCGCGTTCATCTACCAGCTGCTGGCGCGCTCGCTCGGCACTAACAACCTGCCGGACTGCTCGAACATGTGTCACGAGTCCACGGGCAAGGCGATGGGCCAGGTGATCGGCATCGGCAAGAACACCATCGCCTACAAGGACTTCGCCAAGGCGGATCTCATCATCGTGATGGGCCAGAACCCCGGCACCAACCACCCGCGCATGCTCACCGCGCTGGAGGAGGCCAAGGACAACGGCGCCGAGATCGTCGCGATCAACACGCTGCACGAGGCAGGGCTCTCGCGGTACAAGAACCCGCAGCGGGTGCGGGGCATCATCGGCCACGGCACCGGGCTCGCCGATCAGTACGCGCTGATCCGCGCCGGTGGTGACGGCTGGCTGATGAAGGCCATCTCCCAGAAGGTCTTCCAGGCCGAGGACGCCGCGCCGGGCACTGTGCTCGATCATGCCTTCCTCGAGGAGCACTGCTCGGGTCTGGACGAGTTCCGCGAGCACGTCGAGGACCTCGATCCCGACATGGTGCTGCGCGCGACAGGACTCACGCAGAACGAGATCGACGAACTCGCCGAACGCTACCTGCGAGCCGATCGCGTCATCATCACCTGGGCGATGGGTCTGACGCAGCACCGGGATGCGGTCAGCATCATCAAGGAGGTCATCAACCTGCTGCTGCTGCGCGGCAACATGGGCAAGCCCGGTGCCGGTGCCTCGCCGATCCGTGGACACAGCAACGTGCAGGGCGATCGGACGATGGGCATCTGGGAGCAGATGCCGGAGAAGTTCCTCGCCGGACTCGACAGGGAGTTCGGCATCAGCGTCCCGCGCGAGCACGGCTACGACGTCGTCAAGTCCGTCGAGGCGATGCAGGCGGGCAGGACCAAGGTGTGGATCGCCATGGGCGGCAACATGGTCGCGGCCGTCTCCGACACGCATGCCGCCGAGGAGGGATTCCGCAAGGTCGGCCTGAACGTGCAGATCTCCACCAAGCTGAACCGCAACCACCTCACGGTGGGAGACGAGGCGCTCATCCTGCCGGTTCTCGGACGCACCGAGATCGACCGGCAGGCCGCAGGCGAGCAGAGTCTTTCCGTGGAGGACTCGGTGTGCGCCATCCACGCCACCAAGGGCAAGGTGGAGCCGATCTCCCCGCTGCTGAAGTCGGAGGTGTCGGTCGTGGTCGGCATCGCCCGCGCACTGTGGGGCGATGACGGTCCGATCGACTGGGCGGGCTTCGAGCGCGACTACGACCGGATCCGCGATCACATCGAGCATGTGATCCCCGGGTTCACGGACTTCAACAAGCGACTGCGCGAGGAGCACGGCTTCGTCCTGCCGCACGGACCGCGCGACTCGCGCACCTTCCCCACAGCGACGGGCAAGGCGATGATCACGGTCAACGACCTGGAGTACATCGAGCGGCCGAAGGGGCGGCTGCTGCTGCAGTCGATGCGCGCGCACGACCAGTTCAACACGACCATCTACAGCCTGGACGACCGTTACCGCGGCATCAAGAAGAGCCGCCGGGTGATCTTCGTGAACCCCGACGACCTCGCCGAGCTCGGCATCGCCGACGGCGACCTGGTCGACGTGCACAGCGAGTACAGCGACGGCGTCGATCGTGTGGTGCACGAGTTCAAGGCCGTGTCCTTCCCGACATCGCGCGGCTGCGCCGCGACCTACTTCCCCGAGGGCAACCCACTGGTTCCGCTCGGCTTCACCGCACTGGGCAGCAACACCCCGGCATCGAAGTCGGTCGTGATCCGTCTCGAGCCCGTCGCGGCACGAGGAGGCGCGGATGCCGCCGGTGCACCGGGAGCCATGGCGGGCGCCGGGCGCTGACGCCGGGGCAAGGCGTCCACTCCGGGGGATGAGTGTGTCCACATGTCAGTCTGAGAGAGGTGTACGAAGATGTCATCACCGGCAACGCCCCGAGGCACGGGGCAGAACCCGACCGCAGGGCGATGGTGGATCGTCGTCGCGGCGCTGCTGCTGCAGTTCGCGATCGGCGCGGTCTACGCATGGAGCGTGTTCGGAAAGGCCCTGGCGGACCCGGGCGCGATGAATCTCAGCACGTCCGAGGCATCGCTGACGTTCACGGTCACGATCGGAATGATCTTCATCGGCAGCTACATCGGCGGCAAGGTGCAGGACCGCACCGGCCCGCGCCCGGTGGCGCTGACCGGCGGTGTCGTCTACGCGCTGGGCTGCATCGTCGCCTCCTTCGCCGTCTCCCATGACTCCAGCCAGCTGTGGCTGCTGGTGCTCGGCTATGGCGTGATCAGCGGCTTCGGCCTCGGATACGCCTACATCGTGCCGATCGCGATGCTGCAGAAATGGTTCCCCGACAAGCGCGGTCTGATCACCGGTCTCGCCGTGGCCGGCTTCGGCTTCGGCGCCGTGGTCACCGCGCCGGTCGCGCAGTGGCTGATCGCCATGACACCGACCGAGCCGAACCGCGCGTTCCTCCCGCTCGGGATCGGATACCTCGTGCTGGCCCTGGTGGGAGCATCCTTCTTCCGCAACCCGCCGGCGGACTACGCCGTGCCGGGCTGGAAGCCGGCAGCCAGCGGACGCACGCAGGATGCGTACAAGCAGTTCACCGAGAAGGAGGCGCTGCGCGCCCCGCAGTGGTACCTGCTGACGGCCATCCTGACCCTGAACGTCACCGTGGGAATCGCGCTGATCGCGCAGGCCGCGGCCAGCGCGAAGGACATCGCCGGATACAGCGTGGCCGGCGCCGCGACCCTGGTCGGCGTGCTCGCCCTGTTCAACGGCGGCGGCCGCATCTTCTGGGCGTGGGTGTCGGGCTTCACCGGCCGCATGTGGGCGTTCGCGCTGATGCTGGGCCTGCAGGGCATCTGCCTGCTGCTCGTACCGCACGCCAGCAACGCGGTGCTGTTCTTCATCCTCGCCGCGGTCGTCTACCTCTGCTACGGAGGAGGCTTCGGCACGATGCCGGCCACGGCGGGCGATTTCTTCGGCGTGAAGCACGCCGGCGCCATCTACGGCCTGATGATCATCGGGTGGAGCCTCGGAGGCATCATCGGACCGCCCATCATCGCGGCGCTGATCGGCGACGGCGAGGTCAAGAACTACACCCTCGGCTACACCGTCATCGGAATCATCGCGCTGGTGTCGCTCATCTTCCCGCTGATCACGAAGATGCCTCGGCCGAAGAACGCCGCGGGCGGCAGCGTCCCCGCCACGGGCGCGGCCAGCGAGGTTGCGGCGGACTGACCCCTCGCGACCCGACCGCCCCGACCGCCCCGGCCCGTGAATGCACGGCTCGGGGCGGGTCCGGGCGCGCATTCGACGACTACGGTGGTGAACATGGCAGTGCAGCTCGGATCCCGCTTCCGGGACACGCAGGGGCGCCTGCTGCGCGACATGCGCATCTCGGTCACCGACCGATGCAACTTCCGCTGCGTGTACTGCATGCCGAAGGAGATCTTCGGCCGTGACTACGACTTCATGCCGCACGCGATGCTGCTGAGCTTCGAGGAGATCGTGCGCGTGGCGCGGGCGGGCATCGCCCACGGAGTGCACAAGCTGCGCCTCACCGGCGGTGAGCCGCTGCTTCGCAAGGACATCGAGACGCTCGTGGCCATGCTCGCCGAACTGCGAACCGTCGAGGGGGAGACGCTGGACATCGCGCTCACCACGAACGGCTCGGCGCTGGCGCACAAGGCGCAGGACCTGCGCGATGCTGGACTGACCCGCGTCACCGTCTCGCTGGACTCCCTGGATGAGGCGACCTTCCGAGCGATGAATGACATCGACTTCCCGCTGGCACGTGTGCTGGACGGCATCCGGGTCGCCGACGAGGTCGGCTTCGACGCCATCAAGGTCAACACGGTCGTCAAGCGCGGCGCGAACGAGGACGATGTGCTGGCGATCGCCGAGCACTTCCGCGGCACGGGAGTGACCGTGCGCTTCATCGAGTTCATGGATGTCGGCACGACCAACGGCTGGAACCTGGATCAGGTCGTCCCGTCCGCCGAGATCATCCGGCGCATCTCCGCCGTGCATCCGCTCGAACCGCTTGCGCCCGCCTACCGCGGCGAGACCGCCACTCGTTGGCGATACGCCGACGGCGCCGGCGAGATCGGGGCGATCTCCAGCGTCACCGAGCCGTTCTGCGGCAACTGCACGCGAGCGCGCATCTCGGCCGATGGCAAGCTGTTCACCTGTCTGTTCGCCTCGCGCGGGCACGACCTGCGCGCGCTGCTGCGCGCGGGGTGCACGGATGCCGAGCTCGAGGACGCCCTCGGCGGCATCTGGGCCGCGCGCGATGACCGCTACTCCGAGCTGCGCTCCGCCGGCACTCCCACCGATCGCATCGAGATGTCCTACATCGGCGGCTGATGGCCACGACGCCGCATCCGGCCGACCAGCGACCGACGAGAAGTAGGCTGGCCACGTGGCACGGAGCATCTACATCACCTCGGCCGAAGGACACAGCGGCAAGTCGACGATCGCGCTGGGTGTACTGGATGCGCTGATGCGCGTCTCACCCCGGGTCGGCGTCTTCCGGCCCCTCGCGCGGTCCGCCGTCGAACGCGACGTGGTGCTCGAACTGCTGCTCGCGCACGACGGCGTTCATCTGGATTACGAGGACTGCATCGGCGTCACCTACGACGATGTCCGCGAGGACCCGGAGAAGGCGCTGGGCACGATCGTCTCGCGCTTCAAAGCCGTCGAGGCGCAGTGCGATGCGGTCATCGTGGTCGGCAGCGACTACACCGATGTGGCGAGCCCCGCCGAACTCGGCTACAACGCGCGCATCGCCGCGAACCTCGGTGTGCCGGTGCTGCTCGTGCTCTCCGGGCGCGATCAGCAGAACAGCGCCGAGCAGCTCGGCACCACCACCGCGCGCACGCCCGAGCAGATCGAGCAGATCGCTGCGCTCGCGCTCGGTGAGCTCGCCGCCGAGCGCGCCGAGCTGTTCGCCATCATCGTGAACCGCGCCGAACCCGACGCGCTGAAGCAGATCGTCGACGGCATCGGCGTCGAGCGCACCCCGGTCTGGGCGATCCCCGAGGAGCGCTCGCTCGTCGCCCCGTCCATGCGCGGCATCCTGCAGGCCCTCGACGGCCGGGTCATCCGCGGTGCCGACGAGCTGCTCGAGCGCGAGGCCTACAGCATCGTGATCGCCGGCATGTCGATGGTGAACGTGCTGCCCAGGCTCACCGAGGACGCGGTCGTCATGATCGCCGCCGACCGCAGCGAGACCCTGCTGGCGACGCTTCTCGCTGCGGCGTCCGGGACATTCCCCGACATCGCCGGCATCGTCCTGAACGGCCCGTTCGAGATCCCCGACACGATCGTCCAGCTGATCGACGGACTCGAGCTCAGCATCCCGATCATCGCCACCGATCTCGGCACCTACGACACCGCCGTGCGCATCATGCACACCCGCGGCCGCGTCAGCCTGGACTCCGGCCAGCGCTATCAGAGCGCACTGGCGCTGTTCCAGAAGCACGTCGACATCGCCGAGCTCACGATCGAGATGGGTCTGGCGCAGTCGTCGGTGATCACACCGCTGATGTTCGAGTACGGACTCATCGAGCGCGCCCGCAGCCGGCGGATGCGCATCGTTCTTCCCGAGGGCGGCGATGACCGCATCCTCCGCGCTGCGGCCATCCTGATCGCGCGCGGCGTCGCCGACCTGACCATCCTCGGAGACGAGGCCGAGGTCCGCGCCCGAGCCACGGCCCTCGGCCTGGACATCGCCGCCGCGCAGGTGCTGAGTCCCACCGACCCCGAACACGTCGCGCGGTTCGCTCAGGAGTACGCGCAGCTGCGCGCGCACAAGGGCATCACGCTGGAGCAGGCGGCGGACACCGTCACCGACGTCTCCTACTTCGGCACGATGATGGTGCATCTGGGGCTGGCGGACGGCATGGTCTCGGGCGCCGCGCACACCACCGCGCACACCATCCGCCCGTCCTTCGAGATCATCAAGACCCGCCCCGGCGTGAACGTCGTCTCCAGCGTCTTCCTGATGGCGCTCGCCGACCGGGTGCTGGTGTACGGCGACTGCGCGGTGATTCCGGATCCCACCAGCATCCAGCTCGCCGACATCGCCATCTCGTCCGCCGCCACCGCGCAGCAGTTCGGCATCGAGCCGCGCGTCGCGATGCTCTCGTACTCCACGGGGGAGTCCGGAACCGGCGCCGACGTCGACAAGGTGCGCGAGGCGACCGCGCTGGTGCGCGAGCGCATGCCGGAGCTGCTCGTCGAGGGCCCGATCCAGTACGACGCCGCAGCCGATGCCGCCGTCGCCGCCGCGAAGCTGCCCGGTTCGCAGGTGGCAGGTCGCGCGACCGTCTTCGTGTTCCCCGATCTCAACACGGGCAACAACACCTACAAGGCCGTGCAGCGCTCGGCGGGCGCTGTCGCGATCGGCCCGGTGCTGCAGGGGCTGAACAAGCCCATCAACGATCTGAGCCGTGGAGCCCTGGTCGAGGACATCGTCAACACCGTCGCGATCACGGCGATCCAGGCGCAGGAGGCTCAGGCATGACCGTTCAAAGCCCGTCTATATGGCGCAAAGCGCCCCGAATCGCGCGAGAGCAGGGCGGTTTGCGCCATATAGACGGGTTCTCGGCATGAGCGTCGTACTGGTCATCAACAGCGGGTCGTCATCGCTGAAGTACAGCCTGATCGACCCGGTGCGCGAGCTCGAGCTGGCCAGCGGACTGATCGAGCGGATCGGGCAGGAGACGGGCACGGTGAGCCACACCGCGCGCGTCGTCGCCGAGCCGGGTAAGCCCGCGCCCACGATGCTCGATGCGAAGTACTCGGACGAACGGCCGATCTCCGATCACGACGAGGCATTCGCGGTCATGCTCGCTCAGTTCGCCGAGCACGGTCCGAGCCTCGACGAGCACCCGCCGATCGCCGTCGGCCACCGGGTCGTGCACGGCGGCGCCCGCTTCTTCGAGCCCACCGTGATCACCAACCTGGTGGAGATCAACATCGAGGATCTGATCGTCCTCGCGCCGCTGCACAATCCCGCCAATCTCGCCGGCATCCGGGCAGCGCGCTCCGCGTTCTCCGATGTGCCGCACGTCGCCGTGTTCGACACGGCGTTCCACCAGACCCTGCCCCCGGCCGCCTACACCTATGCGATCGACGCAGAGGTGGCGCGCGAGCACCGCATCCGCCGGTACGGATTCCACGGCACCAGCCACAAATACGTCTCCGGGTCCGCCGCGGCGTTCCTCGGCCGTGATCTCGGCGAGTTGCGCCAGATCGTGCTGCACCTCGGCAACGGCGCCTCGATGACCGCTGTGGAGGGCGGTCGATCGGTGGAGACCTCGATGGGCTTCACCCCGCTGGAAGGCCTGGTGATGGGCACCCGCTCGGGAGACATCGACCCGGCCGTGCAGTTCCATCTCTCGCGTCGCGCGGGGATGGATGCCGATCAGCTGGACACCCTGCTCAACAAGCGCAGCGGGCTGCTGGGTCTGGCCGGGCGCAGCGACATGCGCGACATCCTCGCCGGCCGCGCTGCGGGCGAGGAGGCCGCCACCCTCGCCTACGACGTATACATCCACCGGCTGCGCGCCTACCTCGGGGCGTACATCGCCCAACTCGGCGGCGTGGACGTGATCTCCTTCACCGCGGGAGTCGGCGAGAACGCCGCCGACGTGCGCGCCGATGCCCTGGCCACGCTCGGATTCCTGGGCGTGCAGGTCGACTCGCAGCGCAACGCCGCTCGAGAGCGGGGCGTCCGCCGCATCTCGACGGACGACTCGAGCATCGACGTGCTCGTCGTGCCCACCGACGAAGAGCTCGAGATCGCCCGGCAGACGCTCAGCGCCATCTGATCGGAGCCCCTGGATCACAGCGCGTTCTTCATTAGGCTGGACGTGCCCGCTCACTTCTGGAGGTCCCGTGACCGACCTGCTTCCCGATCTGCATCGCGCCACCGGCGTGCTGTTCGATCTCGACGGCGTGCTGACGCCGACCGCCGAGGTGCACATGCGCGCCTGGCAGCGCGTGTTCGACGACGTGCTCGCCCAGTGGGGAGTGACAGAGCCGTACACGGATGCCGATTACTTCGCCTACGTCGACGGCAAGAAGCGCTATGACGGGGTGGCCAGTCTGTTGCGCAGTCGCAACATCGAGATCCCGTGGGGCCAGGTCGACGACCCGCCCGAAGCGGAGACGATCTGCGGTGTCGGCAACCGCAAGAACGCCGCGTTCGCGGCGGCGCTGCGCAGCGAGGGGATCGCCCCGTACCCCGGATCGCTGGCCCTGCTGGAGAGCCTGAAGGCGGCATCCGTCCCGATGGGAGTGGTGTCGAGCTCGAAGAACGCCGAAGAGGTGCTCGGCAGCGCCGGTATCCGGGACTTCTTCCGCATCGTGGTCGACGGCGTCGTCGCAGAACGCGATCATCTGGCCTCCAAGCCCGCGCCGGACATGTTCCGCGAGGGCGCCCGGATGCTGGGCGTGGACCCCGCCGAGGCGGTAGCCGTCGAGGATGCCGTGGCCGGTGCGGCATCCGCGGCATCCGCTGGATACGCGAGCGTCATCGGCGTCGATCGCGGTGCCGGACCCGATGCGCTGCGGGAAGCCGGCGCGACCTGTATCGTCGATGATCTTGCCCGTCTGCTGCCCGGCGCCGCGCGCTGACACGTCCCCCTCCTCACCCCTCCTGGAGAACGCATGATCGACCGCGACCGTTACCCCGTAGACCCGTGGCGTCTCGTCGAGAGCCGCTACGACGAAGACGGTGTCTCCGAGACCCTCTTTTCGGCGGGCAATGGCTACCTGGGTCTGCGCGGCAACCACATCGAGGGGCGGGGCGCGCACGAGCACGGCACGTTCATCAACGGCTTGCATGAGACATGGCCGATCCGGCACGCCGAGCAGGCGTACGGCTTCGCCGAGGTCGGCCAGACCATCGTCAACGCTCCGGACGCCAAGGTCATGCGCGTCTACATCGACGACGAGCCGCTGTCGTTCGACGAGACCGAGATCCTCGAGTACTCGCGGGTGCTCGACATGCGCACGGGCATCGTGGGCCGCACCGTCGTGTGGCTGACGCCGTCGGGCAAGCGCGTGCGCATGCATGACGAGCGGATGGTGAGCTTCGACGAGCGTCACCTCGCCGTGCTGCGTCTCGAGGTGACGGTCGAGAACTTCGACGCCCCGGTCACGATCAGCTGCCAGCTGCTGAACAGGCAGGACGGCGCGGGCATCTACGCCGGTGACCCGATGGCATCCAAGTCCGAGGACAAGGCCGGGTTCGATCCTCGCAAGGCCGAGCGGATCACTGCGCGCGTGCTGCAGCCGGTGGAGTACTGGCAGGACGGACTGCGTTCGGCGCTGTCGTACCGCGTCACCGACTCGGGCATGACGGTCGCCGTGGTCGCCGACCACGTCGTCGAGACCGAGAACGAGTACAGCTCCCGCACGCTCATCGAGCCCGACATCGCCAAGAACGTGTTCCGGGTGCAGGCGAAGGCCGGCGTTCCGATTCGGATCAGCAAGATCGTCAGCTATCACAGCTCCCGCGGGGTGCCGCCGCGCGAGCTCGTAGACCGCTGCCGTCGCTCGCTCGACCGGGTGGGCGTGGAGGGCGTGGACGATCTGTTCCGCGCGCAGCGCGAGTGGCTGAGCGCGTTCTGGGACCGCTCCGATGTGCGCATCGCCGGTCACGACGACCTGCAGCAGGCCACCAGGTGGTGCCTGTTCCAGCTCGCGCAGGCAGCATCGCGCGCCGACGGCAGCGGCGTGCCCGCCAAGGGTCTGACCGGTTCGGGATACAGCGGTCACTACTTCTGGGACACCGAGATCTACGTGCTGCCGTTCCTGACCTACACGTCGCCGCAGTGGGCGAAGAACGCGCTGCGCGCCCGCGTGCTCATGCTGCCCGCAGCTCGGCGCCGAGCAGCCCAGCTGAACGAGGCGGGAGCGCTGTTCCCGTGGCGCACCATCAACGGCGAGGAGGCGTCGGCGTACTACGCCGCCGGCACCGCGCAGTTCCACATCAACGCCGACGTCAGCTATGCGCTCGGCAAATACGTGCGCGCCACGGGCGATGAGGACTTCCTGCGCCGGGAGGGCGCGGACATCGCCGTCGAGACCGCCCGCCTCTGGGCCACACTCGGCTTCTGGCGCGGCACGAACGGCAGTTCGAGCTTCCACATCCACGGCGTGACCGGGCCCGACGAGTACACCACCGTCGTCAACGACAACCTGTTCACCAACGTCATGGCCCGCTACAATCTGCGCTTCGCCGCGCAGATCGTCGGCGACATGGCCGAGCAGGATCCGGCGGCCTATGCGGCGCTCGTGGATCGCACCGGGCTCGATGAAGGGGAGCGCGACGCCTGGGAGCGGGCGGCCGAGGCCATCCACATCCCCTACAGCGACGGGCTCGGAATCCACCCGCAGGACGCGTTCTTCCTCGAGCGCGAGGTGTGGGACCTCGAGGGCACTCCGGCCGACAAGCGCCCGCTGCTGCTGCACTACCACCCGCTGGTGATCTACCGGTTCCAGGTGCTGAAGCAGGCGGATGTCGTGCTGGCGCTGTTCCTGCAGGGCAACCACTTCACGGCCGAGGACAAACTCGCCGACTTCGACTACTACGACCCGCTGACCACCGGCGACTCCACGCTGTCCGCGGTCGTGCAGTCGATCATGGCCGCCGAGGTGGGTTATCAGGATCTCGCCCAGAAGTACTTCGAGCAGGCGCTCTATGTCGATCTCGGCGATCTGCACCACAATGCTTCGGACGGCGTGCATGTGGCATCCGCCGGCGGAGTGTGGACGGCGCTGGTGAGCGGTTTCGGCGGCATGCGCGACCACGACGGGCTGCTGAGCTTCGATCCCCGGCTGCCTGCGGACTGGCCGGAGCTGTCGTTCCCGCTGCAGTGGCAGGGTTCCGATCTGTCGATCACCGTGACCCGCGACGCGCTGCGCGTCGAGGTGCGATCGGGCGAGCCGGTGGAGTTCTCGGTGCGCGGCGCCGGATGGCGTGCAGCGGTGGCGGAGCCCGCCATCATCGCGCTCGCCGATCAGGGTCCGCTGCGTCCGGGGCGCCCGACTCTGCGCCAGTTCGAAGACGCCCGTCGCGATGACGGCACACTCATGTCGCCGACCATCCCGGTGACCACCACCACGATCCCGATCATCGGAGTCTTCGAGGACTAGCGGCCCGTTGCGTGGCAGGGCTGTCGTGCTCGATGTCGGTGGCACGCCGTAGGCTGGGGGAGTGACGACAGCCCTGTACCGCCGCTACCGGCCCGAGACCTTCGGGGAGATGATCGGCCAGTCCCAGGTGACCGATCCGCTCATGACCGCACTGCGCGGCGACCGCGTCGGGCATGCTTACCTCTTCTCCGGCCCTCGCGGCTGCGGAAAGACCACGTCAGCGCGTATTCTCGCGCGCTGCCTGAACTGCGCCGAGGGCCCCACCGACACCCCGTGCGGAGTGTGCCCGAGCTGCGTGGAGCTGTCGCGGGACGGTGGCGGATCGCTCGATGTCGTCGAGATCGATGCGGCCAGCCACAACGGCGTCGACGACGCGCGCGACCTGCGTGAGCGGGCGACCTTCGCGCCCAGCCGCGACCGGTACAAGATCTTCATCCTCGATGAGGCGCACATGGTCACGCCGCAGGGATTCAACGCCCTGCTGAAGCTGGTCGAAGAACCCCCTGAGCACGTCAAATTCATCTTCGCGACGACCGAGCCCGAGAAGGTGCTCGGCACCATCCGTTCGCGCACCCACCACTATCCCTTCCGGCTCGTGCCCCCGGCGGCGATGCTCGAGTACGTCGAGAAGCTCAGCGTCGAAGAGGGCGTCCAGGTCGAGGAGGGCGTGCTCGGACTCGTCGTGCGTGCCGGCGGAGGGTCCCCGCGCGACACGCTGTCGCTGCTCGACCAGCTGATCGCCGGATCCGACGAGGGCAACGTGACGTACTCCCGTGCCGTCGCGCTGCTCGGCTACACCCACGCGGCCCTGCTCGACGAGATCGTCGAGGCGCTCGCCGCCGGCGATGCCGCCGCAGCCTTCCCCGCGGTCGACCGCGTCGTGCAGTCCGGTCAGGATCCTCGCCGGTTCGTCGACGACCTGCTCGAGCGGCTGCGCGACCTGATCGTGATCGCCGCCGTGGGCGACGGCGCCTCGGCCGTGCTGCGCGGCCTTCCGGCCGATGAGATGCAGCGGATGCTGGCGCAGGCGGCGAGCTTCGGCTCGGCACGGCTCTCCCGCACCGCCGATCTCGTCAGCCGCGCGCTCGACGACATGACCGGTGCGACCTCCCCGCGCCTGCACCTGGAGCTGATGGTGGCCCGTGTGCTCGCGGGCGCCCCGACGGACGGCACGGAGACGGCGGCTCCGACGGTGTCAGCGGCACCCCGCGGGTCCGCGGTGCCTGCAGCACAGGATGCCCCTGCTGCGGCCGTTGCTCCCGCGGCGCCTGCTCCGGCGGCACAGCCCGCGCCCACGGCAGCGGAGACGAGCGCCGCAGAGTCCCCCGCCGTGCAGAAGCCCGTTCCGGAGAAGCCGGCGCCGACGGCGGCCCGTGCTGTGGACAGGGCCGAGCCCGCTGAGAGCACCCCCGCTGCGCCGGCACCCGCTGCGTCGGCACCCGCTGTGTCGGCGCCTGCTGCGCCCGCGCCTGCTGAGCAGGCGCCTGCTGCGGCATCCGAGGCGCCCGAGCCCGCCGCGACCGGTCCGGTCACCTTCGATCGCATCGCCGCATCATGGCCGGCGGTGCTCAAGCGCCTCGAATCCATCAGCCGGGCATCCTGGCTCATCGCCACGGGCACTCAGCCGCTCGCCTACGATTCCGGCACCGGAGTGCTCACACTCGGCTTCGCCAGCCCCTCCGACGTGTCCAAGTTCAAGGGCACCACGCCCGGTCAGGGCCCGTCTGATCACCTGCGGGAAGCGATCGAGCAGGAGCTCGGTGTCACCGTGAAGTACCGTCCTGCCCCCTTGCCTCCGAGTGGTGGTGGCGGTGCCCCGAGATCCGGTCCGGGGCCGTCCGTACCGACACGTCCGGCCTCGGGCGGCGGGGACGATGCGCCCGCAGCGGGGTGGGCCAACCCGATGAGCACTTCCGACCCCGTCGGTGGAGTTCCCCAGGGCGGCAAGAACGGGCCACAGGGCGGCGCGCCCGCGGCATCCGCTCCATCGTCGCGGGCGTCGGCCGCATCCGTGACCGAATGGGCCGTCGCACCCATCCCCACCTCTGTACCCGAGTCCGCTGCTGCCACCGCCCCTGCTATCGCCACCGCGGTCGCGCCGCAGTTCCCGGTCGACGAGGAGCCCTCCGAGGTCGAGGCCGCGGCATCGGCTCCGACGCCCCCGGTCGACGGTCGTGTCGACGCACCGCCGCGCGACGACTACCCGCCGTTCGATGACGAGCCGCCCTATGACCCGGAGTACGACGGGCCCGGCGCGGCCGATATCCGCTCCGTACCCGCGCCGACATCCGCATCTGCCTCCTCGCCGACGGCCGCCACCGCAGCACGGGCGGCGACCCGGGAGCCGGAGCGGCCCTCACCGGTCGTCCGCACGCGTCCCGCAGGCGCAGACGGCGTCGAGCGCCGCGGAGAGGCCGTGATCCGTCAGGTGCTCGGGGCGAAGTTCCTGCGTGAGGAGCCCTACCAGCCCCCGACGAGGTTCAACTGATGTACGACGGCATCGTCCAGGAGCTGATCGACGAGTTCGGCCGGCTCCCCGGCATCGGCCCGAAGTCGGCGCAGCGCATCACCTTCCACATCCTGCAGACCCCGTCGTTCGACGTGGCGCGTCTCGCCGAGCTGCTCACCGAAGTGCGCTCCCGGGTGCGCTTCTGCGAGGTGTGCGGCAATGTGTCCGAGCAGGATCGCTGCGCGATCTGCCGTGACCCGCGCCGTGACCCCTCGCTGATCTGCGTGGTCGAGGATGCCAAGGACGTCGCCGCGATCGAGCGCACCCGCGAGTTCCGCGGGCTGTACCAGGTGCTCGGCGGAGCGATCAGCCCGCTCTCCGGCATCGGACCCGACGACCTGCGCATCGCTCAGCTGATGTCGCGCCTCGCCGACGGCACCGTGCAGGAGGTCATCCTCGCCACGAACCCCAACCTCGAGGGCGAGGCGACTGCCAGCTACCTCAGCCGGTTGCTCACCAGCATGGAGATCACGGTCACCCGTCTGGCATCCGGTCTGCCTGTCGGCGGCGACCTCGAGTACGCGGACGAGGTGACGCTGGGACGCGCTTTCGAGGGCCGTCGCCGCCTGTGAACGCCCAGCATGCCGGATTCAGCCGCAAGGGCTGGGTCCTGTTCGCCGTCATGGCGTTCGTGTGGGGCATCACCTACCTGTTCATCAAAGAGGCAGTCGGCTCCTTCTCGCCGCCCGCGGTCGTCGCCGGCCGCACGCTGCTGGGCGGCCTGGTGCTGCTGCCGTTCGCGATCCGCAGCGGAGCGCTGAAAGCCGCGTGGCGGTACTGGCCGTGGGTGCTCGCCTTCGGTGTGGTCGAGATGGCGGGGCCGTTCCTGCTGCTCAGCCATGCCGAGACGCAGCTGCCATCGGGACTGACCGGCCTGCTCGTCGCCACGGTGCCGCTGTTCGCGGTGATCATCGCGCTGCTGCGCGGGGACCGCTCAGTGCTGGCACCCGTGCGCCTGGGTGGTCTGATCCTCGGCTTCATCGGTGTGGGGATCGTCGTGGCAGGGCCGGGTCTGTTCCCGCACGGCCCGGCGAGCGTCGTCGCCATCGGCGAGATCATGCTCACCGCGGTGATGTACGCGATCGCGCCGTTCATCATCGCCCACAAGCTCGCCTCGGTTCCCTCGATGGGCACGATCACCCTCGCGCTGTTCGCGGTCGGGCTCGCGTATCTTCCCGCGGCACTGCTCACCCAGCACGAACTGCCCACCCTGCGATCCACGGTTTCGCTGGGTCTGCTCGGCGTCGTCTGCACGGCTCTCGCGTTCGTCGCGTTCTTCGCGCTCATCCGCGAGGTCGGGCCGGTGCGCGCGCCGCTGTTCACCTACGTGAACCCGATCGTCGCGATCGCGCTGGGAGCCGTTGTCCTCGCCGAGCCCGTCACGCCCGGACTGCTCCTGGGCTTCCCTGTCGTGCTGGCCGGATGCTGGTTCGCCGCCACCGGCGGGCGCCTCAAGCCCCGCGCCGTCGAGCCCATGCTCTGAGCATCTTCCTCGGCATCCGCTCGCTGAGAGCCCCGCACCCGTCACATGCCCCGCCCGGCATGAGTGGCATCCGTAGAATGTGCGTGGGTGAACCCGCCCACCGTCCCCGGGAGTGATCGTGGCCCTGATCGTGCAGAAGTACGGCGGCTCGTCCGTCGCCGACGCAGAGAGCATCAAGCGCGTCGCGAAGCGGATCGTCGACACCCGCCGCGCCGGGCACGACGTGGTCGTCGCGGTCAGCGCCATGGGCGACACCACCGATGAACTGCTCGACCTCGCGCACGAGGTCGCGCCGATCCCCGCTCCGCGTGAGCTGGACATGCTGCTCTCCAGCGGTGAGCGCATCTCCATGGCGCTGCTGGCCATGACCATCCACTCGATGGGGTTCGAAGCACGCTCGTTCACCGGCAGCCAGGCGGGCATGATCACCGACTCGCACCACGGCAAGGCCCGCATCGTCGACGTCACCCCCGTACGCCTGCGCGAGGCGCTGGATGAGGGCGCGATCGTCATCGTCGCCGGCTTCCAGGG
>Ga0160443_100127_pt1 | contig 116289 bp, 98 predicted proteins | sample HID1972I_E1MG_FD_108244 | JGI IMG/M metagenome (GOLD analysis project Ga0160443, IMG submission 108244) | Enriched pill bug-associated microbial communities from UW Madison campus, WI, USA - HID1972I_E1 MG | ecosystem: Host-associated > Arthropoda: Insects > Digestive system > Unclassified ... | reverse complement strand
CTGTCGATGGCGATCAAGTCCGCGCGCGCCAAGGGCAAGTACGTCGGCATCTGCGGCCAGGGCCCGTCCGATCATCCGGACCTGGCCGAATGGCTGATGCAGGAAGGCATCGAATCGGTATCGCTGAACCCGGACACCGTGGTGGATACCTGGCTGCGCCTGGCCAAGCTCAAAGCCAAGGGTTGATCCCTTTGGCAACGAGGTGAACAACAAAACCCCGCGCAAGCGGGGTTTTGTTTTTGGGACGCGGCATCCGGTCCCAGGGGTAGAGCCACGCCATGCGTGGCTGCTCTTCGTTGGGCTGCCATTCGTTCGGCACCCAGATCCCGCAAGGTCCGCGTTGCCACGCATGGCGTGGCACTACCGTCAGGCTTCGGCCATCTCGGCTACGGGGTAATCGGTAAACCCTTCCGCCCCGCCCCCGAAGAACGTCGCCTTGTCCGACGGGTTCAACGGCAGGCCCTGCTGCAGCCGCTCCGGCAGGTCCGGATTGGCGATGAACGGCCGGCCGAACGCGATCAGGTCGGCCCAGCCCTTGGCCAGCGCTTCCTCCGCACGCGCGACCGTGTACTTGCCCGCGTAGATCAGCGTACCCCGGTAGATCATGCGCAGCGCTTCCTTGAAGGCCACCGGCATCACCGGTGCATCCTCCCAGTCGGCTTCGGCGATATGCAGGTAGCCCACGCCGATCTGGTCCAGCAGGTGCGCGGCCGCCAGGTAGGTAGCCTGCGGGGTGTCGTCCACCGCACCCTGCAGCGTGGTCAGCGGGGCCAGACGCACACCGACGCGCTCGGCGCCGATCTCCGCAGCCACCGCTTCGGTCACCTCGCGCAGGAAGCGCAGGCGATTCTGCAGCGCGCCACCGTAGGCATCCGTGCGCTGGTTGGCCTGGGAGTCGATGAACTGGTTGATCAGGTAGCCGTTGGCGCCATGCAGTTCGATGCCATCGAAGCCGGCCGCGATCGCATTGCGCGCGGCCGCCGCGTAGTCGCGCACGATCCCGGCGATCTCATCGATGGCCAATGCGCGCGGCATCGAGTGCTGCACCATCTCGCCGACGCCGCTCTGCGGACCGCGCCCTTCCGGATCGACGAACACCTTGACGCCCTCCGCCAGCAGCGCCGAGGAGGACACGGGTGCGGCGCCACCCGGCTGCAGGGCCACATGCGAGACGCGGCCGACATGCCAGAGCTGCGCGACGATGCGGCCACCCGCCGCGTGGACCGCGTCGGTGACGCCGCGCCAGCCGGCGATCTGGGCCTCGTCATGGATGCCCGGGGTCCAGGCGTAGCCCTGGCCCTGCTGGCTGATCTGGGTGCCTTCGCTGATGATCAGGCCGGCCGAGGCGCGCTGGGCGTAGTACTCGGCCATCAGCGGCGTGGCAACGTTGCCCTCGCCGGCCCGCGAACGGGTCATCGGCGGCATCACGATACGATTGGGCAGCGTCAACGCGCCACGGGTGTAGGGGGAGAACAGCATGGGAATCCTTGATCGGGGGGCGCCGCCGAAACGGTGATGCCGACAAGGATGGGGATAGCGCTGCCCGCTCAACAGCCCTGCAGCGGCAAAACAGTTGTGCCGCCCGCGCAACGATCGATCAGCTACGCTCGGCGGCCAGCATCGAATAGGCGGCCCGCACGGTCTCGTAACCGTAGGTACGTTCCAGCCGGCGCACGATGAAGTGGCCGCGCGCCACGTCCTGGTAGTAGTCGGTGAACATGGTGTTGAGCGTTGCCCCGGCCACCGCCCCCACGATCGGCACTGCCTGCGCGGCGAACTTCTCGGTGACCACCACGCCGAAGCGCGCGGCGACCTTCTCCACGAGCTTGGCCAGCCACTTGCCGGCCTCCTTCGGGGTCAGCCCGATCATCACCGGGCTGCCGCCGACCGCGCGCCCGGCCAGCTCGGCGGAGAGGTGGCGCATCACCTCGGCGGTGAAGCCACGGGTGATGTAGTAGCCAGTCTCGCTGGCGTCGTCCTTGCCCGAATTGCCGCCCAGCGCGAACACCTCCAGGCAGGCGTGCCGGGTGCTCATGTCACGCAGGTCGAAGCCCTCGCTGCGGGCCACGTCGGCCACCGAGCGCATCATGATCGTGGTCGACACCGGCAGTTCAATGAACAGCGTAGTGAACCCGAACGCGCCGCCGACCGCACCGGAGGTGGCCGCGGCCAGTTTGTGCCAGCGCGTGGAGGCCGCCTTGCCAGGCGTGTTGTCCATCGTCCACAACGCGGCCTGGGCGGATTTGAACAATGCCGCCTCGACCGCACCATGGATGCGGCGCGATACCGAATCGGGCAGCCGCTTGACCGCGAACTCCAGCGGCGAACCGATCAGGTTCGCCATCTTGGCGGTCAGCGTGGGCGATTCAAGCAGATCCACCGCTCGCTGCAGGTCGCGCCAATCCTGCGAGGTCGGCAGGATCGAGGACGACAGCGGCGGCGGTTGCGGCGAGGTGATGGCGTTCATGGCCGCGATCATAGCGCCGCCGATGTCTAGCGCTTGTTGCCTCGCCTGCCGGTGGCTGAATGCCCCGGTGGGCTCAGGCCGGCAGGCCCGACAGCGCGCCCATGAACTGCCGGTAGTGGCGCAGCTCCGCGATGGAATCGTGCACGTCGCTCAGCGCGGTATGGCTGGCGGTCTTGCCGACGCCGGCGGCGACGCCCGGGGCCCAGCGCTTGGCCAGTTCCTTGATCGTGGAAACGTCCAGGTTCCGGTAGTGGAAGTACTTCTCCAGGCGCGGCATTTCGCGGTGCAGGAAGCGACGGTCCTGGCAGATCGAATTGCCGCACATCGGCGACGCACCCGCCTTGATCCACTGCTGCAGGAACGCGATGGTCTGCGCCTCGGCCTGGCCCAGCGTCACGTTGCTGTCGACCACGCGCTGCCACAGGCCGGAACGGCGATGCTGGTTGCGGTTCCATTCGTCCATGGCCTCCAGCCGCTCGACCGGATGATGGATCGCGAACTCCGGACCTTCGGCCAGCACGTTCAACTGCGCATCGGTGACCACCGTGGCGATCTCGATGATGGCATCGTTGTCGGTGTCCAGACCGGTCATTTCCAGATCGATCCAGATCAGTCGCTCGCCTTCTGCGCCGTTGTCCGCCATGTGTTCGCCTTGTGCTGGGTCGCTGCCTGCGCCGCGACCGGGAATGGATGAGGCCCACATGATACCGCCAACCCGTCGCGAGCCTGTCGCTGCGGCGCCCTTACTCCAGCAGCAGCGGCGGCTTGCCGCGCTTGGCGCGAAAGTAGTTGGTCAAGCGGATGCTGGCGTCCTTGGCCAGCACGCCGCCGTGGAGCTCGACACGATGGTTGTGCCGCGGGTCGCCGATCAGGTCGAACACGCTGCCGCAGGCACCGGTCTTGGGGTCGGTCGCCGCATACACCAGCCGCGCCACGCGTGCATGCACGATCGCCATGGCGCACATCGCACACGGCTCCAGGGTGACGTACAGCGTGCTGCCGATCAGCCGGTGGTTGGCCAGCGCCCTCCCCGCCTGCCGCATCGCCACGATCTCGGCGTGCGCGCTGGGGTCGTGGTCGGCGATGTTGAGGTTCCAGCCTTCGCCGAGCACGGCGCCGTCGGCACCGACCAGCACCGCGCCGACCGGAATCTCGTTGAACTCGCGCTCGGCACGCTCGGCCAGGCCCAGTGCATGTCGCATCCAGTGCTCGTCCTGGTCGTGCACCGGCACGCCCAGCGGGGGCGGCGGCGCGAGGCGCTCAACCATGGCCGTTGGCCTTGCGCACGAACGCCTCGAACGCGGCCAGGGTGGGCTCGCTGACGTGGTGCTCGATGCCTTCGGCGTCGCGGCGCGCCGAGTCGGCGTCCACGCCCAGTGCCAGCAGGAACTGCTCCACGGTCTGGTGGCGGGCACGCATCTCCACCGCCAGCTGCTCGCCGGCCGGGGTCAGGAACACGCCACGGTACGGTCGCTGGATCGCCCAGCCCTCCTTGACCAGGCGCTTGAGCGCCTTGGCGACCGTCGGCTGCGCCACCCCGAGCCGGCTGGCGATGTCCACCTGGCGGGCCTCACGACCATCGGCGATCAGGTCCGCGATCAGCTCCACATAATCCTCGACCAGCTCGGACCGGCGCGCCTCGCGCACCTGCACGAAGCCCTCGACGTGCACCTGGGCATCGATCAGGGGCGTGGTGGCTTTACGGCTCGACGACGGCATGGTGGCTCCAGCAATGGCCGGTGGCGAAGGGCTGCGGCGCCCGGACAGTTTACCCCACGGGGGTTTGCGACTGGCCGGGGCGGCCCGGCGGGTGCGGCCTCCAGCCAGCCCACGCCGTTGACGGGGTGTGAAGAGCAAGCGAACTGCACCTATGCCGGCCACGGCGTACATCTCTGCTGCGATCCGCTGTAAACAAGCACTCGACCATCCCGGCACACTGCCGGGATGGTTTTGCCGCGATCAGCGCGGCCTGCGCTGCAGCAGGGTTTCAAACAGGACCGTGCCGTCCTGGTTCGCGGCGACCAGCGTGCCGCCATGCGCGCGGGCGAACTCGCTGGCGATGAACAACCCCAGCCCCAGCCCGCGGCTGTCGTGGAAACTGGCCTTGAACGGTTCGAACAGACGCGGCAGCAACGCCTCGGGAATCTGCCCGGCATTGCGCACCTGCAGGCGCAGCGGCGCACTGCGCTCACCCTCCAGGCGCACCAGCACGGGCGCATCGCCGCCATGCAGCACCGCATTGCCGATCAGGTTGGACAACAACTGCGCCAGCCGATCCGGATCGCCCTGCAGGTGGGCATCACCCTGGACCTGCAGCTCGATGCGCGCCTGCGGATGCGCACGCCCGATCTCGGCCACGACCGTTGCGGCCACGTCGGCCAGGTCGCACTCGGTGCTGTACAGGCGCAACCCGCCGGTACGGATCTTCGAGAAGTCCAGCAGCTGCTCCACCATCCGGGCCATGCGCTGGGCACTGTTCTCCAGGTGGCCGAGCGTGCGCTGGACCTGGCTGTCGTCGGGCAGGTCGAGCGCCAGCTTGTCGGCGCACAGCAGGATCGAGGCCAGCGGCGTGCGCAGATCGTGCGTGAGCACCGCCATCATCGTTTCGTTGAGCGTGAGCGCATGCTCCAGCGCCTCGTTGCGCGCCTTGAGCAGCTGCTTCTGCTGGTAGAGCTCGATGAACACATTGACCTTGCTCATGATCACCTGCGGCTCGATCGGCTTGTGCAGGAAATCGACCGCCCCGGTCTCGTAGCCCTTGAACGCGCGCACGGGGTCGTTCGGCGAGGCGGTCAGGAAGATGATCGGCACATCGCGGCTGCGCTGCGAGCCGCGCATCAGTTCGGCGAGCGAAAAGCCGTCGATCTCCGGCATGTGCACGTCCAGAAGCGCCAGCGCCACCTCGTGCTCGAGCAGCAGTTCCAGCGCCTCGGCGCCGGAGGGCGCGCACAGAATCTCCAGGCCCGGGCGACGCAGCAGCGCTTCCATCGCGACGAGGTTCTGCGGAATGTCATCGACAATCAGCAGCTTCACGCAATCGGTGGTGGCAGTCGACCCGGCGGGCTCGATCAGGTTCATCGGGTAAGACCTTTCATACGCGTGCAGATGGAGGTGAGCGGGAGTACCGCATCGGCACCGGCGTGCGCCAGGGCCGAGGCGGGCATCATCGAGGAATAAGCCTCCTCAGGGCATTGGATCCAGGCTTCGCCGCCTGCGTGGCGCACGGCGGCAACACCGTCACTGCCGTCGGTACTGGCCCCGGTCAGCAGGATCGCCAGCACGCCATCGCCGAATACATCGGCAGCACTTTCGAACAGGGGATCGATCGCGGGGCGGGAGAACAGCACCGGCGGATCGACCGATAGCGCCAGCGTGGCACGGTCCTCGACCAGCAGGTGGTAGTCCGGCGGCGCGAACGTCACCGTTCCGGGCTGCAGGGGTTGTTTGTCCTCGGCTTCGCGCACCGGCAGCGGGCAGCCGGCATCAAGCAGGTCGGCGATGCGGCTGGGGCGGTCGCGCGGCAGATGCAGCACCACCAGCACCGGCAGCGCCAGCGCCGACGGCAGCGATGACAGCAGGGCCTGCAGCGCACTGACGCCGCCGGCCGACGCACCGACGACCACCAGATCGAACCGGCTGCGTTGCGATGCCGCGCTCATCAGGCCAGCTTCCGGTAGAGGCGCTGTTCGCGCGCACAGGCTTCGAACAGGTCCGCGTGCGCGCCGAACTGCAGCGACTCCTTGCTGCCCAGGCCGAGGAAGCCCCGGTGCACCAGCGCCTCATGGAACAGGCCGATGGCACGGTCCTGCAACGGCCGCTGGAAATAGATGAGCACGTTGCGGCAGGACACCAGGTGCACTTCCGAGAACACGGTATCGGTCGCCAGACTGTGGTCGGCAAACACGATGTTGCGCTTCAGGCGACGGTCGAACACCACGCTGCCGTAGCCGCTGCTGTAGTAGTCGGAGAGCGATCCGGTGCCGCCGGCGGCCAGATAATTGCGGCTGAACTGCGCAAGACGATCCAGCGCGAAAGCGCCGGACTCGGCCGCCTGCAGCGCTTCGGGATTGATGTCGGTGGCGTAGATGATCGCGCGGTCAAGCAGGCCTTCTTCATGCAGCAGGATCGCCAGCGACCAGACCTCTTCGCCGGTGCTGCAGCCGGCGATCCACAGCTTGATCGACGGATACGTGCGCAGCACCGGCACCGCATGCTCGCGCAGCACCCGGAAATACGGCGGGTCGCGGAACATCTCCGAGACCTGCACGGTGAAGTACTGCATCGCCTGGGCGAAGGTGTCCGGCTCGTGCAGCAGCCGGTGCTGCAGCGCGCCCATGGTCGGGCAGTCGAAGCGCGCCATGGCGTGGCGCATCCGCCGCCGCAGCGACGCCAGCGCGTAGTCACGGAAGTCGTAGTGGTAGCGCTGGTACACCGCCTCCAGCAACAGCTTCAACTCCAGGTCGAACAGCTCCGTTTCATTCATCGGCGCGAGCACCACACGCGGCACAGCGAGACCAGCTTGTCCACGTCGATCGGCTTGGCGATGTAGTCGTTGGCACCGGCCTGCAGGCAATGCTCGCGGTCATCGGGCATCGCCTTGGCGGTGAGCGCGATGATCGGCAGGTCGCGCCAGCGGTTGTCCGCGCGGATCTCGCGCATGGCGGTCAGCCCGTCCATCTCCGGCATCATGATGTCCATCAGCACCAGGTCGATCTCCGGGCGCAGCTTCTCCAGCGCCTCGCGACCGTTGCGGGCGATGTCCAGGGTGACGCCGAGCGGCTCGAGCACGCTGGACAGCGCGAAGATGTTGCGCACGTCGTCCTCGGCCAGCAGCACGGTGCGGCCATCGAGCACCGCATCGCGGCGGCGCGCCTCGCGCAGCAGGCGCTGCTGGTCGGTCGGCAGCGAGGCCTCGACACTGTGCAGGAACAGGGTCACTTCATCGAGCAGGCGCTCGGGCGAGCGCGCGCCCTTGATGATGATGCTCTTGGAATAGCGGCGCAGGCGCTGCTCCTCATCGCGGGTCAGCGCGCGGCCGGTGTAGACGATCACCGGCGGGAACGCCACGGCCTCGTTGCCGGCCATGCGCTCGAGCAGGTCGTAGCCGGTGCCGTCGGGCAGCGCCAGGTCGGTGACCATGCAGTCGAAGGTCGATCCGGCCAGCTCGGCCATCGCCTCGGTGATGGTGCCCACCGCGGTGATCTCCAGCTGGTCGCGGCCGAGCAGCAGCTGCAGGTTGGAGCGCAGCTCACTGTCGTCCTCGACGATCAGCAGGCGGCGCATGTCGCGCTGGCTGGTGGCCTCCAGCTGCTGGATCGCCCCGACCAGGCGCTCGCGCGTAGCCGGCTTGATCACATAACCGATCGCGCCCAGCTCCATCGCCACCTGCGAGCGCTCCAGTCCGGACACCACGTGCACGGGGATGTGGCGCGTGGCCGGGTCGCGCTTGAGGCGCTCCAGCACGCTGAGCCCGGAGACGTCGGGCAGGCCGATATCGAGCAGGATGCCGTTCGGCCGCAGTTCGGCCGCCAGCGTCAGCGCTTCCTCGGCGGTACCGGCAACCACGCAGTCGAAGTCCAGTTCGTGCGCCATCGAGACCAGCGCGCTGGCAAAGGTCGCATCGTCTTCGACCACCAGGATCATCCGGCCCGCGCGGCTGCGACGGCCGCGGTCATCGATCACCGTTGCCGCCGGCGCCGGCGACGGTGTCGACCCGGCATGCGCACGGCCGAGCGGCGCGGCGGCGGGCAGCGACGGGGCCGCGACGGCCGCCGGGCGGACGTCATGCACGACGTGCTGGGCACTGCCGGTGCCGCCGCCAGCCAGCAGCGGCAGTTCGAGGGTGAAGCAGCTGCCGCGACCCGGCTCGCTGGAGACGGAGATGCTGCCGCCCATGCGGGCGGCCAGGTCGCGCGAGATCGACAGCCCCAGCCCGGTGCCACCATAACGGCGGCGGGTACTGCCATCGGCCTGGCGGAACGCCTCGAAGATCACCGCGGTCTGCTCTTCGGGAATGCCGATGCCGGTATCGGACACGGCGAACTGGATCCGCCCTTCCCCGGCACTGCGGACCTTCAGCGACACACTGCCGTGCTCGGTGAACTTGACCGCGTTGGCCAGCAGGTTCTTCAGGATCTGCTGCAGGCGCTGGCTGTCGGCCAGCAGCTGGGTGGGCGCATCGGGCGCGGCGCTGATCTCCAGGCTCAGGCCCTTCTGCACCGCCATCGGCTCGAAGGTTTCCTTCAACCGCTGCAGCACGCTGGAGACGGCCAGGTTCTCTTCGACCAGCTCGACGTGGCCGGCTTCGATCCGCGACAGGTCCAGGATGTCGTTGATGAGTGCCAGCAGGTCGTTGTTGGAGGAGTGGATCGCCTGGGCGTACTTGACCTGCTCGGCGGTCAGCGTGCCGTCCTTGTTGTCGGCCAGCAGCTTGGCCAGGATCAGCGCACTGTTCAGCGGCGTACGCAGCTCGTGGGACATGTTGGCCAGGAATTCGGACTTGTAGCGCGAACTGGCCTCCAGCTCGTTGCTGTTCTGGACCAGCTGCGCCTGGGCCAAGAGCAGGGCCTGCTGGCGCGACTCCAGCTCGTGGGTGCGCTCTTCAAGCTGCACATTGGTCTGCTCCAGCTCGGCCTGCTGCTGCTCCAGGTTGGCCTGGGAATGCAGCAGGCTGCGGCTCTGCTCCTCCAGCTCCTCGTTGGCCACGCGCAGCTCTTCCTGCTGGGTCTGCAGCTCTTCGCTCTGGCGCTGGGTTTCCTCCAGCAGCTCCACCAGCTGGGCATTGAGCAGCGACGCGCGCAGCGCGATGCCGATCGGCTCGGCGCACTGCAGGAGCAGCGCCATCTCCAGGCTGCGTGCCGGCGATACGCCGGCACGGCCCAGCTCGATGACGCCGATCACGACGCCATCGGCGGTGATCGGCCCCAGCAGGCGCTGGTGCACGGTCGTGCGGCCCAGCGGGGTGTCGATATCCAGCGGGCTGTCGCTGTCCTCCAGGCGGCGGGCACGGCCCTCACGGATGATCTCGCCCCATTGCCCGGCGTTCGCCGGCAGCGTCTCCGGCAGCTGCGACGGCAGCGCGGCGCCACCGACCAGCACCAGCCGCTCGCCCTGCAGGCGGTACATCGCGCCGACATCGGCATTGAGCTGCGCGCACAGCGCGCGCATGGCAGCTTCGGCCAGTTCACGCGGGGTGGGATCCCCTTGAAGGCTGGTGCCGACCACATTCTCGCCAGCCTGCAGCCACAGCGCGTCGGCCGCTTCGCGGCGGGCGCCGATGGCCTTCATCACGGTCAGCGCCATCATCAGGAAGGCGACGCCGCCGATGCTGCGGTTGACGAAAGAGAACGCCGAATTGCTGCTGGCCGGCGCGACGTTGTAGCCGACCGCCAACAGGAGGCAGGACCCGATCGCGACCAGCAGCGGCACGTCCAGGCGGCGCTGGAACAGCGTGATGCCGACCGCCATGAAGTAGGTCAGCCAGACCGCATAGCCCAGCGGCACGACCATCTCCGTGGCCAGCGTGGCCGCCATCAAGGCGGCCGACGCAAGCCAGATCCAGCGGTCACGGGCGGTAGGCGCAGCATTCATGCCATGTTCCAGCGTAAAAGGGGGCTGATGGTACCCGAAGCGGTAAACGGCTGTTAAGCGCCAGAAGTCAGCGCGTTTGGCGCACGTTCTTGACACTTTCTTCACACCATGGCCCCTACGGTTCGGTCCCTTATCGGGGAGTCGATAACCGTCGTGGTCCAGGCCGTATCCAGCGTTGCACCGCTCGCCGACGAAAGCCGGCAGCTGAAGCTGTTGATCGACAACGTGAGCGATCACGCGATCTATCTGCTGGATACACAGGGCAACATCTGCAGCTGGAACCGCGGCTGTGAACGGGTCAAGGGCTATGCCGCCGAAGCGGTGATCGGCAAGCACGTCGGCCTGTTCTATACCCCCGAAGACCAGCAGCTGGGCGTGCCCCAGCAGGCGCTGGAATACGCCCGCGACCATGGCCGCTTCGTCGGCGAAGGCTGGCGCGTGCGCCGCGACGGCGAGCGGTTCCGGGCCGGCGAAGTGATCGAGCCGGTGCGGGAGGACGGCTGCCTGCTGGGCTTCGTCAAGGTCACCCAGGATGTCACCGAGCGCTACCAGGCCCAGCGCCTGCTGCAGGATGCGCAGCGCGCGCACGTGCAGCAGCGCCAGCTGGACAATGTCGGCCGGCTGACCCGGGGGCTGGCCCATGAATTCAACAACCTGTTGACGACCATCGGCAACGCGCTGGACCTGATCGCCCTGCGCCCCGGCGCCGACGGACGCACCCACGAGCTGGTGGACCTCGCCCAGGCGGCTGCCGACCGCGGCTCGCTGCTGACCCGCCAGCTGCTCGCGTTCTCCTCGGATCAGACCCTGGTGCGCGAGCCGGTCGTGGTGCAGGAGTTCCTGCGCGATGCCCTGCCCGTGCTGCGCCGCGCCTGCCCGGCCGGCATCGAGGTGCACCTCGATCTGACCCCGGATCTGCCCCCGATCGTCACCGATGGCGTACAGTTGCACAGCGCCGTGTTGAATCTGGTGCTCAATAGTGGCGAAGCGATGCCCCAGGGCGGCACGGTCACGATCACGGCCGAGGTCGAACAACGACTGGCACCGGATCTGTCCCAGCCCATGCGCCGCCACTATGTGGCCATCTCGGTGACCGACCAGGGCGATGGCATGCCCCCGGACATCGCCGCGCGCGCCAGCGAGCCGTTCTTCACCACCAAGGAAATCGGCAAGGGCAGCGGGCTGGGCCTGAGCCAGGTGTTCGGCTTCGTTTCCCAGTGCGACGGCTTCGTCGACGTACAAACCGCCCCCGGCCGGGGTACCACCGTCCGCCTGTTGTTACCTGTCATTGAGGAAGTCGAGCATGTCTGAGCCCCTACGCGTATTGATGGTCGAAGACCAGCAGGACCTGCGTGAACTGATCGGCCAGGCGCTGCAGGACTTCGGCATCGAAATCCACACCGCCGACGACGGCCCGGCCGCGCTGCGCCTGATGCAGGATCCCGGCGGGTTCGATGTGGTGTTCAGCGACATCAGCATGCCCAACGGCATGAGCGGCGTGGAGCTGAGCGAACATGTGGCCGACGTGCTGCCCAAGGCGCGCATCATCCTGGCCTCCGGTTACGCACGCTCGCAGCTGCCGCCGCTGCCCGAGCATGTCGAATTCCTGCCCAAGCCGTATCGCCTGCGCCAGCTGGTGACGTTGCTGCAGTCCCCCGTCGCGCCCTGCTGAGCCGGCGCACCGCCGCCAGCGTGAACGCTTCATCCGTGGCGACCCTGCTTCACGCCGGTGCTGCAACCCACCCCGGATAGTGAGGGTGAAGTCGGGACAGGGTGCGGTACATGCAGGACAGAGCTGAGGATCTGGATCGGATCGCGTTGATCGAAGCACTCAACGTGATGGACCCTGCGTTGGGGACGGCGCTGGACCCGATCACCGAACTGGTGGCCTTTACCTTCGGCGTTCCGATCGCGCTGGTGTCCATCTTCGATGCCGTCCACCAGCACATCATCTCGCGCGTCGGTCTGGCGCTGACCCGCCACGAACGGCATGCCTCGATCTGCGCGCTGGCGTTGGGTGCCCCCGACGTGCTGCAGGTGGCCGACCTGCGCCTGGACCCGCGCTTTGCCGACAACGCGCTGGTGACCGGCCCCGAACAACTGCGTTTCTACGCGGGCGCCCCATTGATCACCAAGGCCGGCATCACGCTCGGCACGCTGTGCATCATGGGCCGCGAGCCGCGCCGGCTGTCCGCGGAAGAGCAGCTGCAGCTGCAGACGCTGTCGCGCGTGGTGATCGCGCAGATGGAACTGAAGATGTCGCTGGGCCGCCGCGAGCAGGTCAGCGGCCTGCCCAACCGGCAGCAGTTCCAGGCCGACCTCAATGCGCTGTCCCGTGGCGGCGAGGCGCGCGCGTTCACGGCGGTGCTGCTGGATGTCTTCGATCTGCAGAGCGCCAACGATGCCGGCCAGGCGCTGGGCATGAAGCCGGTGGAAACCCTGCTGCGCCAGGCGGCGCTGCGTGTGCAGGACGTGCTGCGCGATATTGCGCAGGTGTATCACGTAGGCCTGACCCGGTTTGCCTTCCTGCTGCCGGAGCAATCGCATGACCAGACAGAGGCCCTGCTTGATCGCCTGCGCATACGCATGCGCCGGCCACTGATGGCCGGCAGCATTCCGATGTCCCCGCAGTTCCATGCCGGGGTCTGCGACTTCCGCGCCGTTCCGGAACAGGCGGCCGATCTGATCCGCAAGTGTCTGGTCGCCATGCATCACGCCCTGCAGACCGACGCCTGCCTGTGCTGGTACTCCCAGGAACGCGACGATGCGCTGCGGCGTCGCTACCGGTTGGCCTCGGACGCCGGGCGCGGCCTGGCCCAGCACCAGTTCAGCCTGGTCTACCAGCCTCGATTCAATCTGATCGACGGGCTGCCGGTCTCGGCCGAAGCCCTGCTGCGCTGGACCCATCCGATGCTCGGTCCGGTCAGCCCGGGCGAATTCATTCCGGTCCTGGAGCGCACCGCGCTGATGCCCGCGATCAGCCGATGGGTCATCGACCATGCCCTGGCCCAGGCGGCGCAATGGCAGCAGAGCGAGCCGGGGTTCAGCCTGTCACTCAACCTCTCGCCGCGCGATTTCGACGACCAGTGCGTGTGGAAGGTGCTGTCCGAACGATTGGACGCACATGGTCTGGCACCCGGCCTGGTCGAGATCGAAATCACCGAGGGGCAGTGGCTCAACCACCATCCCGCGGCGCTGCCACAACTGCGGGAGATGGCCGCCGCCGGCGTGCGCATCGCCATCGATGATTTCGGCAGCGGCTACAGCAACTTCGGCTACCTCAGCGAGGTGCCGATCAGCCATATCAAGATCGACCAGACGCTGGTCACCGGGCTGGCGCGCTCGCGTACCGCGCGGCTGAAGGTCGAAGCCATCATCAAGCTGTCCCGGCAGCTGGGGTACCGCACGGTCGCCGAGGGCGTGGAGAGCGAGGCCGAACTGTCCCTGCTGCGTCTGTGGGGCTGCGATGAAGCGCAGGGCTATCACCTCGCCCGCCCGATGCATCCCGACGCGGTGCTGCAGCTGGTCAGCGCCTGCCGCGCCGGTCCGCTGCCGGATGCGGGCTGACGCTGCGATGCCGCCACGCAGTCTGCAGCACGGGCGATAATGCCGGGCCCGCCCCAGTCACTGCCGACCATGTCCGATCTCGCCCCGTTGCCCACCCTGCCGCCCGGCCACTACCGCCACTTCAAGGGCGGCGACTACGAGGTGATCGGCGTCGTGCGCCACAGCGAAACGCTGGCACCGATGGTGCTCTACCGGCCGCTGGACGCGGACATCGGGCTGTGGGTACGCCCGTTCGAGATGTTCGTTGCGCAAGTGGAGGTAGAGGGCCAGTGGCGGGCGCGCTTTGCGCGCATCGAATGAGCGGCTGAGCAGCTGAGCGACGACAGCGATGCCCATCGCGGCTGTGGCGCGATCAGCTCGCCGCAGTCTGTCGCGCGTCGACCAGTACACGCAGGCGCGCGGTCACCGCGCGGAACGGCTCCGGCAGACTCTCCGCCTCCAGGGCATCGACCTGGCCCGACAGCAGCGACAGCGCCTCGCTCAGGCTGACCACGTCCTGCCCAGCGTCCACGGCCGCCTCCGGCACGTCCAGATGCGCGCCGATGACGCCCGCCAGGACTTCGAACGCTTTCACCGTGGCTGCGTCGAGCTTGGACGGTTGGGGGTCCAGCGCGCACAGGGTCCCGTGGAAGCCACCGTCGCGGCGGAGCATCGGCACCGAGATGTAACTCTCGAATCCGTACAGCGCAGGCGTGGGATGGCGGGAGAACACCGGATGGGTGCTGGCCTGGTCGAACTGGACCAGATGGCGATGCTCCCGGATCTCATCGCAGATGGTGGTCTCCAGCACGAGGTCGTCGCCCGGCCGCAGGCCGAAATCCAGCCGATCATGCACGGAGCAGGCGGTCCAGCGATCCGCGGTCACCCGCGCCACCGCGACGAAGCGCATGCCGGTCATCGCACTGGCCAACTCCAGGATGCCCGGCACGGCCGGCATCGCCAGCAACGCCGCGATATCGTCCAGCCGTGGATCCGTCGAGACCGTCGGTTCCACCACCGGCGCGGAACCCGGACCGCCGTCCTCCAGCGGGTTCTCCATGGCCGCCAGGCGGCGGTCCAGCGCCTTGGCGTTGACCTCGTTGAAGAGGCCGCGCACGGCCGCCGACAACGTGCGCGCGTCCTTGATGATGCCTACGAAATGGATGCCCTGCCCGACCAGGCGGATCTGCTCGACGCCATGGTCCACGCGCAGGGAGGGCCACGCCTGACGGTGCAGGATGCGCATCCAGTCGCTGGGCGGCGTTTCATCGAGAAGCGCGGTCACGATCACCCGCGACGGCGCCGATCCGACCGGTAGACCAGGCAGATCAAAGCCGATGAGCGTGGGAAAGCCCGTACTGGTAGACATCACAACCCCTATGCGGCCTGGTGCAGCCATCGACAGGTGGTGGCTTTGAAGTGAAATTGTCGCACGAATGGGCGAGACTGGCCGTGAGCGGGCGCTGCTTGCGCGCGCCGGAACGCGCCCTTCCACATGCCGCTCGTCGTGATCGATTCGCTGCTCGCCTACGCCAGCGTGGGTTTCTCCCGCCGCAGTCTGCTGCTGGGGTTGATGGGCTGCCGTGCGGGGTAACGCCGGCCTTGCGAACAAGGCCGTCAAATTCTCGGCGCATTTCGCGCATTTTGAACAAATCCACCCTCGCTCCCCCCCTATACTCGGGCCTCGTCACCATGGAACGGAGACTTGATGTCCCCCTGCTCCCTGCAGACTCACGACACGCCCGGCCTGATCATCCGCACGGCCCCGGCGGCGGCGCATGTCGCCATGCGAACCGTCCCCCTGTACGCGGGCATCGGCGGACAGACGGATTCCCCCGGCGCTGGCACAACGGCCCCCTGCGCGTTGCCGCCAGCTCTGTGCGGCGTCCCCGCACCGTCGGAGCCGCATTCCCCCCCTGTCAAACGGAGACCGGCCTTGCACCGTGTCCTCAAGATCTGCCTTGTCACCCTTCTGATCACCGCCTGCAGCCGTACGGAGAACACCATGAGCCAAGACCTTTCCACCGCCGACGCCGAGGCCGATGTCGAAAACGGCGGACGCGGTCTCGCCAAGCTCAATCCACAACCGCGCCAGGCCTATGACGTGGTCCTGAAGCTGCACAACGCCCCGGGCCCGTTCGAACGCATCGAAGGCGTCGCGCAGTACGACGTCACCAACGAAGCCGAGTGCGGTCGCATCAACCCGGAAACCGGCACCGCCGGGCGCATCACCAGCCAGGAGCCGCTCGCGCTCAAGCGCGTCGCCGACGATGAGTACCACGGCACCGTCTATCTCGACCGGATGCTGGACGAGGACTATTACGGGCGCGGCGTATGCCACTGGAAATTCAGTGGTACGGGTGCCCTGCTCAAGGCCACCGGCGCGCATGAGGAAACCCGTTTCCTCACCTTCATCGATGCCGACCGGTTCACTGCGGGCGATACGCTGACCCGTCACTACCCGGCCAGGGACTATCCGCGCGCCTCGCCGGTGGAAGGTCCATCGGGCATCACCTCGATCGAAGACTATCCGGCCAGGGGCAATGAAGATCCCACCGTATTCGTGCCGGAACTGCGTAACGCGTTGTTCTCGATCTCGTTGTCCGCCAAAGAGGCCAAACAATGACCATTCCCAGCCAGGATTACGCGGCGATCTCCGATGACGCGTACAAGGATCGAGCGGTAGGACGTCGCGCACCTGGCGAGGAAGAGCCGGTCACGCTCAACGGTCACCGGTACGTGGTGCTTGAACATGTCAACAACACCCGCAACGGCTATCAAGGCACGGTCTACCAGCGTGTAGACACCAATGAGATCGTGGTATCGCACCGCGGCACCGAGCAGATCCTGCTTGATGCCGTACTCACCGATGGCACGATGGTCACCGGGCGCACCAATCTGCAGGCCAAGGATGCGATCGCACTGACCGAGAGGGCCATGGAATATGCGATCAAACAGGGCAAGGACGTTGGGCACGCCCCGGAAGTAACTGTCACCGGCCACTCGCTGGGCGGCACCCTGGCCCAGATCAGCGCGCACCACTTCGATCTCAAAGGCGAAACCTTCAATGCCTTCGGCGCGGCCAGCCTGAACTACCGGATTCCCGAAGGTGGCAACAGGATGATCAACCATGTCATGGCCGCCGATCCGGTCAGCGCCGCATCGCCGCATTACGGCCAGGTCCGCATCTACGCCAGCCCACAGGAGATCAAGACCCTGGAGGCCTCCGGCTTCAGCAACAGCAGGTACAACGCGCTGATTCCCGATCGTCCCGTGATCGCCGCCGCCGCGTCGCTGGGCTCGCACAAACTGGGCAACTTCCTCGACAGCGGCTCGGTGCTGGGTTCCGAGCAGGCCAGGACCCTGGCCAACACCAATGCCCGAATGATCGACGAATATCGCGACGACATCGGAGAACGCCGCGCCGCGACGACCGTCATCTCGCGTGGCACGGTCGGTGGCGCGGTAGACCTGATCGACACCCTGCGCGGGCCGCTGCCGGCCGGCGAACCGGCCCGGCGCGAGGCCGAGAAACACCAGAACAGCCACACCAGTCTGCGCATGGACGATGCCCGCCATCCGGGCCATCCCCTGTTCAACGACGCACAGCGTGGCGTCTATGCCCAGGACACCCGCGTGGGCCGCACTCCGGATCAGTCCAGCGACCAGCTCGCCGGCAGCCTGGCTGCGCAGATGCACGCCGCCGGCGGCAAGCGCATCGATCATGTGCTGATGAGCAACGACGCGTCCAACACCTTTGCTGTGCAGGGCAACCAGAACGACCCGGCCCACCTGCGCGTCACCGTCGACACCCTGCTGGCCATGAACACGCCGCTGGAACAGAGCAGCCGCAAGGTGGAAGAACAGGCCAGCAGCCAGCGCCAGGAACAGGAGCGCAGCCAGGAACAGGTCCAGAGCAACAGCCGCACCATGATGGGGTGAGGCCGCGCAGCCGGTGCGACCGCAACAGCCATCGCCGGGACGGGATGGCTGTTGTTGTTTGGGCAACGCCCGCTACTAGCTGCACGCCGCTGGAATCGACGACATCAGAGCGCCCCTGCCGGGGTGCAGCGCTTAACCGCTAGGCCACGCGCGGCCCTGCCAGGGCCTGCACGACGTCCGCGCCTCGCCGCTCGGCAGCACGTGCGTTGGCCTGCTCAATCTGCGCGGTGCTTTCCTCCAGCGGTTGCTGCAGCGCGGTCATTACCTCGACGGCGGAGCGCCGCGCCCATGGTGCAGACGCATCCGCGTTGTCCACGGCAAACGCGCGGGTACCGGTGTCGTTGAGGAGCACCTGCTGGATGGTTTCCAGCCCATCGGTCCTGCCCTGTGCAGCGAGCGCGGCAGCAAGCCGTTGCGATTGTTCGTCCGGCGTGCGTCCGAATTGCTCGTCCAGGCGTGCCACCCCGGCATAGGCCTGCAGATACAGGTCATGCCCAGGGTGGGACGGATGCAGCAGGCCATCACGCTCGCGGGCAGGCGGATCCAACTGCGCGCTGCTGGAACCCGGACGCGACGGCGCAGGTGCCTGCGGGCCGAGTGGCTGGGTGGCCTCGCCCTTCACCGGCGGCGGGATCACCCGTCCGTCGTCGTCCTTCCAACTGCGGCCATCGAACTGATAACCGCTGCGCCAGCCGCCCGGCCCGATGCTCTGATAAAGCGGTTCGTCAAAGGCCGGGGCGGAAACGGTAGTGCCGTCGGTCTGCGTGGGCAATGCCGGCGTTACGCCAATGGCCGTGAGCAATGCGGTGGAGACGTTGTTGCAGTTGTTGGAAAGCGGGGAGTACTCAAGGCCAGCGTTGGTGATCTGCTTACCAGCCTCCCGTGCCATAAGCAGCTTGGCCTGCAGTTCGGCGTCAGCACCGGTCCACAGGACCCGTCTCTCGTGATACTCACCCGGCAAGGGCCAGTCGATGCCACGTTCCTGCCGGACTATGGGGTTCCCATGTGGGTCCCTCTTCAGCGTGGCATCGAAGGGGTCACCCCCCGCCACAGGGATACTCTCCACGCCGCTATCGGTCACGCGTTGATACGCAGGGTATGAGGCTTGATACGGCGAAGAACTGACCTTGATGTCACCGTAGCGATCGGCACCAAGCAGCGTGCTATCGGCTAGCGCCCAAAGCGGGTCACCTTGCGGGTTCCGCGTGGGTCCACCGCGGACGACGGTCTGGCTGCCATCAGAACGTTCGAACAGCAGATACGTATGCCGGTTTCCCGCAGCCACTGGACTGGAGCCAATCAAAATACGCGCCTGCGGATCGCTCATCGCTTACTCGCCCAGATCCGCAGGGAAACGACCTACAAGTACTTTCGTCACAGCCTGCGCCTCGTCTTCCACCAGCATCACCGTCCAGCCGGACAGCGCAAGCCGCGCAACCTGAGGCTCAGCAGGTTCGGCAATCGACAGATCACAGGACATTCCCTTTAGCGCTCCAGCCGTGACTTGCGTCGGCGAGCAGGTGAAGCCGTTCTTCTCCATTATGCCGACAGCCTCACTCATCGGCGTGCCTGCTGGAAACCAGTTCGCCAGCAGCGCAGTGGCCTCCCGTCTGGTCTGTTGCCGGTCAAACACGCGCACATCGGTGTTGTCGTAGTCATCCATGGCGGAGCATCCCGTAATCGATAGGAAGGTCAAGATGCCGGCAAGCAACATGTGGTTCGATCGGATCGTCATGGCCGTCGCATCCTGGCAGCGGAGAAGCCGCCCCGCCTGCGGTACGGCGAGGGAGGCGCAGTCTGCATCATGGTCGTTGATCGCCCCAACGATAGCGGCAAGCTGCCTTTGAGGCCGCCACCGATGCCGACTCATCCCTCCCGCTGCCCCTCATATTCCCCCCTGTATGGATGAACATTCTCTCTCCGGGGTGACGCGGGGTCTGGATCGGGTTCCACGCAAAGAAGCAACTGCTCCCGTAGAACGCGGGAGCCATTCCCCGATCGGGCCTTCCTGGATGAGCAAATAATCACAAGGGCAGGCTATCTTGAGGCTGGGAGATCGAGCGAACCCACTGTCGCCACCACGCGCTCATTGCCGACCTTATGGCTTAGAACTTCTCGAATGTGGGCTCAGCACAATCGGTATAGAAAATCTTGCATGCATCACCCGACGACGTCATGCATGCCCTGTTCGCAATCTGCGTCGCAGTTTCAATATTCTCCCCCGTACCGGATCCCCATCGGAAGTTCTCTTTCGCCGCAGGAACCATCAAGGCAAAGCACTGATTGTGGTAGGAACTCAGAACAGTGCAATCGCTCGCGCCTTCAGCCCTGCACTTCTGAAGCGCGATACCCTCCGCGCGAGACCTAGACGGTTCATCAGTGGATGCACCCACCCATGACGTCGCTTTCGACAAAGCTACAGCGCCCCAAGCGTCGTGCCAGCGGCCGGTCGGCACCGGCGCAGCAGGAGGCTTGGCCGGGCGTTGGTTGCCAAGGGTCGAACCAGGGATTGGCGCACAGCCCTTTACCCCCTGCCCACCGATGGGGTAGAACCCCGGCGGACACCCGCCCTCAGCTCGAGATTTCAATGGGTATGCCATGCCGAACGCCAGCACGACCAAAAAGATCAAAGAGCGATACATTGACCACACTCCTAATACCTGACAAATGTAAAACGGACCGGAGGGTAATCACTCACCAGTCCGAGCAGATGCCGCAAGACCGCGCGAACCAGATTCTTGTGCAGTAGCAGAAGAGCTGCTGCCGGACATCCTCAATGCCCCGGTTATGGATCCGTGATCCTCAGTTCTGCTGGTGTTATCCGGCCTCGGCGGCGTATACGACCCACCCCCGCCCATCGAGCCCGGCGGCTGCCCCTGCGGGCCCGGCTGTGCTCCAACGCCCGAACCACCAATCTGCGAGTACGCCATGAAGCTGCCCAGCGTGCCCTGGAAGAACATCGCCGCCATCGGCGGGGCGGTCAGGATTAGCGTGTCAGGATCAGACCCATGCCAGGAATTCGTGCCACCTAGCTGCTGGTGGCATCAGTAGTTACACGATGCAACAGTATGAATCTCCAAGCGCTAGTCCAATCAACAGGTCGATCTATCGTTAGCGGTACGGTCGGAACTCGGAGAGGCTACAAGCCGAGTAGACAATATCGCAACTCTGCCCTCCCTCAAACTCTGAGCATCGCTTCAGAGCATCCTGTTTTGCGATCTTCTCTGTGGCTGCGGAATTGGCCGAAGATCGCCCCACACTTCTTTTGATGGCACTGTCCATCTTTGGGTCTGCGATGGCGACGCACTGATTGAAATAGGCGATTCTAAGTTTGCATGACTTCCCACCCATCTTGGTGCATTGCCCCACGGCAGCCGAAACAGCCTCCTCCTTCGACTTCCGCGATGTAGAAACGCCGGTGCTCATACTCCCGCTGTCTTCGGCAATGGCCCCCCAGCGCGTCTCCCATTCACCGGTTGGCACTGGAGCTGCAGGTGCAGTCTGCTGGCTACCTGCACCAGATTGAGGAATCGGCGCACAACCTTGGACGCCCTGCCCGCCGATAGGGTAGAAACCTGGAGGGCAGTTTCCCTCAGCCAAAACCGCTCCTGACTGAAGCCCTAGAAGGACAAGCACGATCCACTTTTTCATCCGTCTATTCCTCATGAACCGATCAGACCCTTTCAGGGGCTGTAACTCAACCTCGGTTTGCGTTGCCCATCTTTCCGGTAACGGGACTGCTATCAGCAGAACCAATGTTCCTAGGCATACTCGCCTGCCCCGTTGCAGCCGGAGCATCAGACTCTGCCCTACTAGAATTTGTGGTCTGCGGCGGCGTATGAGACCCCGCCGCACCCGGCGGCTGCCCCTGCGGGCCCGGCTGTGCTCCAGCGCCTGAGCCACCAATCTGCGAGTACGCCATGAAGCTGCCCAACGTGCCCTGGAAGAACATCGCGGCAATCGGGGCCCGGGCCGGTCAGATCAGAGTCATGCCATTTGGTCAAAATGCTCTGAAGATAGGCTCGGAACAAGCGGAATAGATCGCCCTGCATTGTTTCGCGCCCTTGCTCCTGCAGGCATTCAACGCAGTAGTCGTCGCAGCTTCGATCGTAGGGCCACCCGCATACTGCGTCCCCGTACTGGCCAATGAGGACACAACAGCAACGGCACATTGATTGAAATAGACAAACTCTATCTTGCAAGTCCTTCCACTACTCTTTTCACAGTTCTGGATTGCTAGACGCGATGCCTCATCCTTGCTCTTAGCTCCGACTGCTGCGCCACCTTCCGCACCGCCTATCGCACCCGCGAGCCCACCCCAGGTTTTTATCCATTCCCCTGTAGGCCGACGAGCTTCCGGCGTCACGCTGGACGATCCAGCGCCCGCCGCTCCTGGAATTGGAGCACAGCCTTGGACCCCTTGGCCCCCAATTGGATAAAAACCCGGAGGACAATTTCCCTCAGCATACGCAGCTTCGACAACGCCGAACGCAAGAAGAAAAAACAGAGAAATGACCAAGCGCTTCATCTCGGAACTACTCTCTCGCATTGTTGGCTGCTCCCCTTTGCCCAGACACAGTCGGTGCCACTTGGTTTCCGCCAGAAGCAAACCCAGATCGCGCAGAGCCAACATCTGTCAGCGGCGATGCCTCAGAGCTCTGCGGCCTCGGTGGCGTATAAGACCCCGCCGCACCCGGCGGCTGCCCCTGCGGGCCCGGCTGTGCTCCAACGCCAGAGCCACCAATCTGCGAGTACGCCATGAAGCTGCCCAGCGTGCCCTGGAAGAACATCGCCGCCATCGGCGGGGCGGTCAGGATCAGCGTGGTCAGGATCAGACCCATGCCGCCCTGCTGCAGCGCCATACTGGTCACGCCGTCGGAGAAGTCCTGACCGATCAGCTTGCCCAGTGCGGCACTGGCCCAGAAGGCCCCCGCTACTTTGGCAACCATCTTCATCGCGATTGTGGTCATCACTGCCAGTACCGCCATGGAGAACATCGTCCCTATCCCGTACAACAACCATTTCTGGAAGAGCTGCTTGGTCTGATCAAATAGCAGGCAGAGGATGAACAGAGGGCCAAAGCCGATGAACAAGGCCAACGCCACCTCGTACAACAGCAGCATCGAGCCGGCGGTTACGGCCGGCCCCCCGGTACCCAGGCCGACAAACCACATGGCGCGGGTTTTTGCGCTGTCCAGGGTCACATCGCCCATCACATCCAGCGCATCGACCGCCGACAATGCAATCTGCATATAGCCCAGGTTCTTGTCGATCAGGTCCTCCGGCGATTCGTCCTTGCCCGTGATGACGTAGCTGATCTCGTTCTTCACGTCATTGATCAGGAAGCCATGAAGGTCTTCGCCGAACATGGCCATGCTCGTGGCCACCGACACGATCAACGCGGCACGGGCCATGTTGGTGACCAGCACCATCATCGAGTCGCGGCTCTGGCCGGTGGCGATGCGGAAGCCCTGGATGAGCACCCACAGCGTCATCAGGATCAGCGCGATCGCACCGACCCACTTCATCATGCGGCCGAGCAGCTTGATGCCGAACTCTGCAATCTCCTTGTGAAGGTAGTCCAGGATCAGCCTGAAAAAGAAGAAATCGCCGACCGACGCCTGCGCCTGCAGGTCCTGGAGCCATTGAAGCGGCCCGTGGCCGAACATGGCGTGCACCATCCCTAGAGTCATAATCTCACCCAATATTGTGTCGGCCCGCGTTCAACGGTGTCCGTGATCAGTTGGACAGCGCCGCTTTCAGCGCGGCCGTCTTCACCGCAGTGCCCAGTATGTTGGGGGCCTTGCTTCCCCTGAGAACCCGCTCGGCCAGCATCCGCTGCTGCCGGGTGAGAATGTCGATGTGTTTGTCGTACAGGCCCATCTGCTGCTCCCATTGGTCGATGGCGGCATTCGACTTGGCGATGGACAGGGTCGTATTGCTCAGCACCTCGTTCATCGGGCCCTCGTCCTCGAAGCTGGTCAGGGCGCGGATCTCGGCGATCTTGTTCAGCACCTGATTCATATTGGGCAGGCTCTCCTGCAGGACCTTCACCGTCTCGTTGTACTTCTGATTCTCAATGACCTGGATCATGCTGCAGATGGTGCGCTGCTGCGCGCGGATGTCCCCCTGCGGCGAGAACGAGCCGATGTCCAGTGCCTGCATCACCCCTTGGAAACTGAACATGCTGGAGGTCCCGCACTTCTCGGCGACATTGAAGTCGATGGGAACGGGCTTGAGGGTAGGAGTAACGGGCATCAGAGGCGATGCGATGATCTGCTGGAACCGTGCCATCTTCTGCGCCCAGTTGGCCAGCGTCTTGGTGAAGCGCCAGGCCTGGGTGCCGTATTCAGCAGCTGACTCCATCTGCGAGTACAGCGTATTGACCTGCGTGTAGGTCAGGTTGAACAGGTTGGCGCCGACCTCGACAACGGGCAGCGTATAGGCCTGCACCGGGGCGGCCAGCATGGCCGCGCACGAAACGCTCAGCAAGGTCGCGCGCGCACGCGCGTACATGGCTCGGGGCTTTTGGGCTCGCTTTGCAGTATCCATTGTCTTCTCCATCGAATTCGAACGGCGATATTCCTTCAGCTCAACGATCGTGTTCATGCGGCTGCCTCCTGGCTGCCCGGGGCCGGTTTTCCCGAGCCTTTCCGCCTGCGGTAGAACTCGCTGAGCCATTGCTCCGGCGTCAACTCTGACTCGAGCACCTTCTCACGCGCTGCCGCATCGGACAGCACCCGGTGCATGATGTCGATGTTATCGGTGGATGCCGAAATCACCGACAGGATGTCATCCATGCCACGCAGGTTGAGCTGGCACACGCTCGATGCATGCCCCTGCTTGACCAGGAAGCATCGCGAGCGTTCGTCCAGCGCGGTCACCACGCGGAACTCGGCCTCGGTCAGCTTCAGACCATCCATGTAATCGCTCTTGCTGGCATTGGGATTGGGCAGCAGGATCAGCGTGGCGGTCTGCTCGATCAGCGCGGCGGAGATATCGCTCTTGAGCGCGTCTTCCGGGCTCTGGGTGGCGAAAATGCCCATGCCGTTCTGTTTACGGATGGTCTTCTGCTTGTTCTTGGCGAACTCTTTCAGGCCCCCCTCCCCGTCCAGGATCTTCCAGAACTCGTCCATCACATAGATCAGGCGCCGCCCGTCGATCAGCGATTCCAGCTTGTGCAGCAGGTAGTTGATCACCGGCACCCGCACTTCGGGGTTGTCGATGATGTCGGTGTAGTCGAAGCCGATGATATTGGCCCGGCTCAGGTCGATGGTATCGACCGGGTTGTCGAACACCCAGCCCAGCGAGTTGCCCGAGGTCCAGCGGCGCATGCGCGCATACAGGCCATCGTCGCCCATGTTGGGCAGGCTCTTCTGGAAGTTGGTCATGCTGCGCAGGTGCATCGGGGTGTCGAGCATGTTCTCCACGCCGCGGAAGATGTCCTCTTCCTCGCGCGAGCTGTACTCGCGCTTGCCGGCCAGCACCTTGATCAGGTCGGACAGGAACTGCACGTTCGCTTCGTTGCGTTCGCACTGGAACGGGTTGAAGCCGGTGGCCGCGCCATTCTCCAGCGCCAGATAGTTGCCCCCGCAGGCACGCACGAAGATCTCCGCACCGCGGTCCTTGTCGAAGAAGAAGATGGTCGGCGACGGGTCGTACTTCTGCACCTGGCTGAGCAGGAAGTTGATCAACGCGGTCTTACCGGTACCGGACTTGCCGATCACCATGGTGTTGGCGATCGCCTTCTCACCCAGCGAGTTTTCCGAGGGGTGGGTGGCGTGGAAATTGAAGTAGTACGGCTGCCCGTTGGTGGTCTGCAGGGTGGTCACGCAGTCGCCCCACGGGTTGTTGTGCTGTTTGCCGGTAGCGAAGTTGTGCAGCGGCGACAGGCCCAGGAAATTCAGTGAACTCAGGTTGGCCAAGCGGGTGCGGTAGCGCCAGTTGCCCGGAATCTGCGCATAGAACGACGAGGTGACGGCCAGGTCTTCCTTGACCGAGATGAACCCGGCGTTGGAGAGTTCCGCACGCGTGGCAGCCACGTTCTGCGAGAGCTTGGCCTGGCTGTCGCCGTACACGGCAATGGTGTAGTGGTACTCACCCAGCACGAAGTTGCCCGAGGACAATTGGTCCATGGCCTGGTCCAGCTCGATGATCTGACTGACCGCCTTGTCACCGGAAGAGATCATCATGCCCTTGGTGCGGTCCAGCACCTTGAGCGCGTCCTGGCGGCCCATCGGGCTGAACGAATGGGTGGACACATACTCGAAATCGAGGTACTTCAGGCCGTTGAGGATGCCCGGATAGGTTCCTTCAGCGTATTCCTTGATATTGAGGATGGCACCGAAGTGATTGACGCCGTTGGGTGTGGCGACCACGAAATCGCCGGTCTTGGCCGAGAACATGTGGCGGCTGACCGGGAGGTAATCCTTGATCGGCGCAGATAGCACGGGGACCGGCTCGTCGATGCGGTTGATCAGATAACCGAAGAATTCCAGGGTCTCGGAGAACACGATGCCATTCTTGGCCTCATACATGCCGAGGCGATACGGTGCGTAGTCGCGGATGACCGCTTCCACGTTGCCGGCCAGTTCCATCAGCTTGTCGATGGCCTGCTCCTGCTCGGCCTGCAGCTTGGAGACATTGGCGGATTTCTCGACGAAACGCTTACCCCCCACCACCGGGCGGTAGATCATGGTCAGGTACAGCTCGTTCTGCATGATCCGCTGCGAGGACAGCATCCCCATGTACTGGTCGGACACGTCCTGGTTGAACGTCTGCTTGAACGAGCTGCGACTCTTCAACGTGCGACGGCGGCGCAGGTCATGGACCCAGAAGGCCACGTTGACGAAATCCGGTGCGCGCAGCGTCTGCAGCAGGCGGTTGAAGGTGTTGTGCTTGTGTTCCAGCTCCCATTCTTCGCGCCCGACAAAGGGCAGACCTTCCAGATGCCAGGTCAACAGGTAATCACCGCCCGTGGTTTTGACCACGTTCGCCGAGACGTGCGATGACAGCGGGATGAACTCTGCGATGGAGGTGTCGGGGCTGAACATGGGACTGCTTCCGTAGAGGGTACTGCGACATTTCCAGGACAAACCGGGCAGGCGGCTGCCTGCCCGGGATGATCCGGCGCCTCAATCCTTGGGCGCCGGCTTGGTACGGTAGTGATTGGGGCTGAACACCCACATGCCATCGTGGTCCTGCACGTTGCGCGCCTTCAACTTGAAATGCAGGCGCAGACCAAGCAGCCGGAAAATCATCTCATCGCGCTTGGCCATGTTCCGCATGATGAAGATCGCGACCGGAATGGACAGCAGGTACCAGAAGTTCGTGTAGACGCTCAACAGGAACAAGCCGCCGATCACGAGGAAAAACGGCATGTAGGGAACGCCCAGAAACATCGCTGGGCGCGTGCAACCCCGGAAGACGACGTTCTTATGCACTGTAGTACAGCAGCGCCTGCTCGATCATCACGGTGGTGGTGCCGCCGCAGCTGCTGCTGGAGCTGTCGCCGAGCAGCATCTTGGCGATCTGGCCGGCCGCGCCGATCAGCAGGCCACCGATCAGGATCGGAGCAACGTCGGCAATGCGCTTGTGGGCGAACGCGATCTGATAGCCCGCGAAGATGACCGCGATGGTCACCACGGCGATCGACGCGATGTTCAGCAGACCATTGATGTTGCTGAAGAAGCCGCACACCTTGTCATCGGTGCCGCCGAAGTTGGGCGTGCCCTGGGCCATTACTTCCGGCACGAAAACCGCGCCGACGAACAGCACGGCCATTGAGGCGGACTTGAGCAGACGCTGGGCGTGGACGAGGTCGAGATTGGAGCGCTTCATGGGTGGGTTTCCTTGTAGTTGAACGTACATAACTCAATTGACCAGTCGAGGGCCTGGCCACGCCACGACTTCGTCAGAAAACGAAGGCCGCATCCCCTGCGGGAATCTGTTGTTCCGGTTGCCTGATCGCTTCACCGTTCTGACTGGGCAAGGCAGCCGGCGTGCTCCGTTCATTCCATGGCCGCAGCATTACCGGCTGGCCAGGCTGTTGTGCGGTGTTCCCGGCAGGCGCCTGTGGTATCGGCGGCGCACCCGCTTGGCTCAGCGCCTCCTGGACCTCCTGCGGGTACTGCGCATAGGGTGACGCGGCCTGCTGGGCCGGGGCTGCGGCACCGGCGCGGTCCACCGCGCCCAGGACCACCCGCGACAGGGCCTGATCCGCCAGATTGACCAGCGCGCCACGTGCCATGGCGCTGGTCGAGGGATACACCACATACGCCCGCGCCGGATCGACCGGCGGTTGGGGCGCATACAGCGGACCATCGGCCTGGGCAACGATACGCGACTGTGCCGGCGAGACCTGCTGGGGGTGATGCTCGACCTTGACGGCACGGCGGCTGTCGCGGCTGACCACGTCGATCGGCGGGACGCCGCCAGCCGAGGCCAGCTGCTGCCCGCGCTGGATGGAGTCGAACACCTTCTGCACGTAACCGTGGCGGAAGCCGGTGGTGAAGTTGCCGGAGTAGTAGCAGCTGAACGACTTGCCCCAGTCGCCACCGGACCGCTTGTAGCATTCGGCCAGAATCCGCGAGCCGGCCACCAGGTTCGGGCATTGCTGGAATGCCTTCTCGTAGGAATCCAGGCCGTACTTGGCCAGGTTGTAGCGGTTGACCTGGGCCAGTCCGATCGAGAAGTTGTAGCCCTTCTCCTCCAGCATGCGCACGGTCGAGAGGGCTTCGTCCAGCTGCTTGGGCTGGCGCACCAATGCCCCGCCCACCACACCGATGGCGTAGGGATTGCGGGAAGATTCAACATTGATGACGTGTTTCATCACGTCCATCGAGACGGCCATCTCCGGGCACGCAAGCACTTCCATCCCAGGCAGCATCACGGCGCCCTCGAGATGGGGTGGACACAGCCATGTCCGGTCGTCATGTCGTTCATCGTTCAGCCCTCCTGTCCCTGCGCACGGCCGGGATTGAAATCAATGCCGGTGATGTAGCGCGACCCGACGTGCGCCTTGATGTGCACGACGATATCGATGGTCATCATCAGCAGACGCTTGATCACCGCAAACTCCAGCCCCGAGCCTTCGCTGGATGCCTTCACCATCAGCGCCAGCTGGTCCCAGGTCTGTTCCGGGCTGCCGGCGTGGCAGCTGGTGATCGAACCGGGATGACCGGAGGCGCAGTTGCGGATGAAGTAGAACGCCTCGTCGCCCCGCAGCTCGGCCAGGATGATGCGTTCGGGCTTCATGCGCAGGCATGCTTCCATGCAGCTCTTGGCGGTGACATTGCTGGCGCTCTGCCCGCCCTTGGAGTACAACAGGTGCACGACATTGGGCTGGCTGATGAACAGCTCGCGCGCATCCTCGATGGTGACCAGGCGCTCGTCATCGGGGATGTGGTTGACCAGCGCCTTCATGAAGGTGGTCTTGCCGCTGCCGGTGGCGCCGGACACCACGATGTTCTTGCGGTATATCACCGCACGCCGGAAGAACTCGGCGTAGTCGCGCGACTGGCGCAGCTCCAGCAGCTCGCGGTCCTGCTCGCTGATGCTGCCGTCCTGCTCGAGGATCTGGTTGAAGAAACCGTCCTCGTTGTACTGGCTGAGCGTCTTGGTGTGCTTGGACGGCAAACGGATGGTGATCGACACCTTGCCGGCATCACACGCCGGCGGAATCACGAACTGGGCGCGCTGACCCGTCGGGAAGGTCAACGACACGACCGGGTCGGCATCGGTGATGCGCTGGCCGGTGTTGCTTTCGTTCACCACTGCGGTGCAGAACTGCCGGGCCCGTTCGAAGGTCAGTCCCGGCACTTCCACCCGCTGCCACCCTGCCCGGGTTTCCAGGTACAGCTCGCCGGGACGGTTGATGCAGATTTCCGTCACCTCCGGCGAATTCATGTACTCGGCGATGCCCAGCACTTCGTACTGATAGCGCAGGAAATCGCTTGAAACCAGAGCTAGGGGGGCCACTTCGGCATCCATGATTCAGTTCACTCGCTCAACGTCGCTGGGACAGCACATCGGAGAAGTCGACATCCTTGGCGACATACACGGCAAGCACGGTGCCCTGGTTGATGGTCACGGTTGGCGGGCTGCGCTCGCTGAGCGCTTCGCCAGCCAGGCGCTCCATGGTCCGTGCCGTGGCGCTCTCGTAGGGCGACTGTACGGCCAGACCGCTGCCGGTGACCGTGGTCGTTTCCGGACCGTTCTCAGCGGCAGCGTACTTGAAGGCGTCGGCAATCAGGCTGATCATCAGCGCCGAGCCAATGCGCGCACCCCAATGGGCGTCGTACTGGCCCGGATGGCCCGCACTGCCCAACCCATCGATACCCGGGCTGGACATGGCCACGTCCAGGCCATTGGGCGTGGTGATGCGATCCCAGATCACCTCCACACGCTTGCCGGTCGGGCGACCGCCGTAGCTGCCATAGATCTTGGAGCCCTTCGGCAGCAGCAGGCTGCGACCATTGATCGAGTACACCGGCTCGGTCAGCAGGCACGACGTGTAGCCGGCGTAGTCGGTGATGATGCGGGTCTCCAGTACGCAGCGCAGATAAGTGCCGCGCACCAGCAGGGCGTCCGGGCTGCGGATGAAGCTCGCATTGGATACATCCTCGACATCGGGCCCACGCTGGAGCCTGGCGGGACCACCGGGCTGCTGCGCCCCCATCTGCGCCATCATCGCGCTGCGCGCAGCAGCTTCGATGGCCGGATTCTGGCCGCTCGGCGGGCCACCAGCCACGCCATTTGCTGCCGCGCCGTCAATGCCGGCAAGGCGACGCTCCAGCAACGTGGGAGCGCGCGGACCCATGGGCTCGGGCGACTGCAGAGGGACCAGGGTCGGCTGCGTGTTGACCTCCGAGGGCGGGAGCATCGGGATGGGATCGGCCGGCGCTGCAGGCACCGCCGGCGTCCCCTGGTTGAGATTGGGAAGCTCCGGGGTGGAGGTGACGGGCGTTTCGGTGACCGGCTTGGCGTCCTTGTCGCCAGAGCCGCGCAGCAGCAGATAGCCCATGGCCACTACAAGCAGCAGGATGCCGGCCAGGAAGGCCAGGGCCTTGCGGTTCAGGCGCTGCTCTTCGGCCGAGCGCAACTGCGGCGCAGCGGCATCCAGATCCGGCGTCTGCGCCGGCTGCGCCGTGCCGAAGTACGGATTCGAGCGCGTTTCTGCAGCTGCCGGGCCATTACCCTGCGGTCCCTGCTCCTGCTCGCGTCCGTCGTGCGGATCATTCCCGGGCGTAGTGTTCTGGCTCATTTCTTGACGTTCCTTCGCAGGCCGACGACGAACTCGCCGTGGCGGATGACCAGGTACGGGTAGGTCCCGTGGATGATCAGGTTGTTGCCTTCCACGGTCGTATTGACCACGAAGTCTTCACCGTATTCGGTATCCCGTCCGAACACCGCCGGGAAGATGCCGGTCTTGAACTCGGGCGAGTTGGGCAGACGCAGGTAGGTGAAACGACCATCGTCATACGCATTGACCGGAACCAGCCAACCCATCTTCTTGGCGCGTCGGGTCGAATAGGAATAATCGAAGTTGTACTGCCGGTCCTTGGCCAGCTCGGTGCTTAGCAGCGGCTTGGCCTCTTCCTTCACGGCTTCCTGCGCGATGCCGAATTCGGTATCGGCCGGATACTTGAAGGCGATCTTGTACTGCACACCGGCTCGACGGGCCTGCTCCAGCTGGCGCCAATCGGTGGCCACCACCTTCAACTCGAAGATGTAGGAATGGGTCTCGGTGCGCACCATCATGTTGGTGTCGACGTCGACGTTCTTGGGCTTGAGATAGAAGACGTTCTCGCGACGGGTCAGCTCCCAGCCGCTGCTGAAGCCGGTGCTGTAGTCGAGGATCTTCTCGTCCGGGCTCAATTCGATCTGGGTGGTCAGGCCCAGGCCGGTACGCACCGGGTAGATGCGGTCCTTCTCATACTCGTAATAGTCCACTGCCTGCGCGAACGCGGACGCGGAGAACAACAATGACAGCATCGACACCAACGCCCATGCGCGCCCTCTGACTTTTCGACTACTCATCGGTTGCTTGCTCCATCAGCACTTCCGGTGGAATTGTTCTGCGCCGGCGTCATTGCCGGCTGTCCGGGCACTGCCTGCCCCGGTACTGCCTGGCCAGGCATCCCCTGGCCCTGGATCTGCTGCCCCGGAACCGGCGGCACGCCCTGCACCGGTTGGCCCGGCACGGGTTGGCCCGGATACGCCTGCCCGGGAGCGCCGGGGGACGGCACCACCATCGGCTGGCCGGTGGTCGGATCGATCACCATGGTCGCCGCAGCCGGGTTGTTCGGGTCGTACACGCCCTGCTGGGCAACCTGCTGGGCCTGGGCGGCCTGCTGCTGCAAGGCGGCCTGGTCCGGGCCCGGCACGCCGCGCGAGTAATCGTTGTCCACGCGATACTCGAACACTTGGAAACTGAGCGGATTCAGGATGCGCTCCTGTTCGTTCAGGGCCAGGTTCGGCACATAGCGGAAGCGCAGCGTCACCAACTGGTTGTCCAGATAAGTGGTGGTCGCTTTGGTCTTGTCATACAGGCTGCGCTGGATACGCACCGACGCGCCGCGGAAGCCGCCATTGGCCTGCGCCTCCAGCGGCGTGATGCTGAGGATCTTGACCCGGATCGCGCGATCCTTGCCGTACATGTTGAACGGGCTCTGCGGGTTGTTGTTGGCATAGCGCGCCCTGAGCGAGCCGCCTACCAGGTCATCAGACATGACAAAGACCAACTGCCAGTCGCGCAACCCCATCACCGCGAAGTCATAGGACTCCCGCGCCATCACGTACTGCGCCACATTGCTGCGGTTGATCGCATCGCTGGCGGTGATGGACTGGTTCTCGAAGTTGCCGGTGAGCCGCGCCACGGTCGCCGTACCGGTATAGGCATCGGCCATCACCAGGAACGGCACCTTCTCCTTCAGCGGCAGCATGTAGTAGTAGCCGCCCGCCAGGGCCAGCGACATCACCAGCGAGGCCGTGGCCACCCACCATGCGCGGCGCTCGCTGCGGCGTGCCATGTCGGCCACCGTCAGCTCGTAGCTCACCGCTTTGGCGACCGCCTGGTCGACCTTCTGGCTACTGCCTGTTTCCTTCTTTCGGAACATGGGTTCATCCGTACTACTGGAACGTCAATGGGCGCGGCACCCCTGCGCGGTACGCGGGGAGCATCACGTTTACCGGTACTCGACCCGCGTCAGCTGCCGCTGGACGCGTCGGCCGCAGCCGCCGAAACGGTGGGCGACGCAGCGGACTGCACGACAATCTGGTTGCCGACGATGGACACCGACACCCCCTGCGCCGCATAGGCGGAGCTGAGGTCGACCATCGCCTGCTGTGGATTGGTGGTCCCGATGCCGGAGACGGCACCGTAGAGCGTGTAGTCCGAGCTGATCCGGTAATCCAGGGTCATGCCCGAATCCTTGGCCCAGCGTTCCAGCATCGTCTTCAGCGTGCCGTCCATGGGCGTGGCCTGGTACACGTAACTGGTGTACAGCGGAATTTCCATGGTGGTGCTGGCGAAGCGGTTGACCGGCTTCCAGCGGCCGCCGATTTCCGGGGCCGGCTTGGTGGCGCAGCCGGCCAGCATCAATGCGGCAGCGGCGGCGATGAATCCCTGTGACAGATACGCTTGCTTCATACGGACTTCCCTATGACGTACGTAACGCGGCTTGATTCGATTGACTGGCAGCAACTCACTGGACCGGGTGGAAGACCCGGACGCAGTCGGCTATGGCAGATGGAGTGGTGAAACATCCTGGACTACTGCGATCGGTCCCCGCCCGCTTGTGCAGCCCGTGGCTGCACGTACCGATGTGCAGGCGCCCCGGGCGTACTGCCCGGCCCCATCGCCCCACATCCACATCACTTCAACAATGCCGTCCATGACGTCCCTGCAACGATTCGATGCTCTGCTTCCGCGTCGCATGCCAGACAAGAATTGACGACGAAAGCAGCTCACCATCATGAACACGATGCCACAGGCGAGCGTCAATTCCGCGTCAAATCACGAGCAAAAAAACGTTTTCAAACATCGATTCTTTGATGTGCATCACACAATTGGTGCCAAGCAGATCAGATATTGAGGTTCGGAACGGACGTCTTCGGCAGCAGGCGCGAGGTGAAATAACGATCCTTGTAGTACTTGATCTTCTCGCATTTCACCGGGTGCGGGATGCCCTCGTACAGGAACACCTCGTGATCGTTGCCCATCGCCTTGAGCTCCTGCGGGAGCATCAGCGCGCGTCGCTCCTCGGTGAAACTATGGGTCTTCTCGCGGGCGTGGGTGACGTTCTTCCTGCGGATGGTCGTGTAGCCGAGCATCTCGGAGTAGTCGTTGGCGTCCTGCTGCTCCCGCGGCGCGTACAGGATCTGCAGGGCGTGGTTGGTGATGATGGTGCGCGACACATCCCGGCCATAGGTGGCATCGAGCTGGGCCATGCTCTGGATGATCGGCAGCAGGCGCACGTTGTAGCCGGCCATGTAGGACACCGCCGAGGCGATGATGTCGACCTTGCCGATCGCAGTGAATTCATCCATCAACAGCAGGCACTGGTACTTCAGGTCCGGGTTGGACTTGGGCAGTTCCTTGGTGTTGAGGTTGATGATCTGGCTGAAGAACAGGTTGATGATCAGGCGGCTTTCGGCCAGCTTGTTGGGCTGGATGCCGATATAGATGGTCATCTTCTTCTTGCGCAGGTCGGTCAGCAGGAAGTCGTTGCCGCTGGTAGCCTTGTCCAGCACCGGGTTGATCCAGGCGTTCAGTGGCTCCTTGAAGGTGCCCATGATCGAAGCGAATGTCTCATCGGCCTGGGACAGCAGGTTGGCGAACGCCGACTTGGCGTTGCCACTCAGGTAGGTCTGGCTGGCCAGGCGTTGCAGGTACTTCCGCAGGTCGCTGCCATCGCCGGTGGACAGGCGGAACAGCGCGCCCAGGGTGGGCATGTCCTGCGCCTCGCCCGGGAAGCCGTTGCTGCGCGCATCGTCGCGGTTCTCGAACAGGTACAGGCTGAAGGCCATGAACGCGTTGCGCGCCTGGCTGACCCAGAATTTCTGATCGTCCGATCCGTCCGGATACAGCATCGCGGCGATGCTCATCAGCTCGGAAACGCGGAAGGCCGGGTCGTCGGAAACATAGCTGAGCGGGTTCCAGCGATGGGTACGGCGGTCTTCGGCGAAAGGATTGAACAGGAAGACCTCCTGGCCCTGGCTGGCCCGCCAGCCGCTGGTCAGGTCGAAGTTTTCCTGCTTGATGTCCAGCACGACCACCGACTCGTCGTACTCGAGCAGGTTGGGGATGACCACGCCCACGCCCTTGCCCGAGCGGGTCGGGGCGGCCAGGATCACGAACTGCTGGCCACTCAGGCGCACCAGCTTGCCGCCGAAGCGGCCCACCACGATGCCGTTGCCGGTCTTCTTGAACAGCCCGTGCCTGGCCAGATCCGCAGCCTGGGCAAAGCGCGCGTCACCGTGCAGCGAGGTCTTCTTCGACCGGAACATCAGGAACATCGCTACCAGGGACAGCAGCAGCGGAAGCCCGAAACCGACCACGCCGGCCAGCTTGATCTTGGTGACGTACGGCGCCACGACCGGCTGATCCAGTGCCTGCAGGTACTGCAGATAGGTGTTCCACTTGAACAGCCCGGTATCCAGGCCCAGCAACAACAAGGTGAGATACCCGGCAAGGCAGTAGCCGGCAATCACGGTCAACACGATGACGACGGCGGGAACAACAATCTTCTGCGTGGACAAACCCTATCCTCCATGACGCGCCCTACAGGGCGCTACGGCGTGCGCCGGCGCCTGGGTCGCACCGTACGCGTTTCTTTCACTTCGTCGTGCGTACGCGTCACGTCGTCGCGTCCCAACCACCCCTCGCTGCGCGCCCGTTCCAGCGACAGCAGCGGGGGTGATCCTTGCCGTTCGGACGTGAACACGGCGTAGCCGGACCCATCGCCCGGACTGTACACGGGCGGATATGTCAGGGCTACCCTGGATCATGGCGCTGCGCCGACAGGGCCTGCGGGAGATCACGACCTTCACGCACCACAGCATCCCAGTGCAGGGGTGGGCAGTATGTTGCGCCGCAGCAGTACAATAGGCAGCCGCCTTCTGGTCACGTCCTGCCCGCATGAGCTCCTCCCCCGTTTCCCTGGCCGCCCGGCTCTCGCCGCGCGAGCGCACCCTGATCCTGCTGGCCTTGTCGCTGGGCGGCTTTGCCATCGGCACCAGCGAGTTCGCCAGCATGGGGCTGATGCTGGAGATCAGCCGCGGGCTGTCGATCAGCGAGACCCAGGTCGGCCACCTGATCAGCGCCTACGCCATCGGCGTGGTGGTCGGTGCGCCGGTGCTGGCCTTCGCCGGTGCCGGTTTCGCCCGGCGCAGCCTGCTGCTCGCCCTGATGGGCTTCTACGCGATCGGCAACCTGGCCAGCGCACTGGCGCCGAACTACGGCACGATGCTGCTCGCGCGCTTCGTCGCCGGCCTGCCGCACGGTGCCTACTTCGGCGTGGCGATGCTGGTGGCCGCCGCGATCAGTCCGCCCGCCCAGCGCGGCGCGGCGGTATCGAAGGTGCTGCTCGGCCTGTCGGTCGCGATCCTGGTCGGTAATCCGCTGACCACCTGGCTTGGCCAGCAGCTCAGCTGGCGCACCGCGTTCGCCCTGGTCAGCGTGCTGGCGATCGCCACCGTGGCGATGATCGCGCGCTTCCTGCTGCCCGATCCGGATGAAGTCCGGACCTCGCCGATGCGCGAGCTGCGCGCCTTCAACCGCACCCAGGTGTGGCTGGCACTGGCGATCGGCTCGGTCGGCTTTGCCGGCATGTTCTGCGTGTTCACCTACCTCGCCCCGACCCTGGTGCAGGTCACCGGCCTGGCCGAATCGTGGATGCCGCTGGCCGTGGGCATCTTCGGCATCGGCGCGATCATCGGCAACGTGGCCGGTGGGTGGCTGGTGGACCGCTTCCAGTTCCGCGCCGCGGCGGTGGTGCTGGTCTGGTCGATCATCGTGCTGCTGGCTTTCCCGATCGCCGCGCAGTCGGTGTGGAGCGTGTTCCCGATGATCATCGCGGTCGGCACCATGGGCGCGCTGGCGGCCGTATTGCAGACCCGCCTGATGGATGTCGCCGGTGAAGCGCAGACGCTGGCCGCGGCCTCCAACCATGCCGCCTTCAATACCGCCAATGCGCTCGGCCCGTGGTTCGGTGGCATGGCCATCGGCGCTGGGTTCAGCCCCGCCGTCACCGGCTACGTCGGTGCGGCGACCGCGCTGGGTGGCCTGCTGCTGTGGGGCGTGGCGATGCTGGTGGACCGCCGCTCGCGCAGCGCGCCGGTGCTGCAGCCGTAAGCGCACCGCGATCGCCTCCCCTCGATCCGCATCCCCGCCCCGGCGGGGATTTTTTTTATTTCCCCTATCATGGGTGCCCGATCACACCGCGCCACTCGTGCTGTGCCGGCCACGGCCGCCACGAGCGCCGCACCTGGAAGCTCCGATGACGTACGAATGGGCCCCGAGCCACTGGGGTCAACGCCTGACGCGATCGCCGCACTGGCAGCTGCACCTGGCCGACGAACAGCTGGTGCTGACCGTCGACGGTCAGGTGCATCACGCACCGCTGGACGCGCTGCAGGTGCACCTTCGCGTGCCCTGGGCGCGCCTCACCCTGCATCGCGAAGGCCACGCCCCGTTGGCGCTCGGCGGCCTGCCGGCGGCGTCCGCGCGCGGCTTGGTGTCGGCACTGGACGCGCGGCGTGGAACGCAGCGTCAGCGTGACCAGGTCGACCTGTTCGGGCAGGCCCACGCCGCGATCCAGCGCTGGCTCACGCAGGTGCAGGCTGCGACCGACCTCGCCGACGAGGAGTCGCTGTGGCTGACCCACGAGCAGCAGCAGGCCCTGCTGCAGGCGCGCCCCACCCTGCCCCTCGATGAAGAGGCGCTGTGGGCGGTGTTCGATGACGCCGGGCTGCGCAGCAAACTCGCTGGCGATCCCTCGGCCATCGAGGAAACGTTGATGCTGTGGCTCGCCGACTGGCCGGCGATGTGGGCACGCCGCAATGAAGCACATCAGGCGCGCGAGCGGATCGCCAGCCGTCCGCTGCTGGACCGCGTCGAAAGCCGCCCCCTCACCGATGAGCAGGCCCGCGCGGTGATCTGCTTCGACAACCGCGTCCAGGTGGTGGCCGCGGCCGGGTCGGGCAAGACCTCGACCATGGTCGCCAAGGCGGCCTACGCGATCGAACGCGGCCTGGTCGCACCCGAACGGATCGTCATGCTCGCCTTCAACAAGGACGCCGCGGCCGAACTGCAGGCGCGTGCCGACCGCGCCTTCGTGCGCGTCGGCCTGGACGGGGTGCGGGTGGAAGCGCGCACGTTCCATGCGCTGGGCCGGCACATCATCGCCCAGGCGACCGGCCGGATGCCGCAGGTGCCGGACTGGGCGGTCGATGCCACACAGGGGTTCCATCGGCTGGCCGAGATCATCGACGCGCTGAAAGACCGCTCCCTCCATTTCCGCACGCAATGGGACATGTTCCGGTTGGTGTTCGGCCGCGATCTGCCCGTCGTCGGCGGTGCGCTGGACGCCGAGGAATGGGACAAGGACGGCCAGGGGTACGTGAGGACGCTGCGCGGCGAGCGCGCGCGCAGCATCGAGGAGTGCGTGATCGCCGACTGGCTGTTCTACAGCGGCGTGGAGTACGTCTATGCGCGACGCGATACATTCGATGCCGGAACGGACGAGTACCGCCGGTACCGCCCGGATTTCCACTATCCGGGCATTGCGCTGCATCACGATCACCTCGCCACGGACGTTCACGGCCGTGCGCCGGCGCATCACGAGGGCCGCCAAGGCGCCAGTCAGGGCACCGAGCGGATCGAAACCACCTCCCACCAGCTGCGTACCGGCGAACTGTTCGTGCGGCTGGGCGAGGCGTTGTCACGGCGCGGTGTGGTGCTCGATCCGAATCCGGACCGCGCGTTGCCCGCCGGCGGCGCGACGCCGATGCCGGATACGGAACTGATCGGCCTGGTGCGCACCTTCATCAGCCACGCCAAAAGCAACGGCCTGGGCATGCAGGACATGGTCGAACGCCTGCGCCGCCTGCCCGAAGATCACTTCAAGCACCGTTACCGCCTCTTCCTCGAACTGGTCCTTCCGATCCTCGAAGGCTGGGACGATGCGCTGGTCGCCGAAGGCGGCATCGACTTCGAGGACATGCTCAACCAGGCCGCCGAACACCTCGAACAGGGGCGCTACCTGGCTCCCTTCGACCTGGTAATGGCCGACGAATTCCAGGATGCCTCGCGGGCCCGCGCGCGGCTGTGCCGTGCGCTGGTGCAGGCACCGGGCAGGCATCTGTTCGCGGTCGGCGATGACTGGCAGTCGATCAACCGGTTCGCCGGTGCGGACGTGTCGGTGATGACGGGTTTCGTGGCGTGGTTCGGGCAGGGCCAGGTGCTCAAGCTCGAGCAGACCTTCCGCTGCCCGCAGGCGTTGTGTGATGTCTCCAGTGCCTTCGTGTCACGCAACCCGGCGCAGATTCCCAAGGACGTCCACTCGGTCACGCCCGCGTATGGCCCCGTGCTGCAGGCCTTCCAGGTGGCCTCGCGCGACCGGCTGGCCGGCGCGGTCGAGCAGTATCTGCAGCAGCTCCACCAGCAGTTGCTGAGCGGCCAGGTACCGCCGGGCCGCGACGGCAAGGTCAGCGTCTTCGTGCTCGGCCGCTACAACGCCGACCGCGCCCTGCTGCCGGCCACATGGCGCGCACGCCATGGGCAGCTCATGGAGGTCAGCTTCCTCACCGCGCACCGCTCCAAGGGGGCCGAGGCGGACTACGTGATCCTGCCCGGCATGCTGGATCGCCGCTTCCCCAATACCCGCGCCGATGACCCGATCCTGACCCTGGCGATGCCGGACAGCGATCCCTATCCGCTCGGCGAGGAGCGCCGCCTGTTCTATGTCGCGCTGACGCGTGCACGCCGCTCGGTGGCGATGTTCACCGTGCAGGGTCGGCGTTCGGCGTTCCTGACCGAGCTGGTCAATGACGGCGCGGTGCGGGTGACCTCGATGACCGGCGAGACGCTCCACGAGCAGGCATGCCCGGCCTGCAGGGTGGGCGTGATCGTGCCGCGCAGCGGGCCGTATGGCGCGTTCCAGTCGTGCTCGGGGTATCCGCGCTGCGAGTACAAACCGCCCAGGACAGCCGGCCATGCCGGCCTGTGTACCGTCGCGGGGGCCTGAGCGCTGCGCCTGCGCCGCTCAGCCGGGCACAGCGGCCAGTGCGGCATCGATCTGCGCAAGCAGGGCACGCCGCTCCGGCACGCCCGGCATCACCCGCACCAGATTGCGGACCATACGCTGGTCCTGCTGCCTGCCGAGCTGGTCGCCAAGCGTATGCAGGGCGCGCGCCTGGTGGCCCGGCCCTTTCCGCTTGATCGAGGCCGCAAGCGCACCGTCCAGCGCGGGCAGCGCCTCCAGCTGCATCCGCAGGCGACGCACTCTGCGCCGCCAGCGATGCAGGTCCTCCGGATTTCCGGTATGGGCGGCGCGCTTCTCCGCCTTGGCGGTACGACGTTCGCTGCGCGCCAGCCCTTTACGGAGATCACGCGCTCTCAGCGCCTCCCATGGCTGCGCCTGGAGGTCACCCGCGATCCGCACCAGTGCCGCCTGGCGGCGCGCGAACGCGGGGTCCCGCGCCAGCGCCCGGGCGAGGAGTACGTCGCGCCGCGCTGTCAGCCGCCTGCACACCTCCTCCCACGGCCGGGCGGGATGCTGCGCGGCGAAGTGCTGGCAGGTCTCCACCACCACATGCGCATCGCGCAATGCCGACAATCCCTGCCCCAGCCGGCGCAGGGCCGCGTCAGTCCGGGCGGTCTCAAGGTCGCTGGTCGCCAGCACCGCGAGCAGCGCGCGAAGGCGGCGTATCGTCTTGCGTGCACGATGCACGGCGTCGTGGACATCCGGCTGGAGCGCGAGCGCATCGGCGATGGCCCTGCACTCACGGTCTGCCAGTGCGCGGGCGGCAGGACCGATGGCGGGTGGCGACATGGCGGTTTCCCCCGGAGGCGTCGGGGGATTGTACCCATGCCCGCGGGCCGCCGGCTCAGGCCGGGTTGAACATCTGCCGCACGCCCCGAAGCAGCTCGTTCACGCTGAACGGCTTGGGCAGCAATGACATGCCCTGCCCCAGGAATTCATTGCGCACGGCCGCACTCTCCGTATAGCCGGTCACGAACAGCACCGGCAGATGGGGCCGCAGCACGCGTGCCGCATCGGCGAGCTCACGTCCGTTCATGCCCGGCAGGCCGACATCGGACAGCAGCAGGTCCAGCTCGCGGTCCGAATGCAGCTCCAGCAGGGCCTGTTGTGCGTTGATGGCTTCGACGACCTGATACCCGGCCTCGACCAGCATCTCGCGCACCATCATGCGCACCGAGTCGGTATCGTCGACCAGCAGGATGCGCTCGGCACTGCCACGGGGCAGTTGCGTCGGCGTGACAGGGGGGTGGTCCTCAGATTGCAGATGCCCCTCCGGCAGCAGGAGTTCGATCTCGGTGCCTTCGCCACGCTCGCTGGCGATGCGCGCACTGCCACCGGACTGGCGCGCGAACCCGTAGGTCATCGACAACCCCAGCCCGGTGCCCTCGCCCTGCGGCTTGGTGGTGAAGAAGGGCTCGAACACCTTGGTCAGCAGCTCTGCGGGTATGCCCACGCCGTTGTCGAGCACGGTCACCGTGATGTAGCGACCCGGCGCCAGCTCATGGTCCCGCTCGATCTCGACACGCCCGGCGCGGATGCGGATCAGGCCTTGGCCGGCCAACGCGTCGCGGGCATTGATGACCAGGTTGAGGATCACGTTCTCGAACTGGTTGGGATCGGCGACCGCGATCAGCGGTTCAAGACCCAGCTCCAGCTCGAGTTCGATGTTCTCACCGATCGATCGCTGCAGCATGTCTTCCAGCGAGCGCACCCGCGCCACGACATCGAAGGTCTGCGGATCGAGCGGTTGCTTGCGGGCAAACGCGAGCATGCGCTGGGTCAGCGCGGCCGCGCGGTGTGCCGAGCCCGTGGCGATCTCGACGTAGCGGGAGGCCTTGTCCCATTTGCCGCTGGACGCGGCGATCTCGATCATGTCCAGCCCGGAGATGATCGTGGTCAGCAGATTGTTGAAATCGTGCGCGATGCCGCCGGTGAGCTGGCCCAGCGCATCCATTTTCTGCGCCTGCATCAACTCGATTTCGGTGCGCTCGCGCTCGGCGATCTGGAAGGCGAGCTCGGAGGTCGCACTCTCCAGTTCCTGCCGCTGCTCGTTCGCACGCGCATGCTGTTCGGTGGTGTCCTCGATGTGCACGAGTCCCTGCCCGGCGGCCTGGTACGGCGTCACCCGCCATTCGGTCATGCGGATCGACCCGCCGACCCGAAGGCTGAAGGTGCCCTGCCAGCGCTCGCCTTCGGCCAACGCCACTTTCAATGCACTGAGGGGGACGATCTGATCCTGCAGCAGCTGGTCGAGCTGCCCCGGCCCTGCCTGCTCGCCCAGCAGGCGGGTGAAGGCATCGTTGGCATCGTGGGCGTTGAGCGACGCATCCAGGACCGCGATCGGGGCATTGATATGGCGGTAGATCTCGCGGAAGCGCGCTTCCGTCTCGCGCAGCGCCTCTTCAGCGCGGCGGGCGCGCAGCAGGGTGCGCAGCGTGGCCAACAACACATCCGGATCGACCGGATGGATGAGATAGCCATCCGCACCGGCGTTGAGGCCGGTGATCATGTCGCCGGTGGCGATCGACGCCGCGGACACATGCACCACGGGCAGCAACTGCAACCGCGGGTTTTCGCGTAGTTGGCGCACTACATCGAAGCCGCTCATGTCCGGCAGGTTCACATCCAGCACCAGCGCGCCGAAATCATGTTCGGCCAGCCGCGCCAGGCCCTCACCGCCGGTACCGGCCTCCTCCACATGGAACCCATGGTGCTCGAGCACGCGGCGCACCGCGTAACGGGTCGCCACGTTGTCATCCACCACCAGGATGCGATCAGGAATCGGCATTCACGGTCTCCGTGGCCAGGGTCAGCGGCAGCACTACGTAGAAATTCGAGCCGGTGCCGATCTCGCTTTCCACGCCGACATGGCCACCGAGCAGCTCGGCGAAGCGTTTGCACAGCGACAGCCCGAGGCCGGTGCCGCGCAGGCGCTTCTGCAGCGGCGTATCGACCTGCACGAAATCCTCGAACAGGGTCGACTGCAGCTCCGCCGGGATGCCGATGCCGGTATCGCGGACACTGAAGCGCACCGCGCTCCCCCCCTCCAGCTGGGTCGATACCACCACCTGGCCGCTGGGCGTGAACTTCAGCGCATTGGAAATGAAGTTGCGCAGGATCTGTGCCAGCTTCTTGTCATCGGTGTACAGCATCGGCATGACCGGCGGATCCTCGAACAGCAGGTCCACCTGGTTTCCTTCCACCAAGGGCCGGAACATGCCGCGCAGCGCGGAGAACAGGTCCATCAGGTCGAACCAGGCGGGCGAGATGGTGATCCGCCCGGCCTCGATCTTGGCCAGGTCCAGCAGGTCGTCCACCATCTCGCGCAGTTCGCTGGTCGAGGTGCTGATGAAGCGCACCTGCCGGCGCTGCTCTTCGGTCAGCGGCCCGTCCATGCCATCCTCCAACAGCCGCGTCATGCTCAGGATCGAACCCAACGGCGTGCGGAACTCATGGCTCATGTAGGACAGGAACCGGCTCTTCAGCTCGGACACCTCGCGCAGCTGCTCGGCCTGCTCGTCCAGCTCGGCATACAGTGCCAGCACGCCCTGATTGGTTTCATCCAGTTCGGCCCGCAGCGCATCGGCTTCCAGGCGCAGCCGTTGCAGCTCCTGATCGTGAGGGGTGGCGCTCAATGCAGATCTCCAAGACGCAGGGCGACGATGCCGGCGTCATCCCGGCCACGATCGAAATCACGGTGCAGCACCGCCACGATCAAGGCGGGGTGGCGGTGGAACAGGCCGGGGTAGTCGCGCAGGCTCCAGCGCGCCTGCAGTCCATCACTGTGCATGACCAGAAGCGTGCCTGCCGCCGCGTGAAAATGGAATGGTTGTGCCTTGCGGTACTGCACCCCGACGATGCCCGGGTGCGATGCCAGCCCGCGTGAGCCGGTAGGCTCGCACAGACTGGCGGCAATGTTGCCGATGCCGGCGAACTCCACCTGGGCACCCGCCACGTCCACGCAGGCGACCGCCGCAGCACCGCCGCGGGTGCCCGACATGCCCGCATGCAGGACGCCGATCAACGCCGGCGCGCCGACCGCGGACGACTGCGCGACGGCATTCACACCGGCCTGTGCGGCATCGGCGGCGGGCAATCCATGTCCCAGCCCATCGATCACGGTGACCGCCACGGTCTGTCCATCGGCGCGCAGATGCCACGCATCGCCACAGGCGAGCTCGTGGCGCATGGGGATGCGCATTGCGCCGTAGGAAACGTCTATATCGCCCGGCGCACGGCTGGCGTAGATCCGCGCCACCACGACCGCGCCCTTGGCATCCGACCATGCGTCCAGCACGGTGGCCTGGCGCTGGATCGCACCCAGTCCCAGCCCCTGGGTACCGCCGGTCGAGTAGCCGTCCGGAAGACACTCGCCCAACGAAAAACCAGGGCCGGCGTCCACCGTACAGAGCTCGACACCGTTGCCGCCGCGGCCACAGACCTCGGACAGGTAGATGCGTCCACCGCGCCCATGCTTGAGCACATTGGTCGCCATCTCCGTGGCCACCAATGCTGCCCGGCCGGCGTCCATCTCATCCAGGCCGATCAGAGTGGCCAGTGCCAGCGCTTCTCGCCGCGCCTGGCCGACCTGTGTGGATTCCTCGACCGCGACAACCCGCGTCACCCGGCCGCCGAAGTTCAGCTCCATTTGGTGATCGTGATACGGGTGCCCTGCCCCGGTGCACTCTCCAGTTCGAACTCATCCACCAGCCGGCGCGAACCGGACAGGCCCAGGCCCATGCCCGAGCCGGACGACCAGCCGTCGGTCAAGGCCTGTGCGACGTCCGGAATGCCCGGGCCGTTGTCGGCGAAGACCAGCCGTACACCCTTGCGCAATCCCTTCTCGACCACGTCCCAGTCCATGGTCCCGCCGCCACCGTAGATGACGGCATTGCGGGCCAGTTCACTGGCGGCGGTCACCAGCTTGGTCTGGTCGATCAAGCGCAGCTTGCAGGCCACGCAGATCTGACGTGCGGCCTGGCGGGCCAGCACCACATCCTGCTCGATGCGGATCGGCAGCGAACCACTGGACGCCGTCATGAGCTGGCTTCGTCTTCGTCGGTGCGCTGCAGCAGCTTCATGCCGCGCTCGACATTGAGCGCGGTGCGCACGCCACTGAGCGTCAGGCCCAGCTCGACCAGGGTGATCGCCACGGCCGGCTGCATGCCGACCACCACTGTAGTGGCATCCATGATCCGGGCCAGCGAGGAAATGGTGGCGATCATCCGCCCGATGAACGAATCGACGATGTCCAGTGCGGAAATGTCGATCAGCACACCGCGCGCGGAGGTGCTGCGGATCTTCTCGGTGAGGTCGTCCTGCAGGGTCAGCGCCAGCTGGTCATGCATGTCCACCTGGATGGTCACCAGCAGCAGATCGCCCATCTGCAGGATCGGAATACGCTCCATCTCAGCGGGCAGTCCGGGTGACGGTCTGGCCGGTGCGCTTGAGCGCCAGCGCCAGTGCATCGGCCAGATTGGCCTTGGTCACGATGCCATTGAGGTCCAGGCCCAGGTGCACGATGGTCTGGGCGATCTGCGGGCGCACGCCGCTGATGATCGCATCGGCGCCCATCAGGCGGATGGCGGTGACGGTCTTCAGCAGATGCTGGGCCACCAGCGTGTCCACGGTCGGGACGCCGGTGATATCGATGATCGCGATCTCGGAACCGGTATCCACGATGCGCTGCAGCAGCGACTCCATGACCACCTGGGTGCGCTGCGAATCCAGCGTGCCGATCATCGGCAGCGCCAGCACGCCCTCCCACAGCTTCACCACGGGCGTGGACAGCTCGAGCATTTCTTCCTGCTGGCGCTGGATCACGTCTTCGCGGGTTTTCTGGAACGCGGTAACCGTGTGCAGCCCCAGCTGATCGATCAGTTCGGAGATCGCCCACAGCTGGTCGCCCAGCAGTGCCGGATCATTCGCGTACCCCTGCTGGACCACCTCGAACAGCGGGCGCTTCAGCGAGAAGATGAAGCTGGCGGTTTCCGAGGAATTGAATCCCTTCAGGACGCGCTCGCGCGACAGCGCCTCCAGGAAACGGCGGATGTCCTGCCACTCGGCCCGCGCCAGGGAGCTGACGTCGGTCGCCGACAGAGTGTCCAGGAACAGGCGCCAGAACTCGCGGACCTGGGTATCCAGCTCACGGGCGGAAAGCCGACCGTCCTGGGCGCGTCCGGCGTCGGTGAGAGAGCCGACCCACGCGGCCAACAAGGGCTCCTGGTGGCTGCGGATGAGATCGATCGTGCGCTGCTGCAAAGCCGCCATGGAAACGTCCTGGAAGATGAGGGGAGACACCGGATTCGCTGGCGACCATCATTCATATGAATGGGGGCCACGATCGCCAAAGCTTAAATCAATTCAGGAAGATTGGGCATCACCCCCGATGTCGAGGAGGTGAAGGCAACGTCCACTTCCCTGACTCGTTCATGCAGACACGTGAGGGCTGCGGGCAGCGCGAGAGATCCACCTCGTCGGAAACGCATCAGGCCGCCCGAAGGCGGCCTGATCGTGGAGCGGGCGTCAGCGCAGCAGCGCGAACAGAAGCAGCAGCGGAATCGGGATGCCGAGCATCCACAGCAGAATGTACTTCATGGTGTTTCCTCCCTTGAGGTGGTCAGGATCACAGGTCGCGGCGGCGGCCGCCCCAGGTGGCACTAAGGCTGGCGATGAAGGCACCGATCAGCAGCGTGATGAACAACCACAGCGCCGCGTAGGCGGTGGCCTTGCGGGCATCATCCGCGGCCTGCGTGGCCTGCTCCTTGGCGTTGTCCAGCGCCGCGCGCAGGCGGGTCTGCACATCGGTCACGCGGGCCTGGGCCTCGGCCTGGCTCATGCCTGTCTGTGCCGCCACCAGCTGGGCCAGATACTGCGTATCGGCCGGATCCATGGTGTCGGACTTCAGGCTGTTGACGATGATGCGGTTGACCTCGGTACGGACCTCACGGCTGTCCGGGCGGCGGTCGGCGCCGGGCATCGGGCGCGGCGGCGGCAGTGCGCCGTTCGCGGGCGGTGCGGGCGGCGCGATCGCTGCAGCCGGATCGGCGGGACCCGCCGGCGGCGCGGGCGGCGCTGCGGTCGGGCTGGCACGGAACAGCGAATCGACCCAGTACTGCACGTCCCCCTGGTCGTTGCCCATTGCGGCCGAGCCTGCACCGGCCGCCGCGATGCCACCTGCCGTCGATGCCGCAGCACCCGCGGTGGCACCGGCCACCTTGGCACCCGCGCCGAGGATGCCGCCAATCGCCGAGGTCAGCAGCGCGGCAGTGAGCAGCGTGGCCACCGCCCACGAGACGAACCCATGTGCGGTGTCGCGGAAGTAGGTCTCGTCGCCATGGATGTTGCTCCACTTCGTGCGCAGGCGCCCGGCCAGATAGCCGCCCAGACCGGACGCGGCGATGGCGGTAAAGGTGAGCCAGGCGATGCTGGACCAGCCGAACGTTTCCGCTGTCACGCCTTCGAACGACCACGGGGACACCGATGAAAGGCCCAGGCCCACACCGAGTATCAGCAGAATCAGCGAAAGCGCCGCCGCAGCGATCGCTCCGGCCAGGATGGCACCCCATGACACAGCGCTGTCACGCGGAAGATCCACCACCGGCGGTGGGGTGACCACGGCCACGGTCGCCGCAGCGACGGGCTCTGGGTGGGCGTAATCGCCTCGGGTATTCATAGCGTGTGGCACTCCTTTTCATGCGCTGCGGACGCAGCTCGCATCGGCAGGCTGCGCTTGCGGTCGTGAAATACGCGAGACGCTGAAAACAAGACGGTGTGGACGCGATGGCGTCATCGCGGCATCCACCCGCTGCTCAGACGCGACGGCCCAACAGCATGAAAACCCCGAACACGCCGCCCAGCACCCCGACAATGGCCAGCGCGATGGACGGCTCACGCAACCGCAGGGCCATGACAATGCATAGCGCTGCGAGCGCGACGATCAAGGCGCCGATGGCGCTGGCACGTACGGATCCGTAGAACCAGGTGCGTTGGATCGGCTCGGTCAGCGCTGGCTGCTGCCGATGCCAGGTATCCAGTGCGTGCTGGAACTCGCGCAGCAGCCGGTCGCGACTCTGCAGGTCCGCCGCGCTCACCATCAGTGTCGCCCTGCCAGGCCGCACCAGGGTGAGATAGTCATCGGTGCCCCAGCGGGACAGCTCGGCAAATGGCACGGCATCGCGCCGGGAAAACATCAGGCCGTCGGGCATCACCATCACCTCGTTACGGGTGGGAAACCCCTGGAACGCGAGCAAGGGTGGAATCACCAGGCACAGCAGGGCGACCACGATCGCAACGCCGACCGGCCCCCGATTGAGCACGATGAACATGAAACTGCCGGCGGCCAGTGCGAAGGCCAACGGCACGGCCAGTTGATGCCAGCGGGTATAGACCGAGACCTGGATTCCCTGCAGGGGTTTCATATCGGGTTTCCTCCTCCATCGGCGCTCATCGCCGGCAATAAGCGGCGTGCACGCGTCCATGCGCCCTGTGTATGGGGCGCTTCCTGCCCCATGGTCTCCGATGTCGGCGCCAGCGGCAAACCAGCGCTGATATCAAAAGGGTTATCAGCCTGCCATCGTCGCGCCACAGAATATGGTGATGAGAAGGAGTTCCAAGTCGCGCTGAACTTTTACGACATTCACGTGGCAATAATCCTGTCACGCCATGGATGGCTCGGGACCGGCCAGGGATGGCCATCAGCGGATGCAGCGGAACGGGGGCTGCATCGTCGGCGACTTGGCGCGACCAAGGGGATTATCTGGAAGCACACTCATGACACTGGCATCATCCGGTCGCGTCGTCGCGGCCCTGTTCCTCGCCTCAAGCCTGTCTTTCGCCGGTTCCGCGCCTGCCGCGGCCAAAGCGCCATTTCCTGCCGAAGGCGTGTGGCGCGGCGAATTCAATATCGATGGCGATCCCATTCCCTTCAACTTCGAAGTAAAGGGCACGCGCGCGCAGGACGCGACCTTCACCCTGCTCAACGGCTCGCGCACGGACAGATTCAAGGTCACCCCGCGCGATGACGGGACGTTCTCGGTGCGGATGAATACCTACGACGCCGTGCTGGAAGGCAAGGTCTCGGCGGATGGAAAGCACCTCGTCGGCCAGTACAAGGACCTGGTGCCCAGCCGCAACGGTGCGCGCAACCTCGCCTTCACCGCCGAACAGGGCGCGGCGTGGCGCTTCGTCAAACCCGGCCAGGACGAGGCACCGGCGGCGGACCTCAGCGGCAAGTGGGCCGTGCAGACCATCGACAAGGCCGCCCGCCAGGACAAGCGCAACCAGGTAGCCTTGCTCAAGCAGGACGGCAACCGCCTCTCCGGCGTGTTCATGACCGTGGTCGGCGATACCCGCGAGCTGGAAGGCACCGTGCAGGGCAACCGCTTCTACCTGTCCGGCTTCAGTGGGCCCAGCCCGCTGCTGATCCGCGGCACGATCGATGAAGACGGCACCATCCAGGGCGCGTTCGGCCGCGGCATCTACAACGTGGTGAAGTTCGAGGCCGAGAAGAACGACAAGGTGGAGCTGCCGGATCCCTACAAGCTCACCTTCCTCAAGGATGGCCAGGACCGCATCGATTTCAGCTTCCCCGATCTGCAGGGCAGACCGGTCTCGCTGCAGGACGACAAGTACCGCGGCAAGGTGGTGATCGTCGAGGTGATCGGCACCTGGTGCCCGAACTGCACCGACCAGACCTACTTCCTGGCCCCGTGGTTCAAGCAGAACCAGCACCGCGGCGTGGAGGCGGTGGCGGTGGCCTTCGAGCAGGAAGACAACTTCGACTACTTCAAGAAGACCCTGACCACGTTCAAGGACTACTTCGACATCCGCTACGACATCGTGTTCGGCGGCATCGCCGACAAGAAGGTCGCCACCGAGAAGCTGAAGGGCCTGAACTACATGGCCGCCTTCCCCACCACCATCATCATCGGCCGTGACGGCAAGGTCCGCGAAATCTATACCGGCTACACCGGCACGGTCACCGGCGAGTATCACCAGGACTACGTGACCCGCTTCAACCGCCTGCTCGATGGGCTGATCGCCGAGCCGGATCCGTATGCAGCCAGCGCCGCCGCACCGGCGACCACAGCGTCAGTGGCCGTCGCCCCGTAATCCCCGGCGGCGGCCAGCACGCCGGGTCGCCGCCCCCTCCCTGCGATGCACGTCCCGCACGGCCTCTTCGCGACGCCGCGGGCGACTGCGCGCCACTTCCCAGAGAACCGCCCATGCGTACTGCCCTGCTGTTGACCCTGCTCACCGCCGCCACCGCGCCCGCCGTGGCGATCGCCGCACCGGTGACCTACCAGCTCGACCCGACCCACACCGATGTGCTGTTCACCTGGAACCACAACGGCTTTTCCTTCCCGACCGGGCGCGCGGCAATCAGCAGCGGCACCCTCGTCTACGACGCGGCCAAACCCACGGCATCGCAGGTACAGGTGGAACTGCCGCTGGCCGAGCTGGTCACCCATGTCCCGAAGCTCGACGAGATCGTCAAGAGTGACAAGCTGTTCGACGTCGCGAAGTTCCCGCAGGCCAGTTTCCGCAGCACCTCCGTCGCGGCGCAGGGCACCGGTCGGCTGAAAATCAGCGGCGAGCTGACCCTGCACGGGGTCACCCGCCCGGTCGTGCTCGATGCCACCCTCAACAAGGTCGGCGAGCATCCCAGCCGCAAGGTGCCCACGATCGGCTTCAATGCCACCGCGGTCATCCGCCGCAGCGAGTTCGGCCTGGACGCCTTCCTGCCCAACATCGCCGACGACGTGCAGCTGCGCATCACCACCGAGGCACAGGGGGCCAGGGAGTGAATCGCAGCCGCCTCGCCATCGCCACGGTGTTGCTGCTGACCAGCGTCAGCGCGGTGGCCGCCGACACACCGAAGGTGGTGCTCGATCCCCGGCTGGAAGGGCGTGCCGACGGTACCCGCGAGCTGGTCATCGATGCACGCATCGCGCCCGGCTGGATCCTGTATGCCACGGATTTCGAGCCGCCGCGGATCGGCCCGCGCGCGGCGCGGGTCACGCTGGCGGACGGGACCCGCGCGGAGGGTGACCTGCGTTCGGTCGACGCCCGCGAAGGCCACGGCCGCAGCTTCGCCGGCGACTATCGGTATACCTACTTCAGCCAGCGCGGGCAGCTGCGCCTGCCCATCGCCGCAGGCAGCGCCCCGGTGAGCGGTACCCTGCGCGCGCAGGTGTGCTTCGAGGAAAGCGGGCTGTGCGAGCTGGTCCAGCAGGAGATCGCCGCGCGTTGAGCGCGGCACCGCCATGCCCCGCCCTGTCCGCTCCCTCCCGCTGCTGGCCGCGCTGATCGGCAGTGCCGCACTGGCGCCGGTGTTTTCCGCCGATGCACCGACCTATGACGGTGATCTCAGCGACAACCCGCGCGCCCAGCTCGGCCGCCAGCTGTTCTTCGATCCCATCCTGTCGCGCGACCGCACGGTGTCGTGCGCCAGCTGCCACCAGCCGGCGCGCGCGTTCGCCGATGACCGCGCGCTCAGCCTCGGGGTGGAGGGCCGGCTGGGCACGCGCAACACCCCCAGCGTGATGAACAGCGCCGGGCGGACGCGTTTCTTCTGGGATGGGCGCAGCGAAACCCTGGAAGAGCAGGCGCTCGCACCGATCGCCAATCCGCTGGAAATGGACCTGCCGGTGGATGAAGCGATCCGCCGCCTGCTCGCCGACCCGGCCTGGGTCGCCCGCTTCCAGGATGCCTACAACGCGCCCCCCAGCCCGCGCACCCTGGGCCGGGCGCTGGGCGCCTACCAGAAGACCCTCAACACCGTGGACAGCCCGTATGACCGCTATGCCCTCGGCCAGGAGGATGCGATCAGCGATGCGGCGAAGCGCGGCCGTCTGCTGTTCATCACCAAGGCCCAGTGCGTGAGCTGCCACGCCGGCGAAGACTTCACCTCGGACCGCTTCAAGAATATCGGCCTCTACAACGGCCGCACGCTCAACGACGAAGGGCGCGGAGGCATCACCGGCGATCCCGCGCAGAAAGGCGAATTCAAGGTGCCCGGCCTGCGCAACGTGGCCCTGACCGCCCCCTACATGCACAACGGCATGTTCAAGACGCTGCGCGAGGTGATCGTCTACTACGACGATCCCGCCAAGGTGATCCCCGATTCGATCGGCCGCGACGCGCAGCTGCGCGACCCGCTGCACCTGACCGACGCGGAGATCGACGACATCGAGCAGTTCCTGCACTCCCTCACCGACGACCGCTTCGCGTCCCGAACGGCGTCCTCCACGGCTACCCCGCCATGACCCCTCCCTGCTTCCGCGTCCGCGCCTTGATCGCCTTCGTGCTGCTGGCTGCCCTCGCACTCGCGTCACACGCCGCGCCACTGCCCACCGACCCGCCCGCCGGCAAGCCCGCCCCCGCACTGCAGTGGAACGACCTCGACGGCGGCCAGGCCACCCTCGCGCAATGGCGCGGCCGTCCCGTCCTGCTCAACTACTGGGCCAGCTGGTGCGGGCCGTGCCTGAAGGAACTGCCTGACCTGCAGCGCTTCTCGCAGGCGCAGGCCGCCCTGCCGAACGGCGTGCACGTGGTCGGGGTCGCACTGGACGACATCGAGGCCGCCAGGGCCCTGCGCGACCAGCTTGATCTCAGCTACCCGCAGCTGGTGGAACGTAACGGCCCGCCCGGCACCGCCGCCGGCTTCGGCAACCGGATCGGCACGCTGCCGTTTTCCGTGTTGATCGATGCGCACGGCACGGTGCTGCAGGTCCACAACGGCCCCCTGCACGCCGCCGATCTCGCCCGCTGGGCGGCTGCGGCGGGTGCAGCGCCGTGATCCGCACCTGCTGCACGGCCGACGCGGCGGAGCGCTGTTGTCCGGGTCCGTTGCGCCAACGCACCTGCTGAGGCGGCCCTGCGGCCGCCGCCTGCCTGTCCGCCGCATGCCCTGCCGCATCGGCCCACCTATCTCCGGGGATCCTCCATGCTGTCCACGCACCATCGCCTGCCGTTGGTTGTCGCCGTCCTGTCCGTGCTCTTCCTGCCCGTCGCCGCACGCGGCGCGCCCGAGGCGGACGCCGCCGCCAGTACCAGCACCGCCACCCTGGATACCGTCACGGTGACCGGTACCCGTGCACAAGGCCGCACCGTGCGCGAAAGCGCCGCGCCGATCGATGTGCTGTCGGCCGAGGACATCCGCGCCGCCAACGCCACAAGCCTGCTGGACGTGCTCAACACCACCGTGCCGAGTTTCAACCTGCCGCTGGAAACCGGCGACCTCAACAGCATGGTGCGCGCCGGGCAGCTGCGGGGGCTGAACGCCAGCCACGTGCTGGTACTGGTGGACGGCAAGCGCCGCCATGCCACCGCACTGCTGGGCGCCGGCGGCTTCGGGGGTGCCGCGCCCGCCGATCTCGCGTTGATCCCGACCGGCGCCATCGAGCGCATCGAGGTGCTGCGCGACGGCGCCTCGGCGATCTACGGCTCGGACGCCATCGCCGGCGTGATCAATATCGTGACCCGCAAGGGCGCGCGCGGCGGCACCGTGTCCTACCGCGATGGGACCTATTTCGCCGGGGATGGCCGTTCGCGCGTGGTGCAGGCCGATGCCGGGTTCGGCATCGGTGACGGCGGGTTCCTGCACCTGGCCGCGCAGCGGGACGACCAGGAAGCCACCGACTACACCAGTCCGGCCCGCGACACCTTCCTGTACTACTTCCCGCGCGATGCCGCCGGCAATGCGATCCGGCCCGGCGGCAACCAGGCCAGCAACCCGACCCTGCCGCCCGGTGCCACGCCGGATCCGCGCGAGGCTACCCGCGACAAGCACGCCTGGCGCAACCGCGGCATCCGCGCCTTCCGGACCCAGGCCGCCACCGCCAATGCCAGCCTTCCCCTGGCCGCGACGGTGGAGGCCTACGGACTGCTGACCCTCGCCCAGCGCGACGCATGGGCACCGCAGAACTTCCGCCAGCCGCTGCGCAACGAAGTCGTGCGCGCCATCGATCCGGATGGCTTCGCACCGACCGAGCACATCGACGAGAAGGATGGCGCCCTGACCCTTGGCGTGCGCGGCCAGCTCGGTGAGTGGGACTGGGACCTGAGCACTGGCTACGGCCGCGATGCGATGGACATCAACCTGCACGACAGCATCAACCCGACCTACGGGCTGGACAGCCAGACCGACTTCTACATCGGCGACCTGCGCTACAGCGCCTGGACCCACAACCTGGACGTGCGCCGCCTGCTGCCGACCGGCTGGCTGAGTGCGCCCCTGGAGCTCAGCGCGGGCGCGGAGTACCGCGACGAGCGTTACCGGATCGGCGCCGGCGATGTGCAGTCCTACGCGCATGGCGGCCAACGCGTGCTGGACGGACCTTACGCCGGCACCGTGCTGGGCCTCGGCCTGGGCGGATCGCAGGCCCTGCCGGGCTATCGGCCGGAGGACGCGGTCGATGTCAGCCGCAATAGCGGCGCGGTATACGTCGGCGTTGCCGCCGACCTGGGCTCGCGCTGGCGCGTCGATCTGGCGGGCCGCCACGAACGCTATTCGGATTTCGGCAGCGAGACCACCGGCCGCCTGTCCACCCGCTTCGCGCTGCACCCCCGGCTCGCCCTGCGCGGGACGATCAGCAACGGCTTCCAGGCACCGTCACTGGGCGCGCAGGCCTACCGCAATACTTCCAACGGCAATTTCTACACGGATCACATCCTGCAGGCGGGCTCGCCGCAGGCCGTCGCCCTGGGTGCGCAGCCGCTGCGCCCGGAAACATCGCGCAGCCTGAGCCTGGGCATCGTCGCCGAGCCCTGGCCAAGCGCCTCGCTCACGGTGGATGCCTACCGCATCGATGTGGACGACCGCATCGCGCTGTCCACCACGTTCCGCGACGGGCTGTACCCAGGCTCCGGCGCGCTGGTCACCTCGGTCGGGCTCGGCGCCCAGGATGGGGTGCGTTACTTCATCAATGCCGCCGATACCCGCACCGAAGGCGTCGAGGCCACGCTGGAAGGCCGCTGGGATCTCGGCCGCGCCGGCGCGCTGCGCTGGACCCTGGCCAGCAGCCATACCCGCGCGGAAATCACCGGGCTGGCGCCCACGCCCGCGGTGTTGGCGGCCTTCAACGTGCCCGTCTTCAGTACCGGCTCGCAGAACGAACTGCTGTACAAGGCACCGAGGTCCCGCCAGGTGCTTGGCCTGGACTGGTCCCTTGGCCGCTACCGGGTCGGCGTGCGCCAGAGCCGTTATGGGGACATCCAGCGCTATGGCTCGCCCACCTCGGTCGCCACCAGCGGTCCGTATGCGGGCCAGGCCGAGATCGCCTACGACATCGGCGGGCTGTGGATCACCGATCTGCAGCTCGGTGCCACCCTCCCCGGCGGCTGGGACGTGGCCTTGAATGCCAACAACGTGTTCGACCGCAAGGTCACGAAACTTCCGGAGCCGCTGCTGGCGGCGAACGAGTACTACCGCTACGCCAATGGCGGCCCGATCGACGGCTCCGGCGGGCTGTGGTCGGCGACCGTGCGCTACCGCTGGGACTGACTGTCCTGCAAGGCGGGCAATGCCATCGCATCCTCACAGATCGGGACCCGCGCCTATGCAAAAATAGACCAACTGTGGCACACCGCGTCGCAGTGACCGGTGTAAGTTCCTGACGACCAGGCGACGCCGTGCCATTCGGGCGGTGGTCACCACTGGCAACGAGCAGGAGTCAATGCATGTCCTCGAGGAATTCCGGCGCAAGCGCCTTGGAGCTGTCCAGCTGCGCGCGTGAGCCGATCCGTACCCCTGGCGCGATCCAGCCGTATGGATTGATCCTGGTCCTCGATCACCTGACATGGACGGTCAACGCCCGCGCCGTCGCGCAACCGGACCTCATCGAGGCGCTCGGCGAGCCTTTGGGGCAGCCGCTGGAGGCGGTGCTCGGCGGCACCCTGGCCCATTGCAGGCCCGTGCTGGACGCGCTGGAACAGGGCGCCTCGCAGTTCCTGGGGACGTACCCGGTGGGCAGCGCGGGCCACCACCACACCGTGGCGCACCGGATCGGCGATCAGATCATCATCGAACTGGAAGCGCCGGTGCCGGGTGAACCCGGCTCGCTGGAAGACCTGTATCCCTCGATCCGCCGCTTCATGGCCGCCATCGAGCGTGCGGCCACCACCCAGGCGCTGTGCGAGCTCGCCGCCGAGCACATCCGCGCCTTGACCGGCTTCGATCGCACGATGCTCTACCAGTTCGACCCGGACTGGAACGGCGCGGTGGTCGCCGAAGACCGCAATACCGTACTGCCCTCCTACCTCGACCTGCGCTTCCCGGAATCGGACATTCCGGCCCAGGCACGCGAGTTGTACCGGCAGAACCGGGTCCGGCTCATCGCCGACAGCCACTACACCCCCGTGCCGCTGGTGCGCCTGCCGGCCATCGCCGACGCGCCGCCCACGGACCTGGGGCCGGCGATGCTGCGCAGCGTCTCGCCGGTGCACCTGCAGTACATGCGCAACATGGGGACCGGCGCGTCGATGTCGGTCTCGGTACTGTGCGAGGGCGAGCTGTGGGGCCTGATCTCCTGCCACAACCAGGTCGCGCGCCGGGTGCCCTACCACGTGCGCACGGCGTGCGAGTTCATCGGCCAGATCCTGTCGCTGCAGATTGCGCTGAAGCAGCGCGCGGTGCTGATCGAAGAGCGGGTCGCGCGCCGGGCGATCCAGGTCCGGCTGCTCGGGCGCATGGCCGGCGATACCGACTTCATGGCCGCGCTCGGCCGGGACCAGGACAGCCTGCTCGCGCTGACCCAATCCACGGGCGCGGCGATCGTGCACCGTGGAGAGTGCATCCTGCACGGCGACTGCCCGAGCCAGCGCCAGGTGATGCAGCTGGTCCAGTGGCTGACGGCGCAGCAGATCGAGGGCGATATCTTCTGCACCGACACGCTGCCGCAGCGATGGAAAGAGGCACAGGCCTTCGCCGGCGTCGCCAGTGGTGTGCTGGCCATCTCCATCTCGCAACTGCACGACAGCTTCGTGATCTGGTTCCGGCCGGAGGTGGTCCGGACCGTGCGCTGGGGCGGCGATCCGCGCAAGGAAGAGACCGGTCAGCCGCTGTCGCCGCGGACCTCGTTCGAGGGCTGGAAGCAGACCGTGCGCCAGCAATCGCTGCCCTGGAACGAGGTGGACCGTGATGCCGCGCTGGAACTTCGCGCCGCGATCGTGGACATCGTGCTGCGCAAGGCCGAGGAAATGGCGGCGTTGAACGAGCAGCTGCTGCGCAGCAACAAGGAGCTCGAAGCATTCTCGTATTCGGTCAGCCATGACCTGCGCGCGCCGTTCCGCCACATCGTGGGCTATTCGGAACTGCTGTGGTCCTCGGCCGGCGAAAGATTGAACGATTCAGAAAAGAGATTCCTCGAGACCATCGTGGAATCGGCAAAATCGGCCGGAACGCTGGTGGATGACCTGCTCAGCTTTTCGCAGATGGGCCGCTCGACCATGGGCCAGATCGCGATGGAGATGACCGCCCTGGTGGATGACGTGCGCCACAAACTCGACATGGAATACACCGGTCGCGCCATCGACTGGCAGATCGCCCCGCTGCCCAAGGTGCTGGCCGACCCCGGCATGCTGCGGCTGGTCTGGCAGAACCTGCTGGCCAACGCGATCAAGTTCACCCGCGACACGCCCGAACCCCGCATCGAGATCGGGCACGAACGCACGGACACCGAGGATGTCTTCTTCGTGAAGGACAACGGCTGCGGTTTCGACATGCGCTACGTGGACAAGCTGTTCGGCGTGTTCCAGCGGCTGCATCACGTCGATGAGTACGAAGGCACCGGCATCGGCCTGGCCAACGTGCACCGCATCATCACCCGCCATGGCGGCCGCACCTGGGCCCAGGGCCAGGTCGGCGCCGGCGCGACCTTCTTTTTCACCATTCCCTTTGCTGCTGGAGACCACCTATGAGAGATCTGCGACCGATCCTGCTCGTAGAAGACAACCCGAAAGACGCCGAACTGACGATGGCAGCGCTTGCACGCTGCCAGCTGCTCAACGACGTGACCCATGTGCGCGACGGCGTGGAAGCGCTCGAGTATCTGCGCTGCCAGGGACGTTACGAAGGGGCGATGCATGGCGGGCCCGTGGTCGTGCTGCTGGACCTGAAACTGCCCAAGCTCAACGGCCTGGAAGTGCTCAAGGAAATCCGCACCGACCGCGCCCTGAGCAGCACCCCGGTGGTGATGCTGACCTCCTCGCGGGAGGAGCAGGACCTGATCCGCAGCTACGAACTCGGCGTCAACGCGTTCGTGGTCAAGCCGGTGGATTTCAAGGAATTCCTGGAGGCGATCCAGGGCCTGGGCATGTTCTGGGGCATCACCAACCAGCCGCCGCCGCACGGCACCTTGTTCGGCGCGAAGAGCAGACACGATGGCTGAGGCTGCCACAACAGGCACCATCAGGATCCTGATGGTCGAAGACAGCGCACTGGATGCAGAACTGATCACGGCGCAGCTGCGCCGCGCCGGCCTGCCGTTCACGACCGAGCGCACCTGGTCGCACCAGGGCATGCTCGATGCCCTGACCACGGCTCCGTTCGATGTGATCCTGGCCGACCACGTATTGCCCGGTTTCGATGGCGATGCGGCCCTCACGCTTGCCAGCGAGATCGTCCCCGAGATTCCTTTCATCTTCGTCTCCGGCACGCTCACCGAGGAACTCGCGGTGCAGGCGCTCAAGCGCGGCGCCCGCGATTACGTGGTCAAGTCGCGCCTGCAGCGGCTGCCCGACGCCGTCGTCCGGGCCATCCAGGAGGCGCAGGAGCGTCGCCGGCTGCTGCGCGTGGAGGCCGAGCTGCATGACAGCCACCAGCGGCTGAAGCTGATCACCGATTCGCTGCCGGCGCTGATCGCCTACTTCGGCCACGACCACCGCTACCGCTTTGCCAACAATGCCTACTTCGAATGGCACGGGCTGACCCCGGACGCCCTGGTCGGGCGGCATACCCGTGAGGTCATCGGCGAAGACGCCTTCAACGGCATCCAGCAGCACCTGGATCGCGTGCTGCACGGTGAGAAGGTGAGCTTCGACATGCTGTCCCTGCGCACCAACGGCACCCCCCGTCACGCGCAGGTGGACTGCGTGCCCGAGCTGGGTCCGGACGGGTCGGTGGTGGGCTACTACGCCATGGCCCGCGACATCAGCGAACTCAAGCAGGCGCAGGCGTTGCTGAAGGCCAGCAACGAATCGCTGGAGCGCCAGGTGGACGAGCGGACCTCGGCCCTGCACCGCAGCGAAAGCCGGTTGCAGGCCCTGTTCGAATCCAGCTTCCAGCACCAGAACCTGCTGACCCTCGATGGCTACATCATCGACACCAACTCCGCCTCGCTGGCGGCCATCCTGGCCGACAAGCAGGACGTACGCGGCAACCTGTACTGCGAATCGGCGTGGTTTGCCGACACCCCCGGCGTGCCGGCCGTAGTCTGCACCGCCATCCTCGAGGCCGCGGCCGGCACCGCTTCCCGCCATGAGCTGGAGCTGCGCCTGCCGACTGGCAAGCGCACGTTCGACTTCTCGTTCCGGCCCCTGTTCGATCACCAGGCGCGGATCACCGCCGTCGTCTCCGAAGCCGTGGAAACCACCGCGCGCCGACAGGCCGAGGAAGCGCTCCGGCACAGCCAGAAGATCGAGGCGGTGGGCCAGCTGACCGGCGGGATCGCGCATGACTTCAACAACATCCTGACCGTGATCGCCGGCAACATCGAGTACGCCAAGATGCTCACCGACCGGCTCGGCGACGCGGCGGGCAACTCTTCGCGTGCGCTCGACAACGCCATGAAGGGCGTCATGCGCGCGGCCAACGTCACCCAGCGCCTGCTCGCGTTCTCGCGCCGCCAGCCGCTGAAGAACATGCCGGTCGATCTGAACGAAGAGATGCGCGGCATGCAGGACATGCTCAAGCGGTCGCTGGGCGAGCTGGTGCAGATCGACATGCTGCACAGTCCGGATATCTGGTGCGTGGAAATCGATCCGAGCCAGCTCGAGGCCTCGATCCTGAACCTGGCGGTCAATGCCCGCGATGCCATGCCAGAGGGCGGCCGCCTGACGATCGAGGTCGACAACATCCACCTGGACAAGGATTACGCGGCGCAGCATCCCGATGTTCCCCCTGGCCAGTACGCCATGATCCGCGTGCGCGACTCCGGCCAGGGCATGTCGCCGGAGGTGATGGCGCGCGTGTTCGAGCCGTTCTTCACCACCAAGGAGGTGGGCCGCGGCACCGGGTTGGGCCTGTCGATGGTGTACGGCTTCGCCAAGCAGTCGGGCGGGCACGTCCTGCTGGATTCCGTCGAAGGCACCGGAACCACGATCACCCTGCTGTTCCCGCGTTCGGCGGCCGAGCTGCCCCTTACCCGCATGGCCGACGCCCAGGCGCTGGATGCCTTCGAGGTCGAGGAGGAAACCACGGTCCTGGTCGCCGAGGACAATGACGATGTCCGCGCCTATACCGTGGACACGCTGCGGCAGCTGGGCTATCGCGTGCTGGAAGCCCACGACGGCCCCTCCGCGCTGCGACTGCTTGACCGGACCGACGTGCGCGTGGACCTGCTGTTCTCCGACATCGTGATGCCGGGCATGTCCGGCTGGGCCTTGGCCAAGGAGGCGCTGGCCCGCAAGCCCGACCTGCGGGTGCTGTTCACCTCCGGATATCCGCGCGACATTGACGCCAGTGGCACGGTCGGTCGCAGCATCGCCCTGTTGGCCAAGCCGTTCACCCGCAGCGACCTGGCACGCTCCATCCGCACCTCGCTGCAGGATGAAAGCCCCGCCCACAGCGGTGCCGCGTTCAACTGAGCCCTCTGCCTGCGGGCGCCGTCACAGGCGCCCCGGTCAGTCATGACGCGGGGCAGGCGTGCGGTGCACGGCAGGCTAACAGTCCCGGGCGCTAAGGTGGAGATCCGCACAGGTGGCTGCACGCCACGAGGAATTCCCCCCGCAATGAGTGCTGCCCGTACCCACCCGCGATGCCGCGTCCTGCTGGTTGAAGATGACGCGCCCATCCGGGAGATGACCAAGGACATCCTCAGCGACGACGGCTTCGATGTCCTCGATGTCGGCGACGCCGAAACCGCGCTGGGATGCCTTGAACGCGACGGCCCGTTCGATCTGCTGGTCTCCGACGTCGGCCTGCCGGGCATGGATGGCCGCGACCTGGCCAGCATCGCCACGACCCTGAACCCGGCCATGCCGATCCTGCTGGTCACCGGCTACGCCGGGGCTGCGGGCGCCCGTCCGGATTTCCTCGGCGATGACATCAAACTGCTCCGCAAACCGTTCACGCTCAAGCAGCTGGTGAGTTCGGTGCGGTCGCTGCTGTGATCGCGGCCGGGAGCCCCGCCGGCTGCATCAGATCCTGTTCCTGCTCGCCAGCAGCGCGCGGGTGCGGCGCTCCAGTTCGGCCGTGGTGAACGGCTTGGTCAGCACTTCCATGCCTTCCTCTAGCTGGCCTGCTCCCACCGCAGCCGATGCCGCGTAGCCGGTAATGAACAGCACCGGCAACGCAGGGCGCACCTGGCGTCCCGCGTCGGCGACCTGGCGGCCATTGAGCCCACCGGTCAATCCGACATCGGTGATGAGCAGATCGACCGTTTCCCCGGATCGCAACAGGTCGATGGCCTGGCCACCTTCCGGCGCCTGCAGCACGCGATAGCCGGCGCCGCCGAGCACCTCGGCCAGCAAGGCACGGATCGCCTCCTCGTCTTCGACCACCAGGATGGTGCCCACGCTGGGCGTGACGATCGCCGGCAGCTCCGGTGCGGCCTCGTCCGCCGTTTCCCCGGCGCTCTCGCCGAGGAAACGCGGCAGATACACCTCGACCGTCGTACCGAGGCCGACCTGGGAATCGATGCGCACCTGACCGCCGGACTGCCGGGTAAAGCCATAGATCATCGACAGGCCCAGGCCGGTCCCCTGCCCGATCGGCTTGGTGGTGAAGAACGGTTCGAACACCTTCTCGATCACGGACGCATCCATGCCGCTCCCGGCATCCTTGACCGAGAGGCGGATGTAATCGCCCGGGGGGGTATCCAGCAGCGCCGCCTCCTCGCCGTGCAGCGTCACGTTCGCCGCGCTGATGACCAGCGGGCCGCCATCCGGCATCGCATCGCGGGCGTTGATGCACAGGTTGAGCAGCGCGTTCTCCATCTGCGGCACATCCACCAGCACCGCCCAGGGATCGGACTCCAGCTGCGTGGAAATCGCAATCGAGGGTCCCAGCGTGCGGGAGATGATGTCCAGCATCCCGCGCACCATTGCGTCGGCCACCACCGGCGTGGGCGCGAGCGTCTGCCGGCGGGAGAACGCCAGCAGCCGCTGGGTGAGCGCGGTGGCGCGCGACGCGCTGGACTGCGCCATCTCCAGGTAACGGCCCACATCGTCGTAGCGTCGCTGGTCGATCCGCAGCTCCAGGAGTTCCAGGCCGACAGAGATGGCGGTCAACAGATTGTTGAAGTCGTGCGCCAGGCCGCCGGTCAGCTGTCCCACGGCCTCCATCTTCTGGCTCTGCCGCAGCCGTTCCTCGGCCACCTGAAGCTCGGCACTGCGGGTCTGCACGCGCTCCTCCAGGGTCAGGGTCAGCTCGCGCAACTGCTCCTCGGCCTGGCGCCGCTCGGTGACATCCGCCGCGGTACCGAACCACTCGGTTATCTCACCGGCACCGTCCAGCAGCGGCACGGCACGCATCTGCACCCAGCGCACGCTGCCATCGGCCAGCAGGCTGCGGTGCTCCAGTTCCAGCGGCTGCCGCTGCGCCATCGCACGCGCGATCGCCTGCTCCAGCAGCGCAAGGTCGTCGGGGTGTACGTAGCGTTCCCGCCAGTCGGTCACCACGGGCAGGGGTTCGTCGTGCGCCACCGGCCCGGTCGCCAGGATCTGGCGCATCTCCCGCCAATCCGCGGTGACGGCATAGAGCGACTGCGACGAGGCGCTCACCAGCGCACCCAGGCGGCGCTCGCTATGCGCCAACGCATCGCCCGCGCGGCGCTCCTCGGTGCGGTCGCCCAGCACTTTCACGAAGCCCTGCACGGTCCCGTCCTCGTCCCGCAGCACGGTCATGGCACCGCTCGCCCAGAAGCGCTCGCCCGACTTGCGGACCAGCCAGCGCTCGCCGCTGACGCCGCCCGAGGCGATCGAAACGTCGCGGTTGTGCCGCAGACGCTCGGCCTGGATGTCCTCGGGGGTATAGATCACCTCGACATCCTGGCCCAGCATCTCGGCCTCGCTCCAGCCGAAAATGTGCTCGGCCCCGGCATTCCAGAGGGTCACCCTGCCGCACAGGTCGGAGGCGACGATCGCGTAGTCCCTGGCACTGTCGATGATCTGCCGGTTGCGCGCCTCCACCCGCCGCATCGAGCGCTGCAGCTCGATGTGGGAGGTCACGTCCAGGCCCTGCACGAACACGCCGGCGGTGCTGCCATCGGCACCGGCCACCGGCTGGAACACGATATCCAGCATGCGCCTGGCCGAGGTGGGGTCGGAGGGGAACGGCGCGTCGTACACCACCTCGCTGCCGATGTAGGGCTTGCCCGTGCGGTAGACCTCGTCCAGCAGGGGCATGAAGCCCTGATCGACGATTTCCGGCAGCGCGTCACGAATGGATTTTCCAAGGACATGGCGGTTGCCGACCAGGCGTTCGTAACCCGGGTTGGCCAGCTCCACCCGATGCTCGGGCCCGCTGAGGAAGGCCATGAACATCGGCGACTTGTCGAACAAAGCAATGAGCCGCTCGTTCTCCTTGGCCAGGCGCTGCTGCGCCACGATGATGCTGGTCACCTCGTTGGTCACGCAGAAGGCGCCACCGACGCTGCCATCGTCGAGGAAGATCGGCGAGAACGAGAACGTCCACCAGGTCTCTTCCGGCACGCCGCGGCGGCTCATCGACACCGGCAGGTTCTCGTAGCGCGAGGACCTGCCGGCGAAGGCGCCTTCGATCGGCTCCCGCACGGCGTCCCAGGCATCGGCCCACAACTGCCGGAGCGGTGCCCCCAGCGCACCGTCCAACCGCGGGCCCAGAATCGGGCTGTACGCATCGTTGAAGAAGAAGGTCAGGTCATCGCCCCAGACCACGTACATGCTCTCCGGCGAGGCCAGGATCAGGTTGATCGCATTGCGCAATGCGGCGGGCCAGGTCTCGATCGGTCCCACCGGCGTCGCCTGCCACTCCAGGGCGCGGACCTGCTCGGCCATCGGCCCGCTGGCGCCGGGAAACCGCGCTGCCGTTGCCGTCACGCGCCGCGCTCCGGCGAGGCCGATCGACAGACGCCGTGCAGCCGCACGGCAGACCAGGGAATGACAGACATCATCGGGGGCACCGGACCTTGAACGTAAGACATTGCAGCAGCAGGGGGAACGGCGGGCAGCGTCCGGCCAGCCGGGAGGGGAGAGCAATGTAATCCACACGGGGCAAAACCACGTCAACGCAGTGACGTGCACGCGCCCGGGACGCGCCGTTGGCGATGATGCGCGCACCCTCCCCCGCCTCCCCCGACCGCCATGGCCAAGCCGACTGGCTCCCGTCTCGTCATCTATGCCGCCCTCGCCGGCAACCTCGCCATCGCCATCGCCAAGTTCGTCGCCGCCGGCATTTCCGGCAGTTCGGCCATGCTCAGCGAAGGCGTCCACTCCCTGGTGGACACCATCAACGAGCTCCTGTTGTTGTATGGCCTGCGCCGGGCGGAGCAGAAGCCGGACACCCTGCATCCCTTCGGCTACGGGCGCGAGCTGTACTTCTGGAGCTTCATCGTCGCGCTGCTGGTGTTCGCGGCCGGCGCCGGCGTGTCGGCCTATGAAGGCATCCAGCACATCCGCAATCCCGAGCCGGCCACCAACCACCTGATCAGCTACATCGTGCTCGGCATCTCGATCGTGTTCGAGGGCGCCTCATGGTGGATCGCGCTGCGTGAGTTCCGCGCCACCAAGGGTTCGCTGGGCTACTTCGAGGCCTTCCGCCGCAGCAAGGATCCCTCCACGTTCACCGTGCTGCTGGAAGACAGCGCCGCCCTGCTCGGCCTGGGCTTCGCGCTGGTCGGCCTGCTCGCCGCGCAGCTGCTGGAGATGCCGATCCTGGATGGCGTGGCCTCGCTGTGCATCGCCGGCGTGCTGGCCGTCACCGCCTTCCTGCTCGCCCGCGAAACCAAAGGCCTGCTGGTGGGCGAGCCGGCGCACCCGAGCGTGGCCAAGCGCATCCTCGCCGTGGCCACCTCCGATGCCGATCTGCGCCGCGCCAATGGCGTGACCACGATGCAGATGGGCCCGGACCAGGTCGTGGCGATGCTGAGTGCGGAATTCGAAGATGATCGCACCACGCCGCAGATCGAGGCGTGCATCACGCGGATCGAGAAGGCGGTGAAGGCCGAGTACCCCGAGCTGGTGGCGTTGTTCGTCAAGCCACAGACGCCGGAAGTGTTCCAGGCACGACGCGCGGCGCTCGCGGAGCCGCGTCCCGACAACTGAGCCCACTGGACACTGCACCACGCATGCGTCGATTCGCCCAAGCCATCGCCGATACCGCCTCCCTGCCCGACGGGCTTCCCGCCGCATGGGCAGGTGCGCTGGCGACCGCGCCGGACCACTACAACATCGGCAAGGGCGGCGTCGCGACCGTGCTCGCGCGTGACCACGATGGTTCGATCGCGGTGGCCGACATGGTGTGGGGCCTGGTGCCGCGCTGGTCCAAGGAACCGGCCACGCCCTACACGACCGTCACCGCCCGCCTGGAGCGCGCGCCCCGCAGCCGCATCTACGCGCAGGCGTGGGCGCAGCGACCGTGCGTGCTGCCCTTGAGCGGCTACTACAAATGGGACCGGCAGCGCCGACCGCCGTGGCCGCTGTTCGTGCAGCGCAGCGATGGCCTGGCCCTGCTGGCGGCAGGTCTCTGGGAGCACTGGGAAGGCGACGATGGCCAGCAGCTGGACAGCTTCACCGTATTGACCGGTCCCAACACCGCGATCCCTTCGCCACTGACCCCGGATGGACCGGTCTTCATCGATGCGGGTACGGCGCTTGACTGGCTCAGCGGTGCCTTCAAAACGCCCGCGGCCTTGAATGCCCGAGCGTCCAGGCCGGCCTTGGAGGCGTATCCCGTGAGCCGTGCCTACCGCGATCCCGCGCGTGACGATTACACGCTGCTGGAACCTGTTGATCCGGATGCCGCAGCAGGACCCGACGAGCCGCAGGAATGGGACGGCGATGGAGCGGACGAGCGCGATGCGGATGAATGACGTGCAGCGCGCGTGAGCGTCAACCTTTCCGGCGCTTGAACGGATTCCGCGCCCGCGGCGGATTTCACCTTCGCGCCACCGCCTTCCCGTCAGGGTGGACATGCCCGGCAACACGGGCCCTCTCTCTCACCAATCGTGGAGTCAACCATGGACAAGAATCGCACTGAAGGCGCCAAGAACCAGGTCAAGGGCACCGTCAAGGAAGTCGTGGGCAAGGTCACCGGCGACAAGACGAAGGAAGTCGAAGGCAAGATCCAGAAGGGTGTCGGCGAAGTCCAGAGCGACGTGGGCAAGGCGCGGGATGACGCTCGCCGCTGAGTCTTGACCCCACTGCTCTCTCACCCGGATCGGGAAGAGAGCAGTGGGAGGCAACCTGTTATTCCAGCAGTCCCATCAGCGAGTGGTGCACCGCCACCCCCGCCAGCGCGCCCTCGCCCACTGCCAACGCAATGCTGCCCGCCATCCGGGCGGCATCGCCGCAGGCAAACACGCCCGGCACCGTTGTCTGTTTGGCCGAATCGGTGGTAATGCAGCCGCCATCCTTCAATTCGCAGCCCAGCTGCTCGGCCAGATTCGTGGACAGCCGCGAATGCGGCGAGATGAAGAGCGCATCCACCTCCACCCGCCGCCCATTGGCGAGCACCACCGTGGCGGTGTCTTCCACCCGCGCCACCTGTGCTGATTCGATCACGACGCCGCACGCCTCCAACCGTGCCTGCTGCTCCGCGTCGATCCTGGCCGATGCCTGGCTGCAGAACAGCGTGATCTGACCCCAGTCGCAGAGCAACAGGGCCTGGGCCGCGCCGCCATCCTTCGCGCAGCCCATCACACCAATGCGCCCTTCGAATATCTCGTAGCCGTGGCAGTACGGGCAATGAAACACGCTCCGGCCCCAGCGTTCGCCGATGCCGTCGATGTCGGGCAGGTCGTCGGTCACCCCGTGGGCCAGGATCACGCGATCCGCCACGAAGGTCTGTCCCTCTTCGACCGTGATCTCGAAGCTTCCGCCGTCCTCGATCGCCTGCGCCGACACCGCCGTACCGGTGAGCCATGTCAGGGTCGGATAGCGCAGCAGCTCGTCGCGGGCCTGGGAGGCGATGTCCGCCGGCGGCAGGCCTTCCCTGCCGAGGAAGCCATGGGCGACGCGCGCATTCCGGTTGCGCGGCTTTCCCCCGTCGATGATCAACACCCTGCGCCGGGCGCGGACCAGCTGCAGCGCTGCGGACATGCCGGCGTAGCTGCCGCCGATGATGATGACGTCGTACCTTGCGTTCTCGGGAACGGGCGTGGACATAGCGCTTCCAGGGCTGGGTTGAGGGCATCATGCGCCCGCCCACCGGCTGCATCCTGTGAGGCAGGCAGGAAGGGTATGCTGCGCTTCACCCACCCCGGGAAAGGACGGACACGATGCGCAATGCAACGCCACTGGCCCTTTGCCTCGGCCTGTGCGCCGCCCTGCTTGCTCCCTCCGCATGGACCCGGACGCCCGGACCGCATACCGAAACGGGTGCGCTGCAGGGTGCGCCGTGGCGCATCGACTTTCCGGCCCGGTGGAATGGCGAGGTCGTCCTGCTCGCGCATGGGTTCGAGCCCGTGGGGACAGCGCGTCCGGAGCCCTGGCCCGGCAACGAGAACAGCGCGGCTTTGGTCAACGCAGGGTACGCCGTCGCCCAGAGCGGCTACGCGAGCCAGGGCTGGGCCGTGCTCGATGCCATCGACGACACCGAGCGCCTGCGCCAACGGTTCATCGCGCGCCATCCCGACACGAAGCGGACCTGGATTCTGGGCTTCTCGATGGGCGGCGCGGTCGCCGTCGCCACGCTGGAGCGGCTGCCCCAGCACTACGACGGAGGCGTGTCGCTGTGTGGCGCCAACCTGCCCGGCGACGTGCTGGCTGCAGAGATGCTCACCTCGCTGGTGGCGTTCGACTATTTCTTCCCGGGCGCGACCGGGCTGCCCGAGGATGGCCTATGGTCCCCCGCGGCCGGGGCTCTGCCACAGGCGGCGTTGTTCGAGGCCGTAGGCCGCGCCGTGCAGGCCCACCCCGAGGCAGCTGCGACGCTGGCCCGACGACTGGAGGTCGGCGTGGATGAACTGGCCGGCACGGTCAGCCTGCACGCGCTGGTGTTCCAGCAGTTGGTCACACGCCACGGCGGCATCCCGGTCGGCAATCAGGATACGGTGTATGCGGGGTTCGGCGATGACACGGCGTTCAACGCGAGCGTCCGGCGCATGGCCGCCACTCCCGCGGCACAGGCCAGGCTGGGACGCGAATTGCGCCTCACCGGCGCGCTGCGCAGGCCGCTGTTGCTGCAGTACAACCACAACGACCCCTCAATTACGCCGCGCTTCGAGCCGGTGTATCCCGCGTTGGCCGCCAAGGCCGAAGCATCGCCCGCGCCGCGCGTGCTGCCGCGCACAGGCGACGGCCATTGTGCATTCACGCCGGACGAGGTGGTAGCGGTGATCGTGATGCAGAGCCTGGCTGCCTCGATACGAGACAAGTAGACCGGACGCTTCGCCAGCACGATTCAACAGGCACTGAATTGCCCTGTGCCATCCATCGATCATGCAGCGCATGACGTGCTGCACGACCCGCCTCTGGCGCGCGACGGCCAGCCACTGGGCGTGTTCGTGTTCTTCCCGTTGATGCTGCTTCCCCCTACGCCGGGACCGAATCGCTTTGGCGCGCGTGACCCAGGCCTCATGCAACCGGACGCATGACCCAGGCGGCGGGACGAGGGCTTGAATTCCGTAGCAGGGAGCGGCTACGTTTCCGGTACGCCTTTCATGGAAGAACTGCTATGCGTTCAAGGTGGATACGCTCTTACCCTGCGGCCCGCGCGGCGACGCTCACCTTCGCCCTCCTTGCAGCGCCCACCGTCGCCGCGGAACCGCCCAGCTTCTTCACCGCGCTGGACCAGTATGGAAACAACGACTATGCCGCGTGCAGCAGCACCTTGAGTGACCTGCACCGGCAGGGCATCCCGTTCCCCGAGGGCGGCGAACTGTTGCTGGTCGAGTGCACGGCGGCCGCGGGCGATCATGCAGCAGCGTTCGCGTACATCGATGCCCTGCTCGCCCGCGGTCGCCTGCCGCTGGACGACCTGCGCACCAAAGAACGCCCCGGCCTGGATGCGCTGCGTGCCGATCCCGCCTGGCCGGCGGTGCTGAAGCGGGTGATGGCCGAAGAGAAGAAACACGCTGCGTTGCGCGATGCGCCTCTGCGGCAGGCGTTGCTCGCGCGCGAGGCGAAGGATCAGGCGGCGCAACATGCCGCCATCGCGGCAGGCGGCGGCGACGCATGGCGGCAAACAACTCCGGTGAGCGAAGCCAATGCAACTTGGCTGAAAGCCGTGATCGCCGAGAAGGGCTGGCCCGGCATGGCGCGCGTCGGCCGCGATGGTGCCAAGGCGGCGTGGCTGATCGTGCAGCATGCCGACCATGACCCCGCGTTCCAGGCGCAGGCGTTGGCATTGATGCAGAAGGCCAGCGAGGCAGGCGATGCCGACCCTGCGGACATGGCACTGCTCACCGATCGGGTGTTGCTGGCGCAGGGGAAGCCGCAACGCTACGGGACCCAGTTCGCGGACGCCGGGCATGGGGTCATGGAGCTTCGGCCTACCGAGGATCTGACAACCTTGGATGCACGGCGGAGGGCGGTTGGGTTGCAGCCGTTGGACGCGTACAAGGCGATGCTGGCGGAGATGTACGGAAAGCAGGTCAACTAGGCTGCCGCAGGGTCAACGGCGGTGGAGGGCAACCGTCACTCACTCGCCCTACATGTTAATATTTCTCATTCGCACCTGAGCCCTCCCCGCGCCCGATGACCCGCCGATCGCTTCGTCTCTCTACCCTGGGCCTGGCCCTGACCGTTGCCTGCGCGTCGGCCCATGCGGCTCCACCCGCCCCGCCCTCCTCGCCCGATGTGCGCCAGCTGGACGCCGTGCAGGTGCTCGGTCGCGCCCAGACCCTCTACCGCGTGGACGACGCCACGGTGGGCACGCGTACGGACACGCCGTTGGCGCTGGTGCCGCAGTCCATCCAGGTGGTGCCGCGTGAGCTGATTGAAGACCAGGCGGCCCGCCAGATCACTGACCTGTACCGCAGCATCAGCGGCATCAGTTTTTTCAGCTATGCCGGCGTGACCCTGCGCGGCTTCCGGCAGGAGAACGTCCTGTATGACGGCCTGCGCGGCGACCCCTATGCCGGCTTTTCGGTGCCGCAGCTGTTCAACATCGAGCGCGTGGAAGTCCTGAAGGGACCGGCCGGTGCCCTGTATGGCGGCGGCGATGCAGGAGGCGTCATCAACTACGTGACGCGCAAGCCGAAAGCCACCCCCGAGCGCCGCATCGAACTGCAGGCCGGCAACAACGATTTCCGGGCTGCGTCGATCGAGGCCACCGGGCCGATGAACACCGCTGGCAGCGTGCGCTACCGCGCCGGGCTGTACGGCGACACCGAACAGGGCGTGCGCTGGAACGCGGACAGCGAAAGCGTGATCGGTGATGCGTCGCTCGCCTTCGACGTGGGCGATACCGGCGAGTTGACCCTGCAGTTCACCGACATTACCCAGAACCTGGGCGGCAACCGCCTGCGTGGCGTGCCGGTGGACGACAACGGCAGTTTCCTGACCGACCGTCGCTGGAACCACAACGAAGCCACCGACTTTCTCGACATGCGTGCCAAGGTCGCGTTGGCGCAGTATCGCTTCTCGCCCAGCAGCAACCTGGACGTGGATGTGAGTGTACGCTGGTTCGAGAACAACGAGCACCAGATCTACCACGAGCCGATGGGGCTGATCGACCGCAACCGCGACGGCGTGCCCGAATGGATGACCCGCCAGCTGCGCAACCAGATCCGCGACAACGATGCATTCACCGCCAACGGCAACGCGGTGTGGCGCGTCAGCACCGGCAACATCGAGCACAAGGTGCTGTTCGGTGCCGATGTGTACCAGCAGGATGCCGACTTCACCGCGCAGACGGCCAACAGCGCCGACCTGGCGCGGGGTGCCGGCCCGGTGCCGGGCATCGACCTGTTCAACCCGGTATATGGCGCAAGTTCCTGGCGCGACTACAACCTGGCCACCCTGCCCTGGCGCAGCACGAGCACCCGCAGCAAACGCTATGGCGGCTACCTGCAGGACGAACTGACGCTGACCCCACGCTGGCATGTCCTGGCCGGACTGCGCTGGGATGGGTTCAAGGACGATGACCGCATTGCCGGCACCCGCGTGGATGGCAATGACATCAGCTGGCGGCTGGGCAGCACGTATACCGTGCTGGAAGGCGTCAATCTCTACGCCAACATCGCCAGCGGCTTCATGCCCCAGAGCGCGGCCAACCAGAGCGCCGAGGCCGGCGGTCCGTTCGATGCCGAGCGCAGCAGACAGTGGGAAGTCGGGTTGAAATCCCTGCTGGCCGAGCGTGTCACCCTGAACCTGGCCGCATACCGGATCGACCGCAGCAATATCGTGCAGGCCACCGGCGAGATCGTGGACGGCGTCAACCAACTGGCGGCCCTGGGGCTGGTACGCAGTACGGGCATGGAGCTGGATCTGCTGGCCGATGTCACCGAACGCTGGGTGCTCAACCTGACCTACGCCTACAACGATGCGCGGGTGAAGGATGCCGGCAGCAACGGCATCACCAATGCCTCCGGCGACCGCTTCGCCAATGCGCCGCAGAACAAGCTTGGCCTGTGGTCGCGCTACGACCTGCCGGCGATCAACTCCGCCATCGGCTTCGGCGCCGATTACGTGGATGAGCGCGTCAGCCTGGATGGCCAACGGGTAAAGCCGTACACCGTGTTCGACATGAGCTGGAAGACGCAGTGGCAGCAGTGGCAGTTCCAAGCGAACGTCAAGAACCTGTTCGACAAGGTCTATGCGGCCAGTGGCTTCACCGAGCGCACCGGCCACTTCCCGGGTGAACCACGCCGCGTCTACGTGCAAGCCGCTTACGCCTTCTGAGCCTGCCCATGCGCCCGCCTTCGCCCGCGCCCCCCAACCGCCCTGCTCGCAGTGGAAGTGGCCGGCGGCTGTGGTTCGATCTGCACAGCTGGCTCGGCCTGAAACTCTGCCTGTTCATGGGCTTTGTCTGCCTCACCGGCACGCTGGCGGTATTCTCGCAGGAGATCGACTGGCTGCTGCATTCCCCCATCCGCGTCGCCGATGGTGGTGAACAAGCCGGCTGGGGGCCTGTCATCCAGGCCGCGCAGACGGCGCATCCGGACTGGGCGCTGGAAGGCATCTCCGCCGGCCACACGCGCCTGTTCGCGGCGCGTGCGCAGATGCGCCGACCCGATGGCAAGCGACGCTTTGTCTGGATCAACCCTTACACCGCGCAGGTGACCGGCGACACGGGCTGGTTCAATACGCAACGGCTGCTGCGCAACACCCATCGCCACCTGATGCTGCCGGTGGCCTGGGGCGTGCCCCTGGTGGCGGCGCTGTCCATCCCGTTGCTGTTGTCGCTGTTGAGCAGCCTGTACATCTACAAGAAGTGGTGGCGCGGTTTCTTCAAACGGCCTGACGCCTCGCGACCGCGCCGCCTGTGGGGGGATGTGCATCGGTTGGCCGGGGTGTGGTCACTCTGGTTTCTGCTGCTGATCGGGTTGACCGGGGCGTGGTATCTGATCGAATCCCTCGGTGGCAATGCACCGGCCGCACCAACCATGCAGTTGGCCAAGGGCGATGACCGCGTTGCCGCCGTGGACCCGGTCGCCGTCGACGCTGCCGTTCGGACCGTGCGCCAGCAATGGCCCAGCCTTCGGATCCTTGGCGCCATCCCCGCACGCGACGGCGGCAGCATCCTGTTCATGGGCGAGGCCGACGCCTGGCTGGTGCGGGAGCGGGCGAACAACATTGCCGTGGACCTGCGCACCGGGCACGTCATCGGCCTGCACGACGGCCGCGCGTTGGGGGTCCATCAGCGCATCGCCGAAATGGCCGATCCCCTGCACTTCGGCAGCTTTGGTGGGTGGCCCATCCGGCTGCTGTGGTTGCTGGCCGGCACGCTGTTGACAGGGCTGTGCTTCACCGGCGTGTATCTCTACGGACTTCGCACAGTGGATTCGCTGCGATCAGCAGCTAAAAGGCGGCAGACATGAGTCAGGACAAACTGCCCGGTTCCTGGCGCGCGGCGTGGCACGGCATGGGCCGTTGGCGCTGGCTGTGGCTGGCCCTGCTGCTGGTGTGGGCGTCACTGGTACCGCTTGAGGCAATGAAGTAGACGCGCTCCCCCGTTGAACAATGGCATGCTGGATGTTCGCGCAGGAGAGCAACGATGCGGATGACGGGAAACCTTCTTGCAGCAGGCGCTGTCACGCTGAAGGTCGGCGTGGTGTTCTGGGTGCTGGTGGCCTGGCGGACACCGGGCGGTGAGCCCTGGGACGCGCCTGCGTTCTGGACCGTCGTCTATCCCATCGCATTGGGCATCGCCGCAGTTCTGGGCGCCTGTTTTCCGCGGCGGGCCTGGCTATGGGGACTGTTGCTCATGATGCTGCAGGTGCCAGTGGTGGCCGTGATGTCGGGCGTTGGCCCGTTGTTGCTGGCCGGACTGGTGTATGCACTGGTGCTGTCGGTGCCTGCGATGGCCATCGCGGCGGCAGCCGGGGCGCTGCGCCGCCGCCTGCATGGGAGGGGCTGAGAAGCTCAGCGCTTCGCCGGCTGCCACCCTGCCCGCAGTGCATCCGCAGGGCTGCAGAACATGCGCTCGCCGCGGCTCGTGTCGATGCTCGTGCGCGCGTAGTCCCGCTGGCCGGGCACGTGGTAGATCTTCCTGCCTTGGCGCGAGATATTGCCCTTGATGCGGCATCCGCCCGGCGCCGGCTGCGCGGCTACCGGGGCGTGTCGTGCCGTCTGCTCACGCTTGCTGCGACGGTAGTCAGCCGGCATCTGAAACGGCCCCTGCCAGAGGTTCCGCTGGTGCTGGCGCGCGTCGGCTTCGTCTGCGATGAATGCCGTGGCGTACTGGCGATACGCGACCGCCCAACCGGAGCGCACCATCCACCGATTGACCGACGTCCCCTGAACAAAGCACTCCGCCACCACCCGGCCGTAGCGGTCGGTGTCCTTGGGCTGGCAACGAACGGTCTTGTCCAGCAGATACTCGTCCAGCACGCCGGCGGACCGCCGGCCACAGGGCCAAGGACGTCCGTCTCTGGCGGTGCATTGCTGGGCGCTTTCCGGAGCATCGATGCCCCAGAGGCGGATGCGCTGCTTCGCCACGGTGAGGGTGTCTCCGTCCGTGACCGTCGCGCGGCCGACCAGCTCTGCTGCCACACCAGGAACCGAAGCAAAAACCAAAAGCAACACCACCAGACCTTTCACCACCATCAACAACAACGTCCTTCACGTGCACGCCCGGAGCGAGCGTCAGTTAAAACAGGGCCGAGCACTTTAGCGGAAGCGGAGACAGGACGCCGACTACATAGACAGTCCTTCACTCCCGATGCGCATTCCTGGTGTGGCCGCCTAGATATGCAACGCCGGACCTGCCAAGAACGTCGGCGGGCTCACCCTGACCCGGAACGCGATGAGCAGGCTGGCGAGGAGCATCACCGCCGCAGCCACGGTGAGGACTGCCACGATGCCCCCCAGCCCGAACACCAGACCGCCCAAGGCGGCCCCCGCTGCGATGGAGGACTGCACGGCAGCGACCACCATCCCGCCGGCACTCTCGGCCTGGTCGGGCACCGCACGCGCGACCCAGCTCGACCAGGCAACGGGCACGCCACCGAAGGCCAGACCCCAGAGCGCGACCAGGATCGACAGCCCGCCAACGCCCACCGGCAACAGGACCATGCCGAGCGCGGCTGCACCCACCAAAGCAGGCATGATCACCAACGTGACTTTCAGACTGCGCTCCATGAGCCAGCCGGCCAAGAGTGTGCCGACAAAGTTCGCCACGCCGAATCCAAGCAGGATCAGCGCCAGAGTATCGGCGCTCATCTGCCCCAGACTCTCCAGCGTGGGTCGGATGTAAGTGAAGAGCGAGTACTGACCGGTGTGCGCCAGAACGCAGCCGAGCATTCCGATCGCAACGCCTGGCCGGCGCAAGAGCCCCACCACCGACTCCGGGAGCGCCGCCCTGCGCGGAGCCATTCGGGGCAGCGTGAACCACTGGAACGCAAACGTGAGTACACCCACCGCCGTCGCCGCCCAGAAGGCGCTGCGCCAGCCCAGCAACCCGCCGAGGTAGCTTCCCAACGGAACGGACACCACCGTGCCGACTGCAATGCCGCTGAAGATGATGGAAAGCGCGCGGGGGACACGCTGGGGCGGCACCAACCGCATGGCCACAGCCGCCGCCATGCTCCAGAAGCCGCCCAGCGCGACGCCCAGCAGGACGCGCATTACCAGCAGCACGCCCATGCTGGACGACAAGGCCACCAAGGCGTTGGAGAGGATCATCAGGGCCGTGAAACTCAGCAGCACCAGGCGCCGGTCCATCGAACGGGTCAGCCGAGGCACAAGCAGGCCAGCGAACAGGGCCACGACAGCAGTGACCGTCACGGCTTGACCAGCCAGCGCCTCCGACACCCCGAGGTCCGCTGCCATCGGCGTCAACAGGCTGGCAGGCAGGTATTCCGCCGTGAGCAGCCCAAAGACGCCCATCGCCAGCGAAAACACGGCCACCCATGCCGATGAAGACGGCTCTTCCCGACCGCTGTCCACAGCATCAGGCGCGGCTGCGGCATCAACTACGTTATTGCTCATCACAGATCCCAGTGCATTCGTGCAGCCGAGAGTCTAGGGAGCCTGGCCAGGATGATCTATGATTGTCCAACCTGTATTTTTGATCGAAACCCCGGGCCGCCTCAGTGAGCCACCCTCCACACCCGTCCCAGTCCTCCGAGCTGATCAGCGAGCTGCTGACCGGCATGCGGCTGCACGGCGTTCAATACCGACGCATCCAGACCGGGCCGACCTTTGGGCTGGGATTTCCGCCGAAGCCAGGCCATGCCTACTTCCACTACCTGGCCGTGGGCAATGCGATTCTTCGTGGCGCGGACGGCAGCCAACACCTTCTCTCCGCCGGGGATGTCGTGCTGCTTCCCCGCGGAGACGGCCACGCCTTGCTGTCGGGCGAGGACCATCCCGTCCAGTGTCTGGAAACTATAGACGCCGCGCCACTGGGCGACGCGGTGCGCGGGATAGACACATGCCCAAGCACCCATGCCGTGCCAAGCGCGGTGCTTTTCCACGGATGCATGGTGTTCGATCTGGGTGGCATGCAAGGGTTGAGCAAGGTGATGCCGGCGGTTATGTTGGCCGATGGCAACGCCACTCCGTTCACCGGGCTGTTGCCGATGGTCGACGCGATGAAGCGCGAGGTGTGCTCCGGACGTATTGGCTATGCGGGCATACTCGCCCGGCTGGCGGATGCCGTCGCCGCGATGATCGTCCGTGACTGGGTCGAGCGCGGCTGCGACGGCGCATCCGGCCTGGTCATGGCCATGCGCGACCCGCGTCTATCGCTGTCGTTGCTTGCCCTGCACAGAGACCCTGGGCGGGACTGGACCGTCGAAGCGCTGGCTGCGGAATCGAACATCTCGCGGTCTGTCTTTGCAGACCGGTTCCAGACCGTGATTGGAACCGCGCCGCTGCGATATGTGACTGAGCTGCGCATGCAATTGGCCAGCCAATGGCTGAGCCACCAAGGCCTATCGATCGAGGTGGTGGCAGAGCGTCTTGGGTACGCGTCGCAGGCTGCTTTCAGTCGGGCTTATAAGCGGGTTATGGGGCACTCTCCTGGGGCGAATCGGCGGGGGCGTGAGTTGGTCTCTCCGTAGGAGCTCAGTTTGGGGGCAGTCGCTCAAGCCGCCTGGGCGTCGTTAAAATGCTGCTGTGGGTTACTGGTCGCATCGAAGCGCGCCGCCTCTGTTCGAAGGCGATCAGCTGTATTGCCTCGCGCCCCTTTCGGGGCGTTCCGTGCTGATAGGGATCGGCGACCTAGGATTGTTGGGTGCATCCATGCACCCAACCCTTCCGCGCTGCGCGCTCCAGGGCCAGCCATTCGGCTGTCCGGATTCGCTTCCGGCGAATCCGTCGAACCCGCGCGGCGTCGGCACCCTTTTCTCTCCGCCAGATACGCAAAACGCCCCGTCCGGGGCGCTTTGCGTATCTGGCGGAGAGAGTGGGATTCGAACCCACGGAAGGAATGACCCTTCGCCGGTTTTCAAGACCGGTGCCTTAAACCGCTCGGCCATCTCTCCATGCGGTTCCCGGTCTCCCGGGTAGCGCCCTATTCTCGCATGCGAGGGCCATTTGCCCAAGAGGGCTGCTACCTCCCTGCGCTCGGGTGCATTGACCCGGGCGGGGCTGGCTCTAATCCGGGTCCTAGAGCTAGAGAGGCCTGCCTTGAGACAGGGCAATGCACGACTCGGAGGCGGCCTCTACGGCGCAGCGGCCCATACACCCGACTTTGCAAAAAATTGCATTCCAAAGAACCGGCCCTGTCGCCTATCGTCAGGTGCCTACATCCCACACACCGCCGCTACTGAATGAAAGTCGTGAAACTCGCCCGCCTCCGCCCCATGATGCCGCTGGAGACCGTAGCCACTACGTTCGGCAAGCACTGGGTGGCTCCCGACCAAGACGGGTACTTGAGCTGTACGCCAGGCAGCGTCAGCGCACGGCTCGACGCTGAGGGTCGCGTGGGGTACGTCACGTTTCTGCGCACCTTTCCCGAACACGTAGTGATCGAAGGGTTGCACATTGGCATACCCCTTAGCGCTGCCCTCGCTGCGCGGCCGACACTACAGCTGGCAGAAAGGGATGCCGATGAGCTTGACGGCTGGTCAAGATACTGCGACGGCACGGGCGACGGCCACCGTTTGAACGTTGGAGTGCAGGATGGGGTAGTCAGGAGCATCGAGCTTTCCCAGGCACTGCCGGTGTATCGAGAACGTGAGCTGCCAGTAGCCGACCCAACCCTGACCCGGGCGTTTGACCTCAAGCTCGACCCACAACAAGTGCTTCCAATGCATGCACGCGGCCCGGAATGGGCGGGCGGATGGACGCTAGGGCTCCCTCCGGGCATCACACCTCAGCAATGGCCATTGAGCCCCGCGTTGGGTCATCCTCTACGGCACGCATTCACACTACACCTCCCCTCGGACTACCGCCCCCACGGCCAGCACTTGGTGGGCCTAAGTGTCTTTGTCGATGATCAGGTCGAGGAACTGGATTCGAACGACGAGATTTCAGCCTTCTTTGACACTCCACTCTCACCCGCGCCCCCTTCAGATGAGGCGCTTCTTCCGTTCTGGCGACATCTACAGGCCAGACACCCCCGCCAGCATGATATGGAAGATATTCTGCGTACTCGCTACACGGCCATCTGGCTGACCCAGGAAGAGTTTGACGCTCAGCTGTGCCTCCCACCAAGTATTGCCTCAGCCTACGTTGACCAATCGCCAGGCTGGATGACGCAGAGCTACGCCGACTACTTCCCTGACTCATGGATGTATACACGCGACGAGGAGACATCCTTGGACGGCGCAGAAGCCGGCTGCGTATCGGGCGTCAGTATTGCCCTCCCCATCCGATACGAAGTTCGCGACAACGACCCGAACGTTGGCAAACCTCCACGGGAGTGGGAGCACCAGTGCGAAGCCAGTGGTTACATTCCTGCGTACAGCGACAAGGGCATCGAGCTTGATCTAGGCCGATGGTGCGAACCTGCACACCTTGGAGGGACGATGACTCCGAATCAGGGCTACCCCGATTTTGGGCCCTACTACCTTGAGTTCGAAGAGGCCTTCGGTGGCTTCAACTTCGGGGGCGGGAACGCACAGCTGGATCTGGAGAAGATGCAGCTGGATTGGGCATGCGGGTGAAGAATCCACGCTGACGCAATTGAAAAGACCCCGTCTTGCGGGGCCTTTTGCTTGCAGCTCAGCAATGCACGAGATGGGCGGGGTTCAGCCCGCATCCACCGCCAGCGCACCCAAGGCACTCGCCTTGATCTTCTCCTTGGCCCGCTCGCACGCGCCACCGCAATCCAGGCGCGAGGCCTCCAGCTGCGGCGGCAGGTGCTCGGCCAGGAAGTCGATGAACACGCGCACCGCTGGTAGCAGGCCGCGGCGGGAGGCGAAGACGGCGTGGCAGATGCCCTGCGGCAGCGACCAGTCCGGCAGCACTACTTCCAGTTCGCCGTTGCGCACCGCGTCAGCGCAGACGGTTTCCGGCAGCATGGTGATGCCGAAGCCATCCTTGACCATGCTCTGCAGCAGCGGGAAATCGAAACCGGCCACGCGCGGCTGCAGGTCCACGCGGCGTACCGCGCCCTCCGGGCCGTGCAGTTCCCAGCGCTGGCGGGCTTCGTCTTCGCTGATGCTCAGGGTGACGTGATTGGTCAGCTCGTCCGGATCCTTCGGGCGGCCGGCGCGATCAAGGTACTTGGGGCTGGCCACCAGCAGTTCCTGCACCTGGCCGAAGCTGCGCATCACCAGACTGCCATCGTCATCCAGGCGCGAGCGCACGCGCAGGGCGACGTCGTAGCCTTCGTTGATGATGTCCACGCGACGGTTGCTGATGTTCAGCTGCAGCCGCACCTTCGGATACTGGGCCAGGAACTTGGGCAGCAGCTTGGGCAGCTGCATCTGCGCGAGCGAGACCGGCACGCTGGCACGCACGAGGCCACGTGGCTCGGCGCTGAGGCGGTCGACCACCTCACGCGCGGCCTGGGCCTCGGCGAGCATGGTCTGCGCGTGGCGATGCACGCTGGTGCCGACGTCGGTCACCGCGAAGCGGCGCGTGGAGCGCTGCAGCAGGCGGACGCCCAGGTCGGTTTCCAGCTGGCTGATACGGCGGCTCAGGCGGGATTTGGGGATGCCGAGCGCGCGTTCTGCTGCGGCGAAACCACCATGATCCACCACCATGGCGAAGTAGTAGAGGTCGTTGAGGTCTTGCATACCGAAGTTCCAGATATAGAACAATACGTGGTATTCAACCACCTTTATTCCAATGAAGCAACAACCTAACCTGTTCTCCGTCGGCGGCGTCTACCGCCCCTCCCCCAGAATCAGGTGATTGCCATGAAGCTTCTTCACATCGACGCCAGCGTGCTTGGCGAAAACTCGGTCTCCCGCCAGCTCTCCGCCGCCGTGGTCCAGCAGTGGCGCGACCAGGTCCCGGGCCTGGAGGTGAGCTACCGCGACCTCGACGCCCAGCCGGTCCCGCACTTGCGCAGCTCGTCCCTGGCCCAGTCCGACCCGGCCGAAGTGGCGGACGCCGAGCAGGTGCTGGAGCAGTTCCTGGCGGCCGACGTGGTTGTCATCGGCTCCCCAATGTACAACTTCAGCGTCGCCTCCACCCTCAAGGCGTGGATTGACCGCCTGGCCGTGGCCGGGCGCACCTTCAAATACACCGAGAATGGCCCGGTGGGCCTGGCCGGCGGCAAGCGCGTGATCGTGGCCAGCAGCCGCGGCGGCCTGCACACCGGCGCCCCGACCGATTTCCAGGATCCGTACCTGCGCCAAGTCTTCGCCTTCTTCGGCATCGACAACGTCGAGTTCGTGCGGGCCGAGGGCATCGCCTACTCGCCGCAGCACCGCACCGATGCGATTGCGCAGGCCCTGGCCGCGCTGCCGCAGCCGGAAGAACGCGCTGCAGCCTGAGCCACGCGCGACCCACACCGTTCCCTCCCCCACGTCGTGACGGTGTGGGTGTGGCAGAGATGGCCCCTCCCGGGGCCATCTTTTTTTTAACGCGGCTATGTCTTACTGGAGTTCGCAGTCCCGCGTCACCGGTGAGCCCAGAATCATGCCGTTGCCCGTGCAGGCCGCGAGCACGGCATCGCCTTTGCTGAGCACGCCGGCCTCTTCCCTGGAGAGGCCGGAGATCATCACCTGTTCGACGTTTCCGGCCGTCAGCTGCACCTGCGGCTCATCCAAGAGATCCTTCTGGATGGCGGCAACGTCGCCGGAGATCAGCAGCCGCTTGCCCTTGTAGAGGACGTCGGCGGCGACCTCATTGGCCTCGTAGTCCCGGTAGAGCTGACGCGCCGTGATCTCGACAGGCGCAATGGGCGCGATGGCGATGTCCTGCTGGCTGCCCTTGTCCGCGGGAGCCTTGGCATCGAGGGCCGGCTGGCTGATCGCGCTGACGGCGCCGGCGAACACCACGACACCCACGAGGTAGACCACCGGGGAGGCGACAAGGGACAGCAGGAGCTGGGCGATGCCTTTGCCGGCGCCGCCCTTGGACATCGCCACGACCGCCAGGATGAAGGCCACCAGATTGAGCGGCCAGCCGAGGAAGAGCCCGAGCCCCGGGAACGGGATCAGGAAGCACAGCCAGGCGATGCCCAGCATCAGCCATGCAGCGATGCCGGCGGGATGGGAGGATGGGAGGGGTGCGGCCGCTGTATTCACCGGGCGTCCTGTGGAAGTGGTTGTCAGCGCCCAGCCTGTTCGCTGTGTGAGACAGGAATCGGGCGTCGATCACACCGCGACACACAAGCCGTGCATGCCACCCATAGGATGCTCAGCCCGCGAAGCCCGGTGCCTGCAGCGTTCGCGGCCCTCCACGTGGAGTCGCGCCCTCTCGGTCTTCAACTTCCCCTACATTTCATCAGGGTGCTATCCGACCCGCCACTCTTCCTTTCTGGAAGCCGCACCGATGACGCAATCAACGCTGCAGCGTCGCGGGAATGGCCGCTAAGCTGGGGGCCCTTTGCACCCAGCTGATTCCGCATGGATTACCGCGTCGTCCAGACCCACCGCAGTGAGTTCCCCCACCCGATCACCCTGCAGCCCGGCGACGCGCTGCAGGTCGGCGAGCGCTATCAGGGACCCGAAGGCTGGGACAACTGGTATCTGTGCGAGACACCGGGCCAGGCCCCAGGCTGGGTACCCGCGCAGGTGATCGGCAGGAACGCGCAGGGCGATGCGATGGCGGCCGAGGCCTATTGTGCACGCGAACTGGATGTCGACGTGGGCCAGCACGTGCGCGGTGAGCGCGTGCTCAACAGCTGGGTGTGGTGCGAGGTGGTCGGCGGCACGTCGTCTGGCTGGGTGCCGCTGGGCGTGCTGACGCCGATGACGTCGGACGGCTGATCACCGGGTGGCGTGGCGATGCCATTCAGGAGCTGCCGGCCAGCGGCCGGCACTACCAGTTAAAAAAAACCCGCCTTTCGGCGGGTTTTTTAACAGGTGGTCACGGCGCTGGATCAGCCGATGACCTCCAGCCCGCCCATGTAGGGCTTCAACACGTCCGGCACGGTGATGCTGCCATCGGCGTTCTGGTAGTTCTCCATCACCGCGATCATCGCGCGGCCGACGGCCACGCCGGAACCGTTGAGCGTGTGCAGCAGCTCGGGCTTGCTGGTCTCCGGGTTGCGCCAGCGGGCCTGCATGCGACGGGCCTGGAAATCACCGCAGTTGGAGCACGACGAGATCTCGCGGTAGGTGTCCTGCGAGGGCAGCCACACTTCCAGGTCATAGGTCTTGATGGCCGAGAAGCCCATGTCGCCGGTGCACAGCAGCACCTTGCGGTACGGCAGGCCGAGCTTTTCCAGCACGACTTCCGCACAGCGGGTCATGCGCTGGTGCTCTTCATCGCTCTGCGCCGGGGTGCACGCGGCGACCAGTTCCACCTTCTCGAACTGGTGCTGGCGGATCATGCCGCGCACGTCGCGGCCACCACTGCCGGCTTCGGCACGGAAGCACAGCGAATGGGCGGTCATGCGCAGCGGCAGCTGCTCGGCGTCGATGATCTCATCGCGCACGATGTTGGTCAGCGGCACTTCCGAGGTCGGGATCAGGTAGCGCGTGGAGTCGCCCACGGCCGTCTTGAACAGGTCGTCCTCGAACTTCGGCAGCTGGCTGGTGCCACGCAGCGACTCGGCATTGACGAGCGCGGGCACGTTGGTTTCTTCATAACCGTGCTCGCCGGTGTGCAGATCGAGCATGAACTGCGCCAGCGCGCGGTGCAGACGCGCGATCGGGCCGCGCAGCACGGTGAAGCGCGAGCCGGACAGCTTGGCCGCGGTCTCGCCATCCAGCCAGCGGTTGCGGGCGCCCAGCTCGACGTGATCCAGCACCGGGAAATCGAACGCACGCGGGGTGCCCCAGCGCTTCTGTTCGACATTGTCCGATTCATCCTGGCCGGCCGGTACATCCTCGGCCGGCAGGTTCGGGATGCCCAGCGCGATCGCTTCGATCTTCTCGCGCAGTGCATCCAGGGCCACTTCCGAGGCCTTCAGCTCATCGGCGAACGCGGCCACTTCGGCCATGATCGCCGAGACGTCCTCGCCCTTGGCCTTGGCCTGGCCGATGGCCTTGGAACGGCTGTTGCGCAGGCTCTGCAGCTCCTGGGTACGCACCTGGATGCGCTTGCGATCGGCCTCCAGCGACTCCAGCCCGGAGACGTCCAGCTCGAAACCGCGCGAGGAGCGCAGGCGTTCGGCAAGGTCGGCGGGCTGTTGGCGGAGCAGGGCTGGATCGAGCATGGCGGCAGAGGGGTCGACGGGTACGGAGGGGGATTATCGCCTGTTATGCGTTTTTCTGCCGCCGGTTCATCCCGGGCGTGGCAGAATCGCGGTGATCCATACGGTATGCCCCATGTCTGCTTCCCGCTCGACTTCTGGCAAGAACATCACCTTCCACCTGCCCCGCCGCAGCCTCGTGATCGCCGCGATCGCCTTCGGCGTAGGCCTGCTGCTGTTCCTGGTGGTGTGGCTGAGCAGCCGCAACAACGAGTTCTACAAGGCCGACCCCGCCGCGCAGACCCCTGCCCAGGTGGCCGAGGTGGTGCCGCTGCCCGAGCCGCTGGCCGCCGCTGCCGGCTCCAGCGACATGCCCGATGCCAAGGCCCCGCCGGCCAACGAAGAGAAGCCGCAATTGGTGGAGACCGCACCACCCCCGCCGCCGGCCGCCCCCGCTGCGCCCACCGCACCGGCCGCGCCGACCGCGATGGCACCGAGCGATCGCCCGCAGCCGATCGCCGACCAGTCGCCGCCGCCGAGCTATCCGCCCGCTGCATTGCGCCGCGGTGACCGCGGCACCGTGGTGGTACGCGTGGATGTGGATGCCACGGGCTATCCCTCCGCAGTCACGTTGATCCAGCGGAGCGGTTCACGCGATCTTGACCGCGCGGCCTCCGACGCGGTGCGCCGCTGGCGCTTCCAGCCGGCGCAGAACAACGGCGTACCCGTGCCTGGCAGCCTGGAAGTGCCCTTCGACTTCACGCCGCAGTGATGCATCGCCGCGTCACACGGCGATTGTGCAACGGCTCAGCAAACTGAACCTCGATGGGAATGCAGTCGTCGCGTTGACGGTGCGCTGACACATCCGCAACCGGGTACGGGCAAGACTGCAGGTGTCACATCGACACCAGGAGTCAGCCATGAGTGTTACCCATGCCCCGGACATGCCCCGCTCGCCGCAGCATCAGCGCGACGTGATCGATGAGCCCCACAACCGCCGCACGTCACCCTGGTTGTGGGTTGCGTTGATCGTGGCGATGTTCGCCGCCGCGCTGGTGTGGCTGCGTTATGCCACCCCCGGCGATACCAACGATGCACCGGTGGGCCAGCGTATGTTGCCGGCCACGGAAACCGCGCCCGTCGCGACCACGCCCGCGCCGGCGGCACGCCCGGCCGCACCGGCCGCCGATCAGCGCAAGGCGACGCCGGCCGTGCGCAACCGCGAGGCCCGTCCACTGGCCAGCAACGTGAAGCCGGCTTATCCGCGTACTGCCCTGCGCAGCGGCGTGGAGGGCAGCGTAGTGGCCAGCCTCAACGTGGATACCCGCGGCCAGGTGACCGAAGCCAACATCGTGCAGCGTAGCGGCACGCGTGACCGCGACCTGGATCGTGCGGTGCTGACCACCGTGCGCGACTGGAAGTTCGAGCCGGCGATGCACAACGGCCGCGCCGTCGCCAGTGTGGTTCGCGTGCCGGTGGATTTCCGCACCGAGCGCTAAGCTGATGCGCTGAGGCGGGAACGAAAAGGGAGGCCAGTGGCCTCCCTTTTTTGTTCTACGAAACACCGCGTCCGCGCGAGGCCAAGGTAGTGCCGGGCGCTGCCCGGCAACCACGCATACCCGACACCTGGACGCAGCAGCCCGGCAGAACCCGGCATTACCTCAGCCGGCGCGAAGCCCAAAACCCGCACCGGTCGCCAGGCCATCGAAATCCGGGAAGGACGTCGCCACGTTGGCGACGTCATTGACCCGCACTTCTCCGCTGCTGAGCTGGCCGGCAATCGCGAAGGCCATCGCGATGCGGTGGTCGCCGTGGCTTTCGATGGTGCCGCTGCCCAGCACCCCGCCGCCGTGGATGGTCGCGCCGTCCTCGGTTTCGTCCACCTGCACGCCCAGCGTGCGCAGGCCGGTCGCCATCGCCGCAAGACGATCCGACTCCTTGACCCGCAGTTCGGCCGCACCGCGCACCACGGTGTTGCCCTGCGCGGCGGCAGCAGCCACGAACAACGCCGGGAACTCGTCGATCATGTCCGGCACCAGCGCTTCGGGAATCTCGGCGCCGTGCAGGGGCGCATGCCGCACCACCAGATCAGCCACCGCTTCCCCACCCTGCTCGGCATGGTTCTCTTCGGTGATATCGGCCCCCATCAGCCGCAGCGCGGCCAGCAGGCCGGTGCGCCGCGGGTTGAGGCCCACCGCACGCAGGCGCAGCGCGGAGCCTGGAATCACGCTCGCCGCCACCAGGAAGAACGCCGCCGAGGAGAAATCGGCCGGCACCACGATGTCGGTCGGGCGCAGGCGCTGGCCGCCACGCAGGCGGGCCTTGCCCGGCGAGAATTCGATGTCCACGCCGAACGCGCGCAGCATGCGCTCGCTGTAATCGCGGGTCGGGTGCGGCTCGGTGACCGAGGTTTCGCCGTCGGCATAGAGACCGGCCAGCAGCACCGCGGATTTGACCTGTGCGCTCGCCACCGGGGAGGCGAATGCAATACCGCGCAGCGCTTGGCCACCATGCACCCGCAGTGGCGGCGTGCCGTCGGCCTCGGTGTCGATCTTCGCGCCCATCTCGGCCAGCGGACCGGTCACGCGGCGCATCGGGCGGCGCGACAGCGATTCATCGCCGACCATCACCGAATCGAAGGGCTGCGCAGCCAGCAGGCCGGCCAGCAGGCGCATGCCGGTGCCGGCGTTGCCGCAGTCCAGCGGGGCGCCCGGCGCCTTCAGGCCATCCACGCCGACGCCATGCACGACGCGCTGCGAGGGCGAGGGGGTGTCGATGCGCACGCCCATCTGCGCGAAGATCGCCGCCGTGGCGCGGGTGTCTTCGCCTTCCAGGAAACCGTCAATGCGCGAGACGCCATCGGCCAGCGCGGCGAACATCACCGAGCGGTGCGAGACGGACTTGTCGCCGGGAATGGTCAGGCTGCCCTGCAGGGGCTGGCCCTTGTGGGCGATCCAGTACGGAGAAGCGGTCATCGGAAATCCTATGGGGCGGGCCGCCGCGGCGGCGATGCAACGGAGTACGGGAGGGCCGCAGCGCCCGGAGGGGCGGCGGACCGGGCGCAGCGCGCGAGGCGGCTGCGCCGTTCGGATCAGGGCACGGCGACCGGATAGGAGCCGAGGATCTTGATCTGTGCCGAGTGGGCTTTCAGTTCGGCCAGGGCCGCCTGCATCGCCTCGTCCTCGACATGGCCCGCCAGATCGATGAAGAAGCCGTATTCCCACTTGGCGTTGTGCGACGGACGCGACTCGATCCGGTTCATGCTGATGCCGTGCCGCGCGAACGGGCTGAGCACGTCGAACAGCGCACCGGGCTTGTCGTGGATGAACACCAGCACCGAGGTGCGGTCGTGGCCGGAGGTCGGGAAGATGTTGCGGCCGATGACCAGGAAGCGCGTGGTGTTGTCCGCGTCGTTCTGGATCGGCTTGGTCACCACCTTCTTCAGGCCGTACACATGCCCGGCGCTCTCGCCACCGATGGCGGCGGCATCGTCGGCATTGCGGGCGCGGCGTGCGCCCTCGGCGTTGCTGGAGACAGGAATCTTCTCGGCCTTCGGCAGATGGGCGCGCAGCCACGAGGAGGTCTGCATGAACGACTGCGGATGGCCGTACACGCGCTCGACATCCTCCAGCCGGCCACTGCGCGACATCAGGTACTGCTGCACGCGCAGTTCCACTTCACCGCAGATCTTCAGGTTGGAGGTCAGGAACATGTCCAGCGTGATCTGGATCGTGCCCTGCCCCGAGTTTTCCACCGGCACCACGCCGAAATCGGCGTTGCCCGCTTCCACTTCCTGGAAGACTTCTTCGATGCTGGCCAGCGGCAGGCCCAGCGCGGAGCGACCGAAATGCTTGAGCACCGCCTGCTGGCTGAAGGTGCCTTCCGGACCGAGGTAACCGATCTTCAGCGGTTCCTGCTGGGCCAGGCAGGCGGACATGATTTCGCGGTAGACGTGGACCAGCACTTCATCGCTGAGCGGGCCTTCGTTGCGGTCCACCACCATGCGCAGCACCTGCGCTTCGCGCTCGGGGCGGTAGTAATCGACGGCCGCGGCGAGCTTGCCCTTGGCCTTGCCGACCTGGTGGGCGAAGTTGGCGCGTTCGGCGATCAGCGCCTGGATGCTGCGGTCGATATGGTCGATCTTGGCGCGCACGTCCGACAGCACGGGCGCGGCAACGGCCGGCGCAGCATCGCGCTTGGCGGCCTTGGCCTTCTTCGCGGGGGCTGCAGCCTTGGGCGGGGTCGGCGCCGGGGTGGCGGCCTTGGGCTTGGCGGGTTTGGTGGCCATCTGGGGGTTCCGGTGCAGTGGGGCGGCGAGCGCCCCGGGGAAAACGAATGCGTCAGCCGTTGCGCTGCTGGAAATCGCGCATGAAGGCGGCCAGCGCCTGCGCGCCCTCCACCGGCATGGCGTTGTACAGCGAAGCACGGATGCCGCCGACCGCCTTGTGACCCTTCAGCGCCAGCAGGCCGGCGGCTTTGGATTCACTCACGAAACGCGCGTTGAGCGCTTCGTCGGGCAGGAAGAACGGGATGTTCATGCGCGAGCGTGCGGCCGGGACGACTTCATTGCGGTAGAAGCCGCCGGACTGGTCGATCGCCTCGTAGATCAGGCCCGACTTGACCGCGTTGCGGCGTGCGAATTCTTCCACGCCACCTTCGGCCAGCATCCACTGGAACACCAGCCCGGCCAGGTACCAGTTCCAGGTCGGCGGCGTGTTGAGCATGGAATCGCGCGCGACGTGCGAGCGGTAATCGAAGATGTCCGCACGCGGCTGGCCAGTGCGTTCGAGCAGGTCGCGGCGCACGATCACCACCGACACGCCGACCGGGCCGAGGTTCTTCTGCGCGCCGGCATAGATCAGGCCGTATCGGCTGACATCCAGCGGCTCGCTGGCGATCGAGGAGCTGAAATCGGCGAACAGCGGTACGTCACCCACGTCCGGGGTGTCACGGAACTCGACCCCGTGGATGGTTTCGTTGGCGGTGATGTGCACGTAGGCCGCGTCATCGGAGAGCTGCCAACCGGCCCGCGCCGGGATGTCGTGGAAGCCGTTGGCCTCGCTGCTAGCGGCGACATTGACCGTGACATAGGGGCTGACCTGCTTGATCGCGGTCTTGCCCCAGTGCCCGGTGAGCACGTAATCCACGGTCTGGCCGGGCTGGGCGAAGTTGAGCGCGAGCAGCGCCTGCTGGGTGGTCGCACCACCGGCCAGGAACAGGACCGCGTAGTCGTCCGGGATGCCGATCAGGCGGCGCAGATCGGCCTCGGCCTGGGCGGCGACGGCCATGAACTCCGGGCCGCGGTGGCTCATTTCGACAATGGAGGCGCCCGCGCCGTTCCACTCCAACATCTCTTCCTGCGCCTGGCGCAGGACCGATTCCGGCAGGGTTGCAGGGCCGGCACTGAAATTGAACGCGCGCGTCATGTCACACCTATGGGGCAAGACCCCTAGTATGCCGCAGCGCACCAGCCTTTAGGCCTTGCAGGACAAGGCGAATTTGGTTGCAAACGAATCTATCCAGAGCCCGGCTGTCTACCAGCGCCACCGCCCCATGTCTGGAGGCGAGCCCCCTGAGTCAGGGGGCGCCGCGGAGCGGCGGGGTCTGGAAGCACTGTCAAGCGGGGCCCGTGGTCTGCGCAGCAAATCACGGGGCGTCAGCGCGGATGCGATGACGTTTACCGCGCCCCGAACCAGAGGAGGCCACTGATCGCGGCCGCCAGCAGCAGTGCACTGACCAGCAGCCACGGCCAGCGGCTCACGCGCTTGGGCGCAGCGACCGGTTCCGGGCGCTGACGTGCTTCGAAGCCATCGTCCGCTTCCTCGATCACGGCGCGCTTGCGGCCGTCGTGCGGGACTTCGAGCACGAAGCGGTGCTGGGCATCGAAGACCAGCTGGTCGCCGGGCTGCAGCCAGCAATGGCGAACGGTGACGCCGTTGACCCGCGTGGACTCGCCCGCGCCAAGGTCGCGCAGCAGCAGGCGCTCGCCGTGCTGCTCCAGGCGCGCATGCTGCTCGGCGAAGGCCGGGTCGTCGATGACGATGTCCGCCTCCGGACCGCGCCCGATCACACGCGGGCGGTCGAGTGTGAAGCTGCGCCCGTGGTGCTGACCGCCGACCCCGCGCAGCAGGCGCTGATCGTCGCCGCCATCGTCGCTGCGCGGCGGCGCATGCACCAGCGCCTCGCAATCGCCCTGCACCACCATCTCCACGCCATCGGCGTAGACGGCGTCGCCGGCGCGCAGCAGCGCCATCCGGCGCACGGGGCGGCCGTTGACGTGGATGCCACGGATGCCGTTGGCCACCTGCAGCCACAGGCCGCGGTCGTCCAGGCAGAACTGAGCCAGCAGCAGGGTGCCGGGGGTGTCATCGCCAAGCCGGACAGTGCCCGAAGCATGACGCACGATGCGCTGCACCCCGGGCCGCAGCGGCTGGTCGGGGTGTTGGCGTTGAGTGAAGTGAACTAGCAGGTTCTGCACGCGGCGCAGCCTAGCAGGTTGAATGTCAGGGAAGAAGAAGTGTGACGCAGACCTTGGAGTTGTGCCTGAGGATGCGCACAATGCACGCCCAAATCCGCGCTGTTGTCCGCCAGGAGTCCGCATGTCCAGCATCGATATCCGTCATCCCCATTCCCTGCCCGCTGAAAATGCGCGCCAGGCCATCGAAGACGTCGCCGCCAAATTGTCCGAGCGCTTCGGCCTGCAATCGAACTGGGTCGGCGACGTGCTGAACTTCAGCGGCTCCGGCGTGGACGGCGAGATCGCCCTGCAGCCCGGCCAGGTGCAGGTCACCGCCAAGCTCGGCTTCCTGCTGTCGGCGATGAAGGGCATGGTGGAAAGCGAGATCCAGCGCGTGCTGAAGGAAAAGCTCGGCTGAACCGACGCCCGGCCCGGCGTCGCACAGGCGCCGGCCATCACATCGCTTGAAGCCGGCGATGCATACGATCCAAAGGTGTCCACCCAAGGGATCGCCCCATGAACTCACCCAACGACTTCGACGATCGCATCCCCGGCGAGAAGCCCTCGCTGCAGGATCAGGCCGAGCGCTTCTCGCGCAAGCTGACCGATTCGGCCCAGCAGATCTGGCTGGCGGGCCTGGGCGCCTTCGGGCGTGCGCAGGCCGAAGGCAGCCGCGTCTTCGACAACCTGGTCAAGGAAGGCGAGAACATCGAGGCCCGCAACCGCGAGCAGAGCGGCGATGCGCCGCGCTGGCGCGACAATGTCGAGGAGCACCTCGGCGAGGCCCGCGAGAAGGCCAGCGGTACCTGGGACAAGGTCGAGAAGGCCTTCGATGATCGGGTCCAGGGCGTGCTCAAGCGCCTGCACATCCCCACGGCAGAGGATGTCGCCGCGCTCAATGCCCGCATCGACGCGCTGAACACCCGGGTCAACCGGGCCGAGGCCCGCAATGCCTCGCCGTCCGGCGCACCGTCCCCGGGCACCCACCAGTCGCCCACCTCCGACGCCTGATCCCTCGATTGTTGCAAAGCAGCAGAACTTTGTTGACAATCGAAACCGACCCGCCAATCGCTTCCACCGCCGTTTGTTCCCTCCCCTCACGGCTCTGGATTGGCGGGTTTTTTGTGGGCGCCGGTGGGCGGATCGGCACAAAATGAGACGGCCGTCACTGACGTGACCGCCGGATGCGAAACGCCGCGGAAACGACGCGCCGCAGACGTGCAAAGGCGCATATAAACTGTCTGTCGCACTTCCCTGTTCATATCCCCCTGCATGCTCTCCTGGATCCTGGCCCTGCTGTTGGCCCTCATCGTCTGGTTCGTGGCCGCGGCCTACTTCTGGCTGATCAAACGGAAGCGCAAGGAGACCCAGCTCGGCCTGAATGCCCTGGCCGGCATGCACTGGCGCGAGTTTTCCCTGATCGTGCGGCGTGCGATGCACGAGCAGCGCGGCCTGCAGGACGTGCCCGACGCGGCCGCCGACAGCCGTGAACCGCGCAGCGATTTCCTGATGCACGACGGCCCGCAGCGCTGGCTGCTGTCGTGCAAGCACGGTCGCGCCTACCGGATCGGCACGGCGGCGGTGAACGAGCTGGGCGCCGCCGCGCGCCTGGCCGGTGCCCGTGGTGGGATCCTGATCACCGAGGGCAAGGTCGAGCGCGACGGTCGCATGGCCGCTGAAAAGCAGGGGGTGGAGGTGCTCGACGGCCCGTTGCTGTGGCCGCTGCTGAAGCCTTACCTGCCGGGCGACATGGAGGCCCGGGTCGAGGCCGGCGCCCGTGGCGAGGCGATCCGCCGCATCTCGATCGCGGCGCTGGGCGCGGCGACGCTGGGCCTGCTGGTTGGGCTGGGCTCGCTGACCGCCGGGCTGGAGAAAGACGGGTCCGACGATGAAACCGCGGTGGCCGCACCTGCCGCCGCTCCATCTGCCGCGGCGGATGCCCCCGCAACGGTCGGCACACAGCCCCCTGCTGCAGCGACGGCAGCCCCGGGCAGCGCGGAAAACCGCGCCGCCGATGCTGTCCCGTCTGCGATGGAAGCGAACCCGGACAACGCGACGCTGGACCGGTATCAGCAGGAACTCTCCCGCAAGGTCGCCACCCGTCCCGGGGTGGCCAGTGGCATCTGGCTGACCCGCCAGACGCTGGCGATCAACCGAACCGGCGAGATCGACACGATCTGGCCGCTGATCTGCGAGGAAGTGGTCCGCTACCCCGCGCTGCGCACCGTGCGCATCCAGCTCAACCCGCGCCCCGGCGTGGATGAGCCGGTCCGCTGGCGGCAGTGCACGACCCTGTAAGGCTCAGCGCGCGCCCGGCGAGAACCGGGCGACCAGATCGTAGGCATCGCCCAGGAACATCTGCCGCACACAGGTGATCGGCTGCTCGCCGCGCCAGGTGAGGCGGTCGATGACCAGGCACGCCGTGCCGGGTTTGACCTGCAGCAGCGTGGCCGCCGCGTCATCGGCGCCCCAGGCGCTGATCCGGTGCTGGGCGCGCGTCCACGAGACGTTCTGCAGCAGCCAGCTGCCCGGCGCCGTCGTCTCGAAGTCCACCGCCAGCACCTCCGGGACGCCGACCGGGCTGATCAGGCGGTGCTCCAGCGCCAGCGGCCGGCCATCGGCCAGATGCAGGCAGCGGATCGCCAGCAGCTTCTCACTGCCTGACAGCGCGGTCTCTTCGGCCACGTGCTCACGCGGCCGCCGGTAGGCGCGCTCCAGCAGCTGGTAGCCATACACATGGCCACGCGCCTGCACCGCCATCGCGATGTCGGGAATCTCCAGCGCCACCTGTTCCAGGTGCGGCGGCTGGCGCGCGACGAACGAGCCCGCACGCCGGCGGCGCTCGATCATGCCGCTCTCGGCCAGCGCGGTCAGCACCTTGTTCACGGTCATCCTCGAGCAGCCGTACTGCTCCATCAGTTCGTGTTCGTAGGGGATGCGGAAGCCAGGCTCCCACTGTCCACTGAGGATGCGGCTTTCCAGATCAGCACGGATGCGCTGATTGAGGGTTGCTGCTTTCTTGCCCGTCACTCTGGATTCCTGCATGGGAAGGTCTGATCAGACCCTCAACAACGGTCGAAGTGCCGCGGCGAACCGTGCAGCCACCGCCTCGCGTTGCGGGTGGCGACCGTCACGGACCAACTGGCGCCCTTGGCGCCACACCGATCGCACGGCGCCATTACGTGCGGCGAATACCCAGCTGTCAAGCAAGGCATCGCCATCGCGGGCGATCAGCGCCGGGTGGTCCGGATCGAGTTCGACCAGGTCGGCCGGCGCGCCGGCCTGCAGCACGGTGCTCACGCCCAGGGCCTGCGCGGCACCGTTCAACGACTGTTCGTACAGCCAGCGGCCGCTGGACTGACCATCGCCCGGGGCCAGCACGTTGCGCCCGCGCAGCTGCAGGCGCTGGCCGTACTCAAGCAGGCGCAGCTCTTCGGCCGCGTCGATCAGCACGTTGGAATCCGAGCCCACGCCGAACCGGCCACCGGCACGGGCGAAGGCCTGCATCGGGAACAGACCGTCGCCCAGGTTCGCCTCGGTGATCGGGCACAGCCCGGCCACCGCATGGCTGGCCACGATCTGCTGCATCTCCGCCTCGGTGATATGGGTGGCGTGCACCAGGCACCAGCGCGCATCCACCGGCGCGTGTTCGTACAGCCACTGCACCGGGCGCATCCCGCTCCAGGCGATGCAGGCATCGACCTCGCGGGTCTGCTCGGCGATGTGGATGTGGACCGGCCCGGTGTTGAGCGGCAGCAGCGCCGACAGTTCCTCGCCGGTCACCGCGCGCAGGCTGTGCGGGGCAAAGCCGAGCACCGCATCGTCCTGGTCCTGCAGCGCGCGCGTGCAGCCCTGCAGCAGCCCGGCAAAGCCGTCGACGTCGTGGATCAGGCGGCGCTGGGCCGGGTTCGGTGCGGCGCCGCCGAAATCGGCATGCGCGTAGAACACCGGCAACAGGGTCAGGCCGATCCCGCTTGAGTGGGCAGCAGCGGCGATGCGCTCGGCCATCTCGGCACGATTGGCGTACGGCACGCCATCCGGGCCATGGTGCAGGTAGTGGAACTCGCCGACCCGGGTGAAGCCGGATTCCAGCATTTCCACATAGGCCTGCTCGGCGATCGCCTGCATGGCTTCGGGCTGCAGATGCGCCAGGAAGCGGTACATCAGCTCACGCCAGCTCCAGAAGCTGTCGCCGCTGTTGCCGCCGATCTCGGTCAGCCCGGCCATGCCGCGCTGGAAGGCGTGGCTGTGCAGGTTGCCCAGGCCCGGCAGCGCGATCGCCAGCCCAGTATCGCCCGGCTCGGCCGACGCACCTTCGGTCACCTCGATGAGCGTGCCGCCCTGGCTGAGGATGCGCACATCGCGCGCCCAGCCGTGTGGCAGCAGCGCGCGGGCAGCGTGGAAACGAAGGATCGGTGCGGGGGTGGCTGGCATCACTGGACATCCCGGAAGAGGCGCCTATATTGTATAGACATATACACCGATGTGGTTGCTGCCATGCACTGTGACACCCTCTGGTACCACGCCAACCTGATCACCGTCGACGGCCCGGGCCTGGGTGTGATCGAGGAGGGCGTCATCGCCGCGACCGATGGGCGCATCGTGCATGTCGGTGCAGCCGGCTCGGCCGATCATCTGCAGCCGGCCCAGCGCATCGACTGCGCCGGGCGCTGGATCAGTCCCGGCCTGGTCGACTGCCATACCCATCTGGTCTATGCCGGCAACCGCGCCGGCGAGTTCGAGCAGCGCCTGCAGGGGGTGAGCTATGCCGACATCGCCCGCGCCGGCGGCGGCATCGTCTCCACCGTGCGCGCCACCCGCGCCGCCAGCGAGGCCGACCTGCTGGCCGCCAGCCTGCCCCGCTTGGATGCCATGCTGGCTGAAGGCATCACCACGCTGGAGATCAAATCCGGTTACGGGCTGACCCTGGCCGATGAGACCAAGCAGTTGCAGGTCGCGCGCGAGTTGGGCCGCCGGCGCGCGGTCGAGATCGTGCCGACCTTCCTCGGCGCGCATGCGATTCCGCCGGGCCGCGAGGCGCAGGAGTACATCGACGAGGTCTGCAACGTCATGATTCCGGCTGTTGCGGCCGCCGGACTGGCCGAAGCGGTGGACGTGTTCTGCGAGAACATCGCGTTCAGCACCGCGCAGGCCGAGCAGGTCTTCGTCGCCGCGCAGCAGCACGGGCTGGCGATCAAGATCCACGCCGAGCAGCTCAGCAACCAGCACGGCGCCGCCCTGGCCGCGCGCCATGGTGCCCTGTCGGCCGACCATATCGAACACCTCGACGCCGACGGCGTCGCCGCGATGCGCAGCGCCGGCACCGTGGCGGTGCTGCTGCCGGGCGCGTTCTACTTCACCCGCGACACCACCCTGCCCCCGATCCCCGCACTGCGCGCGGCCGGGGTGCCACTGGCACTGGCCACCGATTCCAACCCGGGCACGTCGCCGCTGACCAGCCCGCTGCTGGCGATGAACATGGCCGCCACCCTGTTCCGCATGACCGTGAACGAATGCATCGCCGGGTTCACCCGCGAAGCGGCGCGTGCACTGGGCCGGCAGGACCGGATCGGCCGGCTGGCGGTCGGCCTGGACTGCAACCTCGCCCTGTGGGACATCGAGGCCCCCGCCGACCTTGTCTACCGCATGGGCTTCAACCCCCTGCACGCCCGCGTGATGCGCGGCCAACCCGCATGACCCCTGTGATGTCTGGAGATTCCATGAGCACTACCCTGACCCTGCACCCCGGCGCCGTGACCCTGGCGCAATGGCGCGCCATCCACGACGGCGCGCGGGTGCGGCTGGACCCGGCCTCGGCCGCGGCCGTGCTGCGCAGTGCGCAGACGGTGGCCGACATCGTCGCCAAGGGCGCCCCGGTGTATGGCATCAACACCGGCTTCGGCAAGCTGGCCAGCGTGCGCATCGAGCGCGAGGATCTGGAAACCCTGCAGCGCAATATCGTGCTCTCGCATGCAGCCGGCGTCGGCGAGCCGATGCCGGCCCCCGTGGTGCGCCTGATGATGGCGCTGAAGCTGGCCAGCCTGGCCCAGGGCGCCTCGGGTATCCGCCCGCAGACGCTGGCCCTGCTGGAAGCGTTCCTGCAGCACGACTTCATTCCGGTCATTCCGTGCCAGGGCTCGGTCGGCGCCTCGGGCGATCTGGCCCCGCTCTCGCATCTGGCGAGCGTGATGATCGGTGTGGGCGAAGCCTTCGTCGATGGCGAGCGCCTGCCGGCTGCCGAGGCGCTGGCCAAGGTCGGCCTGGCCCCGCTGGTGCTCGGCGCGAAGGAAGGCCTGGCGCTGCTCAACGGCACCCAGTACTCCACCGCCTACGCACTGGCCGGCCTGTTCGCGATCGACACTGTGTTCCGTGCGGCGCTGGTCACCGGCGCGCTCTCGGTGGAAGCGGCCAAGGGCTCGGACACGCCGTTCGACCCGCGCATCCACAGCATCCGTGGCCAGCGCGGGCAGATCGCCACCGCCGCCGCGCTGCGCACCCTGATGCAGGGCTCGGCGATCCGCGAATCGCACCGCGACAACGACGTTCGCGTGCAGGATCCGTACTGCCTGCGCTGCCAGCCGCAGGTGATGGGCGCCGCGTTCGACGTGATGCGCCAGGCGGCCACCACGCTGGCCATCGAAGCCAACGGCGTCTCCGACAATCCGCTGGTGTTCACCGATACCAACGAGGCGCTGAGCGGCGGCAACTTCCACGCCGAGCCGGTCGCCTTCGCGGCGGACATGCTGGCCATGGCCGTGTGCGAGATCGGCTCGATCAGCGAGCGCCGCACCGCGATGCTGGTTGATCCGGCCCTGTCCGGGCTGCCGGCCTTCCTCACTCCGAAGCCGGGCTTGAATTCCGGTTTCATGATTCCGCAGGTCACCGCCGCGGCACTGGTCTCGGAAAACAAGCAGCGCGCCTACCCGGCCAGCGTCGATTCGATCCCGACCTCGGCCAACCAGGAAGACCACGTCTCGATGGCCGCACACGGTGCGCGCCGCCTGATGGCGATGGCCGAGAATGCCGCCAACGTGATCGGCATCGAGCTGCTCGCCGCCGCGCAGGGCTGCGATTTCCACGCCCCGCTGCGCTCCAGCAACGCGCTGGAAGCGGTCCGCCAGCGCCTGCGCTCGCAGGTGCCGATGCTGGAAGACGACCGCTATTTCCATCCGGACATGGTCGCCGCCACCCACCTGGTGCGCAGCGGCGTGCTTGCTGAAGGCCTCGGCGACATCCTGCCGCCCCTGGAGCCGCTGTCATGACCGCGCATCCGGACTGGCTGCAGATCCACCGCGGCGATGTGCCGTTGATCGTCAGCTTCCCGCATACCGGCACCGAACTCCCGGATGCACTGGCCTCGCAGTTCCTGTCGCCATGGCTGGCCCGCCGCGATGCCGACTGGTGGGTGCACGAGCTGTATGCCTTCGCGCAGCAGATGGGCGCCACCACCGTACGCACGGCGGTGTCGCGCTCGGTCATCGACGTCAATCGCGACCCCAGCGGCACCTCGTTGTACCCGGGCCAGAACACCACCGGCCTGTGCCCGCTGACCACCTTCGACAACCAGCCGTTGTACCGGGATGGCCACGGTCCGGACGAGGCCGAGATCGCGCGCCGCCGCGACACCTGGTTCGTGCCCTACCACGATGCGCTCGCTGCGGAGATCGCGCGTTTGCGCGCCGAGCACGGCACCGTGGTGGTGTACGACGCGCACTCGATCCGCTCGCACATCCCGCACCTGTTCGATGGCCAGCTGCCGCAGTTCAACCTCGGCACCAACGGCGATACCACCTGCGACAACGCCTTGACCGACGTGGTCGACAACCTGTGCGCGATGAGCGGCATGAGCCATGTGCGCAACGGCCGCTTCAAGGGCGGCTACATCACCCGCCATTACAGCGACATCCCGGGCGGCGTGCACACGCTGCAGATGGAGCTGGCCTGCCGCGGCTACATGCACGAGCCCGAGGCCGTGGATGAGCACAGCTGGCCCACCCCATTGGATCCCGATCACGCCGCCCCGCTGCGCGCCACGCTGCAGCAGGTGCTCGATGCCTGTCTCGACTTCGCTACGTCCCGGAGTGCTGCATGACCCGTCTCGATTCCACCCGCACCATCCTCGCCCCGACCGGCACCACGCTGACCTGCAGGAGCTGGCTGACCGAAGCCCCGCTGCGCATGCTGATGAACAACCTGCACCCGGATGTGGCCGAGCGCCCGCAGGAGCTGGTGGTCTACGGCGGCATCGGCCGCGCCGCGCGCGACTGGGAGAGCTACGACAAGATCATCGAGACCCTGCAGCGGCTCGAGGATGACCAGACCCTGCTGGTCCAGTCCGGCAAGCCGGTCGGCGTGTTCCGCACCCACGTCGATGCCCCGCGCGTGCTGATCGCCAACTCCAACCTGGTGCCGCGCTGGGCCAACTGGGACCACTTCAACGAGCTCGACAAGAAGGGCCTGGCGATGTACGGCCAGATGACCGCGGGCAGCTGGATCTACATCGGCGCCCAGGGCATCGTGCAGGGCACTTACGAGACCTTCGTGGAAATGGGCCGCCAGCACTACAACGGCAGCCTGGCCGGCAAATGGCTGTTCACCGGTGGCCTGGGCGGCATGGGCGGCGCGCAGCCGCTGGCCGCGGTGATGGCCGGGGCGTCCTGCCTCGCGGTGGAATGCCGCAAGAGCAGCATCGAGATGCGCCTGCGCACCGGGTATCTCGACACCTGGACCGACGACCTCGACGAAGCGCTGCGCCTGATCGAGGCATCCTGCACCGCGAAGAAGCCGCTCTCGGTCGGCCTGCTCGGTAACGTTGCCGACGTGCTGGATGAGCTGCTGATCCGCGGCGTGAAGCCGGACCTGCTGACCGACCAGACCTCCGCGCACGACCCGGTCAACGGCTACCTGCCGCAGGGCTGGTCGGTGGAAGAATGGGACGCCAAGCGCGTCTCCGCGCCGAAGGACGTGGAAGCCGCCGCGCGCGCGTCGATGGCCAACCACATCCGCGCCATGCTCGGCTTCCACTCGCTCGGCGTACCGACGGTGGACTACGGCAACAACCTGCGCCAGATGGCCTTGGAAGAAGGTGTTGAGGATGCCTTCGACTTCCCCGGCTTCGTGCCCGCCTACATCCGCCCGCTGTTCTGCCGCGGCATCGGCCCGTTCCGCTGGGCCGCACTCAGCGGCGATCCGGAGGACATCGCCAAGACCGATGCCAAGGTCAAGGAACTGATCCCGGACAACCCGCACCTGCACCGCTGGCTCGACATGGCCGCCGAGAAGATCAAGTTCCAGGGGCTGCCCGCACGCATCTGCTGGGTCGGCCTGGGCGATCGTGATCGACTCGGTCTGGCCTTCAACGAGATGGTCGCCAATGGCGAACTGAAGGCGCCGGTGGTGATCGGCCGCGACCATCTGGATTCGGGCAGCGTCGCCTCGCCCAACCGCGAAACCGAGGCCATGCAGGACGGCTCCGATGCGGTGTCCGACTGGCCGCTGCTCAACGCCCTGCTCAACACCGCGAGCGGTGCCACCTGGGTGTCGCTGCATCATGGCGGCGGCGTCGGCATGGGCTTCTCTCAGCATGCCGGCATGGTCATCGTCTGCGATGGCACCGAGGCCGCGGCCAAGCGCATCGCGCGCGTGCTGTGGAACGACCCGGCCACGGGCGTGATGCGGCATGCCGATGCGGGGTATGAGATCGCGGCGGAGTGCGCGAAGGAGAAGGGGCTGGATCTGCCTGGGATTCTGGGCTGATCCGGGAGGGGCCCGGTCACGGCCGCGGCCCACACCTCAAGGTAGTGCCGGCCGCTGGCCGGCAACCACGCAATCATGGTTCTCACGCGAGGGGATCGCGTAGATCCTGGCGAGCCGGCCAGCGGCCGGCACTACCGACCTCCGGTCGTCGCCACGCGCGTGCGCCCATACGCCCCACAAGGGTGACGAACACCCCCACATCCTGTTAACTTGCGCGCCCAACATGAAGTTGACAGAGTGTCGCGCCAACACGCGCCCTGTCGACACTGATAGCGCGCACGAATGACTGTCCTCCCGAATCGCTCCACCGCCCCTGCCCTTTCCCTGCTCGCCGCCGCACTGCTGGCCAGCCTTGCCACCCCCGACACCGCCCGCGCCGCCCCCGCTGGCCAGGCCATCACCCTGGACGCGGTCAACGTCACCGCCGCCGATGCCACCGAGGCTGCGCGCCGCGCGCTCGACCGGGTGCCCGGTGCGGGCAACGTCGTCGATATGACGCAGGTCGGCCAGGGTCGCGTCGCCGGTACCGCCGATGTGCTGGCCTACCAGCCCGGCATCAGCGCGCAGAGCGCCGGCAATGAAGGCGTCAAGGTTTCCGTCCGCGGCTCGGGCCTCAACCGCGCGCCGGGTGCGCATGCCTCCGGCCTGTCGGTCTCGCTGGATGGCCTGCCGCTGACCGGCCCGGGTGGTACGCCGTACGAGCTGCTGGAGCCGCTGTGGCTGAGCCGCGTCGAAGTGCTGCGGGGTGCGAACGGGTTCGAGCGCGGTGCGCTGGCGCTGGGCGGTGCGATCAACTACATCACCCGCAGCGGCCGCGATACACCCGGGCTGGAGCTGCACTACGAAGCCGGCGCACGCGGGTACCAGAAGCGCGGCATCAGCGTCGGCGGCGTGCACGACGCCGTCGACTATTTCCTGGCCTACACCGATACCGAGTACGACGGCTATCAGCAGCACGCCGCCGGCAAGGGCAAGGGTGCGGTGGCCAACCTCGGCTGGCAGCTCACCCCGGATCTGGAAACGCGCTTCTTCCTGCGTTACCGCGAGACCGATCACGAAACCCCGGGGCGCCTGACCCGCGCGCAGATCCGCAACGATCCACGCGCGGCGAATCCAGCCAACCTGGCGATCGACGCGCGCCGCCCGCAGCCGGGCAGCACCTGGATCGGCAACGCCACGACCTACACCATCGATGACGATTCGTCGCTGCAGGCCGGCGTCGTCTATCACACGTACCCGATGGACTTGAACGAGAGCCTGTACCGCCAGCAGCTGGACTACGCCAACCTCAACGGCACGCTCGACTACCGCCGCCGGCACGCGCTGTTCGGGCATGACAGCGTGACCACGATCGGCCTGCGCGTCACCCACGATCTGGATGCCAACGTGCGCGAGACCCTGCGCTTCGCCAGCAACGGGTACGCGGCCGGCACGCACACCCGCGACTTCGAGCATTACGGCACCGACAGCGTGCTGCATGTCGGCAACGATCTGGCGCTGAGCGACACGCTGCGCCTGCAGACCGGGCTGGCGTTGATCCACACCCGCCGCGATGTGCAGGTCACCTGGCCGGCGACGCCGGAGAAACTGTCCGAGCGCCAGTGGGATTACGCGCCGCGGCTGGGCTTCACCTGGCAGCAGACGCCGCAGACACAGTGGTTCGGCAACCTCAGCCGCTCGGTGGAACCGGCGCATCCGTGGTCGATGATCTGGGGATCGAACCAGTACTTCGCCGCCGGCAATGGTGCCTCCACCGGACGCCAGCGCGCGCCGGTGAACCTGGACAACCAGACCGCGACCACGCTGGAACTCGGCGCGCGCGGCGACAGCGCACTCGGCCGCTGGGAGCTGACCGGCTACTACGCGCGCCTCAACCACGAACTGCTCACCGTGGAAGTGCAGCCGGTGCCGAACCTGTTCATCGCCGAATCCAACGCCAGCCCGACCGTGCACCGTGGCATCGAAGCCGGCCTGGACAGTGCGCTGTGGCAGGGCGTCGGCGGGCGGCTGTCATTGCGCCAGGCTTACACCTTCAGCGACTTCCGCTACCGCGATGATGCCCGCTTCGGTAGCAACCGCCTGCCCGGCCTGCCGCGCCACTACTACCAGGCCGAGCTGCGCTACGACCACCCGGCCGGCTTCTACGCCGGGCTGAACACCGAGTACGCGTCGAACATGTTCGTCGACTACGCCAACAGCATGGCCGCCGACAGCCACGTGATCTTCGGCACCCGCATCGGCTATGACGCCCCCGGTGGCCGCTGGCAGGCCTGGGCGGAACTGCGCAACCTGAGCAACCGCCACTATGCCGCCACGGTGACCCCGGGCTACGACGATGCGGGCAAGGATGTCGCGCGTTCCACCCCGGGTGAGGGGCGCGGTGTGTATGCCGGCGTTCGCTGGCGCTTTGACTGACGTCGACGTCATTGCACGAGGGGGGGCACGTGGGCTGAAACACGGATTCAGCGCGTCAGTGCCTTGGCGATGGCGCTTTCGGCCAACGGCACCATCTTCGCGTACCCGGCCGGCGTGGGATGCACGCCATCGGCGGCCAGTTCCGGGTCGAGGCCGCCGTCTTCGTTGGTCATGGCCATGTGGTAATCCAGATAGACCAGACCCTGCTCCTCCGCGTAAGCACGCAACGCCCGATTGAGCGCCGTCACTTTGCCCGCGGGCTGCACGCCGGGTTGCCACGGGTAATCGCTGACCGGCAGCACCGAGGCCAGCACGATGCGGATGTTGTGGGCCTGCGCCAGTTCCACCATCGCATGCAGGTTGTCTTCGATCATCGCCTGCGTGGTCGGCCCGGTATTGCCGGCGATATCGTTGGTGCCGGCGAGGATCACGACCAGCGCCGGCTTCAGTGCGATGACGTCCTGCTGGAAGCGCAACAGCATCTGCGCCGTGGTCTGCCCGGAAATACCCCGGTTGACGTAGGGCTTGCCCGGGAAGAAACGCTCGCTGCCGGTCGGTCCCCAACCTTCGGTGATCGAGTCACCGTAGAACACCACGCGCTTCGTCCCCGGGGCGACCGGCGCCAATGCGGCATTCTCGGCGCGGTAGCGCTGCAGCTGCGGCCAGTCCAGCAGGCGCTGCTGCATCTCCGTGATCTGCGCGGGCGTCGCCTGGTCGGCAGGCACCCGATACAACGGGTTGATCGCAGGCGATTCCTGCGCGTGCGCACTCGGTTGCAGGGCGCACGCGGCGAGCGTCGCGGCGAACACGGTGGAACGGATCAAGGCGGTCAAGGCGCGGCACTCCGGTGGCGGCAGGCCGATAGTCTCAGCGATCGGCGACCAGGGAAACAAGCTGCGCTGCGACGCGATCGAACGGGCCGATATCGCGCGTGGCCCGGCTCATCGCCACCGCGCCCTCGATGCTGGCGATGATCATGGTGGCCATGCCGTTGGCCTGCCCGGGCGAGCGCCCACCGCAACTCAACGCTTCGGTCAGACGGGCTTCCCAGCGCGCGAACACCTCGGCCGCGGCCCGCCGTGCATCGTCGGGTGCATCGTCGATGGGCTCTTCGACCGCCGCCGCAAGCACCGGGCAGCCGACATGGAACGCCGAGCGGATGAGGCGCTCGCGCCACGCCGCCAGGAACAAGGACAGCCCGTCGGGGGCCGGCCCCTGCAGGCAGGTGTCGAGCAGCGCATCCACCTTGGCGCCCGCAAGCGTGGTGGCTTCGGCCAGGACCTGCTGCTTGCCGCCGGGAAAGTGGTGGTAGGTGGAGCCGAAGGGCGCCTGCGCGCGCTTGGCGACCTCACGGACGCTGGAGGCATTGAGTCCGTAGGTGGCCAGCATTTCCGCAGCCGCCGCCACGACGCGCTGCGGCGCATCGGAATGACGTGCACTCATGAGCCGGACTCCTTGCTAAGACGAGTGTCATAGATTAGCGTCTTTCCATTATGACACCTGTTATAGATGAGCGCCGCCGCCCATGAATCTCTGGTTCCGCCTCCTGTTCCTGCTGCTGTCCTCGCCGTTCCGCCCGAAGTTGAGCGCCCCGTTTGCGGTGTCGCGCTTGAACTTCCGGGTGCTGCCCAACGACATCGACAGCAACCTGCACATGACCAACGGCCGCTATTGGACGATCTTCGACCTGGGTCGGCTCGATCTGGTCTTCCGCATGGGCCTGGGCCGGGTGGCATGGCGCTCGAAGTGGGCGCCGATCGTCAGTGGCGGCAGCATCCAGTTCCGGCGCGAGCTCAAGCCGTTCCAGCGCTTCGTGCTGGAGACGCGGCTGGCTGGCTGGGTCGGCACGCGCATCATCATGGAGCAGCGGGTGCTGATCGGCGACGAGGACAAGGTCGCCACGCGTGCCCTGCTGATCACCGGCATCTACGACCGCCGGCATCGCCGGTTCGTCTCCACCGATCAGATGATGGAGGCCATCGGTGCGCCGGTGGTGCCCTCGCCCGAGCTGAGCAAGGCGGCGCAGGCGCTGCTCGCCGCGGAACTGGCGATGAAAGAGGACTGAGGCGGCGCAGCCCGACCGGGCATCCCAGCGGTCACGCTGCGCGCCACGGGAGGATTTCTGGGTTCGTCATCAGTGCGTTTGGACAGCTTGTGCCCCCGTCAGAAAACGCCCTGCACAAGCAGTTTTCCATCGTCGGTAGGCGCAAGCACCAGACCATACGTCTCGTTCCCGCGGCCGTATCCTGCCGAGCAGATGGCGTCCCAGCCCTGCCCACAATCCACCTCGGGATGCGCAGCGAAGACGGGGTTGCCGTCGTTGTCGGGCGCGGATGCAACCCAGCCGGCCTTGATGAGCGCGGCCTTGGCCTGCGCGTAGGGCATGCCGACGGTGATGCCGATCTCCGTCCAGGCCGCGGGCAGCGACGGTGCATCCGCGGCATGCGCCTGGCCGGCGAACAGCAGCAGCAACAATGACAGGAACATCGATTTCATCAGCGTCACATCACGGGATGGGCTGCACAGGATAAAGCGCGGGGCGCGCTGCGGGAGGTCATTGCGCCTGTCGGCTTAGAAGCCATCCAGCGTCCGCAGCAGTGAGCCGAAGGTCAGATAGAACGCGTCGTGTCCCCCCTGCGCGCGCCCATACCCCAGGAACACCGGCCCCAGGAACGTATCGGCACCGACGAACACGCTGCCCGCCGTCTGCATGCCATCGATGTCGACGTCCTCGCGGCGCTGCCAGAATCCGCCCCACTCCACGCTGCCACCGACGTACAGCGGAATCGTCAGCAGGGAGTCGGCATGCGCGACGCGGCGGTAATACACCACCCGTGCCAGCGCGGTCTGCGGCGCGAAAATGGCCTCCTCGGGATAGCCGGACAGATTGCCCAGCCCGCCCAGGAAGCCGTAGGTGGCCAGCAGATCATCGCCGCCGTGCGCCGAGGTGGCGCGCACGCCGCCCAGCCAGCGGTTGCGGCCCTGCGCCCACGCGCCATCCCACTGCACCCGGGTGACCGCTGCCGCGTTGTCTGTGCCCAGTGCATCCAGGTAGTGCTGCCGCGTGAGCGACAGGCGCTGGCCGCGGCTGGGGAAGGCCGAGCTGTCGATCGAATCGTGGCGCAGCTGCCAGCCGACGCTGCCCATGTCCGCGCGGTAATTGCCCAGCTCGGTCGGGTTGCCGACGTCCAGGCGCAGGCGCTCACGGCCGCGCTCGCCGAACAGCGCAATTTCCCAATCCGGATGGGGCGAATACGCCCAGCGCAACCCGCCCAGCCACTGGCTGTAACGGAACTCGGCGAGTGCGCCCCCGCGCATCAGCGCCAGGTCCAGATCAGTGGCGCGGTACTTTGCATAGGTGGACAGCGCATGCCGGCCACTACTGCCGAACGGCCGGTAGTACTCGGCGAACGCCTCTTCCACTTCGCCCAGCCCGACGCGTAGTTTCAGCTCGGCGCCCTGCTCACTGAGGCCGGTGCGGGTCAGCTCGGTGATGAGCTGGTAGTTGCTGCTGCCGTCGAAATCATCGGACAGGCGCAGCGCGAAGTGCAGGAAATCCGGGCCCCAGCGTTTGTCCTGCGGTGCGAGCACCAGGCCCTGCTGCCCATCGCGCTCCTCCAGCCGCCACTGCACCTGCTGGTAGCGGCCTTCGCCGTACGCCGTGGCCACCTTCTGCTCGACGCGATCCGGTTCCAGCGGCTGGCCCACTTCGGGCTGCAGGCGCTGCTCGATGTAGCGCGCAGTTCGCGTCCTGTCGTGCAGCACATCGATGAAGGCCACGATCGGCGTCTCGTAGGCCGGCGGCCGATGCTGGCGCTGGAACGCGGCGTAGCGGGTGTCGTCCACCTGGAAGCGCCGGACGGAGGCCACCTCGGCCTTCGCGGCCTGCTCACCGACGCCGACCGCCTGCGGCGAGCGGTTGAAATCCTGGCTGCCCATGTCGCCCAGCGGCGGTGTGATCAGCAGATCCTGCGGCCCCAGCGTGGCCAGCTGTGCGAGTACTTCACGCTGCATCAGCACGCTGGCCATCTGGTGGCTGATCGCCAGCGGCGAATCCAGTTGCGCCTCGGTCATCAGCGGCGAGCCGACCCGCGAGACGATCAGCCGCTGCGCGCCCAACCGGCGCGCTTCATCGATCGGCACGTTGTCGACCACGCCGCCATCGACCAGCAGATGGTCCTCATGGCGGACCGGCGCGAACACGCCCGGCACCGACATGCTGGCGCGGATCGCCAAGGCCAGGTCGCCCTGCGCGAACACGACTTTCTCGCCGCTGACGATGTCCGTGGCGACCGCCCGGAACGGGATGGGCAGCTGGTCGAAATCGCGCACCCGCCAGGTCGGCAGCAACAGGCGGCGCAGCAGCATCTCCAGCTTCTGGCCCTGGATCAGGCCCTGCGGGAGCGCGATCTTGCCGTTGCTCAGGCCGACTTCGACGCCGCCCAGCAGGCGCAGGTCATCTTCCTTGCGGCGCATGCTGCGCTCATCGCGTGGCGGTTTGTCGCGCAGCACCTCGGCCCAGTCGATCCGGTCCAGCACCGCCTCGATCTCATCGGCGGTGTAGCCGGAGGCATACAGGCCCCCGACCACCGCGCCCATCGAGGTGCCGACGATGCAGTCGATCGGCACGCGCTCGCGCTCCAGCACTTTGAGCACACCGATGTGGGCCGCGCCGCGGGCACCGCCACCGCCGAGCACCAGGCAGGTGCGGGGGCGGTCGGGATCCTGCGGTACGGAATCAACGGAGGCTGGCACGGTCTGCGCAGCCGCCAACAGTGGGGCCCACACCAGCGCCGCCAGGACAAACAGCCAGCGGCTGCCAACACGCCGCGTGGCCCTGTCGGTGGCCTGTGTTTGTGTCTGCCGCATTCGATCCCTCGCTCCCCGGTACCCGTCATCCCCTTGAAGCGCACTTTGCCTGCCGGGCGCGGCGAGGTCCACCCGGTGCGCCGGGGCCGAGCGCCTTGATGACGCCCGGTAGAACACAGAACGGCCGCCCCTGAGGGGCGGCCGTTGGTCTGTTGCGCACCCGCAGCCGAAGGACGGCGGATGTTACCGATGCCCCGCCTCAGCGCTTGGCAGGCGGCGCATTCTTCACATACGTATCGAACCAGGCCAGCATTTCCGACACCAGCTGCTCATTCGATTCCAGCGCGGTGTACCAATGCGGTTCGTGCGGCAGCATCACCAGGCGCGTAGTGCCCCCGTTGCCGCGGATCGCCTGGAACAGCTTGCGCGACTGGAACGGTTCGGTGCCCGGGTTCGCATCGTCCTCGCCGTGGACCAGCAGCAGCGGCAGCTTGATCTTGTCGGCGTAGAAGAACGGCGAGGCCTTCAGGTACACGTCCTGTGCCTGCCACACCGAACGGCGTTCATTCTGGAAACCGAACGGGGTGAAGGTCTTGTTGTAGGAACCACTGGTGGCGACGCCGGCCTTGAACAGATCGGTATGCGCGATCAGGTTGGCGGTCATCAGGCCCCCATGGCTGTGACCGGTGACACCGATCCGGTTGCGGTCGACCACACCCAGGTCCACCGCCTTGTCCACCGCAGCCTTGGCATCGGCCTCAAGCTGTTCCAGATACGTGTTGTAGGCGGTCTTCGGGTCGCCCACGATCGGGAACGAGGCATTGTCGATGATGGCGTAACCGGCCAGCAGCATCAGCCGGTACGGCGCCAGGCGGGTGAAGGTCTGCTGCGAACCGGACACCTGCCCCGCCTGCGCGGCGTTGGCGAAATCGGCCGGATACGCGTACAGGATCGCCGGCACGCGCTCGCCTTCCTTGTAGCCCGGCGGGGTGTACAGAGTGAACGACAGGTCCACGCCGTCGGCGCGCGTGTAGGTGACCAGGCGCTTTTTGATCTGGCGCACTTCCGGCGTCGGATCGACCAGGTGGGTCAACGCGTCCGGCTTGGACACGAACTGCGCTTCGCCCGGCTTGGCGTCTGCGACCGGCTCGCCCAGCAGCCGCACGAACGCATTCGGCGCATCGGTCACCGACTGGTGCCACGTGAGCAGGTGGCCCGGCACGGCGCTGAAGCCGATGAACTGCTCGTAGGCATCGGCATCGCTGCGGAACAGACGCTCGGTTTTCAGGCTGCCCAGGTTGAGCGCGTCCAGGAAGGGACGATCGCCCTGCGGCGAAGCACCCTGCCCGCGCAGGAACACGCTGTTGCCGTCCTGGCGCACCACGTAGGCGCCGTTGGGCAGGCGCTGGTACACGAAGTTGCCCGGGTCCTCGTACAGCTCATCGCTGGAGAGATCCCACAACAGCCGACCTTCCTGTTTGGGGTTGTCGACGTTGACGATGCGCGTCTGGCGCCAGTGGCGGTTCTCGTCGTTCTCATCCAGGAAGGCAACGTCCGGCTGTGCGGTCCAGGCCAGGCCTTCGAAACGCTGCGCGGTGCGGGCGATCTCGGTGGGGTTGGCGGTGAACGGGGCCTTGAGCATCAGCACGCGGTCACGATGCGGAACCGTGACTTTCCAGTCGCCCTTGTCCAGCGCCTCGGCGAAGACCAGCGTGGCTGGATCGGTGGCGCGCCAATCGAAATCACGCGGACCTTCCGGCACGCCATGCACCGGCACGCGGTCGGCCAGCGGCAGGCTGGCGATCGGCGTGCTGCGGCCGCTGGCGATATCCAGCACGGCCACGTCATTGGCGAAACGCTGATAGGTCACTGCGTGCGAGAACGGTGCCTTGAGTGTTCTGGTCAGCACATGCACGCCATCGGGGGCGGCCCCGATGCTGTCCAGCAGCGCCGGGGCACCGACGGTGCGCACGGTGTTGGCCGCGGTATCCACCACCGCCAGCTGCGACTGGCCGTAATAGGCGAACAGCGCTTCATCGTAGGCACTGGTCAGCGTATCGCGGGCTTCGTAGGTACTGCTTTCGCCCGCCGTCCCCAGCGACTCCTGGATGTCCGGGCCGATCGCACCTTCGGCGCTGGGTGCCGGTCCCTGCTTGGCAGGCACCAGTTTGACCAGCAGCTGCTGGCTGCCGCCGAGCCACTGCACGGTGCTGCCAAAGATCGGGTTCAGCGCGACGTTGGGTACCTGGCGGACCTGGCCACTGACCGCATCACCTATCCACAACTGCACGCTGTCATCGACCACATTCTGGAACGCGAAGCGCTGGCCGTCGGCCGACCACAGCGCCATGCCGGCGCACCCGTTGGGCAGCGCCACCTTGGTGGAGTGGCCGGTGGCGGTCTCCACCACGGTGAAGTCACCGACGCACGGTGGAATGCCGTAACCACCCGGGGTGTCGTGGCGGCTGCGGTTCTTCGGCTCCAGGCGCACGCCGGCCAGCTTCAGGTACGGCTGGGCAACGCGGGTGATCGACGGATAGGTCTGCACCGTCGTCAGCAACAGGCGCTGGCCGGTGGGGTCGACGCTGGGCGTCGGCGGCGGTGGCGCCTTGAGCACCTTGAGCAGGTGTTCCGGCGGCGTGGCGTAACCGGCGAAGGCCGGTGCGGAAAGCAGCAGGCCGAGGGTGGCCACGGCGACGGCCGCAGCCATCGAGGTACGACGAATCAGCATCCTTATCCCCTTGCAGTGTCAACGAGTGCCCGCACAGGGGCATGGCCCGAATCTAGCACCGCTTGGGCCGATGGGAATGGGCCGGAAGGGCTACCGCCCGACACCGCAAAGCCCGGCTAGAATGTCCCATGCGAACCGTGCACGCCCTCCGTTATGTCACCCCGCTGCGCGAAGGCGGCTCCCTGCCCGCCGTGGTCGAGACCGACGACGACGGCATGGTCGTCCTCAAGTTCCGCGGCGCCGGCCAGGGACCGAAGGCGCTGATCGCCGAACTGATCGCCGGCGAGATCGCCCGCACGCTCGGCCTGCCGATTCCGGAGATCCTGTTCGTCGAGCTGGACCGCGAGTTCGCCCGGACCGAACCGGACCCGGAGATCCAGGACCTGATCCGCGCCAGCGAAGGCCTGAACCTGGGCAGCGATTACCTGCCCGGCGCGATCAACTACGACCCGGCCGCGATGCAGCCCGATGCGGCGCTTGCCTCGAAGATCGTGTGGTTCGATGCGTTCACCAGCAACGTCGACCGCACCGCCCGCAATCCGAACCTGATGGTCTGGCATCGCAGGCTTTACCTGATCGACCACGGCGCAGCGATGTATTTCCATCACGACTGGGCCAGTGCCGGCGAGGCCTGCAAGAAACCGTTCGTGCTGATCCGCGATCATGTGCTGCTGCCGTTCGCCACGCAGATTGCCGAGGTGGATCCCGGCCTCGCGGTGATGCTGCCGGATGCGGAAATCGAGCGCATCGTCGGCCTGGTGCCGGACAGCTGGCTGGTGGACGAACCCGCCTTCGACAGCCCGACCGCTTACCGCCAGGCGTACATCGATTACCTGCAACACCGCCTTCGCGTACGCGCGGCTTTTGTCCAGGAGGCCGTCCGTGCCCACACTGCACACCTATGACTATGCGGTGATCCGCGTGGTGCCCCGCGTCGAGCGCGAGGAGTTCATCAACGTCGGGGTGATCGTGTCGTGCCCGGGCGCAAAGCACCTGGAAGCGGCGATCGAGCTGGACCTGGAGCGGCTGCGTGCCTTTGCCCCGTCACTGGATATCGAAGGCCTGCAGCCGTGGCTGGACGCGATCGTGGCGATCTGCCGCGGTGATGCGACCGCCGGACCGATCGCGCAATTGCCTGCGCGCGCCCGCTTCCATTTCCTCACCGCCAAGCGCAGCTCGGTGGTGCAGATGTCGAGCACGCATGTCGGGCGCACGGCGGATCCAGCCGGCGTGGTTGAGCATCTGATGCGGAAAATGGTGCGCGTTCCGGCGTGACGGCACTACCGCCTTGTATGACTGGCGGTAGGGCTCACGTGGGGCTCAGCGCGTGGTGCGGGGCTGCATGCGGACCGTGGTCTGCGTGCGTATCGGAGTGCGGGCCGCGTTGCCCTCGGCCGGCAGGTAGGCATGCGCCTTGACGGTCTGGGCGGCCCAGTTCGGGTTGCTGCCTTCCGGCGCGAACGCGAGCACCTTTACGTCGCGCACGCGGCCGCGCTTGTCGATCGTGTACTCCACTTCAACCTCGCTGGACATTCGAACGCCTCGCATGTCCGAGTTCAAATTGGGCGAGAACGGCTTCTCCGATGGGGTCCAGTAGTGCCTGAGCTCGGTCGGTGGAACGACAGCGACGTCCTCCTTTGCTTTGGCCACGGCACTGACGGAGAGACTCGACACCAGTAAAACGGAACACACGAAAAGACGGCGCATGAACTTCCTTGTAGAGCGGCTCGGTGGCTTCAGCATACCCACGTCGCGGCGCATCCGCCAAATGCCGCTCTTCCACGGTGTCGCGCGCCGTCCCGATCCTCACCCCTTCGGCAGCGCGTAGGCGATCACGTAATCGCCCGCCGGGGTTTCCATGAAGTGGTGGCCGCCGGCCATGATCACCACGTACTGGCGTCCGCCGAACGCATAGATCATCGGGTTGGCCTGGCCGCCGGCCGGCAGCTTGGCGTGCCAGAGTTCCTTGCCGGTTTTCAGGTCGATCGCACGCAGCAGATCATCGGTCGCCGCGGCGATGAAGATCAGGCCGCTGGCAGTGACCACCGAGCCGCCGTTGTTGGGCGTGCCGATTTCGATCGGCAGGCCGGAGCGGATGCCGAACGGGCCGTTGCCGCGGGCGCTGCCGAACGGGCGGTCCCACAGGGTCTTGCCGGTACGCAGGTCAACGGCACGGATGCCACCGTACGGCGGTTCCTTGCACAGCAGCTTGGTGAACGGCAGGCGCCAGCCGGCGTTGACGTCGATGGCGTACGGCGTGCCCACCTGCGGATCGCCCGCACCTTCCGCGCCGCCCTTGTCGGCCGTCACGTCCTCGCGCGGCAGCCAGCCCAGCTTGTCCGCCTTCTCGCGCGGCACCAGCCGGTTGTAATTGGGCATGTCGTTGTAGTTGGCCACGATCACGCCACGGCGTGGGTCCACCGCCACGCTGCCCCAGTCCGAGCCGCCGTTGTAACCGGGATACTCGATGGAATGACGGTCCGCGGTCGGCGGAGTGTAGAAACCTTCGTAACTGGCCTTGCGGAACTGGATGCGGCAGACCAGCTGATCGATCGGGGTCATGCCCCACATGTCGCGCTCGGTGAGGTCCGGCTTGCGCAGCGTGTGATACAGCGAGAACAGCTGGGTCGGGGAACGCTGCTCCGGCTCGACGCCGCCGGTCGGAACCTTGCGCTCTTCGGCCGGGGTCAGCAGCTTGCCGGTGCGGCGGTCGAGGATGTACATATCGCCCTGTTTGGTCGGCAGCAGCAGCGCCGGGACTTTGCCGGCGGCGGTCGGGTAGTCGATCAGGGTCGCCTGCGAGCCCATGTCGTAATCCCAGACGTCCTTGCGCACGGCTTGGAAGTGCCAGGCCGGCTTGCCGGTGTTGACGTCGATGGCGACCAGCGACGTGGCGTATCTGTTCTCGTTCTCGGTGCGCGAACCACTCCAGTAATCGCCGGCCGAGTTGCCCATCGGCAGGTAGACCAGGCCGAGTTCGTCGTCGCCGGTCGCGGTGGTCCACATGTTCGGCGTGCCGCGGGTATAGGTCTCACCCGCCGGCGGTACGCCAGTGCGCTCCGGGCGGACCATGTCCCAGGCCCAGCGCAGCTTGCCGGTGACGGCATCGTAGGCCTGGATCACGCCGGAGGGTGCGTCGCGACGCTGGCCATCCAGCACCTGGTGACCGGTGACGATCACGCCCTGCACGATCGCCGGCGGCGAGGTGATGGAGACATAGCCGGCCGGACTGTCGCCCATGCCGACGGTGATGTCGACCTGGCCGTTGTTGCCGAAGCCTGTGCACGGCTTGCCGGTCGCGGCGTCGACCGCGATCAGGCGGCCGTCGAGGGTGCCTTCGATGATGCGTGCCGCGCAGGCCCCACGCGGTACCTGGGTCAGCACCGGCACGCCACTCGGGACGGCGAGATCCGCTGCGACGTCATTGAATGCAGCATCCTGCGCAGTGGCCGGCACTTCGTAATAGGAGACGCCACGACAGGCCGCGGTGTACGGAATGGACTTGTCCTTGATCTTCGGGTTGTAGCGCCAGCGCTCGGTGCCGTCGGCGGCGTTGAGCGCGACCAGCTGGTTGCGGGCGGTGCACAGGTACAGGCTGTCGCCGACTTTCAGCGGCGTGGTTTCCGCGCCCCAGCGCTTTTCGGGAAGGTCACCGGTGCGGAACAACCAGGCCTGCTCAAGCTTGCCCACGTTCTCCGGGGTGATCTGTTGCAAGGGTGAGAAGCGCGTGGCGGCGTTGTTGCGGCCATAGGCGGCCCAGTCGCCGTCGACCGGGCGGTCGGCCGGCTGCAGCGGGGCATCGGGGGTTGGCGCCAGGCCGGTGCTGGTCATCGGCTCCGGGAACGCGCCCTCGGCGGCGGTGACGCCGTGCGGCACGAAGGCCAGGGTGAAGGCGGCGACGAACACCAGGGCCAGCACGCCGGCGATCCCGCGCGAAACCTTGCGCGAGACCGGACGATCCAGTGTCGGCAGCAGCAGCGACAGCACGAAGCCGATCGCCACGATCAGGCCCAGGCGCGGCACCCAGCGCCAGTAGTTGCTGCCCGACTCCCACCAGGTCCACAGCAGCGTGCCGACGAACACCAGCGCGAACCACAGCGCACCGCTGTATCGGCCCCGCCACAGCTGCACGCCGGAGATCAACAGGCCGACACCGGCCAGCACGTAGTACCAGGAACCACCGAGGCTGGCGAGCCAGGCGCCCCCTGCGGTGAAGACAACGCCCAGCAACAGAATGACAATCGCCAGCACAGCCACCAGCCAATGGCGGGGGTGGCGGGTCTGCGTCGTGGTGGACATCGGTTTCTCCTGAAGCGCGAAGATCGCCGACGTTGCTGCCGGCCCCGCGGCTCTTATCCCACCGGGGTCGTGAACGTTGCGCGTTCTTTGCGGCGGTCGCCAACGTCGGCACAGCCGACGATGAAACCCGGCAAGTCCCTGCCCTCCAACGAAAAACGCCGGCATGCGCCGGCGTTCTCCGTGTGACTCCCGCGGGCGGCTTACGCCTCCGGCGGTGCCACCACCGGGCTGGCCTCGACGGCCGCCGGTGCATCTTCTTCCACACCCTCGTCCAGCGAGGCATCCATGCGTTCGACCGCCTGGAGCTTCTCTTCCTTGGACAGACGGATCAGGGTCACGCCCTGGGTGTTGCGGCCGACGCGCGAGATTTCCGAACCACGGGTACGCACCAGGGTGCCACCGTCGGAAATCAGCAGCACTTCGTCGCGCGGCCCCATCAGCACCGCACGCACCAGCTTGCCGTTGCGCTCGGTGGTCTGGATGCCGATCACGCCCTGCGTGCCACGGCCCTTGCGCGGGTAATCCGGCAGCGGGGTGCGCTTGCCGTAGCCGTTCTCGGTCGCGGTCAGGATGTAGAGGGCGTTGTCGTCGTCAGCCCCGTTCTCGATCACGGCATCGCCGCTGTCGATCACGGTCTCGTCGACCAGGCTCTCATCCTCGTTCTCGTCTTCGCTGCCGCCGGCACTCTCGGCCACGATCAGGCTGACCACTTCCTCGCCCTTGGGCATCTTGATGCCGCGCACGCCGGTCGCGGTACGGCCCATCGAGCGGACCTTGTCCTCACCGAAGCGCACGGTCTTGCCGTTGGAGGCGAACAGCAGGATGTCGCGCTCACCGTCGGTCAGGCCGACGCCGACCAGCGCATCGCCCTCATCGAGGTTGATCGCGATCTTGCCGCGCGCCAGGCGGAAGGCGAACTCGCTGAGCGGGGTCTTCTTGACCGTACCGTTGCGGGTGGCGAAGAACACGAACTGGCCTTCGGCATACTCACGGACCGGCAGCACCGCCTGTACCCGCTCACCGGCTTCCAGCGGAATCCAGTTGATGATCGGGCGGCCACGGGCGTTGGACCCGGCTTCCGGCAGTTGATGCACCGGCAGCCAGAACACCTTGCCGGCGCTGGTGAAGGTCAGCAGGGTATCGTGCGTGTTGACCAGCCACAGCTGTTCGATGAAATCCTCTTCCTTGGTCGACGCCGCGCTGCGGCCACGGCCACCGCGGCGCTGGGCCCGGTAGGCGCTGACCGGCTGGCGCTTGGCATAGCCGGCGTGCGACAGGGTGACCACCACGTCTTCCGGGGCGATCAGGTCGAGGATGTCCAGGTCTTCTTCGCTGTGACGGATCTCGGTACGCCGGTCGTCGCCGAACTCGGTACGCACGTTGATCAGCTCTTCGCGGATGACCTGCAGCAGGCGGTCGGGATCTTCCAGGATATGGATCAGCCCGGCGATCACTTCCAGCAGCTGCTTGTACTCGTCGGTCAGGCGGTGCAGGCGCATTTCCAGGATCTGGGTCGCCTGGATCTCGGTCAGCTGGTAGCCGCCCTCGAGCAGGCCCACACCCTTGGGCAGATCATCCGGGCGCGAGGCTTCGGCGCCGGCGGCGCCGAGCATCGAGCCGACCAGGCCCGGCTCCCACAGGCGGGCGAGCATGCGTTCGCGCGCTTCGGTGGGGTTCGGCGAGGTCTTGATCAGTTCGATCATCTCGTCGATGTTGGCCAGCGCGACGGTCAGGCCTTCCAGCACGTGCGCACGCGCACGCGCCTTGCGCAGCTCGAACACGGTGCGGCGGGTGACCACTTCGCGGCGGTGGCGCACGAAGGCCTCGAGCATCTGCTTGAGGTTCATCAACTGCGGGCGGCCATCGACCAGCGCCACCATGTTGATGCCGAACACCGACTCCATCTGGGTCTGCTGGTAGAGGTTGTTCAACACAACTTCCGCCGACTCGCCCCGCTTGATCTCGATGAAGATGCGCATGCCGTCCTTGTCGGACTCATCGCGCAGTTCACTGATGCCTTCGAGCTTCTTTTCCTTGACCAGCTCGGCGATCTTCTCGATCAACCGGGCCTTGTTCACCTGGTACGGGATCTCGGTGACGATGATCGATTCGCGGCCGTTGTCAGCCACTTCGACCTCGGCCTTGGCGCGGATGCGCACACGGCCACGCCCGGTCCGGTACCCGGCGACGATGCCGGCGGTGCCGTTGATGATGCCCGCGGTCGGGAAGTCCGGACCCGGGATGTACTCCATCAGGCCGTCGACATCGATCTCGGGGTTGTCGATCAGCGCGATGCAGGCGTTGATCGACTCGGTCAGGTTGTGCGGCGGGATGTTG